>Ga0268298_10006295_pt1 | contig 10842 bp, 8 predicted proteins | sample WWTPWeurt_MetaG_FD_194462 | JGI IMG/M metagenome (GOLD analysis project Ga0268298, IMG submission 194462) | Activated sludge microbial communities from WWTP in Nijmegen, Gelderland, Netherland - WWTP Weurt | ecosystem: Engineered > WWTP > Aerobic digester > Activated sludge | place: Netherlands... | reverse complement strand
TGTGAATGGCGGACTGCTCATCAGCGATAATATCGGCGCGAACTCCGTCCGCGAGTTTTATGCCACAGGGGGCGGCCAGTTCTCGGCACGGAATGCTGCGCGGGATGCTTTCCTGGCTGGGAATGATCTGTTGTATCTGGGAAATATCAAATCAGATGATGCCCCGGATACCTATACTACGGTCATCCGCATCCTGGATTTCTTTACCCAGAAATATCGCGAAGATACAGCCTTTGCCCAACGGGTGGATGCCTCCGTCGCGCGAATCCTCACGGCAAAACTCGGGCTGTATGAAAACTTTACCATTTCCCGCGTCAACACTCCTGAATTTGCGGCAGGAGATCTCGGAGCGGCTACAGATGTAACCTTTGCGGTGGCGCGGAATTCCGCCACCCTTGTCAGCCCCGACCAGGCAGACCTGACCTCGTTGTTGCCTCTGCCGCCGCAGCCGAATGACCGCCTTGTTTTTATTACAGATACCGTTACCGTCAATCAGTGCGCGGCGTGTCTGCCCCAGCCTGCTCTTGCTGCAGATGTTCTGGAAAACGCCATTCTGAGATTGTATGGTCCACAAAGTGGAAATCAAGTGGAAGAGTTCAGGCTGGCTTCTTACTCGCTTGAGAATCTGCAAGCCATGTTGGATACGCCCGAAGATAATAAATTCATGTCTGACGACCTGGATTTTGCGGATTGGGTCGTGTTTTCGATCACCGACAATTCAAGCGGACAAGTAGCGCTGATCAGTCGGCTTTTACGCGAGAGACCTGACCTTGTATTGAACAAGCACGTCATAATGTTCTCGTTCGGTGCGCCTTATTATTTCGATACGACCACGCTTTCAAAGTTCACCGCTTATTATGCGTTGTACAGTAAACAATCCCAATTCGTGGATGTAGCAGTGCGCCTGCTCTTTCAGGAGATGACCGCATCCGGCGCATCGCCTGTCTCCATCCCGGCGGTGGGATATGACTTGATCTCTGTTCTATCCCCCGACCCCGACCAGATCATCCCGATCTTTCTGGACCTTCCGCCTGCGCCGATCACCCCTGGCCCCGACCTTACGCCGGAGCCGACTCCCATTCCGCTCTTTCAGATCGGCGATACCATCGCCATTCGCACCGGAGCGATCCAGGACCGCAATCGCCATTCCGTTCCTGATGGAACCGTGGTGCAGTTCTCGATGGTTCTGACAGGTGAGGGCGGCGGTATTCTTCAACAGGTGGAGGCAGTGACCACTCAGGGTGTGGCACGCGCTTCATTTGGCCTGGATAAACCAGGCCTGTTGGAGATTCGCGTCTCCAGCGAACCTGCGGCCATTTCTGAGGTTGTGCAGTTGGATGTTTCCCAGTCCGGAGCGGTGGCGGTGACCGTGGTGGTGCCGGAGTTGACACAGGTGATCGCGCCTACACCCCAACCCACTGCCATAGTCGAAGAAAATGATTACATCACTCCGGAGGGCTTCCCGCGCCTGACGGCTTGGTTTATGTCCATGTTGGTCACGGTCCTCATCGGGTTGGTGGCTTTCTTTGGAGCCTCCCGATTAATGCAGCGTAGATCAGCCTGGCGTGTTACTTTGGGAATTTTGTTGGGTGGTTTGCTCGCCTATAACATGCTGACGTTCGGCCTGTTCGGGATTCCCACCATCCTGCCGGTGGTGGGTTTGTCTGGGGTCATTCGTTTTACCATCGTGGGAACATTGTTCGGTTTCATGGGCGGATGGTTGTGGTCTCGTTTTTGGGAATAGTACTTTTCGTGCAATCTTATTTTTCCTGAAAAGTGATATATTCTTTTCCATCTTCAGGTTAGGAGATTAATAGTGGAATCACATAATAAGAACAAGGAAAAACAGCCGCCGATCTTATTCGACAAGACCCAGACGATCATCAAGGCGTTGAATAAAAAACTTGGTGGGACGCTTGTCACCTATTACAACAACCCGCGCGGCAGCATCTGTCATGATGACGTGCTCGCGCTTTTCGAGTTGCTTGAGAAGATCGGCTATCAACAGAAGATATACCTTTTCATAAAGTCCAGCGGCGGCAATGGGCAGGCCTCACTGCGTATCGTCAATCTGTTGCGGCAGTACTGCGATGATGTCGTTGCGGTCATTCCCTTGGAATGCGCTTCAGCCGCCACGATGGTCACACTTGGCGCGAATGAGATCCATATGGGGCCGATGGCCTACCTTACCCCGGTGGATACCTCTCTGACGCACGCGCTTTCCCCCATCGACCGCGATAATGATCGCGTCAGCGTGTCGCTCGACGAGTTGACCCGTGTCGTCAGGCTGTGGCAGTCTCAAAAGTCCGACGAGAGCGAAAACCCATATCAACAACTGTTCCAATATGTGCATCCGCTCGTGATCGGGGCCGTGGATCGTGCAGAATCCCTTTCCATCATGTTGTGCAAGGAATTGCTGGCGTATCATATTCGCAGCGAACAGGCCCAGGATCGCATTGCCAACGCCTTGAACGCAAAATACCCCTCCCATGGTTATCCCATTTTGATGGAAGAGGCGAAGCGCATCGGGTTGAAGGTCAAGCAGTTGACGCCGGAGATCAACTCGCTGCTGCTCGAACTCAACGAGCTATACAGCGAAATGGGCCAGCGCGCCACTACAGATTTCGACGACACCCATGCGCATGGGAACGAGATCCTCAACATTTGGGAATCGACCGATGTGCTGGTCTATTACCAACAGGATAAGGACTGGTTCTATCGCACTGAAGAGCGCCGTTGGATCTCGCTCAACGATTACAGCAGTTGGCGACGGTTGATCAAGGTGGGGGGCAAGGTGGAAAAATCCACACTGCATATCGCATGAGTTTCAAGGTGTGGCCTTTGGGCTGCACCTTTTTTGTTGAAAATCAATCTTTGCAAAACCTTTGCAAAAACCGTGCATTTATGGTAGAATAACTTGGTTGGTTATGAAAATTCCGTTCAAGTCACCGGAATTTATTTCGTAAACAAGGAATTTATGGCAAACATTTCTCACCTCAAGTTCAATGATCTTGCGCCGGATGTGGAGCTGCTTGACTCAGCTGGGAAACCGGTGAAACTATCAACGCTCTGGAAAAGAGGCGTCTTGGTGCTGGCCTTTACCCGCCATTTTGGATGTCCCCAATGCAAAGAGATGGTGGACCAGTTGATCGATGCGCATCCTGCTTTGACCGAAAGGGGATTGCATCTTGCGATCGTTTCCCACGCCTCAGCCGAATCCGCCAAGGCTTTTTGTGATACGCGCGCTCCCGGGGCGACCTGTCTTGCGGATCCGGATCGGGCCGCGTACCGTGCGTTTGGGTTGTTTCAAGGAACACCCTGGCAGACCCTGCTATCCCCGCGGATCTGGTCTTCCAACCGCCGTGTGGGTCGCGAGAAAGGTTATAAACCTGAACTTCCCCCCGCCGGGCAGGATGCCTATCAAATGTCCGGCACCTTCATTATCGGCATGGATGGACGCATTCGCCTGCCGTACTATTATGAGGATATCGCCGACCATCCGCCAGTGGATTTGCTCTTGCACGGCATCATGGGTGTGGATTGGAAGAAACCCTTTGATTCAAAACCGATGGTTTAACTTGTTGAAAGCAATTCTATGAAAAACATCTTTTTAGCAACTTATCTTGCATTGAAGGAGGTCATCCGCAATCGCGGACGTTTCTTCCTAGTGGCTCTGGTCATTGCGCTCATTACCCTGCTGGTGTTGTTCATTGCAGCGCTGGGCGAGGGACTTGCCAACGGTAACCGTCAATATGTGGCAAACCTGGATGGGCAATTGGTGGTCTTTCTGGAGAAGTCCGATTACATCATCTCCTCCAGCCGGTTGGATACGAACACCGCCCGCTCTGTCCGACGTGTGGATGGAGTGGAAGACGCAGGTGCGATCTACACCTCCACTACAGAGATCGTGTCGTTGGATGAGCCGTTGAAGGTTTCCATGCTTGGTGCGGAACCTGGCAGGCCCGGTATGCCCGCCATTATCGAGGGGCGTGAGTTCCGTTCAGGTGAAGCGCGCGAGGTGGTGATCGACCGCAATGTGGCCCTTCGCAGCGGCATCCAGATCGGCGATTTGATCCAGATCCGTTCCACACAAGGCACGACCGATGAGTTCTTTGATCTCAAAGTGGTTGGTATGGTGGATGGGCAGTCTTACTTCTTCCAGCCCACCATCTTTGTCCCGGCGGCAACGTGGGAGAAGATTCGGCCGCAGTCAGAATCGGAATTGAACAGCGATACGCCGTATCCCAACATTGTGGCGGTGAAACTGAGCGACCCGGCCCAGATCGAAGAGATGAAGGCCCGTTTGTTGGAGCGCGTCCCGAACATCGAAGTGACCGATATTCAGACGACCATCAATAATATTCCCGGGTACTCCGCCCAGCAAGGCACGGTGCAGGCTCAGGGCTTCTTTACCTTGCTCATTGGCATTCTTGTCATTGGCGGTTTCTTCCAGATCCAGATCCTGCAAAAGGTCCCGCAGATCGGCGTGCTGAAAGCCATTGGCTCCTCGAATGGCATGGTCGGGCTTTCGGCGGTGATCCAGATCATTATAGTGACTGCCCTCGGCGTTGGGATCGGAGGAGGGCTGACCTATTTGTTCTCGCTGGGTTTCCCTCCCACCATTCCGCTGGTATTCAACGGCACCCGTTCGCTTATCGCAGTATTGCTCCTGCTCGCCATCGGCCCCGCCGGCGGCATGGTCTCCATCATTTATGCAGTTCGAATTGAGCCGTTGAAAGCGCTCAGGCTAGGGTAGGAACAATGAATACGATTGCTCTTGAAGTTCGTGATCTCGTAAAAACCTTTTCGCTCGATGGCGCGACCATCACTGCCGTGGATAATGTCTCTTTTCAGGTGCGGGCGGGCGAGTTTGTTGCGCTTGTGGGGCCGAGTGGTTCCGGCAAGACCACGCTGTTGTCCATTCTTGCAGCCCTGCTTTCCCCGACCAGTGGACAAGTGTTGATCGACGGCCAGGACCTGGCGAAGATGAATGAAAAGCAGCGCGTCAAACTCCGCCGCGAAAAGATCGGTTTCACCTTCCAGTCGAACAACTTGATTCCGTTTTTATCTGCCCGCGAAAACGTGGAATATATGCTTCGCCTGAACGGCGCCATGAATCGTGCCAACCGTTTACGCTCGGATGAATTGCTGGCCCGCCTGGGTCTTGCAGACCGCTTGCACAACCTGCCGGCCCAAATGTCGGGCGGACAGCAACAGCGTGTAGCCATTGCGCGCGCGCTGATCCACAACCCGGCCGTGGTCCTGGCGGATGAACCTACCGCATCGCTCGACACCGAACGGGCCTTCCAGGTGGTGGAAACTTTTGCCCACCTCATCCATGAGAATGAACGTGCAGGCATCATCGTGACCCACGATCTGCGCATGTGTCAGTATGTGGACCGCGTTTTGCAGATGCGCGATGGGAAATTGGTGCGTGTGGTCGAAGACCGCAATGAGATCCTGGAACTTGCCGGAGCGGCGGTGCATTAGAGGGGCTCTGGAATTTCTTTATGAAAACAAACACACCCCGAAGATCTCGGGGTGTGTTTTTGTTTCTTGATAAGACTACGCGGTTTCGAGGTACTTGGTGATCTCATAGTCCGTTACGCGCAGGCGGAATTCATCCCACTCTTCCCACTTTGCCCGCAGGTAGGCTTCGAACAGGTAATCGCCGAGTGCAGACTTGAGCACATCGTTCTTTTCCAGTTCGCTGAGTGATTCAGCCAGCGAGCCGGGCAATTCGGTCACACCCAGTTTGGTGCGTTCTTCCTTGTCGAGGTGATAGAGATTGATATTGTTCAACGGCTTGGAAGCCTGCATGTTCTTCTCGATACCATCGAGAGCGGCTGCCAGCATGACGGTGAAGGCCAGGTACGGGTTGGATGAGGGATCGGGGAAGCGCAGTTCGGCGCGGACAGCCTTGTCGCGGCCTTCGGTGTAGCGTGGAATGCGGATCAACGCCGAGCGGTTCTGCTGCGCCCAGCCGATATATACCGGTGCTTCATAACCGGGCACAAGACGCTTGTAGGAGTTTATGGTCGGGGCGACCACACCGGCGAGCGCCCGCGCGTGATGCAACTGACCGGCGATGAAGGAATATGCCAGCGGCGAAAGGTGCGCGGCATCCTTGGCATCAAAGAACAGGTTTTGCCCGGTCTTGGTGTCGAACAGCGATTGATGGCAGTGCATACCGGAGCCGTTAATACCGTAGACCGGTTTGGGCATGAACGAAGCCACCAACCCGTGCTGGGCGGCGATCGCTTTCACAGTGTATTTCAAGGTCAGGACGTTGTCGGCAGCCTTGAGTGCGTCCGCGAAGCGGAAATCGATCTCATGCTGGCCGAGCGCCACTTCGTGATGTCCCACTTCCACATCGAGCCCCATCTGGTCGAGGGCATCCATCAACGCGGTGCGGACGACCACGGCCTCATCGAAGGATGAGAAATCAAAATATCCGCCCGTATCATGCGGCACGGGGTGAACGCCGTTGCTTCCGTCATTTCCTTTGAAGAGGAAGAACTCCGGCTCGGGGCCGATGTTGTATTTCCAGTTCTTGTCGGCGATCTTTTTGAGGATGCGCTTCAGCGCTCCGCGCGGGTCGCCATCGAACGGTTCACCGCCAGGGGTATAAATGTCGCAGAACACGCGCGCCCGGCGGGAATCTGGCGAAGACCACGGCAGCACCACATAGGTCTCAGGGTCGACCTTCAGACGCATGTCACTTTCCTGAATGCGCGCAAAGCCTTCCACCGAGGAGCCGTCGAACCAGGCGCCATCCTCCAGCACACCGTCGAGGTGGCGGATGGGCATATCCACACTTTTGACGGCCCCCATGACGTCTGTGAATTGGAGCGAAAGGAACTTGACGTTATCTTCCTTCACTCGCTTGAGCAGATCTTTTGAATCCATAATGAATTTCTCCTTTTTCTCATGCTGATGAGAGAGATGATTTGACCTAACCTGCCCCGATTATACGCCTTCCGCCGCTTCTTTCTGGACCTTGGGCTTGCTGCGGCTATTGATGAATACCACTGCGCCGATAATGATCGCCGTCGCGATCCAAATGCGCGGCTCAAGCGGCTCGTTTGCAAAGAAGAAGCCAAGGATGACCGCCACCACCGGGTTGACATAGGCATAAGTGGCCACCAGCGAGATGGGCGCATTTTGCAGCAGCCAGGTGTAGGAACCGAATCCGATGATCGAACCGATGGTAATGAGATAGGCCAACCCGACCAGGGAACGGGACGAGACCATGGCAGGACTCCAGCCGTTCAGTTCGCCGGTGAGCAAAGAGACCACCAGCAAGCCGATGCTGCCCATCAGCATTTGGGTGCCGGTGTTCATGAGCGAAGACTTGTGCAGTTCCACCGATTTGCTGACAGTGGAGCCAAGCGCCCACAGGAAACAGGCAGAAAGCAGTGCGATCACCCCAAAAGTGTTGAGGTGCGTGCCGCTGCCAGAAAGTTCGGCTGGGCCGACGAGGATGAAGATTCCCGTGAACCCGATCAGGATACCGACAATGGCGCGCCAGGTCGGTTTAACTCCGCCCGGGCGCAGTGCCTCGAGCATGACGAGGAACATCGGGGAGGAAGCGATCACGAGTGCTGCCACGCCTGAAGGGATGCTCTGCTCCGCCCAAGAGACCAGCCCGTTGCCGCCGAGCAGCAGCAAATTCCCGACAATGGCTGCCGAGATCCACTGACGACGGGTGGGCATTTCAAACCCCGCTGCCCGCTGCCAGATGACGAGGATCAGGCCGGAGATGAGAAAGCGCACCGCCGCATGAAAGAACGGTGGAATGGTCTCAATGGCAACTTTGATCCCGAGATAGGTCGAACCCCAAACGATATACAGCGCGATTAATGCGATCCAGATTCTTGATTTCATTCTTTTCCTTTTGGTTTTTGGTTGAACAATAAGCCTGAATTGGTCTTCAGGATTCCGACATTGAAATTTCCCGGGCCAGGATCGCCTTCTTGCGAGCCGAACCGTACAGGTAATTTCCAAACTCGCCGCTCTTGCGGATGACGCGATGGCAGGGAATGAGGTAGACGATGGGGTTGTCTCCCACGGCGCTTCCCACGGCTCGCACCGCGCGCGGATTTCCGATCTGTGCGGCGATATGTTCGTAGGTGGTCAAAGCGCCGGAGGGGATGTTAAGTAGCGCCTCCCAGACCTTGATCTGGAAATTGGTTCCGCGTAGATGAAGTTTGAGAGCGGAATCAGGCTTGGGGTCCAGAAAGATGCGATTGACCAGTGGGGCAGTGGCCCGGTAGTCTTCGATCATCTCTGCCTGCTGCCAATGTGCAACGAGGTTGTCTACCGATCTGCCTTCGCTGCCATCCACAAAGCCGAGGTGGCAAATGCCGCGCTCGGTGGTGGCGATCAGACATTTCCCGAACGGGGTGGGGTGCAAGCCATAGCGGATCGTAAGGCCCGCACCCTGGGACTTGTATTCACCCGGCGTGACCGCCTCTGTGGTGACAAAAAGATCGTGCAGACGACCAAGGCTGGAAAGGCCGACCTGGTGCGTGGTCTCCAGTAAATTCTCGGAGCGGTTGAGTAGTTCCTTGGCATGCTCACGGGTTAGAAATTGCATGAAGCGTTTGGGACTGATGCCTGCCCAGCGCGTGAACAACCGCTGGAAGTGGTATTCGCTCAGGCCGACCGCTGAAGCGATCTCCTCCAGGTCTGGCTGGCGTTGCACATTGGTTTCGATGTATTGAATGGCTTGTTCGATCAAACGATAATGTTGTTGGGGGTCGAGTTGAGGGTCCATATCTATCTCCTTATCTTGATGGAGATTGTATGAGGAGGATGAAACTTTGACGACCCGTTTCTTGCTCATTTTGTCCTTTGAATGGAGCGTACTATACATAAAAAAGACGGAATGTTTGGGAACATTCCGTCGTAGTGATCGTACCCCGCACATGCCGTGTACCGCTGGGTTTTGAACCTGCTTTCGCAGGTGGATCCTGACCGGGAAACGCCGCCTTGGCTCAGGCCTATCGCGTTATTTCCGTTGAGATAAGGATCCTTTTATGGGGTGTTGGCTCAAAACGTGAGGGCGATATCACGCACACCGCAGGGTGTGATTCTTATACCATAATCCCATGGGCAAGGGTAGGTGAAAATTAAACGGACAGGTCTACAAAATTGTTGATTTTCAAACAGTTTTGTGCTAGTCTATTTTGGTAGCGTTTGCTATGATTCCTTTTAATGTCAATGAGAAAACGGAGGTAACAATGAATCTGGTTCAAGGTGTGGATGTCAGTGTTTGGGAACCGAAAGTCGATTGGCAGGTCTTGCGTACGCAGGGATTTAAGTTCGCCCTGATCCGCGCCACATCCGGCGTTGGATATGTCGACCCCAAGTTCAAGATCCATTGGGAGGGCGCACGCAAGGAAGGTCTCTTGCGCGGCGCGTATCACTATTTGATCGCCGGGCAGGACCCGAAGCAGCAGGCCGACCTGTTCATTTCCACCATCAGTTCAGATCGGGGCGAGTTGCCGCCGATCATTGACCTGGAGGACAAGTACAACGAGAATGCCTCCAATTCCAAGATCATCGATACCTGCAAGGCCGTGCTCGACCGGGTGGAGATGGCCTTTGGCCTCAAACCGATGATCTACTCCCGTACTCAATACCTGAACGTGCATGTTTCGCGCAACGGTAAGGCGCCATCCTGGGCGGCGGATTATCCGCTCTGGCTGGCGCAGTATCCCTATGTGTTCGACCCCAAGATGCACCCCAACAAGAACATGCCCACCCAGGCCGTCGGCTGGCAGGATTGGAAGATCTGGCAATACTCTGAGAGCACGCTGGTCAACGGCGTGACCAACGAGAACGGTCAGCCCACCGAATGCGACCTGAACTGGTTCCGCGGCACCGAACAGGAACTCTACGCCTTTGCCAATGTCAAACCAAAGGAACCGGTGAGTTACACCGTCAAGAACGGCGACACCTTCAGGTCCATTGCTGAAGCGTACAAGATCACCGTGGATGAACTGCTCGCGGCGAATCCGCAACTGCTGGCGGAGGGTACAAAACTTTCCATCCCGGTGCCGACCATTTCGAAGCCGGTTGTCATCGATAACTCCACCACCAGCAACGCCACTTCGTCAACGCGCAAGCATATCGTCAAACAGGGCGACAACATTTCCTCCATTGCCACCAAATACGGTGTGACTGTGGATGCCATCAAGGCCATCAACCCGAATCTGACCGACCCGAACATGATTTTCGTCGGGCAGGTGATCGTCATTCCGTAACGGAACCTTAAACGAACATCCCCGCCGCGCTTCTGCCGACGGGGATGTTTTGATTTTGTTTTCTGGAAATTTTTCTTACACTTAAACAAAAGACCTGACAGGTTTCCAAAAACCTGTCAGGTCTAATAGTGTTATGGGTAGATTCTCTTGATGGTGCGCGGGAAGGGAATGGCCTCGCGGATGTGCTCGGTGCCGCACAACCAGGTGACCACGCGCTCGGTGCCCATGCCAAACCCGGAGTGCGGGACGGAACCATATTTGCGCAGTTCCAGGTACCACTTGAAGGCTTCTTCGGGCAGGCCTTCTTTTTGGATGCGGGCAAGGAGTTTATCCGGGTCGCTCATGCGCTCGGAGCCGCCGCAGATCTCACCGTAACCTTCAGGGGCCAGCAGGTCCACCGACTTGCAGACTTCGGGGCGGCCGGGCCAGGGTTCCATGTAAAACGCCTTGACCGCGGACGGATAGCCATAGACGAAGACGGGGCGGTCGTACAACTTGGTGATCTCGGTCTCGTGCGGAGCGCCGAAGTCCATGCCCCATTCGAACTTGAGCAGTTCCTTCTTTTCGGGGT
>Ga0268298_10006294_pt1 | contig 10845 bp, 11 predicted proteins | sample WWTPWeurt_MetaG_FD_194462 | JGI IMG/M metagenome (GOLD analysis project Ga0268298, IMG submission 194462) | Activated sludge microbial communities from WWTP in Nijmegen, Gelderland, Netherland - WWTP Weurt | ecosystem: Engineered > WWTP > Aerobic digester > Activated sludge | place... | reverse complement strand
TTGCCTTTGTCTGTTACGGCTCTTTTGCGCATCATCACAGGCGACAACATATTTCCGTTGCCATCACCTACGGCGGCAAGATTCAACTCATCACCTTTGACTAATTTTTGAACGATACATGGATAGCCCCAGGTGCCAATCAGTTTTGCAAATGCCATCTGGGCATCAAACGCGCTGTAGACAATAATGGCATCGTAGTAAATTCCTTTTACTATGAGCGGATATTCAAAACCTTCATCTGCACAGCGATCAAAAAATGTCGGGTCGGTAATTGTTTTTGTTTCAGGGACTTTCACACCAATTTCTTTGCAAAGCGAAAACAAATTATTTTTTGCTCGTAGATTGAATTGATCTCGGCTTGGAATGAAAAGTGAAATGTTTTCTTTTGAAAGCGATTTTTTCAATCGGCTGAAACTTTGCAATTCAGAATCGAGACAAGGAATAATCGCATCGATCGGCTCGCTGCCTTGTATTGTTTGAATGTCTTTTATTCTTTGCAATAACGCATCTTCACCAGACGAAGGATAAGGCAACAAATAACTCTGGTCGCAAAGTTGGCGCGAATATAATCCAGCATCGAGTGTGTCATAACCAAGAGCAATTATTCTTCCTTTGAAATCTTTGTGCTCGCGAATACAGCGAGCAACTGCACATCCTGGTCCTGGATTTTCTGCTCTTGCATTTACCCCGGTGATGGCGATTGTCCACTTGCGCCAATCTTTCATAGATATCGCTCCAACTGCAAAATAAAAGCTTCTACACTGCTTTGGGCCAATTCTATAGGTACGCTGCATGCGTCCGCCAGATCTTGCGATACCAGTTCTTGGTCCTGACCCTTTTTGAATCCGTTTAAGACAAAAAGACCTGTTTGATTTACGGTAAAACTTTGCCCTGTTTGAGGATCGAAAATAAATCCTGTTTCGCTTATCGCTAACTGATGTAGACGTTCGCAGCGACCGCCGCTTCCAAGTTTTAGTTTAGACTTCTTTTTCATTTATTCTGCTTCCAGGTTTTTGATACGCCAGCTTGCATCAAGCGGCTGATCGGCATAACGATGGATATAACCAGTAACTCCCAGGTGAGGCGACTTGATCGACTCTTTATAGCAGCGTATAGCATCAGTTGAGCGATTCAACGACTCGTAGGCTGTACCTGTGTAATAGTCGAGCGCATCATAATGATTGGCGGGCAATTCGCCTGGTAATGCAGGCTCGAATTTGACTCCAGCCATTTTGCAAGCTCTAAAATCACGCAAAGCAAGATTTGGTTGACTTAAAAGCAGATAAATCCGCCCACGTGCAAGTAGCGCGTCGCCCGATCTGGGATTGAGAATGCAAGCTCGATTCAAATCTTGGAGGGCTCGCAAATAATCTTTCTGGTCTAAATAACAAAGCCCTCTTTCTTTGTATGCTGCACTAAAATAAGGATCTGTCTGGATTAGCTTGCTTAAATCGGCAATGGCACCATTGGTACAACCAATAGTGCCAAGTAAATAACCGCGCCTGTACAAAGACTGTTTATCTTTGGGATCGAACAGCAAGGTGCGGTCTGTCGCTTCGAGCAATCTAATTAATTGATTGCCTATCTGTGTCGTTTTTGCCGTGGTTTTCCAGGACTGTAAAATCTGTTTTTCATATTTGTCAGTCTCAGCTAACGCAAGAGCACAAGGGCAAAAAGCAAACGCGACATATAAGAGAAGCAAGAAAATGATACTTCCTGCAGTACTATCCCCCGTCTTCATGTCTGGGCTCACATCTTCTGCGTGGGATTCGTTTTCAATGTAGGTCCGCATCATTTTCATGCCTCTCATGCCGAATATTTGCATGATAGTCACAAGTTATGAATTGGGTATGGAGGGATTGTGGAGAAATTGTGGAATTTTTAAAATGAGTTCGCACGACAATCTGGATTTCGCCTATTTGCTGTCCAACTTGATTGCTTGGGTCATCGCCAAAATCAAGAACAAAATCCCGGTTGAATTAGAGGCGGGACCGGCACAATTACTAAGCGGGCAGAAGGGCGGAAGCAACGAATGGAGCATACTTTTCCCCATTAGCCTTTTAAATACTGGAAGCAATCAAATAGACAAATACAGTGTCCAGGTCAAAGTGCCCACATATTTACTCAAAGACGGCGACGACGGCAATTACAGCTTGAAGGTTGACCAGCCAGCCAAAGCATTGGCGCCAGGCAAGTCTGCTCTTGTAGTCCAGTTAGAAATAGTCATGTCTAAAACAAAAATTGAGCAATACAAAGAATCGCTCAATAAAGACTATATTTTGTGCACTTATGAAATCGACGGTTTTAGACGTCGCGAAAGGCGTGTCTATTTAAATCGTCATGAATTATTCTAGAATCATCGTTAATAGCGTTTGCCCATCATCTCTTTGACGCGACTTTGAAATTTGGCGCGACTTTCACTATGCAAAATTTTGCCCTTTTTGTTCAAGTAAACAAGCCAGGGCATACCACCAATTTTGTAATGTGTTTTGAGATAAGCATTTTCTGGAGCCGTTGCGTTGAGGCGTCGAAACTCAATATAACGTCCGTATTTGCGAGCAGTACGCACAAATTCGGGAGCAAATTTGCGCGAGGCACCGCTTTTGGGGGATTCGATCAATAAGATTGTGCAACGTCCATGCTGCGCTGCCATCTCTTCCGGCGCAAGTGATGGTGCCTTTTGAGCTATTTCGGTCAAACCTGTTTTGTCATAGTGTTTGACTTTTGATAAGTGATCGAGCGCTATTTGAGCGTTTTTGCGTAGTTTGGGATTGGATTTTCCTGCATCTACCACCCATTGAAAATGCTGTCTTGCCAGACTGTTTTGTTTCAGCTCCTGATAACAAAGCCCCAGATAATAATGACCATTGGCATCCAGTGGATTGTCACGTACTGCCTTCTTTAAGACCGGAAGTGCTTTATCGTAATGTTTTTGATTAAAGAGTGTGATTCCCTGCGAAAGTCTTGCTGAATAAGCGTTTGCGGATTGTAAGGCTGCGGGCGCCAAGAGGTAAGAGCAGGCAAGGATGGACAATACCACTCTTTTAAATGACACCATGTTCTTAACCTCCGAAATGTTCGATTGAAGCAGGATACTCTTTGGATATATCCTATTCTTTCATACCTTAAAATCTCAAGAGTTCATGACATCGCTCGATTTCATTAGTTGGTTCATTTTCTTTGGTCTGACTGGCACCACTGTCTGGTTGGTCGTCACTTACATGCGACCAGAAAATGTGGCAATCAGAAAATTCGAAGACGCGGTAAAGCAGAAGAATTTCAACGAAGCTCTGCGCTTTTGCGAAGAAGGCTTAATCAGAGATCCAAATAGCGTTAAATTGCTTGTTAATGCATCAGCCATTTGTATTCCTTTAAAAGCATTTGAAAAAACGCTTGAATACTGCAATCGCGGGTTGGCGCTAGCACCAGATAATGTCAAACTGTTGTGCAACAGATCTGCTGCAAATAACAATTTGTCGCGTTATGACGAAGCTGAAAAAGACGCCAATCAGGCAATCTCAATTGATTCAAAGTCACAGCCAGCGTATTTGAATCGCGCGTTTTCTTATTTAGTCCAGCGCAAATATAAAGAGGCGGTCGGCGATTGTACTCAAATTCACTCGATGAATTTGATAGATGTAGACATCATTCATGCTGAAGCACTGAACAGTATGAATAGATTCGACGAAGCAATGAAAATCTGTCAAAGTGCGATGAATCGTACAGAGAGCCAATCTTCGGATGCCGATTTGTCTGGGCTGCTTGTCACTCGCGGCAATATTCATCATGGTATGCGCAAATCTAAAGAGGCGATTGCCGACTTTGATGAAGCGATTAGAATCAATCCACGTTGCGAGCCAGCTTATGTAAATAGATCTGGAAGCTATTTGATGCTTGGTGATCTCAAAAAAGCTCAAGAAGAGCTAGATAATCTCAATCGCATGAAGATTTCAGACAGTCTCAAAGCTTATCCGATGTATACGCAGATTCGCGTTTACATCAAGCAAAACAACTGGGATAAAGCATGGAAAGAAGCTTCGATGGCGCTGGAGAAATATCCAAGTTCACCAATCGTAAATGCGATGGTGGCTTATCTAAACTTGCACGATAACAAGCTGGATGCAGCGCTAGAACATATTAATGGCGCTATTGAGCTTGATCCATATTCGCGCGAAGCGCACTATATTCGCCACCAGATTTATGACGCGATGAACCAAAAAGAGAAAGCCGCAGCAGATCTAAAGATTGCACAAGAATATGGTTATGTGCCATATTTGAATTAAATTAGTCAGGCAAAAACTTTGGGAAGAAATGCCGCTGGGGTCACTTTGAAGTATTGTCCAAGCTTGACACAATGTTCTTTTGTAAGCTCTCTCTTGCCTGATACTAACTCACTCGTTACACCAGATGAAGTGCCTAGGATAGGCTGCAAGTCAATCTGTCTTAAAGCATGATCTTTCATAAATGATTGTAGAAGCTTGTGTGGGGGGAGTTCTTCTATTTGCAGTTCGTGGTGCTTCTTTTCATATTTTTCGATTTCATCGAGCAATACTTCCAAGTATCCTTTTTCATCGGAAGAAAGCGGTTCCTTTCTAAGCATCAAGCTTTGCGCAATCGAATGTGCTTTGTCCAAATGAGTCTCACTCTTAATTGGCATCAAGGGGAAGCGTTCTATAAGGTCTCTATATTTTTTTGTTACCATCAGAATTTTTCCTTGTCATACTCCGCGTGAGTCATCAATTTCAGTATGTAGACTTTCTCGTTTTCTATCCAGACCATAGCTGCCATTCGAAAATTATTGCCACCAATATTAAAAATGAATTTCTGATTTCCTAGATGATCCGCAGTTTTAAAGGTCTTTTGCACGTCAGAATTGTTTTTCCAGCGAGCTACCTTCGTTTTAATGAGCCAGTCATTAAGTGGAGCCTTCGCATCTGGATGTATCGCTATGAACTGCTCAATAATCCTGGAATTTAAGATCTCCACTATGGTGCAGTTCTCCTATATTACTATCCTCTCAGATTGAGAGGTAGTTGACAAGCTTTAACCTCTCAATTTGAGAGGAATTAAGATTAAATCGGTCAAAAAGCCCAAGTATTGATTCTAGGTTAAACGTTTCAAGGATAATTTCACTGTTCAATTGCACAGAAGATCTGCGGTTAGGCGGCACCTTGAATCGATTCGCCAATAGTCAGTTGTTCTGCAAATTTTTTGCGAACTCACTGGCAATAGATGCTGCCGTTTTTGATTTATCTAAAAGTGGTGCCTTTAAAATAGATATTGGCACATTTCATAAAAACTTCATTCTCTTACAATTCTTACCGCTGCAACTGTAGCGTCCAGTCCTCCGGTTTGCAAGACTTGCTGCCAGAGTGCAAGACCCCCGGGCGCTTCCTTTTCTCCTTGGGGACCAGCATTGGGATTCCAATCGCGCGCTACTTGATCATATTTTTCTCTTGTATTCCAGACTGCATCTGCGGTGGCACAAAAGCGCGTTTTTAAAACAGCCGTATCGACGCCCTGCACAGATGGTGAAAATCCTGCGAAGTGACGCAAAAGCACTCCTTTTCCGGTGGCGTAATCGTTTGAATAGTCTGCAAAATTGTTACTGAAATTGTCGGGAAAATCCGACTCGTGCAAAATATTTTGTTGATCAAAAAATGGAGTTCCGGCAGGAAGACATCCGTTTACTAAATTCAAAGCAATTTTACTCACTGTGGGCTGTTCTGCTCGTCTAAACATGCCGTAGTACATTAAGGCTGCAAGCACGCAACCTTGATCGCCGCTCCAGAACCATTCTCTACTATGGGCAGATGGCTCGGCTGCACCAAGGGCGGTTTCACGCGCAATGTTTAAATCGTTCAAGAATCCCCAGTCCTGAGGAGTATTTCCATTCCATGTGCCCGATAGCAGCCAGGCGTACCACTTGTCTGCGTATTCGGCGTATTCAGTGTTCGTCTTGGCGAGTCTTGTAGACAGTGTCCAGAAAAGCGAGTTAGTGACTGTGTTTCGTCTTCTTTCTTTATTCGAGTCGTGAATGTTGTAAATTCCACCTGACTGCTGGTCAAGATTTTCGAGCATCCGTTTATGACAGTATTGTGCTTCGCTCAGCATCTCTTCGGCATTGAAAGGTAAGGTAGGTGCATTTGGTCCGGACAATAAGTCGAACACATTCATGGCAAACATTGCGACCCATCCAAAGTCGTCGACCCACCAGCCGACGTTTTTTTTGCTCAGGTAAAATTTCCATCCGTTAGTTAATAGCTGCACAGCTTTTAGCTTTTGCTCGTCACTTGTTAGAGGCTGTTCAAAGTAACGCAACACCGAGTCCATGGTGTTTGCTTTGCGCCATATTTCAGAAGCCCATACTAGTGGATCGTTTTTTTCAAATTCAAACCATATGTAGTAAAGTTGGTTAAAAATAGAATCGGCGTTTTGTTGATAATCGGCGGCTGGAGTGACTTCGTGTTCGTCGAGTAGTTGGTAGCGCGCTTTGGTATCTTCTTCCACCGGCTTTGAAGTTGGTGTCATGAAAGGAAAGATGTTATCGTTGCGGTCGTTGTTGGCAGTCGATGTTTCTAGCATGATGCTGTCTGGTCCGCCCTCTGCCACCGAAATAATATGCGAGAGATTACCTGGCAAAGTTATTGTCTCACCTGGATTAACCATTACTGCAACGCCGGCTGGCAAGTGGTGCCAGATTCCATCGATTGCGACATCTACTTTTTTGCTCGAGAGAGTGGTGTCATTTTCTGCCCAAGCCAACTCGAAGCGTACTGGAGAGCCAGCAATTACAGATACTTCCTTACGTGCTTTCTGGCGATGAAAGTGGTGCGGTTCGGTTTGACCGGCTTGTACAAAGAGATATTTACGCGAGAAACTTGTAACCGGATACTCATAGTTACCGATGCGGGAAGTCTTTGCAAGAGGCTCTCCAAGTTCGTCTACAAGCGCAGAACATAGTACGAAAATTACTAATCCGCAGTGCTCGAAATCTCCCAAGCCAAAATCCACAACCTTCCAGCCCAGTTTCTGATGTCGGATGCCGTCTGCATTTTTTTCAAACTGCTCAGGATTCCATTCCGCCCACCTTGGCAGGGCGACACCATATTTTTTTGCGTTCGAAATTGCGCGTTCTATTGCATAATCAATGTCTGAGCGTTTCATGCGATTTTTTCCTTTTGGCGTTTCGTTTGCGAATTTCTAATTTTAAGTCATTGCCTTAAGGTTTTCTTGGATTTGTATGTACGCTCAATCTGATTCTAAGTTGATGAGGTTGTGTTCGTGAACTTTTTGTTTCAGTGCGGTTAAAACAACAGGAAGGTGACCTTTTGCTTTATTGGTCAATATCCAAGATGGTAAAAGGACGCCACCATCAATGAAGACCTGATAAGTGACTCCTGTTTTGTTACCGCCAGCAAGCGGTTTAAGGTTCCATTCTCCGGTGAGTTCCTTCAGTGAGCCCGAGTCTTTATACCAGCTGAGATTGGTTGGTTTCTTTTCGAGCATGGCTACGATGTAATCGAATTTCATGAAACCGATAGGCTCTACAACCTGTCTGATCAACCTTCTGTTTCCACGATTTCCCACCACCGAGCAAGATTTTAGATTCTTGAACACTTCGGGCGAATGTTCATAATCGGTTAGAACATTCCAGACTTGAATTGGTTTTGCATCAAGCACAATCTCTCCAACCGCGTATTCTCGATTACCGATCCGTTTCATTTTGGTGATAATTGAGGTATCCACTCGTTGTCCCTTGGTCTTATCGCTAGCATGTGCGTGCAGTGGACTGGTAGAAAGCAGAACGAGGAAGATTGCCATGAGTACTCTCATCACTAAAAGTTCACGCATAATGGGGTTTTGGGCGCGTCGTATCTGCATTTGTTTGAATCTTTATCTAGTTGACGATTATTCGGCTCATCAATGAACAATAGATGAACACTTGAGTGGAAAATTGCTGGTTAACTAAAAGGCTCTTTTGATTTGATCGCGTATAATTCCGTTATTCTTTTCTCTGGATGTTAATAGCGAGCGCTCAAATCTCAGATAAATTTATGCAGGAAGGAGCGGCCGGTCTTCACAGGCGGCTGCACAAAGCAGGTTTTCTTCTAAATTTAGCAATCGGATCTGCGGTATTTGGTGGAATCGTTGTTGTGGAAAAAGAGTTGGCAATACCCGTTCTTGTAACGGCGTTTGTGCTTGCGTTAATTTTCTCGCCACTAGTAAAGCTTGTTATGCCTACTGTTCATAGGCGATTTGAGCCAGAGCTTCACGAGGTTCTCAATGAAGGCCCGCAAAATCTTTCTTCTGACGAGTTTGACGCAGCCCGCCGCTCGCTCATTATGAACCCTTGGCTTGGTGCACTTACTGCCACTCTTGTTTGGCTATTTGTTGTTCCATTTCTATTGTTTTGGATTGTAAGTTTGTTTGGCGCTAATACGAAATATTTCATAGGTGAGATTTACCTGGCAGTAATGACGGTTGTGCCCCTGATTGCGCTTGCAATATTGTTTTCGTCAGAGCTGGTTCTTCGCCCTTATGTATCAGCACTTTTTCCGCGCGGAGGCGTAGATCAGTTTCATTCGCCTTTTATTTTGACTCTTAGAAAAAAATTGCTGTTTAGCGTGTTGCTTTTGGTTCTTTATCGAATTGTAGTAGCAGCTTTTTTAACATATCAACGAACCGACGCTTTACTTAGTGGTAGTACAGAAGCAGTTTCAGAACTTGACTCCCTTGAAAAATATCTGCTCTTCATTTCGCTTGGAATGATTATTCTCCTTATTCTTTATTTCAAAAAAGGTATTGAACTTCCTGTCGAACGCATCGTTAGTTCTCTTAAGGCTATAGAGGATGGTGATCTTAATCAACGAATGGTGGTCGAATCTTTCGACGCATTTGGTATCATGGCCGATCGATTTAATCATATGGTCGAAGGACTTCAAGAAAGAGAAAAGCTTAGTAAAGAAAATTTAGAGCTCTTTTTGCAATTGCGTATGAAGTCGAAGGACCAAGAGGAACTACTCAAGCTCTACGAAGAAGCGAGTACTCAAGCTCGCACCGACGTTTTAACCAAACTTTTCAACCGAAGAGCCTTTGAGGAGTTAGTTGTTCATAACTTTTTTGAGTATAAGCATTCAAGGTACCCCTTCAGCATATTGATGCTAGACATTGATCATTTTAAATCTATCAACGATAAGTATGGTCACCCATCTGGAGATATTGTCATTCAAGCCGTCGCTGAGGTAATTAAGAATACATCCCGACTTGCCGATGTGGCAGCTCGGTGGGGTGGTGAAGAATTCATTATCGCTTTACCTAGCTCAGATCTAAATCAAGGTCACATTATTGGCGAGCGCATTCGTGAGAATGTTGAAAGACTAGTTTTGCAAGACTGCAATGGAGATGCGCTGCCCAGAGTTACCATCTCTCTTGGGGCTTCGGTAAGCCGAGAAGACGACGTAAACCTTGAGCAAATTATCGAGCGAGCAGACCAAGCATTATACGAAGCAAAGAAGTTAGGAAGAAATAGAGTCAGGACAAGTTAATTGAATCCAGTAACTTTTATTTTGTGATTTTGGGTAAGAGTAGAAACCAACAGTGAGTCGCGACTCACGTTCAGCACCACGGACGGTGCGCTCGGATTACGATTCATGGCAACAAAGCAAACCGGGTTAGGTCGTTGGGCGCATCAGTTTATTTTGCTAAGGTGGAATTGGATCGAGCCTGAACCTCACATAGAGATGATATTTTTCTTTTGTCCAGGTGATTTGGGCTTGTCACCTATCGGCAAAAATTGCTCCAGTTCGGGATAATACACAAGAACTTCACCTGTGCGAATGTCATATACCCAGCCGTGTAAGTTCAATCTACCTTCGTTCAAAGCTTCAGCAACCGAGTGGTGAGTACGCAAATTTTCAATTTGAACAAGCACATTTTCTTGTACTGCAAAATCGATTTTTTCTTCGTTCGTTGCGTTAGAATATTCTTGTTCGATGATTCTCTTTGTGCCGCGTGCATACTGCAGCCAATCTGCCATCATAGGCAGTTCATTTAACGCTTCTGGATGCACGATAGCTTCCATCGCACCGCAAGCTGAATGACCGCATACTATGATATCTCGAATGTTCAGGTGCTTGAGCGCAAATTCAATACTTGCGCCTTCGCCGCTAGCTTTTGCATCTGCTGGAGGAATGATGTTGCCAGCGTTTCGAATGATGAACAACTCGCCAGGATCTGTCTGTGTAATCAGATTTGGAACAATACGTGAATCAGAACAAGTGATAAATAATGCGTCTGGTGTTTGTTTCTTTGCCAGGCGCTCGAACAGTTCTTTCTGGGATAAGAACTCTTTTGATTTGAATTCGTGAATGCCACTTGTTAATCGTTTCATTAGGCGAGAGTCTAGTTCGTCGAAAAACTTATTGCATTCGTTAATGGCCATGCCGCTGTTTAAAATGTTGCCTACATGTCCGTATCCTTTCTCTTTTATCCAGTTAGAGTCTTTCAGCTTCTCCAGTGCTTCTTTCTTGCTTGAAAAGTAGCCCTTTTCAGTAAAGGTGCGGATCAAGGAGCGGACCATATCTCTTGACTGCTCTTCGAACATACAATTTTCTCCAGCGTGAAGGCTAAATTCTAGCAAAGCCTTCAAAGCCCTTTATTAGTTGGAGGTGTTCAGCGGTCTTGGGGTGTGTTGAAAAGTGTTGCCGTGGTCGTTGAAAAGGGTTTTATGGGTGTTCAAAAATTTTCGATACTGTATTTAGTGGCATAAGGTGTTTGCATTTCAATTATTTATATTAAGTTCTGTCGAGCGAACTTTGTTATCCTTACTGTCCACACGTATAT
>Ga0268298_10006290_pt1 | contig 10848 bp, 6 predicted proteins | sample WWTPWeurt_MetaG_FD_194462 | JGI IMG/M metagenome (GOLD analysis project Ga0268298, IMG submission 194462) | Activated sludge microbial communities from WWTP in Nijmegen, Gelderland, Netherland - WWTP Weurt | ecosystem: Engineered > WWTP > Aerobic digester > Activated sludge | place: Netherlands... | reverse complement strand
GCGGCACCGCTGTGACCACTTCACCGGGATGGCGCCGGAAGAGATCGGACATGGTTTGGATTGTGCCTTTGGAGGCCGTACCGGCACCAATTTCCATGGCACCAATTTCCATTGCTTCTTGCGATAATTTCACGCCGGCTTTGGCTGCTACGACTGCTGCGCCTTCCTTAATTTCAGCCAGTGCCGTTTGACCCAGCCCTGTTTCCAGTGCTGATTTGCCTAGGGTTGCCAGACCTTTTATGGCGGCGGCGCCGGACATAGGTGTTGCTCCACGCTTTGAGTTGGCTATCCGGCTTATCGGGGATGCTTATTGCCGGTGGAAGCAGGGTGCCATATTTAATGTGCCGTGCAAATGGGGAGTCTACGCAGAGCCCGAGGCCTAAACTCGCCCAGCTCTTCAAAAGTCTTGCTCCGCTAGCCACTTTTCCTATGGATATTGGTTGTTCGAAGGTCTTCTATACCCGGGAACCAATTTTGAGCTGTTCATACTTTTTGAGCCAGCCCCTGTTGATGTCTGTCTGTTCGTAGCCGAATCTTTCGCCGTTAATGCGCACGGTTTGATTGGGTGAAACCCAGTGTCGATTTGCATCGTAATGGCCGCCCTTTACCCCGAAGCCGACTTTGCCGGAGGCATTGCCTGTGGCTCCTAACGTGGTATCGGTGCCCTCTTTCCAGGCTTTAGTAATGGCTTCTAAGTACTGGGGATTGCTGGAACGTCCAGGATGACGGGTCGGATAGTAACTGCCGCTCAGGGCTTGCATTAGTGTCTGATTTCGTGAGGTCGCCCTGTTCATTACCTCTTCGGCAAATGCCAGTTGCGCTGCCGGTCCTTGAGAGCCCACCTCCGTGTGCATTCTACCGGCAAATGCAGCCATTACTCTCGGGTTTTTTAATTCATTATCGAAGCGGGATCTATCGATCGCACCGGGCTTTGCCACCGGTCTAGTGCTGTCGCTGCCGTCGGCTGCTGTGTCTTTGTTTGGTTGCTCTCGCTCAGGCTTGCTTTGTGCGGGTATCTCCCTGCGCGCATGCTTAGCTGGGCCGGACGAATCCACGTTAAGTGATTCTGGTTTCTCCGATCCGATATCAGAGAATCCCTTACCTTTGAAGTCTACATAGTTGCCTCTACTGTCCTTCTGCCTTTCGAAGGAACCATCGGCTTTGGCGATACCTCTGAGGGCGATCTGTTCTCGTCCATCTGCGCCGCTGGCAAACATGTGCACCATTTGATTGCCGCTTCTGCCATTCAGGGTTTCCAGCCGAAGTTTGTGTTCGGTGCCGGACTCATCGCGGTAGTTCAGTGTCTTAACGCCTGAATTGGCTAGCTCGCGCACCGTAGCCAGCTTTTGCTCATCGGTGGTGTTTTTGTCGAAGAGTGCCGCCGCTTTACTCTGAGGGCTGTTGTCGGTGGCCCTGGCGCCGGCTTCCGGCGTGGACATCTCTGCTTCCCCAGGCTTACACATATTAATCGGCTCTCCCGGCTTGCACTGCTTTCCGGTTAAGTCGTTGATTGAGCCGAATTGAAGAAAGCCTGAGGATAGAGCTACTCTATCAAGGGTGGGATCGCCGCCTTGACCGCCCCGGGCTGTCTGCCACACCGAGTTGTCTGCCAGGCATTGCCGCGATATATTGCCCCACTCAGGTTGCTGTGCGGGGGTGAAATTCTCTCGGGCTTCAGTCCGAGGTTGTGCCTCGCAATACGAGGCATCGCCGTTATTCTTGGTCATAAGAAATTTTGTTTTTCTGGTAAATCAGGGGGATTGCCGAATTCAGAATACCGGGGTGAAGTGCTGGTAATTCGGCTGTTTGTCTGAGTATAAGGATGAGTTGTGAAAAATTCGTGAAATTCGGTATTCGGCGCTATGACAGAACACCTTGCCCGTTCTTTGTTTTTTCTCGGGAGGCAGTACTCCAGCAAAATGTTCGGCAATAGTCTTCTCGTTGCTACCAGACTTGCATTACTTTTGACCGTACTTGGTCACGTTACCCTCCTTACTATCACCATGAAAGGTTGCTTCGGTGCCGTAAAAGTCGGCGATTTCTATTGGTTCGAGACAAGTCCTTAACGGGCAAAGGCGGATAATATGAGTAACGAGAATCGAGAGTCGGCTTTAAGCGCCCAGTCTCTGGAAACAATGCTTAAGGACGGCAAGATCGCCGAGTTCAAGGAGACTCTTAGTTCTCAGGTCTGGCGTAATATGGCCAGTGACGATGCCGATTCTATGACTCGCGATCTGGCTCGGCTGAATCAGGCTGATAGAAAGGAGAATCCTTCTCTGCCGCAGGTGCAGTTGATGGCAGACTCGCAGCGACCATATAGCCGAGTGGCGGGCATCGAGCTAACTACCCCCGGTGTGGTTTTCGGAAATGCCTGGCCCAACCGAGAGCTTCTCATGAGCAATGATTATATTCATCCGAAAAAAATTGAGCCTGGCACCAGAAATCCGGTGGACTTGAGGCTTGACCATGAGCCCACAGCCGAAGAATTGGCAGAAATGCTCAAGTCCGGTAATCTAGAGCAGTTCAGAGAGGTCCTTCAGCTAAGTGTGCTTATAAATATGGATGCCGGCCAGGCTAACAAGCTTATCGGGGAGGTTGCGGGTCTGAATGCAACTGATAGATTGAGAGCAAATAAGTTCGTGCCGGCATTGACTATTGTTTCTAGCGAGTTGAACCTGGGCGAGATGATGGATGGGCTGATTTATCCTGAAGTCGCCGAGGAAAAAGCGGCCAAGGGTGTCACCGAGATTCAGTTAAAGACGGCGCCGGACACTGAGCCGGAAGTACTGTTTCGCGAGCGGTTCTAAGAGTTCAGGGCGGAGAGGGCTTCGGTGTAAGAAAGTATGACTGTTGAATGGCTGCAATTCAGTTTCTGGGGCTGGTGAAGATTAGCGTTAGCAAAACGGCCAGGCTAAGAATGATGAAAAATGACAGGTGCGGAAGATGTGGCGCGCGTGGTTTGCCCTGCCTTTTGATTTTTAGATACTGCTCGAAGGATGTCCAACCGATTTTCATGATTTCAGGATAGCATGGGAGGCTTCACTTATTCTGTCGTTAGATTTTTGGGTCTAAAATGAGACAAAGTATCCGAAAGCCATCAGTAGCCAAATTCTTGTCATAGGTTTTTCTACGCCTGGTCCTTCGATAGTTATTGCATTTTCAGAGCGCTTAATTTTGATGGTAACATGCTGATTTGGTTTTCGTTCGTCTCTTTGATTGTAGGTGAGAACGTAATCAAAGGCTTTTGCCAAAGTCTCCAAGGTGACATGGCTCTTCGAGAGCCCAGTTACCGTCAGCCTATCGTGCGATGCCTGGAATGTCATGCCTATTTCTTCATTGACTGTGCCCATGTCCATCATTCTGCGCTCATATTTGCTGGTTCCACTGTTTCTGTCGCTGGTGGACTCTTTTTGCTCATGATACCCTTTCCACTCTGCGATCCGAATTCCATTGACTACATCTTGCATCCCGTGAAAGTCGAATGGAACATAGTCTCTGTCATAGTGACGAATGGCCCAGAAGTCAGATTTGGTGTCAACAAACTTCCATTCTGGTATTGTCTCCGGAAAAGCTCGGCTGGCATCACTCCTCCTCATGCGGACTATGATTTGCCTGAGCAGATGCAGGTCATTAGTCGATACGATGATGCCTGGCAGTGGAAGGCAACAATAGGTCGCTTTTTCTTCATAGACGGAGTCAGGTATGGTTTTTCCGCCAATGGCCAGTACTTCAATTCCTTCTATTGCTTCACGTCTGAGGCATTGTCGCCTCCAAACCTTCATTTGTAATTCAGACAGCGCGGTGCTTTCGTTGTTTAGAACGTAGATGTAAGCGCTGTCACTCGAACCTACATCATTGCCGGCGGGCCCTCGAAATGATCTTGCTGCATGCAATGTGAACCCACACGAGACTTTCGGAAGCTGCTTTAGAATACTCTCCTCCTCTTCATTGAGTGGCGTATCACTATCACCACTTCCTTCTTCTTCTTCTTCTTCTTCTTCTTTCTTCGGTTGCCTGATGCTAGTTTCTCGCTTCGGTTTCGTCACCGCTAGTAGTTCGATGTCAGTGGGAAGCCAGTGAAGAATGGGCTCCCAGCCGTTCTGTCCTCGTAGGGCTTCTATGCCTGCAGGTAGTTTGATGGGTCGCAGGTCGGCTAAATTAAGTGGACTATTCATTTGCTCAAGGAGTGCCCTGGCCTCTCCACTTCCCCTCAAGGCTGCTCTTCTGTACTGAAGCGCTGCTATCTGGAACTGATTTGTGAGCAGCGCGGCGTTTGCCAGAAAGAGTGGGTTCGTCTTATCGGCGTCTATTATCTGTACAGCTAGTTTCCTTGTGCAAGCCTCCTCAAGTTCTGAGAGAAGTTCTTTATCTTTACTCAGTCTCCAGGCTTGAAATAGCGCTGCAATCATTGCTCGGCAGGCATTTTCGCTTTCCCACGAGTTGTAGTTCCTCATGCAGATATCCTTGCGTCTCGACCTACCTATGCAGACCCAGGCATGAGGGGTGTTACAATTCAATCCGATGTATGAACCAAGCCGAGTGATTTCCTGCTTAATGGCGTCTGAGTCCGGATAATCGAACAGGCAGTCGCATAAATCTTGCAGTCGTTTGTCCATAAATCCTATGAACATTGCCTGCACATAGGGCTTCTCTGGTGGAACCTCCTGCATCGCTTTCAGGGCTTCGTCAGGACTTGCTGGTATGTTTCTCAGGGAAATCTTGAAGTCAGGGTTGTTGCTTGTACCGCTGATTTTGCAAGTCGCCAGGGTGATTTCAGTAGGTTCTGCTGATGCGCTACAGAATGGCATTGCAGTTAATAATGCACACAAGCTCGCCTTTATGGCGTATGGGTTCTCGAATCCCTTCGTCAGGTTTATGTCAAACGGCTCTCCATCCTTCGTAAGTTTGAAAGTTAATTCTAGGTCTATCTCACTCTTGTAAGGGCAGTGCCAATTTTTGTATAGCGTTTCGGCAATTTGCCTGGGTTTGGAGCTTGCCTCAGTGGCACTGCCCTTGGGAATGGAGGCAGAAAGGGTTAAGACTGTCATGAGCAGCACGCAGATGTATCGGAAATTTGACTGTGTAGGCAAGTGTTCTCTTCCCGTTTGGTAGATTGGCGCTCTGCAGCCAAATGTTAGATTGTTTACGATGCAAGCTAAGACGAGCTGCAACACTTTTACGAGTGTTTGCACCGGTTTTGAGAAACTCAGGTGCCTGGTTTTGCAGCTTTTAGTGAGTGTGTGTTTACTTGCAAGGGCTCTAGTAGAATTATGGTGCCTTGCTTTTGCTACTTGAGCAATCGGCGAACACAGAGATTAGGTTTAGTTAGCTAGCAAGATCATTTATGCCATGAGCATTCTACTAGTTGGAGCCGCCGTGACACTTTCCCGGAAAATCTGCATTTATGCTCTCACTTTTGCCATGACCGGGGCGTGCGTTTTTACCCCGCCTGGTTTGGCCCAGGTAGTCAGTCCCTCTCCGAAGACAAGAACATTCTTGGCACCAAAGGAAGATTATTTTCAGCAGGTTACTAAAGGACATCCGTTTAGATGGTTCGACAGAGACATGGCCGTTCGCGTTCTAATCGAACCGGGCGCAGGTATTGTTAACTTTAGACCGGAGTTTGAAAAGATTCTGAGGGAGTCATTCCATGAGTGGGAAACCAACTCTAATTCCCGGATTAAGTTTCGCTTCGTTTCTGAGTCTCCGGCAGATATTACCTGCCGGTTTGTCGCTGAGTTACCGAAGCAGGAACCTCTGGTAGCCGGTGTGACAAGCTATCAGACGAGCCCACATCATATGGACTCTGCCTTAATTACTATCAAGACACAATACGGCGCTAAGCCACTCGATATAGACCTTATGCGTGGAGTTTGTTTGCATGAGATTGGTCATGCTCTTGGTCTTGTGAATCACAGCCTTGACCCTCATGACGTGATGTATCCAATTTTGTCTATACAGAAGGCACTCTCTGCTCGAGATGTAAAGACTATTCAGTTGCTTTACGGGTTCGAACCGCCTTCATCGGCTCTGCCGATCTCTCGCCCTGTGCGGCCCGATCCAAATTACCCCTTTGGATTGATTCCATTATCCAGTGAGGAGTACGATGCCTTTTCAAGGCAGATCGTTGCTAAGCTGCTGAAGCAGTTTCGTCCATTTTCGAAGGGACCCACGATTGAATGTTGTGTTAGTTGCCTTGTGGATTCTGACGGCAAAATATTCAATTATAGAATTTTCCAAGAGTCGAATAGCCAAGAATTTGACCAGAAGGTTTTGGATTGTTTGCTTTCGGCGTTACCGCTTCCACCGGCTCCGGAGAAGCTAAGAAGAAATCGATGGGCGAAAACGCCGGTAGCTCTCAGTTTTCGTTCCGATGGATGGGTTGTGCCTTTTGTGGAGCCGGATGCGCGTCAGTCCGATTGGCTTCAGACCATAGAAGAGCCTCGCCCTGATGAAATGATGAAGCAATTGGCAAAGGAGGAGGGCGTTTCGCCCAGGGGCATTGATCCCAGCCTGGAGCCCTGGATTGTGGAGGTGAGTCGAAAAGCGCATGGCGCCTGGATGATGGACGGGGCTGGCAAGACCGAGGTGGTGGTTGGTTTGAGGAAGAACGGTCGGGTCGCTCATCTTGTCATTCTTCAATCTAGCGGCAGTGAGGCTTTCGATAAGTCGGTGTTGAACGCCTGCATGACCGCCGAACCTTACCCGGCAGCCCCCGGGTCTGCCGCTGACACAATTGAGGTCAATTTGCTTTTTGAGCACTAGGGTGTTGTGCCTGGCCATTTGTCACTAGTGCTGGTCTGCCTCGGCTTGATTCTTCAGTGCTCAATTCTGGGTATAGAAGTGTATGCGGAGACAAGCCCTTTGAATTGTGTAAATCGATGGTTGATTTTAGACCTGCAAAAGATGAGGCTAAGCTGAAAGTCGTCAATGACGTTCAGCTTGTCCATACAACTTCATTCCAGTCTTCCATCGGCGACGTTGCCGGCTCAGATGCTGAAATGGAGATTCCGCCCGATTTGGGTGACCGATACGAGGTGCTCGACTTACTTGGTTCCGGCGGCATGGGGACCGTATGGAAGGTGCACGATAATAAGCTTGATGAGGATTTCGCTGTTAAGGTTCTCAAAGGCGAGCTTCTTACCGACGAAGTCGCTAAGAAGCGTTTCCAGCGAGAGGCTGAGCTGGCTTCAGAACTGACTCACGCCAACATAGCTGCCACCTTTGGCTATGGTTTTGATGGGCTTGCGCGTCCTTACATACTGATGCGCTATGTCGATGGTGAGAGCCTTTCAGACATTTTAAACAGGGAGGGACCGCTTCCCGAGGAAAGAGCGATTGACATTCTTGTCCAGCTCTGTGAAGGGATGTCCCATTCGCATATGAAAGGGATCGTGCATAGGGACATTAAGCCGGGAAATATTGTGGTTTCGAAGACCGAGTCAGGCGCAGATCTGGTTCAGCTAGTGGACTTTGGCATCGCTAACTGTATCTATGAGGTGCGAACCAAAACAATGGCTCTTACCAGTGCCGTTGATGTGCTTGGGAGTCCTCGCTATATGAGTCCTGAGCAACTGCGCGGGGAAGAGGTAACGGTGCAATCCGACATCTATTCTCTGGCTTGCGTGTTTTATGAAATGCTCACCGGAAAGCCTCCCTTTACTGAAGAGAACCCGGTCAAGCTCATTTTGCAACACATTAGTGAACCGGTTGACCTGAGCTCTGTACCGTTCAAGTACAGAGACCTTTTATTTAGCTGTTTAGCGAAGGATCCGGCTCGTCGCCCACCAAGCTGTGATAATGTGCTTGTTCAGTTGGGTGAAGTAAATCTTGAACCACAAAAGAATCCCGAGTTTGGGAAGTCTTTACCCGGTCTAATGGCTGCCGTATTTGTTCTTTTTGGTGGACTGACCTTTGGCCTGGTTCCTTACGCTTTGCCGATTTTCGGATTTGTCCTTTTGTACCTTCTGGTAATTAGCCAGGAATGTGCTGCTGTAAATATTGAATACCGACGGGCCGAACTCTGTCTTCTTTGTGTGATTGCACTGCAAGCGCCCTTTCTTTTCCTGGCGGGTTTTGCGCCTGGCATTTGGGATAATCATTTGTTGGCTGGCATAGTCGCAGTTTTGTCTGCCGCATCTCTAGCCGCCTGGTTGACCATCAACGACGGCGTATTTTCCGCATACCTTCGGCTTGTGAAGCGGGTAAATAGTGGTTACAGTCGACCTAGGTCTCGTTTTGGGGCTGGGCTGATCACTATCCGGTGCTTGTGCTTGTTGATAGGGGCTTCGCCTTTTGGTTATCTTTCCAGTCAGTCTCTCCTGAACGTTTTTGCAGGTTTGTCGGTAGGTGTGCCGCTAAGCGAGGCTGGTGCTGCCTTTCAATTTGATTTTAGTTTGTTCCTTTGTCTGAATTTTATATTCTGTCTAGCTACTATCTGTTTCGACTCCATGTTCTCTCAGCCCAATTATAGAGCTAGTGCCTTTCGCGCTATCAAATGGTGTTCGAGCTTCTATCTTGTCGGGCTAGTCGCGGGTGGGGTTACCGTTGCCGTCAGACAAGAACCTGGTTTGATGGAGTATCTTCAGCAGAAGCAGGTTGCAAAGTTTGCCAGGCGCAATCCTGAGAAATACAAGGCTGTCAGGTTAGCTGCTTTGAATTATCCGGATACACCCATGGGTAACAAGGCTAAGCTTTTGGCGGCATTTGGTATGAGCAATAGTGCAGATGGAGTGGTGAACGCGCTTGCCTTGTACGATCAGGTTATCAATAGTGGCAAGTTAGAAAGCCCTGAGGTGAGAGCGCAAGCGCTGATTCAACGAATTAATCTGACCGGCATGCAGTCCGCTTACCCTGGAGTCATTGCTTCGCAATTAGACAGAGTGCTGGATGAGCTCGCCCAGGTGAAGGTAAGACAAGAAGAAATTGAGGTGGGGGATACTGGTAATCCTGGCTGGATGGCCTTGGTCTTGGCTGAGTTTGTATCCGAGCACAACGACCAGCATCGAGTAGCTAAGGCGCTTGCAGTTGCGAGTAAGTGGGCGGTGCCAGGATCAGACCTTGCTAATTTTGTTCAGCATTTTAGTGAGCCCGGCGCCAAAAGACTCAGGATGAATGGTCCTGTAGGTGGACCATTTTAGAGGGTTATTCAGCTCCTACTCAAGATGGCTGTCAGGGAAAGTCCCAGTGAGCCTAATGCGGTAACGGGTAGCCAGGCTGCAAGCAGTGGATCGATGCGGCCATTCACGACCAGAGCCATACTGATTTCCTGCATTAAGAAGAATCCTAGCACCACGGTGCCACCGTAAATCATTGAGAAGTCGGCGCGCTTCCTTTTGTTGAAGAGCACCATCGGTGCTGCTGCCAGTACCAGCAACAGGCAACTGAGGGGATTGGAAAAACGTCTGTAATACTGGAAGTACAGATAGGGCGTTACCTTGATTCCGGCTTTCTTGAGCATATCGATATCGGCTCTCAGCTCACTGCTGGTCTTATCGAGGGTGGTCTTGTTCATGTCACTGAGCAGATCTTCTGCGTTTAGCATGTCGGAGACCGTCATGGTTGTGAACTTGAATTGGGTGCCGGGGTTGGTGCTGGAGAAAAGTTCGAAAATCCGTCCGTTGTGAAGTGTCCAAACGTAGTCGCCCCACCTGGCAGATTCTGCCCAGATTAACTTAATCATGTTCTTGTCGCTCAGATCTAAATCGACAAAGCCTTCTACGGTCCGACCTTTGCCCTGTGCGATCACAATGATGTTGGAGAGTTTGTCTTTTTCTTTCTCCAGTCTGATTTCGCTGCGGTTGGCGAAGGGTCTGTCGGCCTTGCGGGTGGCCAGGGTGACGAGCCGCCGTGATAGGTCTCGTGATTGTGGTGCGAGATTTTCGCTTACGGCAAAGGCAATGCTTGTAGAAATGAGACCAAGGGCGAGAAATGGCATCAATACTCTTCTGAGTGGAATGCCTTGAAGCTGTAATGCCACCACTTCTGAGTCTCTGTTCTGGCGCTGAAGTACGAGCATGACTGCCACCACTACTCCGGCCGGCATGCAGAAGATAAGTCCGGTCGGAAGTTGTAAGAGCATAACGGAGAATACCGTATGCAGGGGCAAACCGGTCTCGTTCATCAAATTGAGAACATTGGTAAATTCGGCAGTGCCAAAAAAGATGCCGATGATGGCAAGGGTACCGATCAAAAGGACCTGCAAGGTTTCTCTGACGACATAACGGTCGAACAAAGTCATTGCAAGCACCCGACTAAAAAATTGAGCTCGGCGGTAGATAGTTGTGCGCGCCCGGGGAATTGACGTTTTCGCTCATCTCTCTCCATGCTTGGGTGCCGCCAAGGGAGGTGCCTCCGGCACCAGTTTGAAAAATGGTGCTTTGCCGTGGTGTCTGGAAGAAAAATGATGTCAAAGATAGTGGAAGTCGCCATGGAGATAGTCTTTTGAACTGCTCTAGACTAGCGTATCTGCCTGATGGTTTCCAGTAGCCAATAGTTAAGGAAGAAGGCGAGCCTGTGTCTGTGCTCAAACCTTGGGCTACCGGTAGGGGACTTCCCATCATGTGTATGGTTCTGTCGCCGGGATGTTGTTGGAGGCTTATGAAATTTCAGAGATTTGGAGTTCTGCCGATTTGTGCAAGTTTGCTCTTTCTCGTGACTGCCAGGGCAGAAGCCAGCCCCCAGTCTCATTCAGCCTGGCCCAAGCTTGATTCTAAATATTCGTTGCCGGAATGCAATCAGGTGCTGAATGCTGCCAGGCTGCTCTTTAACAGCACTGCCCCGGAGTTCAGTGAGGACTGCCAGCCTGTAGGGAAAGCCAAGCTCGGTGTCATTCTTGGTCCTCTTCCT
>Ga0268298_10006289_pt1 | contig 10848 bp, 7 predicted proteins | sample WWTPWeurt_MetaG_FD_194462 | JGI IMG/M metagenome (GOLD analysis project Ga0268298, IMG submission 194462) | Activated sludge microbial communities from WWTP in Nijmegen, Gelderland, Netherland - WWTP Weurt | ecosystem: Engineered > WWTP > Aerobic digester > Activated sludge | place: Netherlands... | reverse complement strand
TCCGCTCAGGACCACCTCAACGTCCGCTCAGGACCACCTCAACGTCCGCTCAGGACCACCTCAACGTCCGCTCAGGACCACCTCAACGTCCGCTCAGGACCACTTCAACGTGCGCACAGGACCACTTCAACGTCCGCACAGGACCACCTCAACGTGCGACCTCGACCACCTGCGGATGGGCCCGACCACATCCAGCAGGGCCAAGGTGATCACGCGAGGGGGACGGTCCTTTTGCAAACGCCTTCCGCGAATGCAGGTTCTGGCGCGTGTTCGGGGCGGGGGTTTGGGAGCAGGTGCAGGAGGTCGAGTTTTCGCAGGCGGTAGTACAACGTGCTGCGATTGCAACCGAGCAGCCTCGCAGCGTGCGCGATGTTGCCGTCGGAACGCTCGATCGCAGACAGAATTTCGGCGCGCTCTTGTTCGAGCAATTTTTCGGACAGCGTGCGTTCGCCTCCCGACGCGGCGTCGTCCCCCAAAGGGTGCGTTCCCGCCAGGGGAGGAGTGAACCCTGTCCTTGGATGTGGATGGAGCGTTGCCTCTGTTGGATGAGGCGTTCCTTCTTTTGGAAGCGGGGCCGCTTTTGGACTCTGTTGCGCGGTCCGGGGCTTGCCGGGCTCAGGCGCGAGGGGACGCGCGGTGTCTTGGCCCAACAGTTCTAGTTCGGCAGGGGTGATTTCGGGGCCGGTCGCCAAAATCAGCGCGCGTTCGATCAGGTTTTCCAGCTCGCGGACGTTGCCAGGAAACGGATAGTGCGAAAGGCGTTCGAGTGCGGCGGGCGACACGCGCAAAACGGGCTGGGCTGCGTGCTTGGACCACTTGCGCAAAAAGTGCTCGCTCAACGCAGGCACGTCGGACACGCGCTCTCGCAACGGAGGCAAATCGATCGGAAAGACGTTCAGGCGATAGTACAAATCGCGGCGAAACGTGCCTTGGGCGATCATGGCTTCCAGGTCGCGGTGGGTCGCGGAAATGACGCGGACATCGACGGAAATGGTCTCGCTGCCGCCGACGCGCTCGAAGGTGCGTTCTTGCAGCACGCGCAACAGTTTGACCTGCATATCGAGAGGCAAATCGCCGACCTCATCGAGGAAAATCGTGCCTCGGTGCGCCAATTCAAAACGACCGATGTGTCGTCCGCTCGCGCCGGTGAACGCGCCCCGTTCGTGACCAAACAATTCCGACTCGAGCACGCCAAGCGGCAACGCGGCGCAGTGAACGCGCACAAACGGTCGGTCTTTGCGCGGCGAGTTGACATGCAGCGCGTGCGCCAGAAGCTCCTTCCCCGTCCCGCTTTCCCCGCGCAACAGCACCGTGGCATGCGTCCGCGCGACTTGCTCGACCCTCGCAAGCGCCGCCCTCCACGCCGGAGAGTCACCGACCAACTTGCCAAAATCGGCCTGCGCACGAAGTTCTTTTTCCAAATATCCCGCGTACTGCCGAAGCTGCTCGGTCAGGCGCGCATTTTCTGTGAGCAACTTGTGCCGTTCGAGCGCCTGAAACAGCACGCCGCGCAGTTCCTTTTGGTCCCACGGCTTTTTTACATATCGATAAAGGTCGGACAGGTGAATCGCCTCGATGAGCACCTCCACGTCCGTGTAGGCCGTCACGATGATGGGCACCGCGAGCGGCGCTTTCGACTTGGCCTCGCGCAAAAACGCAAGCCCCGTCATCTGCGGCATGCGCTGGTCGGTCACGATGACCGCGACCTGTTCCGTTTGCAAAAGCGCGAGCGCCTCTTGCGCCGACTGGGCCAACAGCAGCCGAAAGTCCTTTCGGAAATTGAACCGAAACGCATCCAAGTTGTCCGGCTCGTCATCGACGACCAGAATCGCAGGGGGTTTGGGCAGAGCACCCGGCGTTTGGTGCTCGCAAGGCAAAGACATGCGCGGACGGTATCAGCGACACACCTGCCGGTAAAGACGGACGATGTTACAAACCGGACGCCACCAACATGTCGCGCGCCGCGCCGAACAAGACGTTGTTTTCCAGGTGAAAGTGAAGTTGCAGCTCGAATTGCAGACTTCGCAGACCCGAGCACAGCATGTGATAGCTGGCCGAAACGCCCGTCGGCACGCCGTAGCCTCCGCTTTGTTCGTGCAGCTCCCGAACGATGTTGATGAGGGCGTCGTGGTCCGTAAACGCCAGCCGCAGCGGCGCGAGCAGTTGTTTCGCCGTCGCTCGATCCGTCATTCCCCGTTGCAATTGCGCATCCAGCCGACGAATCAGCGGAAACAGCACGCGCTCCTCTTTGGCCATGTGCAGTTCCAGCTCGCGTCGCAGGCTTGCGCACAAATGCCGAATGGCGACGACCTGCGGAAACGCCTCGCCGTGTCGCTGTTCCACTTTTTGACTCAGAGATTCCAGCCTGGAAAGTTCCTTGCGCAAAGGCTCGTGATACCGATGGATCAGGTGATCCAAAAGCGCGCTCGGCGATGCGTTGTGCCAAAACTCCAAATCGCTCGGGGCAGGGTGTTGCGCCGCCTGTTGAATGAGCGACCAAAGCCCTTCCACGGGGATGCCCACTTGTTGGCAAGCGTCCGAAACCACCAGATCTCCGCCGCACGAAAACTCGATGCCGACCTGAGCAAACACAGCCACGGACACAGGCCAAGCCAACGCGACCTCTCGCACTGTGTGCTCGCCGAGCGACACGGTCTTGTCCGCCATCTTTTCCCCCAAGAAACCTCGAACACTATACCAGTGCCAAGCTCAGCCAAACGGCTGCATTTTTTCGTTGCCTGACCCGGAGCGTCCGTTCATCCTGCGACGCGCTTTTTTGCAGCACCCTTTTTGGGGACTTTTTCGAGAAAAACACGCTCGGCAAGGAGTCAGGACACCATGCACTCGACTGGATCGATACCGCGTCGCTGGTCCATTGCGGATTCCAAAGAAACCTACGCGATACGCAAATGGGGCGCGCCCTATTTCGACATCGGGGACGCAGGCAACATCGTCGTGTTTCCCGGTGATGCGTCATCCGATGGCGGACGCGGAATCGATCTGAAAGAACTGGTCGATGAGGTCCGCGAACGCGGCATCGGTCTTCCCCTGCTCATCCGTTTTCCCGAAATCCTCAAGTCCCGAATCGTCGAATTGCACCAAGCTTTCGGAAATGCCATCGCCGAGTACGGCTTCAAAGGCGACTACCGAGGCGTCTATCCCATCAAGGTCAACCAAGACCGCTTCGTCGTCGAGCAGATCGTCCAATGCGGGCGACCGTTCCACTACGGCCTCGAAGCGGGCAGCAAACCAGAGCTGCTGACCGTCATCGCGATGCTCGAGGACGAAGACGCCCTCATCATTTGCAACGGCTACAAAGACGAGGAATACGTCGAGAGCGCCCTTTTGGCGAGCAAGCTGGGCCGCAACATCATCTTGGTTGTCGAAAAGTATTCCGAGCTTCCCCTCATCGCCCACATTGCTTCCCGCAACGGAATCAAACCCCGCATCGGCATCCGCGCCAAACTGGCGACGCGCGGTTCGGGCCGTTGGGAGGCGTCCGGCGGCGACCGCAGCAAGTTCGGTCTGTCCAGCCGCGAGATGCTCGAGGCCATGCGTTTTCTGCAAGACGAGGGCCTTCTCGACAGCTTCGAGCTTTTGCACTTTCACTTGGGCAGCCAGATTTCGTCCATTCGCTCCATCAAAAACGCGATGCGGGAAGCGGGCCGGTTCTTCGTCGAACTGTCCAAAATGGGCGCGCCGCTTCGATATTTGGATGTCGGCGGCGGTTTGGGGGTCGATTACGACGGTTCCCAAACCAACTTCAGCTCGTCGATGAACTACACCCTGCAAGAGTACGCAAACGACATTGTGTACAGCTTGATGGAACTGTGCGACGCCGCAGGCATTCCACACCCGACGATTGTTTCCGAATCCGGGCGCGCCGTGGTGGCGCATCACGCCGTGTTGGTCGTGGATGTCTTGGGAGTCGGTGAGTTTGCGGTCGGCAAAGTTCCCGATGTGCTTCCCGATGCCGTCGCTCCCGTCGTCCGTCACTTGTTCGATTCCTACCGCGACGTGACGCGCAAAAACTACCTGGAGCTTTACCACGACGCGATCGAATACAAAGACGAATGCCTGACTCTGTTTGCGTTGGGACACTTGTCTCTCAAAGACCGCGTCATCGCTGAGGACATCTTCTGGGCCCTGTGCCAGAAAGTCCTCCGCATCATCCGCGACCTCCCTCACATTCCTGAAGAACTCGAGGGTCTCGAGCACGCTCTGTCCGACACCTACTTTTGCAACTTCTCGATGTTCCAGTCTCTTCCTGATTCCTGGGCCGTCGATCAGCTTTTCCCCATTCTCCCGATTCACCGCCACGGCGAGGAACCCTCACGCAAAGGAGTCCTCGCCGACATCACCTGTGACTCCGACGGAAAAATCGACCAATTCATCGACCCCCGTGAGGTCAAACACGTCCTCGAACTCCACCCCTTAACCGAAGGGGACTACTACATTGGGATGTTCATGGTCGGTGCGTACCAAGAAATTTTGGGCGACCTCCACAACTTGTTCGGAGACACCAACACCGTCTTCGTCTCGTGTGCATCCGGCGGCGGCTATCACATCGAGCACGTCATTCCGGGCGACACCGTGACCGACGCACTCAAATACGTCGGCTACTCCCGAGAGGAAATGACCTCCCGTTTGCGCCGCGCCGTCGAGCACGCCCTCCGCAACCGCCGCATGACTCTCGAAGAAAGCCGCAACTTCCTCCGCATCTACGAGACCGGTCTGTCCGGCTACACCTACCTCGAGCGCGACTGAACCTCGGACGCTGCCTCGAATCCAAGCGACATCACGCCGACTCTGCCAAGCTTTGTCTTTACTCAGCATGGCTTCCAAGGAAAAATGAAGCGCCGTGCGCATTTGCCAATTGATCGCGTCGTATGAGGGATCTACGTGTGGGTTTCAGGACATCGATCCCTATCCCGATGCCTCGGTTTGGTTGCCGGCGCATTCCTTTACCACCTGTCTGCTCAAAAAGTCGGAAGTGACCGCCCGCATCGCCGAACTGGCTACCCAGAACTTCGACGTGTTTGTCAATTTGTGCGATGGCGAAGCAGATGAGGACATCGCGGGCATCGAGGTCGTCGAACAACTCGAACGTCTGCGTGTGCCTTTTACCGGCGCGGATTCGCGTTGCTACCGTCTGAGCAACATTCGTCGAATGCTCAAGGATGCTTGCCAGGTCGCAGGAATCGAGACTCCCGCACACGTTTTTCTGTCTGCCGATGACGATTGCGTCGAACAGCTCGCCGCGAAATTGCGACTGCCCATTCTGGTCAAACCACCGTCGGGATATGCCAGCAAAGGCATCGAACCGACTTCACGCGCGGATTCCTACGCTGCATTGCGTGCAGCGTGTGAGCGCACGCGGGCGCGATTTGGCGGCGCTCTCCTCGAGGAATTTATCGAAGGCCGTGAATTCACCGTTCTCGGGGCAGAACCGCCCCCCGGAGACACGCAACCCCTGGTCTATACGCCCTTCGAGGTTCTATTTCCTCCCGGCGAGACCTTCAAGCACTTTGAGCTGAAGTGGCTGGCTTACGAGCAGCTCGGAATGCGCCCAGTGGACGACCCGGTGCTCGATGAGCGACTCCGCTCCATGGTGGCGCGGTATCTTTCGGCCATTCGGATCGTCGGATACGCGCGCTGCGATGTGCGGATGGATTCCACAGGCCGACTCTTTTTGCTCGATGCCAATGTGATGCCCGGTACGTTCTATCCGAGGCATTCGTTTGGTTGCGCCGACCTTATCCTCGCGCACCATCCCGACGGCCATCGACGCTTTCTCGAGCACCTCATCGCCTGCGCACAGCACCGGCCCTAGCTTTGGGGGATTCCATCCCCCATTCCACCACAGTCGCGTCTGGCAAAGAAGAGGTTAGTAGCGGACGCGAAGCTCGGGATTCACGTCGATGCCTTCGACTCCGCCCGGAGAGGTACCAACGCCGGAAGCGAGGCTGCCCGAAAGGCCTCGGTATTCGTGGCCACTCTCGGAACCATCGCCGGCTGCCTGCCCAACAGCCGGATTGCCGCCTTCAGCGGGTTCGATCGTGGGTTCCGGTTTGTCTGCTTCGGCCTCTCGTCCGGGTGCCGGCACAACCAACACAGGAACCGTGCTGCGTTTGGTCAACGCTGCGGACACGCTGCCGAGCAGCACGCGCATCATCGCGCCGCGACCATGGCTGCCAACCACCACAAACTCCGGTTGAAGTTCTTTGATGAGCCTGAGCATGGTTGGAACCGTTCGACCCGCGCGCAGATGCAGCTCGACATCCACTTTTCCGCCAATCATCGCGCGCATGCGTTCGAGTCGCGTCCGCGCCTCTTTGATTTCGGGGATTTCAGACGGGGCGTTCATGCCCACGTCCGTCTGAATTTCGATGTCTCCATGCACCACGTTCACCAAATGAAGCGTGGCGGACGTGCGTTCTGCGAGCGACAGCGCGTAGTACATCGCCACTGCGGATGTGTCGCTGAAATCAACCCCGACCAGGATGTTCATCTTGCCGGAACTCATTACGTGCCTCCTCAACGAGCCAAAAATGGGCGTAGCGAAAGAAAACCTTGGGCGACCGTTTCCGCGATCGCCGCCGGGCGACCGTGAAGTTACAAACAAGGTAGCGTGTTTGGGGCGTCACTCGGAAGCTTCTTCTTCGACTTCCATCACAGCAAGAGCCCGCGCAAAACAAGGGATGCTGCCGAGAAGTAAATGATGAGCCCGCTCACATCGACGAGCGTCGCCACAAACGGCGCAGACGCCGTCGCTGGATCGAGTCCCAAACGGCGCAGCAAAAACGGCAACATGGAACCTGCGAGCGTTCCAAACAACACAACACCGACGAGACTTATCGCCACAACTACACCGATGCCGATGTAGTGAGCGCCGTACACCACCGCGCGTGACGGCCACAGCACGATCCGCAAAAAACCCACCGCGCCCAGAATCGAACCGAGCGCCAAACCCGACAAAAGCTCGCGCTTCATGACGCGCATCCAGTCGGACAATTCAAGTTCGCGCACCGCAAGCGAACGAATGATGAGCGAAGTGGCTTGCGACCCCGAGTTGCCGCCCGACGAAATGATGAGCGGAATGAACAACGCCAGCACGACGGCGCGTTTGATTTCTCCCTCGAAATACGCCATCGCCGTCGCGGTAAACATCTCGCCGAAAAAAAGCACCAGCAGCCAACCCGCCCGCTTTTTCACCATGTCGAGAAACGGGCTGTCCATGTACGGCGCTTCGAGGGCCTGCATACCACCGAGTTTTTGAATGTCTTCGGTCGCCTCTTCCTCGGCGACATCGAGCACGTCATCGATCGTGATGATGCCGAGCATGATTCCTTTTGAGTCGGTGACCGGCAGCGCCACACGGTCGTATTTCTCAAAAGCTGCGACGAACTCCTCTCGGTCGGCAGTGGCGGGAATGCTGAACAGTTGGCCTGGGTCCAAATCCTCGACTTTCGCGCTCGGATCGGACATCACGAGCGCAGCCAATTTCAGATCGCTCAGCAGGCGGCCTTTTTCGTCGGTGACGTAGATGACGTTCAGCGTTTCAGCGCCTTTGCCGTGTTTGCGAATGTAGGTCAGCGCCTCTTGAGCCGTCATGTCGGGACGCACGGCGACGTACTCGGGCGTCATGTACCGGCCCGCCGAATCCTCGGGATAGCCGAGCAGTTGCCGTGCGGTTTTCAGCTCACTTGGCGTCAGGCTCGCGAGCACGCGCCGCGTCACTTCCGGCGGAAGTTCCTCGAGAAGTCGCGTGCGATCGTCTGGGGCCATCGCGTTCACGACGTTCACGAGCTGTTCGTCGGCCAGGCTTTGCACAAGCTGGGTTTGAAGCTCGAGCGGCAAATACTCAAAAATCATCGTCGCCGCGTCGCGAGGCAGGATGCGAAACACCAGCGCCGCATCTTGCAGAGGAAACTCCTCAAGGATTTCCGCCAGATCAGACGGATCAAGCTGCGCAAATTCTTGGCGCAGATGTTTCCAGTCCTTGTCCCGGATCATCTTTTCGATGTCTGGTCTGAGCAGATTTCCCAACATGTCCGTCGCCACACGCGCATCATCCGTGACCTCTTGCGCGCCGAAACGCCAAAGCAGGTGAAGAGGCCGGAAACCGCGCCAGACGAAAGTGTAGGCTGCGCGAAATGCGCGTTGGTGGGAAAAATTCGCTTACTTCTTTTTGCGTTTCGGACCGGCTTTCAGCGCCGGTTGCGGCGGAGGGTTCGGTGGTTGAGCCCCGGGTGCAGCGGGTTTCAAAATCACAAACTCGACCCGGCGGTTCTTTTCCCAACATTCTTCATTCGAGTCGGTGCACACAGGCTTGGTCTCGCCGTAACCATTGGCCACAAGTCGGTTTCCCTCGACGCCCTTCTTTTCCAAATACGCCTTCACCGATTGCGTGCGCGCTGCCGTCAGTCTGAGGTTCGCATTGTCGTCGCCGCGCTCGTCCGCATGACCTTGGATTTCGACCAGTTCTATTTCTGGATTTCCTTTCAAAGTCGCGGCCACTGCGTCGAGAATCGGGAAACTCACGGGCTTGATCGTGGCTTTGCCTGTCTCGAAATACACCTTGTCGAGAATGTTGATTTTTCCGCCTTCCATCATGACGCGGCCTTTGTCGGGGCAGCCGTCCTCGTCCTCGAAACCGTTGTATTTTTCGGGCTCGTTTGGACACTTGTCGTCTTTGTCGGGAATGCGGTCCTTGTCATTGTCGAGGTCTGGGCATCCATCGCTGTCCTCGAAACCGTCTTTGTCTTCGGCTTCAAAGGGACACTTGTCTTGCGCGTCGGGAATGCCGTCTTTGTCCGTATCTTCTCCGTCTGGACATCCGTCTTTGTCGTCAATCCCGTTGACTGTTTCAGCCTCGTTCGGGCACTTGTCCAAATGGTCTGGAATCCCGTCTCCGTCGTTGTCCATGTCCGGGCAGCCGTCTTGGTCCTGCCAACCGTCCAGGTCTTCAGGGTCGTCCGGGCACTTGTCCTTGCTGTCGGGAATGCCGTCTCCGTCTCGATCCGAGTCCGTCGGGCATCCTTTGTTGTCCCAAGTTCCCGGAACATTTGGGCACTTGTCCTTGCTGTCTGGAACGCCGTCGTTGTCATTGTCGAGTTCCGGGCAGCCGTCGGTGTCTTGGAAACCGTCGAGGTCTTCTGGTTCATCCGGGCATTGGTCTAGGTTGTCTCGAATACCGTCGCCGTCTCTGTCACCGATGCGAGGTTCGTAAACAAAACCCAAAAAGGCCCTCGCGCGGGAACTGCCGGTCTGTGCGCCGCCATTTCCGTACACGCCCGCGCCAGCCCCAATGAGAAAAAACGAATTTTTCGCGAGGTAGAGTTTCATCGCGCCCACCGCTTCGACCGGGAGGGCTTTGTCATTCCCCGTGACATCCGCGTAGCCGTATCCCTCAACCAGGAAATCGAAACGGTTGGGCACGATTCCGAATGCTACCGACAAGCCATACGTGATTTGCGTTCCGACAGACCGACTTAGACCTGTGCCGCCAAATGTCGTGCCTGGATTGCAGTTTCCTGTCGCAGTCGAGCTGTCCGACGGATAGCAAATCGTGTCGTTTTTGATCGCGACGCTTTTTCCGACATCAGTGAACGTGGTTCCGCCGAAACGGACCACCGCGCCGACGTTGATCGCCGTGCGAATTCGCCTGGATGAACCCCACTCCCTCTCGAGAATGAGCTGCGGTCTGAGCGTAAAGTTGTCCTCGCCCAAAAATGTCTTGTATCCATCGTCGCCCGCCCATTTCGAGATGGGCAAATACCCCGAAATCAGCGCCGCGATGCCGATGGGAAAACTCATCGGGTCCAGAATCCGAACCTTCGCGTGCAAACCCACGTCGGACAGCATCACCTGGGTAAAGCGAAGCTGATCACTGATTCCGGCTTGGTTGTAACCGGCGCAGTTTTCGCCGTTCGAGTCGCACTGCTCGCGCCGCCCCATCGCGATCCCAAGCGGCAGACCGATCCCCAACTCGACCCATTTCCACAAACCAATCGCGAATTGAAATTGCGGCGAAATCAAATGTTCGACGGCAAAGGTGCGCGTATTCGACACCTCTGGGCCGGCAGAATCGCCGCCATACCGCGAACCTGCGTCCAGTTGCAGGGTCAGCGGCTGAAACGCCCAGCTTCCTTGCAGCCCGAGTGAAAAATCCAAATGCCCGAGCAATTTGGACGAATTGACAGTCACATAGCCGCGCGAATCGATCGCGGGTCGAAAAAGCTGCAAGTCGAACGTCGGCTTGTTGAAATTGTCTCGGTTGTCAGCGGCGGCCTGTTGAGCAGAAAGCAGAAAGCTCAAGCCCGCGACCCACAGCCAATGAACGCGACGAGAAATATCCACGTTGCTGCCTCCCTTTGGCACTCTCTCGGGAAAGTGAATCGTTGACCAACAATTCTACAAAAATCGGTCAGCTATCACACAGAAAACTCCACGAGTTCTTGGAGAAGCGCGACCGGAAACTCGCCATTGCCTCAAGACCACGCGCGCCACCGAACCAGACCGAACCCAGGTTTTCAAACGACCACAAGCTGCTCATGGGGAGAGTGGTACACCATGGGCCACTCAAGAAAGCCGCCCCAAAAGCCAAGTCCCAATAGCCAGCTGCCACGCCACGAAAGCACGCCGCACCCCTCGATAGCCAGCGACCACTTCACGACAGCCAACCCCCCGCGTCGATAGCCAGCTACCTGCCCACGATCGCAACCTTTCGTGGCCGCATTGAGGACGGCCGCGCCTGGATCTTGCGACGGATCTCCAGAACATGCGGATAACCCACCGCGTCGCTAGCCAGCTACCTCGCCATGATAGCTAGCAAGCTCGTCACGA
>Ga0268298_10006288_pt1 | contig 10850 bp, 10 predicted proteins | sample WWTPWeurt_MetaG_FD_194462 | JGI IMG/M metagenome (GOLD analysis project Ga0268298, IMG submission 194462) | Activated sludge microbial communities from WWTP in Nijmegen, Gelderland, Netherland - WWTP Weurt | ecosystem: Engineered > WWTP > Aerobic digester > Activated sludge | place... | reverse complement strand
GTGGGACAGCGTCATCGACGTCTCCCTGAACGGCTTTTTCAACGTTACCCGGCCGCTCATCCTGCCCATGATCCGCACCCGCTGGGGGCGCATCATCAATATCACCTCGGTCGCGGGTCTGATCGGCAATCGGGGGCAGGTCAATTACTCCGCCGCCAAGGGCGCGCTGCACGCCGCGGGCAAGTCGCTGGCGCTGGAGCTGGCGAGCCGCGGCATCACGGTCAACGCCGTGGCGCCGGGGATCATCGCCACCGCGATGATCGAGGGCGCCTTCGACGCCGAGGCGATCAAGCGACTGGTGCCGATGCAACGGGCCGGCCAACCCGAGGAGGTCGCCGCTCTGGTCGCCTTTCTGGCCTCGGATCAGGCGGCCTATATCTCCGGGCAGGTCATTTCGATCAATGGCGCGATGCTGTGAAACCTTCCCGCAGTCAGCATGACCGAGGGATAGCGGCTCCGGGCCTGGACTGAAAATGGCCGCTTATCGTTCTTTTTTCGAGAACAATCCGACATATTAAACGGGATGTGTTCTCCAGATAAGAACGAAAAACCGGACTACAAGGTCCGTGCCCGGGAGCGCCCCAACAGGCAAAAAGGCTATGGAGGTCTTCTCCGCCCTATCCACTCTGAGCGACCAGCCGCTGAGTGTGGCGGGCGATCATCAACTCTTCGTTGGTGGGAATCACCCAGGCCGTCACCCGGCTACCGTCGGCGCTGATACGGTGGCCTGTTCGCCGACCCCGGCGCTAAAGACGATAGCATCCAGACCTCCCAGAGCAGCGCTTAGCAGCTGTTTGCAAACCCTCGGCTCAAGCCAATCGGTTGGCCATGATCTTGATCATTGCCCAACACTTCAATCAACATCTCTTGAATATAATCATTTTTTGTCTTGTTTTCGGTTTTATCATAAACTTTATTCAAGGGTGTTTCCGAAAAATGGCTTCTGCCGGCGGGGAATACCTTTCCGGCGAATGGTGTCCAGAACCTGCTTCTGGATTGTTTCGATCGTTGGCAAGCTTCTAATAGGAGCAGCAAATGAAACGTGTGGATGTTTTGAAAATCCTTTTTGTTTTGCCGATCGCGCTAGCAATTAGCTTTGCCGGAATACTGAAACCTGTCGTGGCGGAAGAGGCAAAGCCGGCTGGTACGGTAGAATTCGATATCTATAAAGCCGGATTCATCATAGGGGGTAGTGGTGGCGCTGGTACCCTCCAATTCAAAGGAGCCAGTCACGCTTTCTCGATCGGGGGTGTTAGTCTTGGAGCCACAGTAGGTATTTCCAAGGCCGAACTAATCGGAGAGGTTTACAATCTTAATGAATTGTCCGATTTCGAAGGCGTCTATTCCGCAGGTCAGGCTGGGGTAGCCCTTGCTGGCGGAGCTAAGGTATTCGAGCTAAAGAATGGCAAGGGGGTCGTTCTCAAGGTGAAAGGCAAGCAGATCGGCCTCGAATTGTCTTTGGATCTCAATGGTATGCAGATCGACTTGAAGAAATAGTAGCTACGACTACGCCTCACAAGAGTTTTAACTTTGATACTCAGGCTTCTCAGTGTGGCCTAACGGGACCGCCAAGGCGGTTCCGTTATTTTTTAGTGTACGAGAGCATCCATTCATACTTCGCCGATTACCGATCGGGGCCGAGTTCTTCCATTGCAACGCTCAATGTCTTCGTCTACCAACCACAGTCGACGCTATCCAGAGGCATTGAGGAGGCTAACACCGTCAACAACTTCAAACCAACTCAAGCCCTTTCAACCTTGCTTAGGCGCGCCACGGCTGAAAATTTCCCAGGGCGAGGGAATGGCGATGAACAGGTTCAAAGACACGGCGACCTGTACGACTGGTACAATGTAATGAGGTAATGGAGACAAGGCATGCGAACAACGACGATCGAGGAGGCTATCTCCCAGATACCAGATGGCGCGAGCCTGATGGTCGGCGGGTTTATGGGCGTTGGTACACCCGAGCGGTTGATTGACGAGTTGGTGAGGCAGGGCAGGCGAAACCTGACAGTGATCGCTAACGATACAGCCATGCCTGGCGTGGGGATCGGCAAACTGGTCAGTGGCGGGCACCTGCGCAAGGTGATCGCCAGCCACATTGGACTCAACCCGGAGACCCAGCAGAAGATGATCGCCGGCGAGATTGAGGTCGAGTTGGTGCCGCAGGGAACCCTGATCGAGCGCATCCGCGCGGCGGGATATGGCTTGGGCGGCGTGCTGACCCCGACCGGGGTGGGCACTCTCGTCGAGAAGGGCAAGCGCAAACTCGAGGTGGATGGCCGCGAGTATCTGCTGGAGACGGCGCTTGGTGCCGATTTCGCATTGGTGCAGGCGTTTCTAGCCGATTATTTTGGCAATCTCACTTACGCGCTCACCGCCAGAAACTTCAACCCGGTGATCGCGATGGCCGCGACGACCGTCATCGTCGAAGCGGAGCACGTCGTACCAGTGGGGATGATCTCGCCGGACCATGTGATGACGCCGGCGCCGATCGTCGACTACCTCGTCGCAAGGACATGACCATGGACGCCCAGACAATCATTGCCAAACGCATCGCCCGTGAACTCCGTGATGGCATGCTGGTGAACCTCGGCATCGGGATTCCGACTCTGGTGGCGAACTTCGTACCCTCAGGCATACACGTCTTTTTCCAATCGGAGAACGGACTCATCGGCACCGGCCCAATTCCCGAGGAGGGTATGGTGCAGACGAGACTCACCGACGCCGGCGGTCGGCCCGTCACCGCGATCCCAGGAGCCTGCACCTTCGATAGCGCAGTCTCCTTCGGCCTGATCCGTGGCGGGCATGTCGATATGACGGTGCTCGGCGCCTTGCAGGTCGACGAGCAGGGCCGGCTGGCGAATTGGATGATCCCCGGCAAGATGGTCCCAGGTATGGGCGGGGCGATGGACCTCGTCTGCGGTGCCAAGCGTGTCGTCATCGCAATGCAGCACACTGCCAAGGGCAAGGCGAAGCTCGTCAAGCGATGCTCGCTGCCGCTGACATCATTGCGTCCGGTCGATCTTGTAGTCACCGAACTCGCGGTGATCGCCCAGTCAGACGGGCGCCTCAGGCTGCTAGAGACGGCCCCAGGCGTCACGGTGGCCCAGGTGCTGACGGCTACCGAGGCGGAGATCGATGTGCCTGACATGATCTCCACCATGCAGATCGAATAAGGACAGCCGCCAGCGCATCCGCGAATTCACACCTGTGAAACATCAGGGTGAATAGTGCCGACGATGAACCGACAGTACGGGCCAACTTCCGTTATCCATTCCCGCCGGCGCGGCGGAAGGCACCGCTGCATGAGGCCAACCGAGGCGTGCCTACGATGTTCTACCTATCCCTCTGGTTAGGCTCTGTTATCAACGACTATCTCACCAACTGAGTGAAGGACCCGACATGAAACTCCAAGGCAAATCCGCTATCGTGACGGGTGCCGCCAGCGGCATCGGCAAGGGGATCGCGTTCACCTTCGCACGCGAAGGCGCCAAGGTCGCCATCGCCGACCTGAACCAGACCTCGGCCGACGCCGTGGCCGCCGAGATTCGCGGACAGGGCGGCGAGGCCATTGGTGTTGCAATGGATGTATGCAACGAACAAGCGGTCAATGCTGGCGTAGCCGCAACGGTGGCCGCGTTCGGCGGCGTGGACATTCTCGTCAGTAATGCCGGGATCCAGATCGTGCATCCATTGGAAGACTTCAGTTACGCCGATTGGAAGAAGATGTTGGCGATTCATCTCGACGGCGCCTTCCTCACCACCCGCGCCTGCCTGCCGCACATGTACCAATCCGGCCGCGGGGGCAGCATCATCTACATGGGCTCGGTGCACTCGAAGGAAGCCTCGAAGCTCAAGGCCCCTTACGTGACGGCCAAACACGGCCTGCTCGGTCTCGCGAAGGTGGTCGCAAAAGAGGGCGCCCCCTACGGCGTCCATGCCAATGTCATCTGCCCCGGATTCGTGCGTACACCGCTGGTGGACAAGCAGATTCCCGAACAGGCCAAGGCACTTGGGATCACTGAGGCCGAGGTAATCAAAAATGTCATGCTGAAGGAGACTGTGGACGGTGAATTCACGACGGTCGAAGACGTTGCCGAGGCCACTTTGTTCTTTGCGGCCTTCTCAACCAACGCGCTGACCGGGCAGTCACTGGTGGTGAGTCACGGCTGGTTCATGGAGTAAAGCCCGGCTAGACGTCGCTGCTGGGTGGAAGGCGGGTAACCGGGTCCAAGCTCGCTTTGTACACTGGTAGCCTTGGCGTTACCCCGTACCCTGGTTGGTCCCTTGACCCTCTCCAGGAGGAGATCAGGGTTTCAGGGTCGAATCCAGGCACTGCCGAACTGCACGTAAATGGCCGGGTCGTCGGGGCCGAAGGCTACATCCAAGCCCATGTGCAGCCCGTAACGGCGCGCCAGTTCGTAACGGAATCCGCCGCCACCGGTCAGGACCTGGTGCAAATTGTCAAGGCGATCGAAGTCATTCCAGGCGGCCCCAGCCCCGGCGAAGCCCACCAGGCTGAAGCGTTGCCAGAACTGCCAGCGCAATTCGGCCTCGACCTGGGCAGTATGTTCACCCTGATAGCGCATAGCCGGTACTCCGCGCAAAGCGATGAAGGGCCGCAGATAAAAGGGTACGTCGCCGGAGCTGAAGGTGGCGCTGGCCCGTACCCCAAGGGTCAGTTGCGGATCGAGCGGCAGGAAGTGCATTCCGATCAGATTCAACCGCTGGAAGTCATCGTCCCCGCCAAAGGCCGGGCTGAACAACCCGGCCGAGGCATCGAGATAGGTGCCGCGGATCGGAGTAAAGAAGTTATCGCGCGAATCGTAAGTGAGCGACGGTAACAAACCGCCCACCCGGGACTCCGGATCGAAATCCGGCCCAGATGACATCCGGGGTGATGGGTCAAACCCCACCTTGGTTACGGCCAGGACATAGCCCAGCCCGGTCCATACGGGTGAATCGCCGAAACGATACCTCGCCTGCACCACACCTCCCTTGGGTTCGAGATTGTAGCCCAGGGGATGGTCCTTCAACTTGCGGTCCGCACCTATGCCATAGAAATCCAGATTCACCGAGGCCTGGATCGCACCGACCAAGGTCTGCAATCGTCCACCCATCCAATGGCGCAGATCCCCCGCGAAGGCCCCCCTGGTGCCGTTTTCGGTGCCCAGTCCACCCAATACGCTGATGTTGGGTCGGCTAAGACCCGCCGCTGTCCCGCCCTTGGGTTTGTCGATGAACACCAGCGCGCCGGCGGCACCATAGCCCACGGCCGGCTCGGTGATGGGAACCGCCAGCGGCACGAAGCCGTAGGCTTGGTCCAGAAAACCGCTGATGTCCAGCCAGCCATCCTCGGCGGAAAAGAACCTGGAGGGCGCCTCGCTGGTTAGGGCAGACTGGGACGGCCCATCCCTGACCTCGTTTGGGGCCGCCGACACGAGGGTGGCTGAAAAAACGCCTACCAACAAAACAACCGCGCACTTTGGTATTGCTGGCTTCACTGGTCTTACAACGACTCTTCGCAAAAGGGTGATGTATTATCTACCCTATTAGCGTCAATCTCATAAATTGGCGCTTCAGCTCGGACCGAAATGCCGCTTGCAGTAACAACTCTCTCACATCTCTATCAGGAGAGACCGCGCATGACATCCACCCCATCTGGATACAGTGATCAATTTTTCCGGGACCCGCCAGATTTCTCGCTCGTTTTAGGCGGCCCACTGTTTCAGCTCCTGCGTCGGGCGCACCTAACCGACGATGCGCTGGAGCTGGCGCGCAAGCGCATCATCGTTATCTCTCTGTTCGCCTGGCTGCCACTGCTGGTACTCTCGGCTCTGGAAGGGCAACTGCGGGGCGAAAGTGTGGCGGTGCCCTTCTTGTTGGACGTGGAAGTTCACGTCCGCTTCCTGGTAGCGATACCCCTGATGATCGCCGCCGAGCTGGTAGTGCATCGGCGCATGCGTTTAGTGGTGAGGCAATTTCTCGATCGTCAATTGATCCCCGACAGCGCCATGACGCGATTTGATGCCGCCATTGCGTCGGCATTTCGGCTACGCAACTCGGTGTTCGCCGAGGTGCTGTTGATCGCCGTCGTTTATGGCGCCGGTGTCTTTATATGGCGTCATTACATGGCACTGAATACCGCTACCTGGTTTGCCACCTCCTCCTTGGAAGGTCCGCGGTTTTCGCTCGCCGGGCTGTGGTACGCCTTCCTGAGTCTGCCCATCTACCAGTTCTTACTGGTACGCTGGTTTTTTCGCATGTTTATCTGGATGCGCTTTCTCTGGCAGGTGTCACGTATCCCATTGCGGCTGGTTCCCACCCATCCGGACCGGACGGGCGGGCTGGGATTTCTCTCCGGCACGGTCTACGCCTTCGTTCCGCTGCTGCTGTCGTTGGGCGCGATCCTGGCGGGGAATCTCGCCAACCGCATTTTTTACCTCGGGGCCACGCTGCCCGATTTCAAATTTGAGATCGGCTCCGCGGTGGTCTTGGTACTGTGCCTGGTCCTTGGCCCGCTGCTGGTATTTTCGCCCCAACTTGCCGAGGCGAGGCGCACGGGCCACCGCGAATATGGCATCCTGGCCCAGCGTTATGTACGCGAATTCGACACCAAATGGCTGCGCGGTGGTGCGCCGGCCGACGAACCATTGGTGGGGAGCGGCGATATTCAGTCTCTTGCCGATCTGGGCAACAGTTATGAGGTGGTGCGGACTATGCGTGCCGTGCCCTTCAGCAAAGAGATCATCCTCCAACTCGCGGCGGCGGTGCTCGCCCCGATGGTGCCGCTGGCGCTCACCATGATGCCGCTGGAGCAACTGTTGAAAGAGTTGTTCGGTATCTTGTTCTAGCGGGCCGGGGAAGTGGAGCCCAAGGCAACCGATGGGGGCGCTGGTGGTGGGCGATTGCAGGACCTGATCGGTGTCCTCCTCAGGGTGCCCCGGTTCCCCAACGATCAAGGGAGGAAAGGATGTTGAAGCGGGTCAGCCTGATCAGGTGGCTGCAACTCGGACTGCAACTGCCCCTGCTGGGGTTACTGGCCGCCTGTGCGACGATCGGAGCCGGCTCGGTGAACCGGGATCGCCTGGATTACGCCGAGGCGCTCGCGAATTCCTGGAAGGAGCAAATGCTGCTCAATATCGTCAAACTGCGCTACGCCGACACACCGGTGTTTATCGAAGTCTCCTCGGTGATCAGTTCCTATCAATTACAGAGCCAGATAAACCTCGCGGGAACCCTCTCGTCCGGTCTGACCCCGAATCTTCCAGACACCCTGGGCCGGGGTGCCACCCTGGGGGCGACCGGCAGTTACACCGATAGGCCCACCATCACCTATACCCCTCTGCAAGGAGATAAATTCACCCGTGAACTGCTGCGGCCGATTACGCCGGCGGCCTTGTTCCAGTTGGTTCAAGCCGGTTACCCGATCGACTTGGTCTTTCAGCTGGCGGTGCGAGCGATTAACGGGGTCTACAACCGGTCCGCCCGCCCGGCGGCCTCTCGAGAGGCCGACCCGGAATTCTATCAGGTGCTCGATGCGCTACGTCGACTGCAGTTGTCGGAGGCCATTGGCTTTCGGCTTGAGAAACGCGGCCCGGAGGAGACCTCTTTCATCAACCTCTATGGGAACAAGGTCACCCCCGCAGTCGAGCAGGATAGTCACTTGGTCCGCACTATCCTCGGCCTCAAAGCGGACGCCAGGGAACTGAATCTGACCTTCGGGGCCATAGCGCGTGGCGATCAGGAGCTGGCTGTGCTCACCCGCTCCATGCTTGAGATCCTGCTCGAACTGGGCGCCCAGGTGGAGGTACCCATGGCTGACATAGCGCAAGGGAGTACCTTCCCTGGGCCATCCTCCCGCCCGGACAGGTCAAGTCGCGACCAGCCGCTGTTGAATATCCACTCCAGCGCCGAGCCTCCCCTGGACGCCTTCGTCGCGGTGCGTTACAGCCATCACTGGTTCTGGATCGATCACCGCGACCTCCGCTCCAAGAGTATTTTCAGCTTTCTCCTGCTGCTGACCTCACTCGCCCAAACCGGCACCCCCCCGCCAGCCCCGCTGATTACCGTCCCGGCGAGTTAACCCACATTCCACGACCTTCCCTCGAGATCAATCTCGGTCCTGTTAGATTTCAGGCCAGGATATTTACCCCCGCATCGATGTAAAAGGTCTCGCCGGTGATCCGGCGGGCTTGGTCACCGGCAAGATAGGCGCAGGCATACCCAACATCCATGATCTCCACCAATTCGCCCAAGGGTGCGCGCTGAGCGGCCGCATTCAAGAGCTGGTCGAAATCCTTGAGCCCAGATGAAGCACGGGTCTTGAGGGGGCCAGGGGAGATGGCGTGCACCCGGATGTTGCGTGGGCCAAGTTCGTAGGCGAGATAGCGGCAACTGGCCTCCAAGGCTGCCTTTACCGGCCCCATCAGGTTATAGCCGGAGGCTACCTTCTGGGCGCCGTGAAAGGTCATGGCGAACAGACTGCCACCATCGGTCATGAGCGGGGCGGCGAACCTCGCCATGCGGATAAAGGAGTGGCAGGAGATATCCATGGCGACGGCGAAACCTTCGACGCTGCAATCGAGCAGTCTGCCCTGGAGATCCGCCTTGGGGGCGAAGGCGATGGAATGCACCAGGATGTCGAGTCGGCCCCAGGTCTCCTCGATACGGTGAAACACCGCCTCAAGTTCCCCCGGTTTGGCCACGTCCAGCGGTAGAAAAAGGGGGGCGGCCAGCTCCTGGGCGAGGGGCTCAACGAAGAGTCTGGCTTTCTCATTCAGATAGGTAATGGCCAGCTCGGCACCGAACTCACGGAACGCCCTGGCGCAACCATAGGCGATCGAATGCTCATTGGCGATGCCGACCACCAGGGCCTTTTTCCCGGCCAGGGTAAATGGGGTCATTGTCATGGATGGTTTCTCCGTTTTCAGGTCTGATCGATCACCCGTTGGGTGTGGCGGGCGATCATCAACTCCTCGTTGGTGGGAATCACCCAGGCGGCTACCCGGCTACCTGGGGTGCTAATGCGGGGACCATGGCTTGCATTGGCGAGAGGATCCAGCTCCACCCCGAGCCAGACCGCCCCCTCGCAGACTCGACGACGGATCTCAGTAGCGTGTTCGCCGACCCCGGCGGTAAAAACGATGGCGTCCAGACCACCCAGAGCGGCGGTCAGGGAGCCCAACTCGCGTCCGATGCGATAGACGAAGAGGTCCAGGGCGAGCTTGGCCCGAGGCTCGGTACTGGCGAGCAGGGTCCGCATGTCGCTGGACAGACCCGAGATCCCCAGCAGGCCCGACTCCTTATAGATCAAGCGTTCGATAGCACGCACATCCATACCCCGCTGATCCATCAGGTAAAGCATCACCCCTGGGTCCAGGGCGCCACTACGGGTGCCCATGGGCAAACCTTCCACTCCAGTGAAGCCCATGGTGCTCGCCTGACTCCGGCAAGCCCGCATGGCACACATACTGGCACCGTTGCCCAGATGCAACACGACGGTCCGCCCCTCCGCCGCCTGAGGATCGAACCGGGGCAACACGGCGGCGACGTACTCATAGGACAGGCCGTGAAAACCGTAGCGCCGCACACCGGCTTCGGCATATTCCAGCGGCAGGGCATAGAGCTGGGAGATCGGCGGATTGGTTTGATGAAAAGAAGTATCGAAGCAGGCGACCTGGGGAAGATCGGGGGCGCGGGCCAGCAGGCGGCGCACCGGCGTCAGGTTATGGGGTTGATGCAACGGGAAAAGCGGAATAAAACTCTCCAGCTCGCTCAGAACCCCCGGGGTGATACGCACGGGATCCGGGTGATTGAGCCCGCCATGCACAACACGATGGCCAACGGCGATGGGTCGGTAGCCGGCCAGCTCGCTACGCAGATAACCCACCAGATAATCCAGCGCCCCGTCATGACCCAGAGTAACCCCCGTCTCCCAGGTATGTTCGCCGACGACCTTGCCCTGGTTGTCCTTGGTTTGAAAGCGCGGCTTGGTATACAGCCCTTCGAGTTGTCCCCGCACCACGACCGCCAGGCTTTCCCCCTCGACGGCGAACAGCGAGAACTTGACGCTGGATGACCCGGCGTTGACTACGATGATGGCGTCTTCCATGGGTGTCTCCTAAGCCGTTTTCTGACGTCGGGCGTTGGCGACCAGGGCAAGCAGGGCCACCGAGGCCAGACGGGTGCGTACCGTATCGGCCCGACTGGTGAGCACGATCGGCACCCGGGCACCGAGTACGATCCCGGCGGCATCGGCCCCGGCCAGGTATTGGAGCTGCTTGGCGACCATATTGCCGGCTTCCAGGTCCGGCAACAGCAGCACATCCGCCCGTCCGGCCACCGGCGAGACGATCTTTTTGGTGCGGGCGGCCTCCTCGCTGATGGCGTTGTCGAAGGCCAGGGGTCCATCCAGGAGGCCGCCGGTGATCTGGCCCCGATCCGCCATTTTGCACAGCATGGCGGCGTCCACCGTCGCCGGCATGTCTGGGTTGACCGTCTCCACCGCCGCCAGGATAGCCACCCGAGGTTGTTCTATACCGAGGATCCTGGCCATCTCGATGGCGTTTTGGACGATATCCACCTTCTCCTTGATGCCGGGCGCGATGTTGATCGCCGCATCGGTCAAGAGCAATAAACGGGGATAGGCCGGCACATCCATGACGAAGACATGACTGACGCGGCGCGCGGTGCGCAGCCCGGTAGCCGAGGGGACCACCGCCGCCATCAGCTCGTCGGTGTGCAGCGAACCCTTCATCAGGGCTTCCACCTCTCCGGATCTGGCCATGGCCACTGCCTTTTGCGCCGCTTCATGGCTGTGCTCGGTGTTGACGAGCCGGTAGGGAG
>Ga0268298_10006287_pt1 | contig 10850 bp, 8 predicted proteins | sample WWTPWeurt_MetaG_FD_194462 | JGI IMG/M metagenome (GOLD analysis project Ga0268298, IMG submission 194462) | Activated sludge microbial communities from WWTP in Nijmegen, Gelderland, Netherland - WWTP Weurt | ecosystem: Engineered > WWTP > Aerobic digester > Activated sludge | place: Netherlands... | reverse complement strand
CCGGACTGGCTGCAGGACATCTTCTACGTGAACGAGCGCGGCGACACGTCGGTCATCTACCGCAGCCCCACAGACGACGTGGGCCCCTCCCCCACGCCCGACGGCCGGTCCCTGGTGTTCACCACCGGGGCCTTCAGTCCCCGGAACGATACCGGCTATGTCTCGCGCGAATACTCCTACGACATCGCCTGGATCGACCTCCAGACGCGCGCCGTCACCCAGCTGACCCAGGGTCCGGCGGCGGAATCTGGTGCCGCCGTCTCTCCCGACGGGACCCGCGTCGCCTTCCAGCGTGAACGCGATGGCTCCTTCGAACTCTGCTGGATGCCGCTGCGCCCGGGCGCTTTACCGCGGTGCCATGAGCTGCCTCCACGGTCGGCGCCATCCATCCTCGGCTGGCGCGACGACCGGACCCTTCTGATCACCGCCTCGCAGGGAGCGGCAAGGTCGGTATTCGAGTACGACCTCGACACCGGCCAGATGACCCGCCGTCTCTGGAACATCTCCACCGGGACGCTCAGCCCCGACCGGAAGTGGCTCGCCTTCACCGCCGCCTGGGACGGGGTGACGCGGGAGGAACTCTACGTGGCGCCAGTGGAGGCCCTGGGGGAGTGGCGACGGGTGTTGTCCAGCACGCAGTTCATGTCGGACCTCCAGGCCTGGTGGCGCCGGCTGCGGCCCGCGCGGTCCCATGTGACGGCCCTCAAGATCAGGAATCTCGGGCCCACCCTCCGGCTCGGGGCTTCCTACGACCTGGTGGTGACGGCGCGGAGCCCGGCCGACCCGGCGGGGACGCCGGTGACATCGGTGGAGTGGTTCACCTCCGACTCCGCCGTGGCCGTGGCCACCCCCGTCGGCCGTCTCCGACCGCTCGCGCCCGGTGCCACCTGGGTGATCGCACGGCTGGGCCCCCTGAGCGACTCCGTGTGGGTGCGGGTGGCCCCGGGCGTTCACGAAACCGTCTATCGCGAGGATTGGAGCCGGGGCATCGCCCCCGGATGGATCAGCTTCGGATCGCCCAGCCCGGTACTCCGGACAGGCCCCGATGGCCGCCCGGCGTTCCTGGGGAACGGAGACGGCTCCTTCCCCAGCGGCGCCTACAGCCGGAGGGGGTGGAACGCCATCAACGGCCTTGGCATCGAGGTCCTGGCCTCCACTAGGATCACCGCTGACAAGTGGCAGCGCATCGGACTGGAGCTCATTCTCGGTCTCGACTCCGCCGCCCTCGGTAGCTGGAATCACCGCGATGGCGACATGCCGTTCCGCCGCAACCGGCTCCATCGATTCTCGTGCGCGGCGGGATACCCGGGCCGTGAGGGGGCGGGGATGGACAGCAGCCTCAGCGTGTCCGGTGGCGGGTCCGCAACCATCGTGGCCGTCCCGCCGGTGCTGGGAACTGGTCGAGAGTTCAGGTTGAGAGTGCAGGTCTTCCCCGACGGGGGCTGCGGAGTCGCGGTCAATGCCGTGCCGCTGTGGCGCTCTCGCCTGACTGCCTACAACGAGGGCCCGATGGCCGCGAGGATTACCGGCGCGGCGGATGGCGGGGCGGCGATGCTGCTCGGGCCACTCGAGATCTGGCAGGGGGTGCGGGACGACGTCGAGTGGTCCCGGCTGGACGACGCGGACTACGACCCCCGGCTGGCGCTGGCACGCGCGCTCAAGTAGGGTTGAGCATCGCGCGTGCCCGTCCGACCCCTATCCCCTGCCGATCATGAAACGCTCCTCCATCATCACCATCGTGTTCATCGTGGCCTTCGGGGCCCTGCTGCTGTTCAACACCCTCTCGGCCCAGAAGCACGAGTGCACCGTGTGCGTGGAATTCAACGGCAAGCGCAACTGCGCCACCGCCTCCAACGAGACCGAGGCCGAGGCCGAGCGGGCGGCCCAGACCACTGCCTGCGGTATCCTCGCGAGCGGTATGGACCAGTCCATCGCCTGCGATCGCACGCCCCCGATCTCCCGGCAGTGCAAGACCCGCTGACGGCGTAGCGAGGGCGCCGCTGGCGCCCCCGCCTTGCCCCACCCGATGCGCTCGCTCCATCCGCTGGTCCTCCTGCTGGGCTGCCTGTTCGTGGCGGCAGCGCTCACCCACCTGCTCCCCGCCGGCGCCTTCGAGCGCCGCGATGATCCTGACACCGGCCGGCGCCTGGTGGTGGCGGGCACCTACCAGCGCAGCGATCCCGCCCCCGTCGGGCCCTTCCAGGCCCTGGTCGCCATCCCGCGCGGACTGGCGGAGGCGAGTGGCGTGATCTTCTTCGTCTTCCTGGTCGGGGGCGGGTTCGCCGTGGTGGAGCAGACGGGCGCCTCGACCCGCGCCGTGCAGCACGTGGTGGCGCGACTGGGGCGCAGCGAGACGCTGGTGATCCCGCTGGCCTGCGTGGCCTTCGGGCTCGGCGGGGTGCTGATCCAGATGTCGGAGGAGTTGCTGGCCTTTGTGCCCGTCCTCCTCCTGCTCACCGCCCGCCTCGGCTACCCGCCAATCGTGGCCTGCGCGATCAGCATCGGCGCCTCCGCCGTGGGCGCCGCATTCAGCCCCGTGAACCCGTTCCAGGTGGTCATCGCCCAGAAGGTGGCGGGATTACCCGCCGGCTCAGGGCTCGGATTCCGGCTCGGCGTGCTGCTGCTGGCCCTGCTGCTGTGGACCTGGGGGACCATGCGCCATGCGCGCCGCGAACGGGTGGCACCAGCATGCGACGGTGCTGGAGCGGGCGCCGCGGAGCCACTGCAGCCCCGGGACCTCGCCATCCTCGGGGTGGTGCTGGCGGCCTTCGTGCTCTTCATCGTCGGGGCCCGGCGCTGGGCCTGGGACTTCCCGGAGTTCAGTGCGCTCTTCTTCGTGATGGGTGTGGCGGCGGGGCTGCTCGGCCGCCGCGGCGTGGCCGGGACGGCGGACGGGTTCGTGGACGGATTCCGGTCCATGGCCTACGCCGCGATGCTCATCGGGTTCGCCCGGGCCATCTTCGTGGTGCTGGATGACGGCCGCGTGATCGACACCATCGTCCAGGGCCTCTTCGACCCCATCGCCCGGCTGCCGCTCGCGCTTTCCGCCATCGGCATGATGGGGGTCCAGGCGCTCCTGCATGTGCCCGTCCCAAGCACCTCCGGCCAGGCGGTACTGACCATGCCGGTCCTCGTGCCGCTTTCCGACCTGCTCGGCCTTTCACGCCAGGTGACGGTGCTGGCGTACCAGTATGGCGCCGGCCTGACCGAGCTCCTGAGCCCCACCAACGGGGCCCTGATGGCCCTCCTGGCCGCGGCGGGGGTGCGGTACAGCGACTGGCTCCGGTTCGGGCTCCGGCTGACCCTGCTGCTCTTCGGGCTGGGAGCGGCGGCGCTGCTGGCCGCCATCGCCCTCGGGGTCTGACCTCCCGGACGGCTGCCGTCGTGGCACACTGTCCGGGATTCCGGACAGTCCGGTCGGCGCGTGGCTTTGAGGCTATTTCCTAAATTGAGTACCTGCAATATCTTAGCGAAGTTGAAATACCCGACAACGACGCTCCCGAGTGGCACCAAGGTTGCTCTGAACCCCGGATGGTGGCTGGAACCTTTCGGTCCCGCTTCCGATAAGAGAGGGTAGCATGAGCGAACTCATCATTCGGGAAATGGAAAACGGCGAGGAATTCGCCGACTGGTTTGCCGACCTCACCGAACAGGAAGAGGCGACGACCGGCGATCCGGTGCACCTCGACGAGCACTACCTCATCCTCAGCAATGCGATCGGGGACTGGATCGGTGGCCTGCGCTACAACCTCCGGGGCGGCGTGGCGCACCTGACGGAGATCGCGGTCCGCTACGAGGAACGGCACCAAGGGCATGGGCACCGGCTGCTCGAGGCCTTCGAGCAGCACGCGGGGCTGCAGGGGGCGCACCTGGTGGAGTTCTGGACCGACGACGCCGCGCGCGAGCCGGAGCTGCTGGCCAATGGCTGGCTGCGGGTGCTGCGACGCACCGGTTACCAGGGCGGGCGTACCTGGTACCTGATGGAAAAGCGGCTCGCACCGGCGCTCTAGCGCCCTCCTGACGCGACGCATATTCTTTCGGACGACGCTGATATCTTTCCGTGGCGGCCTGCGGTCTGCGCAGGCCGCCACTTTCCTCTCTCCCAGACCCCAGCGGGCACATGGCCCTGACCGACGGCGCACGCGCGTTCCTCACCAAGATCGAGGTCCTCCGGGATCTGGAGTCCAAGGTCCGGGAACTCATGGAGACGCACGAGCAGAAGCGTCCGCTCTGGTTCCCGAGCGAGCTGCTCGGGCCCCCGCCAGGCGCGGACCCGGACCGGCACGTGGCCGACCTGCGATCCCGGGCAGCAGGCATCCCCGACTCGGCGCGGGCGGCGCTTGCACTCAACATGCTCACCGAGGAGGGGCTGCCCCACTTCCACCGGCTGCTGGCCGTGTACCTCGGCGACGACAGCCACTGGCGGGACTGGAACAACCTGTGGACCGCCGAGGAAGACCGGCACGGGGTCATCCTCCACGACTATATCCGCGACACCCGGCTGGTGGACCAGCGGCGGCTGGAGGAGATGCAGTTCAGCTACCTGAAGAGCGGGTTTCAGCCGGACTGGGACAAGGACCCCTACCGGGTTTTCGCGTACACCACGCTGCAGGAGCGGGCCACCCAGCAGTCGCACAGCGAGACCGGGCGGCTGATCGGGGAGTACGAGCCGCTGCTGGCCGAGGTGCTCACCAACGTCGCCACCGAGGAGGCCCGGCACTTCAGCTTCTACCGGACCATCTTCGAGGAGATCCTGCAGCGGGACCCGGACCAGGCGCTGATCTCCGCCGCGCACATCATGCCGAGCATCGAGATGCCGGGGCACACCATGCCCGGCTTCCGGGACCTGGCCGACGTGATCCGGCGCGCCGGCATCTACGGCCCGCGGGACTACCTGCGGATCGTCCAGGAGCAGATCCGCTACTGGCGGCTCGAGACCCTCACCGGCCTCAACGACCTGGGGCGCAAGGCGCAGGAGAAGATCCTCGGCATCCCGGCCCGTCTCACCCGGATCGCGGAGCACATCGAGTCCAAGAGCCGTGCCAAGACGTTCAGCTTCGAGGTGGTGTTCAACCGTGAATTCGCCATGGAATAGGGCGGGGGCCTTCGCGGGCCTCCTCACGCTGGGAGCGCTGGCCGGGTGCGGCGGTGCGGAAGCGCCCGCCCGGGCGGCGTCCGGGCCACCCATCGACCCGGCCCAGGCGGAGGCCGAGCTGCTGGGGCGCGACCTGGCCGACATCGTGGATCGCGTCATGGCCTACCGCAGTGCGCACCAGAACCGGCTGCCCTCGTCGTTGCGACAGGCCGGGATCGACAGCCTGGCGCCCCAGTTTGTCCGCCGGCTGGGCCGTCAGGGCGGCGACCCGCTGGTGACGGTGGTGTTCCGGCGCGCCGAGGGACGGATGGTGACGAGCTGCACCGGGACCAGCGCCGTGCTCGAGGACGCCAGCCTGCGGGGCGGCGCTTTCGAGGTCAGCTGCACTCTTGCCGCCGGTGGAACGCAGCCCTTCACGGTGCCGCCGCTCCCGCCCCCGCCCAAGCCTGAGTAGGTCATGAGCCTCGTCGCCGGCCTGGTCCTCGCGGCCCGGGCCCTGGTCTTCACCTCCTTCCTGGTGGCGGCGCTCGTGGCCGGCACGCACTGGGCCGTGAAGCATGGCCACCTGTCTCCCTTCGGCGCCCTGCCGCGGTTCACGCGGCGCCTGGGGCAGCCCTTCCTCCGCCCCTTCGAGCGCCGCCTCTACCGGGGTGGTGGAAATCCGGTCAACGCGCCGTATGCGTTCTTCTGGGTAGCCCTGCTGGGTGGACTGGCCCTGCTGGCGCTGGTGGAGTGGTTGATCGGCACCATCCTCTCGCTCGCGGTCTCCGCGTCGGCCGGGCCTGGCGGGCTGGTGCGCTTCGCGGTGGACGGGCTCTTCTCGGTGCTGATGCTCTCCATCTTCGTGCGGGTGGTGGCGTCGTGGTTCGCGGTCTCGCCCTACGCCAAGCCGATGCGAGTGGTGCACCTCCTGACCGACTGGCTGATCGAACCGCTCCGCAAGGTCATCCCGCCGTTCGGCATGATCGACCTGACCCCGATCGTCGCCTACTTCATGCTCTGGCTGGCGCGCGGCCTGGTCATGAGCTGGCTCTGGCGGGTGGGGTAGCGGGGCCGCCGCCCCGCCCGGCCCACCGCATGCCCCCGATCGATCCCACCCCCGCCGGCATCCGCCTGACCTGTCACGTGCAGCCGCGGGCCTCGCGCACGGAGTGTGCAGGCCGGCACGGCGATGCCCTCAAGATCCGGCTCGCGGCGCCCCCGGTGGACGGCGCGGCCAACGAGGCGCTGCTCCGCTTCCTGGCCGACCGGCTCGGCGTCAGCCGGGGGGCGGTGACCTTGCGCGCGGGGGCGAGCAGCCGGCGCAAGGTGGTCGAGGTGCAGGGGGTGGGACCGGAAACCGCCGCGGCGCGGCTCGAGGTTGGCGATGGGTGACCGTCCGGGTAGATTCCCCGACTGACAATCCAGTCCGTGGTGATTTGCGCCTATTGCAGCCACGTTAAACAACTGCTAAAACGGCCACCCCCCGGGGAGCCGTCGAGGCCCACGGGGATTCTCTTTTGACCCAACCTGCGCCAGCCGCCCGCGCCGACCGCCTGCACCGCCTCCCCGCCCTGCTCGGGGAACGCATCCTGGTGCTGGACGGGGCCATGGGCACGATGATCCAGCGCGAGGGGCTCGCGGAGGCCGATTACCGCGGCGAGCGCTTCCGCGACTGGCCCCGTGACCTCCGGGGCAATAACGACCTGCTGAGCCTCACGCGGCCGGCGGTGATCCGTGACATCCACGCCGCCTACCTCGAGGCCGGCGCAGACATCATCGAGACCAACACCTTCAACGCCACCAGCGTTTCCATGGCCGACTACGGCATGGAGGCGCTGGTGCCGGAGCTCAACCGGGCCGCGGCGGCCCTGGCGCGCGCGGTAGCCGACGCGTACGAGGCGCGGACGCCGGGGCGCCCGCGATACGTGGCGGGCATCCTCGGTCCCACGAGCAAGACGGCGTCGATCTCCCCCGACGTCAACGACCCCGCGGCCCGGAACGTGACCTTTCCCGAGCTGGTCCGGGCCTACGGCGAGGCGGCGCGGGCCCTGCTCGACGGCGGCGCCGACCTGCTGATGATCGAGACCATCTTCGACACGCTCAACGCCAAGGCGGCGATCGTGGCGGTCGAGGAGACCTTCGCCGCACTCGGGTTCCGGGTGCCGGTGATGATCTCGGGCACGATCACCGACCAGAGCGGCCGGACGCTCTCGGGCCAGACCGTCGAGGCCTTCTGGAACTCGGTGGCCCACGCGCGGCCGCTCAGCGTGGGGCTCAACTGCGCGCTGGGCGCGCGGCAGCTGCGGCAGTACGTACAGGACCTCTCCCGGGTGGCGCCGGTCTGCATCAGCGCGCACCCGAATGCCGGGCTGCCCAACGCGTTCGGCGGCTACGACGAGTCGGCCGCGGCGATGGCGGAGGTGATCCGGGAGTTCGCCACGAGCGGACTGGTCAACGTGGTGGGCGGCTGTTGCGGCACCACGCCGGAGCACATCGCGGCGATCGCGACGGCGGTGGCCGGGCTGGCGCCGCGCGCGCCCGCGCACCTCCCGCCCCGGTGCCGGCTGGCGGGGCTCGAGCCGCTGGTGATCGGTCCCGAGACCAACTTCGTGAACGTGGGCGAGCGGACCAACGTGACCGGCTCGCGGCGCTTCGCCCGGCTGATCCTCGAGGGGCAGTACGAGGCGGCGCTCGAGGTGGCCCGGCAGCAGGTGGAGAGTGGCGCCCAGGTCATCGACATCAACATGGACGAGGGGATGCTGGACGCCGAGGCGGCGATGACCCGCTTCCTGCGGCTGCTGGCGTCGGAGCCGGACATCTCCCGGGTGCCGGTGATGCTCGACAGCTCCCGGTGGTCGGTGCTCGAGGCGGGGCTGCAGAACCTGCAGGGCAAGGGCATCGTCAACTCGATCAGCCTCAAGGAGGGGGAGGCGGCGTTCCTGGCCCAGGCCGAGCTGGTGCGGCGCTACGGCGCGGCGGTGGTGGTGATGGCCTTCGACGAGCAGGGCCAGGCCGACACGGTGGAGCGGAAGGTGGCGATCACCCGTCGGGCGGTGGGACTGCTGACGGCGCGGGTGGGGTTCGCGCCGGAAGACATCGTCGTGGACCCGAACATCTTCGCGATCGCCACGGGCATCGAGGAGCACAACGGGTACGCGGTGGCCTACATCGAGGCCACCCGCCAGATCAAGGCGGCGCTGCCCCACGTCCTGGTGAGCGGCGGGGTATCGAACATCTCGTTCTCGTTCCGGGGCAATGACCACGTCCGCGAGGCCATCCACTCGGTGTTCCTGTACCACGCCATCCGTGCCGGGATGGACATGGGCATCGTGAACCCGGGCCAGCTGGCGATCTACGACGACATCGAGCCGGAGCTGCTGGCGCGGGTGGAGGACGTGGTGCTCAATCGGCGGCCGGACGGCACCGAGCGGCTGCTGGAGATCGCGGAACGGTACCGGGCCACCGGCGAGAAGCGCCCCGAGGCGGTGGCGCTGGCCTGGCGCGAGCTCCCGGTGGAGGAGCGCCTGGCCCACGCGCTGGTGGAGGGCATCGACGCCTTCATCCTGGAGGACACGGAAGCCGCGCGGCAGCGGGCGGCCCGGCCCATCGAGGTGATCGAGGGGCCGCTCATGCGGGGCATGAACGTGGTGGGCGACCTCTTCGGCAGCGGGAAGATGTTCCTGCCGCAGGTGGTGAAGAGCGCGCGGGTCATGAAGAAGGCGGTGGCGCACCTCATTCCCTACATCGAGGCGGAGAAGGCGGCCAACGCCGACACCCGGGCCCGGGGCAAGGTGGTGCTGGCCACGGTGAAGGGCGACGTGCACGACATCGGCAAGAACATCGTGGGCGTGGTGCTGCAGTGCAACAACTACGAGGTGGTGGACCTCGGCGTGATGGTGCCGTGCGCGAAGATCCTCGAGACGGCCCGGGCCACGGGCGCGGACGTGATCGGGCTCTCGGGGCTCATCACGCCCTCGCTCGAGGAGATGAGCATGGTCGCGGCGGAGCTGGACCGCGAGGGGTTCACCCTGCCGCTGCTCATCGGCGGGGCCACCACCTCGCGGATCCACACCGCGGTGAAGATCGCGCCGCGCTACCGGGGCCCGGTGGTCCACGTGCTCGACGCCTCGCGCGCGGTCGGCGTGACCAGCAGCCTGCTGAGTGACACCCTGCGGGTGGACTTCGAGCGGCAGGTGCGGGAGGAGTACGCCGCGCTCCGCGAGGAGCGGAAGGACCAGGACGGCGGCGACCGCCGCATCACGCTCGCGGAGGCACGCGCCAACGGGCTCACGCTGGCCAGCCCGGCGCCGGCGCCCCGCCCGGCGTTCCTGGGGCTGCGCACCTTCGCGCCCTATCCGCTGGAGGAGCTGGTGGAGCGGATCGACTGGACGCCGTTCTTCCAGGCCTGGGAGCTGGTGGGCCACTATCCGGCCATCCTGGACGACCCGGCGGTGGGCAAGACCGCGCGGTCGCTGTACGACGACGCGCGCCGCCTGCTCGACCGGATCGTGCGGGAGCGGCGGCTCGAGGCGCGCGGGGTGGTGGGATTCTTCCCCGCGGCGCGCGAGGGTGACGACATCCACGTGCTGCCCCCGGAGGGCGGCCCTGATGCGGCGCCGCTCGCCACCCTCCACACGCTGCGGCAGCAGACCCGGCGCGCGGCGGGCCGGCCCAACCTGGCCCTGGCCGACTTCGTGGCGCCCTCCGGCGACGTCCTCGGGCTGTTCGCGGCGACCGCCGGGCACGGGCTCGACGGCCTGGTGGCGGAAGCCGAGGCGGCGCACGACGACTACACCGCGATCCTGGCCAAGGCCCTGGCCGACCGGCTGGCGGAGGCGTTCGCCGAGCGGCTGCACGAGCGGGTGCGGCGGGAGCTCTGGGGGTACGCCCGGGACGAGGCGCTCGACAACCGCGCCCTCATCCGGGAGCAGTACCAGGGGATCCGCCCGGCGCCGGGCTACCCCGCGTGCCCCGACCACACCGAGAAGCAGACGCTCTTCCGCCTGCTCGAGGCCGAGGCGCGCACCGGGATGGTGCTGACGGAGAGCTGCGCCATGCTGCCGGCGGCCTCGGTGAGCGGGTACTACTTCTGGCGCCCCGAGGCGCAGTACTTCGGGGTGGGCCGGGTGGGCCGCGACCAGGTCGAGGACTACGCGCGCCGCAAGGGGATGACCGTGGCGGAGACCGAACGCTGGCTGGCACCGAACCTGGGGTACGAGCGGTGAGCACACTGCGCGAGCTGATCGACGACGGCCAGACCCATGTCTTCGACGGGGCCATGGGCACCCTGCTCTACAGCCGGGGCATCTTCCTCAACGTCTGCTACGACGAGCTGGTGCTCAAGCAGCCGGACCTCATCCGCGACATCCACCGCGAGTACGTCCGGGCCGGCGCGGAGCTGCTGGAGACCAACACCTTCGGCGCCAACCCGGTGAAGCTGGCCCAGTACGGCCTGGCGGGGGACACCGAGCGGATCAACCAGGCCGCCGCGAGCCTGGCCCGGGACGCCGCCGGGAACCGCGCCTCGGTGCTGGGCGCCATCGGGCCGCTCGGGGTCCGGATCGAGCCGTTCGGCGAGATGGGCGTGGCGGAGGCGCGCGACGCCTTCAGCCGCCAGGTGGACGGGCTGCTGGCGGGGGGCGTCGACGGCTTCATCATCGAGACCTTCAGCGACGTGGAGGAGGTGCGCGCCGCGTTCGAGGCCATCCGCTCCCGCTCCGACCTGCCGGTGGTGGCGCAGATGACCGTCGGCACCGACGGCAAGACCTACTAC
>Ga0268298_10006286_pt1 | contig 10851 bp, 6 predicted proteins | sample WWTPWeurt_MetaG_FD_194462 | JGI IMG/M metagenome (GOLD analysis project Ga0268298, IMG submission 194462) | Activated sludge microbial communities from WWTP in Nijmegen, Gelderland, Netherland - WWTP Weurt | ecosystem: Engineered > WWTP > Aerobic digester > Activated sludge | place: Netherlands... | reverse complement strand
GCTCCTCTCGCGTCATCGGGCGACGAGCGTAGTCCGACATTTGAATACGCGAGTATTCGGCGAAGCCTGCCTGGTCCCGTACCTTGGGGAGCCATGCATCACGAAACTTCATTCCTTCCTTCGACTTCGCGTACCAGACGACGTAGTCTGTGACTGGCGCGAGGTAGTCCTGAGTCTGACTGCTTGTTTTCTCGATCGTTATCAGCGCGACGCAGTTTTCGTCACCGAACACCTCGTCCATCAATGCTCGGACTCGATGGACGTTCTCGTCTCCGATTTGGACGAACACTGATCCGCTTTCTGTCAACAAATCTCGCGCCACAGTCAGCCGGTCACGCAAGTAGGTCAGATAGGAATTGATCCCGTCGCGCCATGTGTCGCGGAACGCCTTCACCTGCTCGGGCTCGCGGCTGATGTGATCGCGGTTGCCGTCCTTCACGTCGCGGCTGGTCGTGCTCCACTGGAAGTTCGAGTTGAACTTGATGCCGTAGGGCGGGTCGAGGTACACGCATTGCACCTTGCCGCGCAGCCCCTCGCGTTCGGCCAGGCTCGCCATCACTTGCAGGCTGTCGCCCAGGATCATGCGGTTGGTCCAGTTCTGGTCGTGGGCGTAGAAGTCGGTCTTGTCGGCACCCGCAGGGATGCCATTGAAGTCGCCGAACATGTCCACGGTGCCACCGGCGTTGGCTTCGGCCGCCTCTCGCCGCTCACGGCTCTGCCTCAGCAGGTCGTCGATCAGCACCTTGGGGTGCACCTTCTCCTGGATGTACAGCGGCGGTGCGTTCACCACCAGGTCGGTCCAGTCTTGCTCGTCCTTGCCGCGCCACACCAACTGCGGATCGAGATCGCGATTGCGGTGCTGCTTCTCGGCCTGCAGGCCGTCGGCGTTGGAGGTGGCACGTGGGTAGTTCACCTGCACGGGCTTGCGTGCCTCGTCGGCCATCAGGCTCTGGTACTCGGCGGTGGGGATGTTCTTGCGCTTGTCGTCGCTGTGCTTCAGCGCGTCCACGCCCACGAAGGTGGTTCCGGATTTCTTGGTGGCCATGGCGGGTCCGTCAGACGGTGGCGGGCACGAGCAGGCCCTGGATCAGTTTCGCGAAGTCGGCTTGGAGGTCGTGCACCGAGCGGAACTCGGCGAAGGCCCAGCGGCCGTAGGTGCCCAATGCGTTGACGCCGGGCACCCACTGCGTGGCCATGGTGTCGGCCTTGGCCACCGCATCTTCGCCGCGGAAACCCTTGATCTCGACCACCAAGTTCAGCGGGCTCTCGTGGCTGTCGTCGATGCGCACGATGAAGTCGGGCCGGTAGTGCCGTTGCGTACCGCCCATGCGATACGGCACTTCGAAACCCATGCTGTGGTTCTTGGCGTAGGCCAGCACGCGCGGGTGGGCTTCGGCCACGCGGCAGAACTCGGCCTCCCAGTCGCTGTCGAACACCACCCAGTTCACATGGCTCTTGGGTGGCGGGCCCTGGGTGGCCCACAAGGTCTGCTTCGCTGTCGTGAAGTTCACGTGCCGCGTGCTGCCGGTGGGGTTGAACGGGTCGAGCACCACGCGCACGGCATTCGTGCCGGCCAGCGTGGCGCTTATGGCGGCATGAATGCGCTCACAGGCCATGTCGGTGATTTCCTGATGCATCACCTGCGCCTTCCAGGTGCCGCCGCCGCACTTGAGGTGATCCCGCACCCATTCCTGCGCGATGCCCTTGAGCTGACCGAAGAGGTGCAGCTTCGGGTCTTCGCCCGGGTCTCGGTACTTGCGATACAGCAGGTGCTTGGCCAGGTGGAACGCGATGGTGTTGTCGCGCGTGTCCTCCAGGTGCTGCACCGTCAGGTCGACGCCCTGCCCCACGATGCCCAGGTTCTGCGTGGTGGACGGCCCGACCAGGTCGGGCGTGAGCGTGAGGCCGGAGTTCGCGCTGAAAGTGGCTTTCAGCCGCTCGGCCGGCAGCTCGACCCGGTAGCCGTCGACACGCGGAAAGCGGATCTCCAGCGCATCACGGTCCGGGCTGATGGCCTGCACGCGCGTGGTCTTCACCGGAGGCTTGGGCGGCACCACCACCGGCTTGGCAGCGAAGTCGAAGGGGATGCCCAGCACGTCGGCGTATTCCACGTCGAACTTGTCCTCGGCGTTCAGCGTGTAGCTCTGCCGGCGCAGCGCACGGCCCACCACCTGTTCGCACAACAGCTGCGTGCCGAAGGCACGCACGCCCAGCACGTGGGTCACGGTGTTGGCGTCCCACCCTTCGGTGAGCATCGAGACGCTGACGACGCAACGGATGCCCTCGCCCAGCTTGCCAGGCTTGCCGACGGTATTCATGACCTCGCGCAGCAGGTCAGCATCAGTGAGCTTGTCGGCCGCAGAGCGGTCGCCGGTGCGCTCCATGATCTCGCGGCGGAAGCGGTCGATGGTGTCGGCCTCGATGTCCCGGAAGCCGGGGTCCAGCGCCTCGCCAGATTCGAGCTGCTCGCTGTCGATCAGCAGCGTGCGCGGGCGTGCGAGCTTCTGGCCGTTGTCGTCGTAGTTGCGGAACAGCTTGAGGCGGCCGTTCTCCAGCGTGGTACCGCCCGTATCGTTGATGCGCTCGAAGCCTGAGACGTAGTCATAGACCAGCTTCGATGTGGCAGTGTTGTTGCACACCACGATGAAAACTGGCGGCACCTCGATGCCTTGGTCTCGCCAGCTGTCGAAGATCTTGGCGTAGTGTCCGTAGAGCGCCTCCAGCGCGGTGTACAGCTCTGTAGGAAGGGACAGCGGGTCCAGCTTGCCGGCGGTGCGCACGCCCTTCTTCGGCATGCGCTTGCCGATATGGTCCCAGAGGTTGCGGAACTTGGGCGCGTCCGCGCCGGTGATGTTGTCGGACACTGGCACGCGCGGCAGCTTCACGATGCCGCACTCGATGGCGTCCATCAGCGAGAAGTCGCACATCGTCCAGGGGAACAGCGTTCCCTCGGCGTAGCCCGAGCCGCGCAGGAAGAACGGCGTGGCCGAGAGGTCGAACACGGTAGGCACGCCGAGCTTGCGCTTGACGGCCTCGATGCCGCTGATCCACAGGCGCGCAGCCTCGTTGTTCTTCTTCGCCTCGTCTTTGTCGTCGCCCTTCAGGTCCTCGATGTCTGCCTCGGCTTCCTTGGGCTTGGCGCGGTAGCAGTGGTGTGCCTCGTCGTTGATGACGAGCACGTTCTTGATGCCCATGAGTTCCGGCATCACGCGCTTGATCATCTCGCCTTCGGTTTCCAGGGTCTGCAGCGGCGCACCCCGCCCTTGCAGCAGCGCACGGCCGGCGGCGGTGACCTCCAGGGTTTCGCGTAGCTTGAAGGCGTGGTAGTTGGTGATGACGATGACGGCGCGCTTGATGTCGCCCAGCATGTCGCCCGGCACGATCTCGCGGCTGACGTAGTAGCTCTCCGGGTCCTGCGGCAACAGCACGCGCAGGCGGTCCTTGATCGTCAGGCCCGGGGCGACGATGAGAAAGCCCCGTGTGAACTGCTTGCTGCCGGAGTGGCGCACCGCATTGACCGTCTGCCAGGCGATGAGCATGGCCATCACGGTGGTCTTGCCGGCGCCGGTGGCCAGCTTGAGCGCAATGCGGAACAGCTCCGGATTGGACATCGCGTTCGCACCCGCGAGGTGGTCCCTGAACTTCTTGCCGGCAGCCCCCAGCTTGGGCGCGACTTCGATCAACCAGATGGCGGTCTCGACCGCCTCGATCTGGCAGAAGAACGGCCGCTGGTTCTGAAACTGGTGCTGGCGCCAGTGCTGCAGCAGGCGAGCGGTCTCGGGAGTGACTTGCCACTGCGAAGGGTTGGGCAACGCACGCCAGGTGTCGACGTAGCCGCGCAGCTCGTTGATGATGGGCGTCGGGTCGTACTTCTGCTCGGCGGTGCTGAGGCCTTCGTCGTCGGCCGTCAACTCAAGCTCGACCTGCGCGGTAGGGCTCCTGGTTGCCTTGCGCTTCTTCGCCTTGGGCACGGGCGTGATCAGGTCCGACCGACGGCGCGATTCGATCAGCTTGTTCGTGGGCTGACCATCGGTGTCCAGCTCCCAATGCCGGCCCGGGTAGGCGTACGGCGAATTCAGGATTGGATGTTCGAAGAATGTCAGCGGCTGGTCTTGTGCCATGTTCCTCCCTGTGCGGACCAGGTCGCGCTGCGGGCGCCTGTCTCTTTTGTTTGGTCTATTTGGCCAGTGCTTGGATGCAGCGCCTTGCTGATGATCACACGCCGCCCTTCTTCCGCTTTCTGGCGGGCGTCGGCTCGTCTGGCAGGCTGCCGTCATCATCTTCAGCAGCGTTCAATGCATAGAACTCGTGCAGCTTGGCTGCCAGCAGACGCTTGTCGGGCAGTTGAGTCTGGTACTGCGCCACCAGCGCCGGCGACAAGGTGCGGCTCAGCGCGTACTCCACCACCTCTGCGTCACGTGACGCACACAGCAGCACGCCGATGGCCGGGTTCTCATGTGGCTTGCGAATGTCGCGGTCCAGAGCTTCCAGGTAGAAGTTGAGCTTGCCCAGGTGCTCGGGCTCGAAGCGATCGACCTTCAGCTCGATGGCGACCAGGCAGTTCAGGCCGCGGTGGAAGAACAGCAGGTCGAGTGCGAAGTCGCGCCCTCCAACCTGCAGAGGGAACTCCGATCCGACAAAGCAGAAATCGCGGCCCAGCTCGATGAGAAAGGTCTGCAGTCGGCTCACCAGGCCGCGGTGCAGGTCGGCTTCGCTGTGGCCGGCCGGTAGCGCCAGGAACTCCAGCGCGTAGGCGTCTTTGAAGGCGTCCGTGGCCGCGTCGCCGTGGATGTCTCTCACCGCTGGTGAGAGTTTTGGTGGCGTCAGCACCGCATGCTCGAAAGCCGCCAGGCGGATCTGGCGTTCCAGCTCGCGCTTGCCCCAACGCTGCTGAACCGCCATGCGCAGGTAGAACTCGCGCTCCTCGGCTCGCTTGGACTGGCCGAGGATGATGAGGTTGTGCGTCCACGGCAATGCTCTCACCAGCGGTGAGAGTTTCGCGTCTTCCCTATAGGTCTCGAACAACTGGGGCATTCGCCAGAGGTTCTGGGCCGAGAAGCCACGCATGCCGGGCACAGTGCGGGCCAGATGCTGCGCCAGGCTGTCCACGACGCCCTCGCCCCATTCCGCTGCTGCGAGCTTGGCACTGATGTACTGGCCGATCTGCCAATACAGCCCGACGAGCTCAGTGTTGACCGCCTGGTACGCGCGCTGCCGTGCTTGCTCGATGAGGTCGACGATCTCGGCGAACGAGACCTCTAGCGCCGCAGCGGGCCTGCGTTGCGTGGTAACGGCATGGACGCCTGGCGAACCGGAAGACTTCGTGGCGGCTTTTCTGGTGCTCATGCTGGCGCTACTGATAGGTGACGGCGGTCATGGACTGCGCATCACGGCTCGCGGTTCATCGCGAACTCGAGCAGCTGCTTGTCGGTGACCTCACCAGGCCACATCGTGGAAGCCAGCCACCGGTAGAAGGAGCTTGCCGCGATGCGGCTTTTCACGCCATCACGGCGCCATGCCTTCGCGATGGGCGAAGCCAGGTCCCCGACGCGTTCCTCTTCAAAGCGGGCGATGTGCCCTGCCCGCTCTGCTTCGGGCATCTCCTCGAACAAGGACTTCGCCTCAGCGGACTTGAAGTGCTGCCACTCTTCGCGAAGGCGCTGGAGCCGCTCGTCCATGCTCGGGCGTGGAACGGCAACATCGGGCGGCGGCTTGCCGCCCTCCCCTTCACCGGCGTACTGCTTCTTTAGAGCATCACGCAAGTACGCCGCCGGCGAGTTCAGCGGTGGCAGCGTCGAGTTCTTCATGCGCTGCTCGACGTGCTCGACCGCGGCGCGCAGGACACCTTCGTCGGTGATCGCGTAAAGGTCCTGGGCGTCGGTTCGCTTGAAACCCAGGGTGATGACCCGCTCGACCAGTTCCAGATCGAAGACATTCTTGGCCGAGTCACGCAGACCGGCCAGGCTGACCTGTGGCTTCGGCAGCACCCGGAACTGCAGCTCTTCAACCTTGCGGCCGCGCTTGTGCTCGACGATTTCAAGCTTGAAGTCTTCGCACAGCGTGTCCAGTTCGGCGAGCGCCTTCTTGATGGTGTCGCGGTGCAGGATGCGGTAGTCGACGGTGGTGATGTCGCTGCGGCCTGTCAGGACGGAGGCCCACCAGATCACGTCCTCGCGCATGGTGAGCCGCCCGGGTGACGTGAGGTAACGGGCGCCCAGCTCGTAGAGCACTGAGGCCGCGTAGCTGCGCATCTGCGAGCTGATTTCCAGAAGGACTCGCGTGTACTGCGCCGGTTTGACCAGGCGCTCACGGATGGGCTGTGGGTAGGTCCACGTGATGGTGCATGCCTGGCCGCGTCCGGGCTCGTCGATGACGACAGGGCCCAGAAGCTGGGTGGATGTCCATTGCCGGGCCTGGCCGCCGCTGGTGTGCCACTCGATGGTGGTGGCTTGCATGTCGCGGATGTGGGACTTCAGCAGCTCGGTGTTGTTGGACGTGAAGCGGGCGTCGTCGATCAGCTCTGACAGCAAGATCGAGTAGCTTGGGTTTTCGACGCCCTGCTGTTGAGCGTGGTACAGGAAGACGTTGTAGATGCGCCTGGACAGCAGCGTCAGCTTCCCGCGCTTCGGACGGATGGCGATGGCTTCGTTGGCTTTGGCAACGGCCTGGTCTTCCGGACGTGTGGCGACCTCCGATGATCTCGGTGATCTAGGCTTCGCCGCCGCTGGGGCCTTTTGGTCTATCTCTTCGTGCCCCATCGGCACCTTTCCTGAAACGCCTGACTGCCATGTTGGCTTTGAATTGTGATTGTGTCAATTCACAGAAGATCACAGCGGCGTCGAAGACGCTGCCTTGAGGATTTGAAGAAGAACACTTGAGACGTTGAAGAGTTGGTGGGCCAGAAAAGTGTTCTGGGTCATTGGCTTAGAGCTGTTCTGCTGAGTGGATATGGGGTAGTCGCGGAGAGTTTTTGGGGAACTCAGGCTGTGGATATGGGGTAGAGAGGGCCGGAAGTGGAGAGTCTTTGGGGATGTCGGTGAGTGGACTTGGGGAACTGGCCAGTTTGGTACGACCGAAATGCTGAATTTGGTACGACTTAAAGCTCGCGTAGCTCTGATTCGATCCTTGCTGGCGTCGAGGTACCCCAAATGTCCTCACAGTTCGGGTCGAGCGCGGGCGCTGTTCCCCAAAGACTCTCACTGATCGCGGAAGCGTCTCACGCCTTTGGACGTCTCACTCGCGTGCCGCTGAAATTTACCGAGTCTCTGCTTTTCGGTAAACTAGACGGATTCTGTCGAATGAGATTCTACCGTGGCAACTGCGGCACCTTCCACTTCACCGCTCGAGGGTGCTGGCAACCAGGTTGCCACTCCCGACCCTTTGCCCGCAACTGCGCCGCGAGCTTTGATCGATATGGCCAGGATCCAGGCCCTTGCGACGCGCGCTTCGAGCATGGTGGAGCAGATACGCGCCAGGCTGCTTGCGCCTGAAGCCCGAAAGATTTCGCCGCTCTACTCTGCTTCTCAGATTGCAGCCTTGTGTGGCGTCGACAAGGCGCATGTCAACTATCGCATTTCGAAGGGCGACCTGCCTTCGGGAAAGTTGAGCCCAACTGGGGGAAAGCGCGAGTTCACGCTGGCTGAGGCGCGCCAGTGGACCCGAGCCTATCGGACCGAGAAGATGCGGCCTGCTGGGCAGCGAGCAATCTGCATCGCGGTCGCCAACTTCAAAGGGGGCGTGTCCAAGACCACCAGCGCGATGATCCTTGCGCAGGGTCTGAGCCTGCGTGGCCATCGTGTACTCGCCATCGACATTGACCCTCAAGGGTCACTGACCACATTGAACGGGATTCTGCCTGAGGCTGAAGTGACCGAGGAGATGACGATCTCGCCTCTCTGCCAGGGCACGACAGATGACATCACGCCGGCGATCCGCTCCACGTATTGGGACGGTATCGACTTGGTTGCCGCTGCACCCTTTCTGTTTGGTGCAGAGTTTGCCCTCCCCGCTCGGCAGATGAATGAGGCTGGCTCGCGGTTCTGGGATGTATTGAGCGAGGGGCTTGAGCCGGTGCGAGATATGTACGACGTGATCGTCATCGATACACCGCCTGCTCTTTCCTATGTCACGATCAATGGGCTCTGGGCGGCTGATGGAATTGTCGTTCCCGTCCCTCCCTCAGGGCTGGACTTCGCAAGCTCGGCCCAGTTCTGGTCGCTGCTGGCCGATCTGGGCAGCAATCTGGACAAGCAGGAGCAGGCAGGCGTTCGCAAGGTGTTCGACTTCTTGCACGTGCTGCTCAGCCGTGTCGACCAGGCTGATGCGGCTTCGCCTGCGGTGCGGCAGTGGATCCAGGCTACCTACGGCGAGTTCGTGTTGCCGGTGGAAATTCCGAAGACCTCGGTGACCAGCAACAAGGCGGCAGAGTTCGCGACGGTCTACGACGTGCAGAAGTACGACGGATCGGCCAAGACCTACAAGCGCGCAGTTGACGCCTATGACCGCTTTGTCGACCTCATCGAGGAGTCCGTCGTTGAGGCTTGGCGCACCCGGCGGGCGGCATCATGAAATGGCTTGACCGTGGCAACCAGGTTGCCAGCGCGGTCGGAATCGGTGTGCGCCGGGACCAAGTGGCAACCTGGTTGCCACGGGACGGCGCCTTCGAAGCCGACCAAAAACCGAACGACGATCGGCAAGGCGATCTGCGATTGAATGACAGAAGGGCACTGCAATGAGTACGAAGTCGAAGCTCTTGGCGATGACCGAAAACCTGCAGCTGCCATCTGAAGCTGCACCTAGGGCGCCGACGGTGGATGCGATGCCGCCTGGTACCGCCGCCAAGACTGACGGATCGCCCCAGAACACCAAATTCCCGCCAGTGACCCCAGGGCCGGTGGCAAGAACGGGGCCTGGCCAGATGCTGCAGTTCCGCGGCCAGATGCTTGCAGTCGAAGGAGAGCTTGGAAAGCTGCGCGACCAGCTCAAAGAACACGAGGGCTCAACGCCGACCAAGAAGCTGGATCCGCAGTCGGTCTTGCCAAGCCGCTGGGCCAACCGACACCCAGACTCGTTCAACACGGCGGAGTTCGCAAGGCTTAAACAGGACATTGAGCAGGCCGGGGGCAACGTCCAGCCGATCTCTGTTCGCGCACTGAGTGACCAGCCCGGCAAGTACGAGATCGTCTTCGGACATCGCCGGCACCGCGCCTGCAGCGAACTGGGCATCCCGGTTCTCGCGACGATCGATACCAGCGCGGTGTCGGATCACGACTTGTTCTCAGCGATGGACCGCGAGAACCGAGAGCGCGCCGATCTGTCGCCCTTCGAGCAGGGCACGATGTATCGCCGCGCGCTCGACGAGAAACTCTATCCGTCCAACCGCCGATTGGCTGAGGCGCTGGGCGTCTCCCATACATGGGTCGCCAACGTTCTTCTGGTGGCTGACCTCCCGGCGCCGGTTGTCGACTGCTTCCGGTCGCCACTGGATATCCAGCACCGCCACGCCAAGACGATCGCTACGGCGCTCGAAGCCGACAGGAAGGCAGTGCTGCGGCGCGCCGAAAAGCTTCGAGCACTGGAACGACCGAGAACAGCGACGGCCGTCGTTTCGGCGCTGGTCGGGGCGCCCACGGAGACCGCAGAGCCGACCCATCAGCCGTTAGAAGTTGAAGGCAGACAAGTGGGTCGTTGGTCAAAGGACAGGGCAGGGCGGTTGAACATTCAGATCGACTCTGCCCATCTCGACGACGACGGCCACCTTGTCGTGCTGAAGTCGATCGCGGCAGCCCTGAAGCGCTAGCCTCGCGAGCTGGCAACCAGGTTGCCACGGCCCCGGAGCAGCCGGTACCGGCGCGCCGCATCCCAACGGCGGCGCCATCGCTCGGCTAATCGCGGCCCGCACCAACCTTTGGCTGACCCTCGTCACTGGGGCGATAAGTGCTGCTCCAACAGCGACGGCAGTGCGGGGGCCGCCTACAGCTCCGGAGTCGTCCGCAGCCAATAGCGCCAGGTGCCACAGTGAGCTCGCCAGTGGCGCGCGGACCCCAGTCGAGACTACCGGGCGGCATCTCGTCCGGTCCAGGCTGCGCCCATGCGATCCATCGACTCCTCGGCCGCGCCCGCTCGCGTCTCGTCGGCGCGGCGGTGCTCGGCATCGGCTCACCGCCCGTGCCAGTGTGCAGCGTTAGCTACATGATAAGTATCCTTATCACCATGCGCAAAAACGGGTGACAAATGGGCCTTTGCCAGGAGACAATCGGCCAAGTGCTTGATCCGTAAGGAGAACCGCCGTGGCCGGCCCACTCGACATCGACGACGACATGCAGCGCATGCAGCTGCGCAAGGGCGAGGCCACCGCGAAGGGCGGGCATGCCTTCCAGAGGCTGCTGCAGCTCGCCGAAACCCGCGACTCCGGCCAGGTCCGACGGGTCGCGCTCTTCATCGCCGCGACCTACAACGGCGAGGCCTTCCCCTTCGATCTGTTCGAGCTGCGCGCGGTCGACGAAGCCATCAGCGACGACATGCTGCTGTGCATCGACGCGCTGCGCTGGGGCCAGTCGGACCTGCACAGCCTGGTGCCCGACGGCGACCGGCGGGTGAGGGCGGTGATCGAGCAGTGGGGCCTGAAGTGGCCCGAGCCGCAGTGACTGCCGGCCACCTCGGTGACTGAAACCTACCCGGACCCGCTTGACGACGCCGCGCTCGGCGCGACGTGGGCTGCAGCCTGGTCGGCGCTCGGCCGGCCGGCGCCGGCTGGCTTGCAGGCCGAACTCATGACCGCCTGGTCCGAACCGCAACGGCACTATCACGACCAGCGGCACCTGCGCGAGTGCCTGGCACTGTGGACCCGGC
>Ga0268298_10006285_pt1 | contig 10852 bp, 9 predicted proteins | sample WWTPWeurt_MetaG_FD_194462 | JGI IMG/M metagenome (GOLD analysis project Ga0268298, IMG submission 194462) | Activated sludge microbial communities from WWTP in Nijmegen, Gelderland, Netherland - WWTP Weurt | ecosystem: Engineered > WWTP > Aerobic digester > Activated sludge | place: Netherlands... | reverse complement strand
CAAAACAGCAATGCCGGTACGCAGACGAGCAGTCAAAGCGATGATGATTCAGACACTTCCAGCGGCACCGACTATCCGCGAGTTACGGAACTGGAAAAGGCCCTTTTGGGCAAATCTTTCCAGGGCGAGCCAATAAAGCACAGGCTCGATCAGCTGGAATTGAAGTCTTTCGGTAAGACCTTTTCCAGCCAAGATCTTGCTGACCGCGTCGACAGAATCGCGCAATACGCCGACAAAAAATTCAATGGAAGCCAAAATTCCGCTTTCTTTCAGAGTGAGCCCAAAAATGGAAGCATAGAGCAGAAAGTTGCCTGGCTGGAAACTCAAATAGAAGGGCAGACATTTCCTCAAAAACCTATGATTGAGCGGCTTCGCCCCCTCGAAAAGGCGATGTTTCCGACCGACCCGACCGACATTCATGCTTCGATTCCGGAGCAAGTGAATATGCTGATGAGTGCTGTCGAATTGCTGCATAAACAGCAAATTGGTCAGGCATCGGCGGATCAGGAAGTAAACATCTCGCCACTCGTTCAGAATCCTCAACAACAGCAAATTGTCCAGCAGCCGCAATCGGGTTATGCAAGACATAACAATTACGGCTCCGACCTACAGCGTGAATTCGAAGACGACAATGGTGCGGCGCCGGTACCCAACTATTCTTCCAATTATCGCCCGCAACAAGCCTATGGGCAGGGACAGCCATCCTACACTCAATCACAGGGCTACGGTGGTCAGTACGCTCAACAACCAAGCTATAGTCAGCCGACACAGGCTGCGAACACCAATCAGAAAAATCATGGTCATCCTTTCTTCCGCGGTCTGGCCAAAGCCCTCGGCGAGGTTGGCTCAATGGTCGGTAGCAGCGTAATGCAAAGCTCGATGTACGGAGGCGGTTATGGCGGTTATGGCGGCTATGGATACGGTGGCTATGGAGCCCCCGGCGGAGCGGTTTTTGGATTTCCATAAACACGATGAGATTTTGCGGCAAACATGAGTGCCGATAACATCACCAGTGCACTCTCCAGCGGTAAGCAGCATCCTTCCGGAACCGGAGATGTTGGCGACAAGACATTGAAGAAAGTGGCGAATCGTCTCATTCCGTACATGTTTTCGCTGTATATACTTTCCTATTTAGATCGCATAAATGTGTCATTTGCCGGGCTGCAAATGTACACGGATCTCAAAATGCGAGATGAAGACTTCGGCTTCGGCCTGGCGATTTTTTTCATCGGCTATTTTCTTTTCGGAGCGCCCGGCAATATTGCCATGGAGAAGATCGGCGCGCGCCGCTGGATATCGGCGATTATGGTTGTTTGGGGTTTCATAACGATGGCCCTGGCTCTGGCTAATTCAATCCATTCTTTCTATGTTCTGCGCTTCTTCTTAGGTGCTGCTGAGGCAGGATTTTTCCCGGGGATGATCCTTTATCTCACCTATTGGTTCCCCGAAAAACAAAGAGGAGTTGCAGTCGCTAAGTTCATGGCGGCTATTCCGGCTGCAGGGGTTTTAGGCGGACTGATTTCTTCGAAGATTCTCGAGATGGGCGGTATTCTCGGATTGCCCGGCTGGAAATGGCTATTTCTCATCACCGGCTTGCCATCAGTATTGATGGGTGTGGTTACTCTTTTCTTTCTCACAGATAGACCAGAGAGTGCAAAATGGCTTTCTAGCGAAGAAAAAAACTGGCTGAAAAACGAGGTCGAGAAGGATCGTGCAAAGTCGGCTGCAGAGAAGGGCACTCAGAAACTGTTCGACAGACACACGACCGGTACTCTTATTTTGCTTTCTCTTCTCTATTTCTCTCTTACCTTGGGAATGTACGGATTCCAGTTGTGGTTGCCGAAAATAATCAAAGGCTTCGGCGGATTGACCGACGGTCAGACTGCGCTTGTTACAGTTTTGCCTGCGATTTTTCAGGCAGTCGGCATGATTGTCATTGCCAAAAGTTCTGAACGAACAGGAGAGCGGCGCTTGCACGTAGCAACTTCAGCGACGATTGCCGCCCTGGGTTTCGTTCTTACAAGCATGATCGACAATCCCTGGATGTCTCTTGTAACGCTCAGCATCACAGCCTTCGGCATCTGGGGCACGGTAGGTCCTTTCTGGTCGCTGGGCACTTCGTTATTGCCTGCTAGAGTGAAAGCGGCGGGAATCGGATTTGTCAATTCGACCGGAAATCTTGGCGGTTTTGTCGGACCCTATATCGTTGGTGCGATCAAGCAATCGACGGGCAGCTTTCACTACGGACTTTATACGATGGCTTGCTCGCTTGTTTTAGCCGGATTACTATCATTTTTCAGCGAGAAACTTTTGAGAAAGGGTACGCGAATCGAGCCCTGATTTTGGCTCGATATGCTCATTGAAAGATACAAAAGAGGAAAGAGAAATGCTATCCAAAACCACTATTATGCTTGCAATGTCACTTGCCCTCTCTCTCTCTATAAGCAGCGTTTGTCCTGCCCTGTCAAAGGACGATACGCTTACCAACCCAGACAATTTGATTGTAGAGGGAGTGCCCCCGGTGCCACTGAGTTTGGTGGCTGGATGTGAAAAGTACACCAACTTCAGAAATGCTTTTGTGGGCAGCTGGCATCCACAGAAACGAGAGATGCTCATAAATACGCGATTCGGTGATACGCAACAGGTCCATCTTCTGAAGATGCCGATGGGCGCACGCACTCAATTGACCTTCTTTCCGGACAGGGTTTCGGGAGGAGCATTCCAACCTGTGGACGGTGACTATTTTGTTTTCACCAAGGACAGAGGCGGAGACGAGTTTTTCCAGTTCTACAAATACGATCTGGCTTCACGCAACGTCAGTCTGATTACTGACGGTAAATCAAGAAATACGGGCGGACGATTCTCGAAGGACGGGAAGTTCATTGTCTACAATTCCAGTCGAAGAGACGGAAAGAACAATGACATTTATATCGTAGATCCAGAGGAGCCCAAGTCTGACCGCCTGCTTGCCCAGGTTAAAGGAGAAGGCTTTTCTGTCGGCGATGTATCCTATGATGGAAAAACAGTTGTCGTAAACGAAGAGATATCAATTAACGAAAGCTATCTCTGGTTGGTGGATGTAGCGACAGGCAAGATGACGGCATTGACTGAAAGAAAGCCATCCGAGCAAACAAGCTATCAGTACTTGCGATTCGCTCCTGACGGCAAAGGAATCTTTTGCACCACTGACAGTGGCTCTGAGTTCATGACTCTTTGCTATCTTGATCTGTCTACGAAAAAATTAAAGCCGCTGACCAGTTCAATAAAGTGGGATGTTCAGGAATATGATCTTTCATTTGATGGAAAGAAAATAGCTTTTGTAGTGAATGAAGACGGCTTTGGCAAACTGTATTTGATGGACGTATCAAGTGGCAAATACTGGGCACCAAAAGGTATTCCGGCCGGTGAAGTGCATGGATTGGACTGGCACAAGAATGGTCGCGATTTGGCATTTCAGGTTCAGAGTGCACGTATGCCAAATGATATTTTCAGCTTGGACACCAAGACCGACAAAGTAGAGCGCTGGACCGAATCGGAAACAGGTGCTGTTGCCGCATCAACCTTTTCGGAGCCGCAATTGATCAAATGGAAAAGCTTTGACGGAAGGGATATATCCGGTTTTTATTACAAGCCCGACGCCAAATTCTCCGGACCGCGTCCAGTCATCGTTGTTGTGCACGGTGGACCTGAAGGGCAATCTCGTCCCGGATATCTGGGACGGCTCAACTACTATTTGAATGAGCTGGGTGTCGCACTCATATTCCCGAATGTGCGCGGTTCTGCCGGTTATGGAAAGTCGTTTTTAAAGCTCGACAATGGTTTCAAACGCGTAGACTCTTATAAGGATATAGAAGCTCTTTTCGACTGGATAGCTAAGAATAAAGAACTTGACTCTTCACGTCTGATGGTCACCGGCGGCAGCTACGGAGGACATATGACCTTAGCCATCTCGACCTTTTATCCTGAGCGCATTACCTGTGCAGTAGATGTTGTCGGAATGTCGAATCTCGTTACTTTCCTGGAGCACACTCAAGAATATCGCCGCGATTTGAGAAGAGTCGAATATGGGGACGAACGCGATGCAAAAATGCGCGAATTTCTCGAGAGTATTGCACCGCTGAATAAAGTGGAAAAAATTAGCAAGCCTCTATTTGTTGTTCAAGGCGAGAATGACCCGCGCGTGCCTGCCAGTGAAGCAAGGCAAATTGTCGATGCCACCAAGAAGCGCGGCGTGCCTATCTGGTATCTTTCAGCCAAAGATGAAGGGCACGGTTTTGCAAAGAAAAAGAACAGCGACTATCAATTTTACTCAACCGTCATGTTTGTACAAAAGTTTCTTTTGAATGCAGGTGGCAACTCTAAAGAAGCCGCAGGGAATTGATCGCAATAGAGCAATATCGACCGCCTCGGAGTAGGATAGAAGAAGTGGAAAGTCCGGATCAAAAGATCCTTGCGTAAAGTAGCCTTTCATGTCCTCACCTTCTTCGATTTCACTCTGCGAATTACCACTCTTTCCTTTGCCTGATGTCGTCCTTTTCCCCGGGCGGCCTTTGCCTCTTCATATTTTTGAAGATCGCTACAGGCTCATGATCAATACAGTTTTGGAGGGGGACAGAAAATTTGGTGTCTTGCTTTGGAATCCGACCATCTCGAAGTCTGTCAACGTTGGCTGTGCCACCGAAATAGGTGAAGTGATCAAACTGAAAGATGGTCGCATGAATATTATGACCGTCGGATTGCAGCGTTTCCGCATCGTCGAAATAGTAAAGCAGCTTCCCTACTTGGTCGGCAAAGTAGAGTGGCTTGACGATTCTAAGCCCGATGCAGACACTCTTGCTGCTGGTGATCAAGTCGACAGGTCGTTGCGTGAAGTTGTGCGCCTGGCCAATAAACTGACAAACAAGGAAAACATCATTCCAGATGATTTACCTTCTGATCCTATGCAACTTTCCTTCTGGGTCGCATCACTGTTCTTCAATTCTTCCGATGACAGGCAAGAGCTCTTAGAACTTTGCGACACGAGTGCCCGCTTGAAAAAGGAGCTGGACTTGCTCAACACGTTAAAAGGCGAGTTGGCGGCAAGAGCGGCAATTGAAGACGCATTCAGAACTTAGCGTTGGTCTTTGCGTTTTGGATTCAAGGAATCGAAGCCGAAGTCGATAGGCGTCAGCGATTGCGTGCATTGCATGCAACCAGGACCGCTGTAGAAGCGCCCGCAAACTTCACATACTTGTTCGGCTTGCTTTGCTTTTCGCTCAGCGATAGCACGTGCTTGGGACGGAGTGGGCGGCTTTGGTGCAGGGGGCGCGGCAGGTTCGGGCGGCGGCACCGGAGGCTGCTGCGGAGGCAGAGGAATTTGTTGTTGTGGAGGTGCGGAATAGACAGGCTGTGGCGCCGGTGGTGGCGCCTGATATACAGGCTGTTGGTAATGTTGCGGAGGCGCTGAATAAACCGGCTGAGCCGTCGGCTGTTGCGCAGGCTGTGGCTGGTGATACTGCGGCTGGGCGGCAGCCGGAAGTTGCCCGGACTGCATCTGCTGCTCGACGGGTTGGATATTCTGCCCCTGTCCTTGAGGCGTAATCGCCTGCGTCTGAGCGTAATTGGCGCTGGGCACCTGCCCGTTGCTTTGATACTGCGCCGAGGCAGGTTGATTGTTCTGTAGGTAATTGTTGCCCGGAGCCTGTTGAGAGTGCTGAGGGTTGGCTTGCTGGTTGCCTGAGTAATAGCCAGAGGCCACAGGTTGTTGCTGTTGGTATTGAGGCTGTTGCGCATAGGCAGGCGGCTGAACCACAGGACTGCTGACAATCGGAGCCGGAGCCGGTGGAGGCGCGACAGGGGGAGGAGGAGGAGGAGGAGGCGGAGCTGGAGGAGGCGGAGGCGGAGGCGGAGGAGCTGGAGGAGGAAGAGGAGCTGGGACCGGCGGTGGTGCAGGGGCAACGGCGACCGGTGCGGAGTAATTCGGTTGCGGCTGGGCCATAGCGGCTTGTGCCTGAGGTGCTGCTTGTACTCCCATGGCTGCCGGCTGTGTCTGGACGCTTACGGCCGGGCGAGCAATCTTTTGCTGTAATCGCGCCAGATTATTCGCCATAGTGGCGACGGCTGGATGGTCATTGCCCAAAAGCGACTGATAGATCGACAGCGCCCGATTACCGAGCGCTTCAGTCTTTTCGAATTTATTCTGCTCATAACAAAGCGCAGCAAGAAAGTTGCAGGTTTTTGCAACTTCGATGCTGGAGCGTCCGAAAAGTGCCTCTTTGACCTGGATGCCCTTGGCGTATGCTGCCTCCGCCTGGGCGAAGCGTTTTTGCGCTGCGTATACTTTGCCTAAACTATCCAGCCCCAGTGCAAATCTTGCATCGTGATGCCCGGCCTGATCGGCAGCGGCCAATAGCTGAGTCCAGAGTGACTCGGCAGTGGCGAAATCGCCACGTGCCGCTGCCGCTTCGGCAGCATCTTTGTATTGGTCCCAGGTTGTGTTCACGAAGGTTAGGGGTTGGTTTTTAATAGCGAGGCGTGCACTCTGCTCTCATCAATAGTAGCTTTGCAGGTAGCAGAAACCGACCAATCTTTGGAGTTAGATTGGAGCGTGTCCCGGCGGCAGCGTGCTAAATTGAATCACGCAAAGGTCCACAAACTGGATATGCCCATGAAACCCGCAAGTAACGCGCTAATTATTAGCTTTCTACTTATGTCTGGATTAAGTAATGGCGTTATCGCCCAAGAAGCGCCCCAGACCCCTCAAACGCCCGCTGCAGAAGAGTCGACCGTCAAGCTGCCTATCTTTTTGGAAACTTTGAAAAATGCCAAGCAGATAGAAGATTCAAGGCTGCCGGCTAATGCAGCCAAAAGCGAACTCAGGAAAGCGTTCGAAGAGGCGGCAAAAGCAGGCGTTGGTGTTAAGTCCGATATTATTTGGCTCTCCCAGAATGCCAGCCCGGCTGGTCGGCTTTATGCAGTGTCTTTACTGAAGAAAATTGACCCGCAGGCAGCGAAAAACACGCTGGAAGAGCTCAAACAGGTGCGGGAAAACGTGACCTACAAGCATGGTGGCGAAATAGTGCATTACAGTGTCGGTGAGATCGCTATTGACCAGCTCAGTCCGCATCCCATCATAGTCATCGACCTGCCTTGAGATTAGTAGCGTGGGAGTTTCCCCACCCCGGCGAGTGTCCGCCCAACAAGGTTTTTGGCAGGATAAGTGTAAGGGAGTGGAGAAGGAAATCCAGTGTTGATCGCGTTTTCAAGCCTTTTGTATTGGCTAAAAAGCCGTCGAAAGGACGTGCCGGCTTGGACTTTGATTAGAAAACTGGTACTTGGAAAAAATTCTCTCTCTGGTATCTTCTTGACAAGGTTTGTGGTTTTGGCGGCAAGGGCCTCAGCATGTCATCGACTAATGGAAGCAGCCGTTTCGGCTTGCATATGGGTGCGTTTCAAAAGCTGACCGGTTGGGCTCAGCGCAGGACGTCTTCGCGCAACAGTCATGGTCTCAATCGAGCCCGTTACTTTGTTTTGGCCGGTGACACTTTGGAAAAGATTGCCGAGAAGAGCCTCGGCGATATCAGGTTCGTTGGCTTGCTTGTCACGATCAACCGTCCGATGGTCAGAATGATGGGAGATGGAAGTTCTCGCGTCCCCTATATCCAACCTGGCACATCCATTTACCTGCCCACCCAGGAAGAGCAGGATGTCTTTCGCGCTAATTTCATGACGCGTGAAACATCGACAGGAAGCTACAGCTCCCGAGGCGATCTGGAAGCTGTGAAGATGCCGAAGGGGATTTTCGCTGAATCGGCCACTGCCTTTGATGAAGAAGCACCGGCTCCAAAAATAATTTTCGATGCAGAAGAGGTTACGAAAAAAGCTGCTGCTGAAATTCTTGCTTTCGCCGAGCCTGAGGTGGAAGAAAAAGAGAAAGAGTGTCAGATTTTTGAGCCAGAGAATCTTGGCGATGCTATTGGTGCAGTCGTACAGCTGGCTGACTGTTGTCGGGTTCTGATTAACGAATCAACGACGAATTCCGATGAGTATCACATAAAACTCGAAGCCTATATTCGAGATAGTTGGACCGTTATTGCCGCATATTATTCTCAGAATAATCGTATCGCTCGAGTGATGTACCGTACTGACGGCCGTCGAAAACAGATCGATATGCAATTGCCGCCCGCTGTGGTGAAAGAGATGGCGGAAGAAGATTTCATGCACAATTGGGAGCGGCACTATCGTGGCTTCATGATGCAGCAGCCTTCGAGTATGTGGCTTGAATTTCCAGCCCGAACTATCTAAATGTTGTTCAAGTATCTGTTTCGTGATTGGGGGCCACTTTTAGGTGGCTTGATCATGATGGGTGCTGTTTATCTAATGATGAGCCAGTTCGTCTATGTTCAACAGGCTCACAGCAGCAGGACCTGGGCACCGGTAGATGCCCAGGTAGTGACATTCAATTCAGCGATTGCGTCCGGAGCAAAATATGATGCTATCGATGAGCTGTTGACCAAAATCTTTCTTCCCGAATACTTTGGGCGACCAAAAATTGCTTTTATATTCACCGTCAATGGTGTCACTTACGCGGGTGTGAATTACACCTGGACAATTGATCCTCTTGGGCCAAATGAAGAGGAGATAAAGAGGGAGCATCCATTAGGGTCAACTATTACAGCCTATTACGACCCGGCAAACCCCAAAGATTGCGTCATACAAACCGGCTTCGGACCTCACTTTTACATTGTTGTCATTGGCGCAGTAGTGATCTTTTGCCTGGGCCTTTACATTATTCAGAAACCAAGAGAACTGATATAAGATAAGGGACCAAAAGGAACTATTCACATGCAAATTTCAAGTTGGCTGTCTTACCGCAAGACACTCATTGCAGTCGGTGTCGCAACCATTTGTTCTTTTCCTCTAGCTTCTTTGGGTGCCAATACTCCGACCGAGTCTTGGACTGTGGGTCGAGGAGAAGCTAATGGAAAACCTATCTTTGTAAGAATCAATATGGCTGTAAAGCCGGCCGACCCCAAGTATCAGTTTCGCGCTGTTTATGCGATAAATTTCTTGCATCCAACCAGAGATGGACGTCCAGAAAAAGACGAGACATCTAAGGCAAATGAAATTGAAGATCAACTGAATCAACTGATTTCTCAGAAAGATAATGGGAAATTCGTTGCGGTACAAACGCACGACGGAGTTCGCAAGTTCCTTTTCTATGTCGAGTCGGAAAAAATTGCGCGCGATGCTGAGGCAGCGCTGAAAGTTCCGAAAGACTACAAAGTCAACCTCACTGTTGCCAGTGACCCTGCATGGATTGTCTACGGCAAGATTCGAGGAGAGCACGAGCGCGTTCACGCAAAAAAATAATCGCACAGCGCTCGATTTGAAGATTTTTTGAAAATTGACGGCTTACTCTGGAGACCTTCTATTTCCAGTTACTAAGCCGAAGGTGCGTTTTATGGGTTTTGAAGTTTACCAGGAAGCTGGAGCATCCGTTCGCGACGATATAAGCTCGCTAGTCCACCAAATTCCCAAGCAGGACATAGAGAAATTCACCAACGAGATCAAAGAAAAGCTCAATTGTGGTGGATGTTTCAGTGTACTGCCCGATATTGAACTTGAAGATGATATGCCGAGTTTTTCTCGCGATAGGGCAGACAAGTGCATACCTGATTTCTTTCGACGACCGGACGGTGATGACACTTGGGGCGGGATTCGTGAGAGATTTTTCGGTCCTAATTATGATGATCTGGCGCGCAAGGTGGACCGGGCTGCTCAACGAGAAGCATTATCCAAGTTGTCTCCTGAGGAAAGAAAAAAATACGAAGAGGAGAAAGCCGCGCTCGACGATTACTACGATCGCCATTTTTCACGCATGTGTTTGATCGACGTTCATGAAAAACCTCCACATACACCAACATTGGATAAAGTGAATAGGGAAGCATCTCAGATTGAGCAGGCAGCTAGAAAAGAGGTGCTTGAACATTTGACGCCGGAAGAACGCATCAAATACGAAGAAGAGAAGCGAAAGTACGATGAAGCGAGCCGGTTTAGCTGGGATAAAGATGATCTGATGATGTGCATCTACCGACCTCTGCCTCAGGCGGGACCGATGATGAAAGAAGTGGAAAGAAGAACTGCGAGCGTCATCAGGTCACACTCTTACGGGGAGTACCACGAAATCCCGGTATGCAAGACTCTTTAGCTAGGGCGGACTGAGTACTCAGGAAACTTGATATTCTGGGTTAGTTTCTTCTCGAATGAACGACGTGCTTGAGTCATCGCCAAGATTTAGATAGCGACCGGATATTGCCGGAACTTTTTCTCCTGGCAATACAATTCCCCTGAGGTTAAGTGGATCGACCGAAGATATTTCTATTGTTCTAAGAACATCAGTGGATTGATCTCTATTGGCTCGAAGCGATTCAAGTGCTGCCGGAAGAGCAAATTGTTCGCCTGAGAAACCTGCGACGAATCTACCGCCTCGCAGTTCTCCTCTTGCTTCTTTGCGTCTTAAAACCGTCAGCAATTGACGCCAACTTGGAGCGGTAGTTTCGCGCGTTAGTAGATCTGTGAATAATACTCCGTACCTGTTGAGCAGCATCATGCAGGCGCTTTCAATTTCGTTGATTTCGCCTTCCGGTGTGAGTTCGCCTAGAACGGACCATCGTCCGGTAGCATTACGTGGACGGGAATCTTTTGCACTTCCCTGCCCGCTGCGACGCTTTGGATCGATTAGAGAGCGAAGATTGTCAAAACCGTCTGCGGTGGCAAGACCGGCAGCTACGAGTTCCCAAAGTGCTGCTTCCACTTCTGACTTCAAGAGACCGGTGAACCTGACCAAGTCTGTAAAGAATAAGGCGCCGCG
>Ga0268298_10006284_pt1 | contig 10853 bp, 11 predicted proteins | sample WWTPWeurt_MetaG_FD_194462 | JGI IMG/M metagenome (GOLD analysis project Ga0268298, IMG submission 194462) | Activated sludge microbial communities from WWTP in Nijmegen, Gelderland, Netherland - WWTP Weurt | ecosystem: Engineered > WWTP > Aerobic digester > Activated sludge | place... | reverse complement strand
GGATGGGGTCAACACCCAATTTTTAACTGTTTTAGGATAGAATTTTGGCATGTCATTTTCTTCAAAGCCATACACACTAACTAATGTGATCCAAAATTATCCTTGGGGCGGGCGTGGACCTGCGGCATTCATTCCAAAATTACTGGGGATGAAAAATGTCGACCCTTCAACCCCATTCGCTGAGATCTGGATGGGCACGCATCCGCTTGGGACATCGAGCCTGCTTTACCAAAACCAGCAGATGCTCTTATCAAACCTGGTTCAGCAATACCCTGCAGAGATCCTTGGCGGACGTGTGGCGGCAGCTTTTGAAGATCAATTTCCTTTTTTGCTAAAAGTTCTCTCGGCTGATGAAACGCTCTCCATTCAACTGCATCCTTCCAAGAATCAAGCGGAGGTTTTGCATGCCAAGGACCCGTCGCATTATCCAGATGCAAATCACAAGCCAGAGATCGCCATTGCGCTGGATGCTTTGCAGGCGCTGGCAGGGATTCGTGAGCCGAGACAGATCGAAGCTGTGCTGGTTGGCTATCCCGAGTTACGGAGTTTTCTCCGGCTTAAGGCGCATAACCGACAATCCAAATACAGGCTTGGAAGAGTGGTGTTTGCGGCATTGTTCCAGAATGCATTGGATCGTCCGCGTGAAATAGAAGCGGTGATCCAAAAACTGGTGGAGAGACTCCGCAAGAAGCAGCGGCTTGATGCGCGTGAAAAGCTTTTTCTGGAATTGAGCGGGAAATATCCTGGGGATGTTGGTTTGCTTTCCATTTTCTTGCTAAAACTCCACCGCCTAAAAAAGGGGCGGGCGATGTTCATCCCCGCTGGGGTGCCTCATGCCTACCTGAAAGGCAATATCATTGAGTGCATGGCATCTTCAGATAATGTCATCCGCGTGGGGTTGACCGGAAAATTCAAGGACATTCCCGCTTTGTTGGGCGTGTTCACTGACAAGTCGGTTGTAAAGTTTTCTCCATCTGCACCGAGTTTTGTTTACCCGGTTCAGACTCGCGAGTTTCGATTACAAAAGATCGAGTTGAAGCCGGGACGAAAACAACAGGATAAGAGCGACAGCGTCCGTGTTTTGATGATCGTGAGCGGAAAATTCAAATTAAAATGGGGGCGGGGCAAAATGTCGGCGGCGCAAGGTCAGGCTATTTTGGTGCCAGCCAGCCTCGGGGTAGTGGAGATCGAATGCCTGGAAGCAGGCGAATGTTATAAAGCAGATGTCCCATAAAGGGACGCCCAAACTAATTTCTGAGGTAATCATGCCTGAAAACAATAATCAACTTAAGCCGCGTTTTGCCGGAACCTATTTTGAGCCGGATGTTGTTTTGCGGCTGGCGCGATTCTTGAAGATATCTTCGTGGGTCGTTGCCATCGTTTACATTTTTCAGTTGACCATCAATCTTGGTACTTTTGTGCTTCAAATTCTGCGCAAACTGATCTTTTTCAACGGTCCGACTGAGTTTTTGCAGCAGCTTTCCTGGCAGATTCAACCGAGTTTGGCGGGTTTGATCTTCTTTGTCTCTCTTCAAGCCATGGCGCAGGTCCTTTTGATCTTGATGGATATCGAAGATAACACCCGCCGCGCCGCGCGCAGCAAATAGGTCTTGCCCATAAACAACCAGCGTGATACAATACCGCCCGCTGGAAATCTATTGGGGGCTCGTCTAATGGCAGGACGGCTGACTCTGGATCAGCTAGTAGTGGTTCAAATCCATTGCCCCCAGCACAAAAAAGACCCTCGAAAGAGGGTCTTTTTATTTAGTGAAGAAATCCCCTGAAAACTGAGACATTATTCATGTGTATTTGCTGTTGTTTCATGATAAAAATTTTACAGTGATGAACATGGATTCATTTCCCCAAGCCCTTCTTACGAATCAACAGGTACGCCGTGTCACGGATCACGAATCGCAGCTTTCGTGGTCCGTGTTTTTTTGTAATTTCACATAATCCACCCTCTGGAGGAACCCAAGATGACTGAAGCAAGACAGAAGATGACCCTGCCCGGCTTATACCAAAAAGTGGCGGATAAACAGCCCATCACCTGGCTGACCTGTTACGACTATCCAACCGCCTACATGCAGGATCAGGCTGGCGTGGATATGATCCTCGTCGGTGACAGCCTTGGCATGACCATGCTTGGTTTTGACTCAACTTTGCCCGTCACAATGGACGACATGATCCGTCACTCGGCGGCGGTGCGTCGCGGCGCACCTAATGTTTGGCTGGTGGGCGATATGCCGTACATGACATACCAGCCTTCAGTGGAATCTGCCATTCGGAATGCGGGTAGATTTATGGCAGAAGCAGGCTGTGATTGCATCAAACTGGAGGGCGGCGTTGCGATGGCGGATCGCATCAAAGGGATCGTGGACGCGGGCATTCCCGCCATCGGTCATCTGGGACTTACACCGCAGTCTGTCTCTGCCTTGGGCGGGTTCAAATTACAGGGCAAATCTGCCGCTTTGGCAAAGAAGATCGTAGACGATGCTAAAGCGTTGGAAGATGCCGGGGCTTTTTGTATCCTGCTTGAGCTTGTCCCTGACCGCTTGTGCAAAATCATCACCGAACGCGCAAAGAACGCCATCATCATGTCGCTTGGATCAGGTCCCGACGCTCACGGTCAACTGCTTATTTATCATGATGCGTTTGCTCTGTATCCCAAGTTCAAGCCGCGTATGGCAAAGGTCTTTGCTGATGCAGGCGCGGTCATCCGTGAGGGACTTAACGGTTACGTGAAGGAAGTGACCGAAAAGACCTTCCCCGCGAAAGAGAATTGGTTTGGCATGCCCGATGAAGAGTATGACGAATTATTGAAGATGTTGGAGTAAGTTGCAGATTTGAAGGTTGCAGGTTGAAGAACTTGTGATCTTTAACTTTTGACCCAAGGAAAAAATATGAAAACTCAATCTCTGCTCAAAATCTCGCCCGATAAACTCAAAGCCTTCAACTCTGTTTTGCTTGATCCCAATTCACGGGTCATGAAAGATTTCCTGGCTGTGGTTGCAAAATATGGCACGCCGCAAGAGATCAACCGCAAGCATAAGTCTGCCCGCAAAATGGATAACCTTTTCAGGATCATTGAAGAGCGTAATCCCGCCGCAATCAAAGACCTGAAGTGGCTCATTCAGCAGCGTGACAAAGGCGCGTTCATCTCGGTCAAAGATTACCGCCGCAAAGTGTTGGGCAAAGCTGCAGACAAAATGAAGTTCAAAAATAAATCTGCTGTAACACTTGAAGTTTCTGCCCTGCAATATTTCCCGTGGGTGAGGGTGATGGCTGAACAAGCAATTGCCAACAAGACCCTTATGCCTGGGCGATATATTGCTGTACGCAAGATGAAAGAATCCGAAGCAGATGGCGACTTGCCTGCCATCGTTGCCGCGTTGGATATTATCGGCGCATCTTTCGTGGAGACCCTCGACACGAAAGGTACTGATGGCTCGAATCCGCACCTTGGCGGTCCTGCCACCATCACCGGCTACTTCGGCGGCATTGGTCAGCCCAATGACCACGCATTGCAATGGCTCGATGAATTCCTTTATTACTACACCAATTACGGCGTTCAGCATGTGTTGAACTTCAATGCGGGAACGATCCTGCTTGGCTTCATGCTTTACAAACTTGGCGTGGATATTCAATTCAAGATCTCGGTCTTCTTCGGTTCGGACAATCCCTACCATGCGTTATGGATCATGACGATGGCGAAGTTGTTCAGCCGTGACGACGGCACATCGCCGCTGATCGGCTTCAACTGGTCGAACTCGATCAATAACGAGACGATGGAGATCTCTGCAGAATTTCGTGAAGCGCTTGGCTTCGAGAAGGTCGTGCGCTTCGAGCATCACATCACCGAGCCGCAGAAGAGCATCGTCATCCAACCCTATAACCGCCGCGCCGAATTGGTGGAGATCGCCGACCATGTAGCCAACATTGCCGCCAAGCATGAGGGCGGTGATCCCGAAGTGGACGTGACCCGTGCGCACCTTTCCGATATCCTCGATTACTTCCGCGCAAAGGATGAAGTCATTGCCAGCGGCGATTGGGAAAATTTGCAGATCAACTACCTCGACAAGGTGGATGCCGCCAACCGCACCGCTTGGGCTTTGACCGAAAAAGGCCTGAGTTTTATCGCAGCCAGGAATTTACACAAATAAAATCCACCGGCGTATCGCTACAAAAAACATCCCTCCAATTTTGGAGGGATGTTTTGATTTATTTGATTCCGACCAGTTCAACTTCAAAAGTGAGTGTTGCGTTTGGGGGAATGACTCCTCCCGCACCGTTTTCGCCATACGCGAGGTGAGGAGGGATGGTGAGGACCGCCTTGCCGCCGACCTTCATCAGGGCGATTCCTTCGTCCCAGCCTTTGATGACTCGCCCTCTGCCGAGCGGAAATTCAAGCGGTTCACCGCGGCTGACCGAGCTGTCGAAGACCTTGCCGTTCGCAAATTTACCGGTGTAATGCACGCGAACAGTGTCGCCTGTTTTTGGTTGTGCGCCTGTCCCTTCCTGAACTTCTGTGTAATCCAATCCGCTTTGTGTTTTCATGCTGCTCTCCTTGAATAAAATTAATTAATAATGACCGCATTACTGCGGTAGGGGCTGATTTTATCAGTGAAAAAAATAAGTTCAAAGGGATTTAAAAGTATTTAACCAACAGCCACATATTCCTGTTGTCTTTATACTGGTACTGAACCTCATCCATCAAGGCGCCGGGATCATACCCGTTGCTGTAGGCGTCTCCGCCAGCAGAAGCGTAAGCCGGCGAGCCATTATCCTTGACTTCGATGAATAGGTTTTTTCCCGTGACGCGGAATCTCAGATCGATCATGGTGTCTGTGTTGGTGTTGTATGCTGTGTCAACAATGCTGGTGAGCAATTCTTGCAGAGCGTGTTTGCTATCTTGAATGACGTCTGGTTTAACTTCGTGGAGAATGAGCAGTTTTTGTAATGCCTTATCTGCAATACGGAGATCTCCATACCCCGCCGGGATTTGAAAAGTTACCGATTCCATTCTCTAGTTTGACCTTGCAAAAGAGGGTGTGTACATAATGTCATTCTACCGAGTTATTTGTCTTGGAAATCTGTCAGGAATATTGCAACCTGCCAGGGGATGGAACATGGATTTTAGGGTATTCTCATGGATGTACATTTCAGTGTGTGCCCCTTGTCACGAGTCCAAACAAAGTTATAATAAGACGGTCAAACTCAATCACAATCCTACAAGGAGTAAATCAAATGACTCACATTATCACCAGCTTGTGCATTCGTGACCGCGGTTGCATCGAAGTTTGCCCCGTGGAGTGCATTGTCCCCGGGCAGCCAGTGGCTGAATGGCCGTGGATGTACATCGATCCGGATACCTGCATCGACTGCGGCGCCTGCGTACCGGAGTGCCCGTACGCTGCGATCTTCCCCGAAGATGAAGTTCCTGCTGCCTACACCGCCAAGGGCGGCGAGTACATCAGCAATCTGGGACTCACCGGTCATTACGATGGTACCAATCATCACGGCAAGGCGGTTGTTCTCGAGACCACCCGTCAGCTCGCTGCCGGTGAAACTGTGGACCTTACTCCTGATGTCAAGCCCAATTACGACTTCTTCAAGAGCGGACCGGGCTACGGCGCAAAAGACAGCGACACTGGTTCATAATTCGATAACTCAATAATAAAAAAGGTCAGGCATTTGCCTGACCTTTTTTATTTGCTCAAAGCGGTGTTCAGTAAATTGTCACCGATATATTCCGCAAGATAAGTGTTGTTTTCTTCAAGTGTAACCACCAGCACCAGCGGCGTACCGCCCCAATCGGGCAGGGAACCAGCCAACAGCCAGGTGATGACCGTATCTTCATCAATGCTGGATTGACCGATGTGTCTCCAAAAGGGTTCGCCATCCACAATAAAGGATAGCGCCGTTTCATTCGCCGCCGAAGCCTGAAGCGCCTCGATCGGCTGACCTTCCGCTGAAAGCACCACCCATCCCTGCTCAGGTGTGTTCACTGCGGTTGCAATGCGTGGGACAGGCAGGACGCCCTGTCCGCTGAGGGTTGCCGCGGCAAGAGCAAGCTGCAGTGGGCTGACTTGTAATTCTTGAGGCTGGGCGCTGCTTTGATTCGCAGCAACGGGCATGTTGATGTCTGGAGGAGAATATAAACCGAGTCTTTCGTAATAGGACTTTAATTCTTCATCAGATGGGATGGCATCTCCAAACCTGGCGCGCAACAGTGGAAGCGTGGATGTGCCGATTGGATATAAACCTTGCGCTGCCCGGTTGACCAATGGCGCGGATGGATTCTGTGCGAGTGTCCCGCCGTCTGTGTCGAGCTTGTTTGGGTCGTAGGTGGGGTGCGATGCCATGGCGAGGATCTCGCCAGTTTCAGCATTCATCAACACCACTGCGCCGGCGTGCCCTCCAAGGAGCTGATCTGCTTTGCTTTGCAAAGACAGGCTGAGACTTAATCTCACATCCAGTCCAGGCGGGGGAGTGCCGTAGATCAACCTTTCCCACCACATGAGCGTGCCGGGATTTCCCTGAAGTCCGCGCAGGTAATCATCGAGTGAAGCCTCCAGTCCGGCCTGACCGTAAACAGGATGCGTGTATCCAGTTATGGGGGCGAGCTCAGGATATTCATATACACGGATCAGTGAGCCGCTTTCCCCTTCGGTAATGTTGATGGGTTGGTTGTTGCGGTCCACCAACTCTCCCCTTGGCACAAAGCGGTCGGCGATCGCGCGGCGCGGATTGTCTGTCCGGTTTAGCAGGTCTGGTCCGCGGAGAATTGCCCACCAACCGACAGAAAAGGCGCATGCTGCAAAGCCCAATGCCAGCAGCCCGCCGAGGATCGAGTAGGGTTGAGGGGTTTCCAATTGAGCGGGTTCCGCATCTTCTGCGTTGCTGATCACCATCAAAATGTAAAGGGCAATGAATGATGTCAACAATGACGATCCGCCGTAGGAAACAAAAGGCAGGGTTACGCCGGTGAGGGGTAGAAGGCGCAGATTGCCGCCAATGATCAACAAACTTTGGATACCAAAATAGGTGACAATACCGGCCGCCAGGTAGCGGCGGAATCTGTCTGCGGCGCGCAAGGCGATGACCAGCCCACGGGCCAGGATCAGCCAAATGGTGGCGAGCAGGCCAAGGGTCCCGACCAGACCGGTCTCTTCCGCGATCGCCGCGAAGATAAAATCTGAAATGGCAACCGGAACCAACAGCGGACTCCCAAGCCCCAATCCGCGCCCGAATGTTCCGCCGTTCGCAACGGCAAGAATGGATTGAACGATCTGATATGAATTGCCCGATGGGTCATTCCACGGGTTCAGCCAACCTTCAACGCGGATCGTGATGATGTCAATGAAGAGATATCCAAGCGCGATCGCAAGCGACAGAAAAACAAAGGCAATGAATAGAACTCTGCGTTTGCCCGTGGCAAGAAAGATGATAATGGTGAAAATGGAAACGAAGATCGAAGCAGTTCCAAGGTCACGTTGAACCAACAAAAGTAGAAGGGCGAGCCCCGTGACAACAAGGGTGGGGATGAGCAGCGGCAGGGAGGAGAGTCGTATGCTGACACGGTCAGCGAGATAGGCGGAAAGATAAATGACCAGTAATAATTTAAGCGGTTCAGAGGGTTGAAAGTAGACACCGCAGCACCCCAACCATAAACGCGGACCAACCCCAAGCGGATTGGTGCCAAAGAGCAGGGTAAAGGCTGTGATGAGCAACCCGCTGCTTAGCAGAATGTATTTGTATCGTCTGAGGAAGTTGAGATTTTGCGGGGTATACAGGGCAAGGATGAAGGTCGCCGTGCCAACACCAAGCCAAACCAACTGTCGAATGCCAAAGGTCTCGTCCAGCCGCCAGATGGTGAGCAGTCCCCATCCGCTGAGCAATGCCGCCGCTGGTAAAAGGTAGGGGTCGCGCTCTGGCAGGAAATTTTTTGTAGCCCGGTCTGTCAGTGCCATGAGCACTGCCCACACCAAAAAGCCTATCCAATGCGAGAGCCTGTAATCCACATCCCACGAACGCTCGCGCACAGCGGGAGAGAGGGTGAGGATCACCGAATTGATGAAAAGAAAATATCCCGCCCAATTTAAGAGGCGGCTCTGAGTTCGGTCATGCATGATTCAATGTTACTTCATTATTTGTTGGGCAGGCAGGGTGATATTGAGTGATTATTTTTTGAAGTACTTGTTGACGAGTAATCCCAGTTTTTGCAGGGTTTCACCCGGGACCGCGTTGGGGTCGGTGATCAAGGCTGTGGAGAGTGCGTTGCCACATTCGCATGTGCGTTCGGATTTCAGTCCACGCACCAGATTGCGAATGGCTTCCTGGGCTTTTTGTGTGTTCTTGTTCAAGGTCTGGATCACCATTTCAACGGTTACCGGTGCTTCGCTTTCATGCCAGACGTCATAGTCTGTGACATGCGCCATCGTGGAGTAGCAAATTTCTGCTTCACGTGCGAGGAATGCTTCGGGAGAGGCGGTCATACCGATGATAGACATTCCCCAGGCTCGAAAAGTTTTAGACTCAGCCTTCGTGGAGAAACGGGGACCTTCAATGGTAATGAACGATCCGCCTCGATGGGTGACGGCTCCCGTTGCTCGGACGGCTGATTCAACTTCCTGTGAAAGATCTGCGCAGAAAGGATTCGCCACCCCAACATGCGCCACCAGTCCCTCTCCAAAGAATGAACGGACGCGGCCTTTGGTGTTGTCAAAAATGTCGTCAGGGATGACGATGTGCCCCGGTGCGTAATCTTCCCGCAGAGATCCGCAGGCGCTGATGCTGACGATCCGTTCCACGCCAAGAGATTTCAGGGCGTAAATGTTCGCCCGATAAGGAACCTCGGTCGGCGTGATGTGATGACCGATCCCGTGGCGAGCCAAAAATGCGATTCGGGCACCCTCTAAAGTGCCAACCATGATCGGGGCGCTTGACTTTCCAAAGGGAGTGTCCAGATCGTATTCCTTGATATCCTGCAGCCCAGACATGTGATACAAGCCCGAGCCGCCAATGATCGCAAGGGAAATGTTCTCGGTCATTTTTTTCTCTCCAAGGGTAGGGTGGGTTCAATGACAACATTTTCAGAAAGGCTGACGGTGATATGGGTGCTTCCGCACACGATCTCGTCGCCAGAGGTGATCACTGTGGGCATGCTTACAATCACTTCATTCAGGGTTGTGCCGTTTGTGGAGGCGAGGTCTTCCAGCCACCATTGGTTGTGATGATAGGTCAGGTGGGCGTGGCGCGTGGAAACAGTATCGTCAGAAAGCGGAATGTCGCATCCTGGGTCTCTGCCAAGGATGATCTCGGATTGAAAGAAATGCTTCAAGACCGGGGCGCTTTGTTCGGGGCGGACCATCAGGCTGATGCCGGGCACGCGTCGATTGGCAAGGGCTTGTCCCTGCCTTTGGATCTCACGCCAAAGCATGAATAAAGCCCAGCCCAGAAAGCCATATAAAGCGATGGCCATCGTCAGCCGTAAGGCTAATACAATCGGACCACTCATGCGATCTTATTTCTTGAATTTAGCGGTGGTATGGGTGTCACCCAATGCTGCGGTCGGGCGATTGGCTGCCGCGCTTTGAAGCGGAGCGGTATCTTTCAGGTCTGGGCGCGGAGGGGGATTGTCCTGTCCGAAGATGAGCGCCACACCGGCAAGCGAGATCACATCCCCAGGGTATAGCACGCTTTGGCTGGTGCGCTGTCCGTTCACGAACGTTCCGCCGGTCGAGTTGAGATCGAAGACCACGTAACGTCCCTTGATCGAGCGCAGCTGTGCGTGGTTGCGAGAGACGCGCGGATCATCGATGATCAACTGATTGTCGAGTCTGCGCCCAATATTAACCACAGGAAGCACCAACGGGAAAACCTTCACGCCTTCCACGATCAGGAATGCGTTTTGTGGGAGTCTTCCGTGGTCTTCTAGGCTGCCCGTATCGAGCGGAGTTGCGTTAGTTTCGGCCATTGCTTCAACCCTGTGTGACGCCACGATCTCAGCGTCACTTGCTGATATTTTTTCATCTGCAGAAATGGTAATAGTCGGGGATATTGTAAACCTAAACCCGGCTTCCTGGGCCACAGTGGTGATGGAATGTAATAGTACTGTAAGTAACTTTGGATCCTGCCATCTTGCGTGAGTGGCGGGGTTCATCACCAAAGTGAACACATTCGGAGCAGCGGTCGAACCGTCTTCGAGGGTGAGCGTATTTTGCTGGATCGCGGCTGCAAGTTTTTGAATGACCACATCTTCCACCTTCTTACCCGGGAGGACATTCAAAAGATCGATTTCAACCAACGACTGTAAACGTGCTTCAAGTTCTTTCAGATTCATTCTATCGCTAAAATTTCCTATACATCTTTTTGGCAGTTCGGGCAGTTCTTTACGTTTGCTTTAACCACATAACCGCAGTGTCTGCAGGTGCGCGGCTGGGCGTTCCCAAGCGGCGCGCCGCACGCGACGCATGACGGCGCACCGACAGCGTTCGCGGTATGGCAATATTCACAAGTGGTTCGCTTGAGTTTTTCTGAGAGGTCGGTGGAAGCTCCAATCGCTCGCGCAGATTGATCGATCACCTGCATGATCCTCTCGCCCATTTTCAGGTGTTCGATGTCTTGGGCAATGTCATCCAGCCTTCCGAGCAGGCTGAACGGGTTTTTCAAGGCGGCGAGGGCGCTCATACCGAGGCTGGCGGCCACACCGAGCCAGGCTTGCTGTCCCAACTCGATCATGATGCCTTCCTCCACCTTTTGAATGGTCACGGTCATTGCGGTCTGTCCGCCAGACATGGCGCCTGGGCGCGTGCCGATCTGTACCACCATCTTGTCACTTTGCCCGAGCGTTT
>Ga0268298_10006283_pt1 | contig 10854 bp, 10 predicted proteins | sample WWTPWeurt_MetaG_FD_194462 | JGI IMG/M metagenome (GOLD analysis project Ga0268298, IMG submission 194462) | Activated sludge microbial communities from WWTP in Nijmegen, Gelderland, Netherland - WWTP Weurt | ecosystem: Engineered > WWTP > Aerobic digester > Activated sludge | place... | reverse complement strand
CAGGGGGAGATGGAGTCGGGCGGGTACCCGGCGACCTCTGCCCGCCGCAAGACTCAAGACGCGTGCGCAACCGACCGGCTGCTTTGCGCCGCGAGCCGCCTGCCGCCGCTGCAACACCAAAGCAAGAAGCCGCCCTAGGGCGGCTTCTTGCGTCGCGTGCAGACGCGCGCCTTACTGCTTGACGGCCTCAACCTGGATGATCAGGTTCACGGCGTCGGAGAAGCCCCAGTCCAGGCCGTACTTGATGTCGTACTGGCTGCGAACCACGGTGGCTTCGAAGTCGCCGCCGCAGACTTCACGCTTGACCATGGGGTTCATGTAGCAGTTGAAATTCTTGGCCTTGAGGGTCAGCGGGTTGGTCTTCCCATTGAGCGTGAGGGTGCCTTCGATGGCCGACACCTTGTCGCCGTTGTAGCTGAACTTGCTGCCAACAAACTTGGCGGTGGGGTTGGCTTCTGCGTTCAGGATCTCGGCACTCTTGAGGTGCTTGTCGAAGGCGGCGTAGCCGCTGTTGACCGAGCCCACGTCCAGCGTGATCTCGACCTTGCCGGTCTTGCCGGCGCGGTCAAGCTGCACGGTCCCTTCCTTCTTGTCGAAGCGGCCACGGTTGGTGGAGGTGGCGAAGTGGCCGATCTCGAAGGTGGCGTAGGTGTGGGTGGGGTCGATCGCGTAGGTGGCGGTTTCGGCCTGGGCACCCATGGCGGTGGCGAGCAGGGCGGCAGCGAAGATGGCTGATTTCATGTTGAAGAGTTCCTGAGGGTTTGGTTTGGGATGGGCGGGAGGGAAAGCGAATCAGAGTGGCGCGACGCCGCTGAGGGTGAGCTTGAACTTCACCACCACGTCGTTGGCCACCATGGACGTGTCTGTCCAGTCGCCTTCACCAATCTTGAAGTCAAGGCGCTTGATCGTGAACTGACCGCTGGCCGTGGTGTTGGCACCGGCCTGGGTGATGGCCACCGGTATCACCACGCTGCGCACGGCGCCCTTGATGTTGAGCTGGCCCGTCACCTCGAACTTGCCACCGCCCAGGCCTTTCATGGCCGAGGACTGGAAGCTGGCCTTGGGAAACTTGGCCACGTTGAACCACTCGGCCTTGGGCACCTCGGCGTCGGTTTCGGCCGAGCCAAAGCTGGCGCTGCCGGTTTCGATGCTGAAGCTCACCTTGCCGGCCTCGGGCTTCTTGGGGTCGAACGCGAGTTGTGCATCCCACTTCTTGAACTTGCCCTCCACCGGCACGCCCATCTGGCGTGAGACGAAGGCGATTTCACTCTGCGCGGGCAGCACCTTCTGGTCAGCCTGGGCCAAGGGGGCCGCCAGGGCCAGGCTGGCCCAGGCCACGCTGCGGATCACGGTGTTCATGGTGGTTCCTTGTGCGGGTCAGTCGCGGCCGGGACGCATGCGGTTGAGCAGTCCGTCGCGGTCGATGAAATGGTGCTTGAGTGCAGCGGCAATGTGCAGCAGCACCAGGGCGGCCAGGGCCCAGGCCAGCAGTTCGTGGCGTTCTTTCAGGATGTCGGCCAGTGCCTTGTCCTTGCCCACGAAATCAGGCAGCGGTAGCACACCGAACCACACCACCTGGAAACCGGCCGCCGAGCTGTAGGCCCAGCCGGCCAGCGGCACCAGGAAGAACAGCGCGTACAGCGCCCAGTGGGTGCCGTGGGCGGCCAGGTTCTGCCAGGCCGGGGCCGGCAGATCGGCCGGCGGGCGGTGCGTGAAACGCCACAGCAGCCGCAACACCGACAGCGTCAGGATGGTGATGCCAGCCCACTTGTGCCAGTTGAAGAGCTTGAGCCGAGTGGGCGACATGGGCAGATCGGCCATGTACAGGCCCACCGCGAAGGCGCCCACGATCATCAGGCCCAGCAGCCAGTGCAGGGCCATGGCCATGCCGGAGTAGCGGGGACTGGGATTGAGCGGAATGTTCATGGGTGGCGGTCGCGCTGGATCAAGCAAGGACGCCAGTGTGCAGCGGGCCACCCGACCCGCAGTTCAGGGTCATGCACGACCCACTTCAGATTGTCTGAATGCCCCGTCGGTGTTCAGGCGGGGTCGAAACACCCGGCGCGCGCCTTGGGCACGCGCAGGCCTTGCAGCGCCTGGGCCAGGTTGACGTCCATCAACAGGCCGTGGCGCAGGGCGAAGTCCAGCGTGGCCAATGCAGCGTCCACCGTCAGTGCGCCGCCGGCCGCCAACGCCAGCGCCTGGTCCACCGGCACCCGGCGGTGCTGTGCCACTTCGCCATCCTGGTTGCAAGGTTGAACCCCGGCAGGGAGCGCCAGATCGTAGACGTGCAGCCACTCGTGCTGCAGGCCTTCGGGAATGTCGCAGCACAGCTCCAGCACGCTGCCGCGCTGCACGCCAGACATGTGCGCAGGTGTGAGCCCGGCTTCCTCCCAAGCTTCGCGCAGCAATGCCTCGCGCGGGGTCTGGCCCAGCGGCACGCCACCCCCGATGAGGTTGTCAAGCATGCCGGGGTCGGTGGGCTTGTCGAGTGCGCGCTGGGCGATCCACAAATGGGTGGGCCGACCCTGGCTGTCGGCCTGGTAGCCGTTGCAGTGCGCCCCCAGCGTGAGCGAACCCCAGAAGCGCGCCGTGGCACGTTCGATCTCGGCATGGGACTGGCCGTCAGCGTCCCACAGGCCATAGGGCTCGTTGCGCCAGGCGCACACCAGGCCCTGTGCGCGCAAGGCCTGGCCCATCTGCGCCAGCACGGCGGTGCGCTCGGGCGCAGGCACCCGCAGGTGCAATCCGTCAGGGCCCTGGCGCCAAGCCAATGGCCATTGCGCCAGCAACAACGGTTGCTGGCGCTCGTCCACCGAGCCGACCACCACGGCGCCGCCGGGCGTGTGCACATGCCATTTCTGACGTGGCCAGGTTTGGGCCCGCGCCGCAGCCAAGCAGGGCCAGGGCGCAGCGGCGGGGTAGGCGCCGGGATCGTACGGGTCGGTGGGTGGCATGCGGTGCTCGCGACAAGCGCCGATTCTAGGATTGGCCGCGGTGTGAGTTGCTACCCACGACTGTGGCGAAGGCGTTGGTGGCGGCCCTGCAAATGGGTGCAATCCTTCTCGCGAACAGCCGTCGTTGCAAATGTCGGGCGTTGGTCGTTGGGTCGCCCTCGGACAATCCGCTGCCTCACTGAAAGCCCGCCATGCCTTTGACCACGATGAACGTCCCGCCCGACATGCAGGACACCGCCGAGCTGGAAATCAGCCTCGCCAGCGCCCTGGAACTGTCCTGGCTTGGGCTGGGCACGCTGGTGGATGTGCGCCAATCGATGGAGATAGAGCTCAAGGGTGCCATCCCCTCGTCGGTGCACATTCCGCTGTTCGAGAAACCCCTCAAGGGCACACACCTGGACCGCAGCGAGCAAGCCGGGCTGGACGCCACGCAGCCCACCGCGGCCGACAGCAAATGCTTCCTCGGCATGATCCACCAATTGCAGCATGTGCGTGGGCAGATCGTGCTGTGTGTTTGCAATGACGGCCAGCGCAGTCTTTATGCGGCTCAGCAACTGCGCCAGGCCGGTTACCCCAAGGCGTTGGCGGTGACGGGCGGATTTCAGGCCTGGCAACGGTTTCAGGCCATGGCGGCGCGCTGAACGCAAGCTGGGTCTGTTAGGCTCGGAACCAACAAGAACGACAGGGATGGCCCGCGGCCACTGGCCGCCGCCGCAAGGGCACAGTGCTGCGCCTGTGCGGGTTGCAATGCGGCCCACACTGGCGCTGCGGCACCAGCCGTCCCACGTCCCTATTGCCCACCCAATTCGCTCGGAGCTCCGTCATGCGTCGCCACCTGTTCACCCTTGCCGTGCCGGCACTGGCCCTGTCGTTGCTGGCCGCGTGCACCACGGCCTCGATCCCCTCGCTGCCCTTCATCAAGGCCCCGGAGCCTGTGGCGCCTGCCGTGGCCGCGCCGCAGCCACAGGCGATCCCCACGCCGGTAGAGTCGCCCATGGCGCCCAGTGCTTTGACCGAGTTTGAATCCAGCATCGGCGCTGCCGCAGCTGAAGGCGGCGTGAAACTGGAAAAGTCGGACGGCGAGTTGCTGCTGCGTGCTGGCGGTGACGCCGCCTTTGCACCTTCAAGCACCAGCCCGACGCCACGCTACTCTGCCTTCCTCAAGCAACTGGCCAGCCAACTGGTGCAGCGCCAAAGCCTGAACGTCAGGATCACCGGCCACACCGACGCCACCGGCAACGACAAACGCAACGACAAGCTCTCCGAAGGCCGCGCCCAGGCCGCCGCTCGCGTGCTGACCCAAGCCGGCATTGCGCCCTTTCGGGTGAGCGCCAACGGCAAAGGCAAGCGCGAACCCATCGCCGGCAACGACACAGCCACCGGGCGCGCGGCCAACCGCCGCGTGGACATCGTCGTCACCGAAGGCCGCTGAACCGCCTGGCTCAGTACCGCACCAGCACGCGGTACTTGAGCGTGGTGCTCGCACCCGCCGGCACATTCACCTTCCACTCTGCCGTGCCTGACGCCACCTTGGTGTGGCGCTGTGACTCCTCCAGCATGGTCCAGTCGCCTGGCACGGGCTCGCGCACGGTCACCGTCACCGGCTCGGTCTTGCCGTTGCGCAGCACGATTTCGTAGGCGCTCTCGCCCACATAGCTGGCCTTGTTGTTCGGCTCGCGGCGGCGAAAATCGGTCTGCTTCTTGTCGGCCGTCACATCGAAGGCGTCGCCCAGGTGCAGGCGCACGGTGTCGTTCTTGGCCGTGTGGTCGATGCGGTCCTCGCCCACGAATTGCGCATTGCCCGCGCTGTCGCGCTTGTACACGCGCACCACACCCTTGGGCAGCGGCATGCCCAGATGGGCGCTCTCGCGGTTGGCAAACTCCACATACACCCCGGCCTTGAGCTTCTGGCCCAGGTCGCCTGCACTGGCACGGTAGTAGTGGTCGCTGCCAGAGATCAGCAACTGCTTGGTCACCGGCACCGCGCTGGCGCTGAGCAGGGCCACCTGCTTGGTCTGGTTGTCGGCAATGGTGGTGGGGCGCTGCAGCGTGTACAAGTGGTATTCAAACAGCGCCTCCTGCGCCATGGGCGCGGGGGCTGCAGCCACAGCCATCGTCTTGGCCATCGCCATGGGCCTGGCACGTGCCATCTCGTCCTGAACCCGGTTCACATCACCTGCCACCAACTGCAGCTTGGCGTTCGTGTAGGTGGTGCCGCTGAGGTTGTTCAGCGTCACCCAGCCGTTCAGGTCCACCGTGCTGTCGTCAGCACCCAGTTCAGCCACGTAGTCGGCCTTCCACGACAAGCCGCCGGTGAGGTACGAGAGCTCCATGTCCTGCGCACCCGCGCGTCGACTCTGCAACTGCGTCACCAGGGTCGGGCGGTCACGCAAATTGCTGGGCACGCCATCAAACACAATGCGGCCAGGCACGCCGGTTTCCACGCGGTCGCCCATCTGAAGGACAACACCATTGTTGGCACTCAGTACCTTGGCGGTCTCGCTGGTTTCCACGCCGGTGGTCGGGTGGGTCTTCACGATGCGCACATTGCGACCCACGTATTTCTCGAGCAGCTTTTCTGGCGTGAGCAGATCGAAATCGAAGTTCTGCTCCAACAGGTCGAACGAGCCGGCGTTGGACAGGCTGCGCAACTGTGCCGTCTCAGGCCGCATGCGGGCGCTGACATCACGCAGCGCCAGTTGATTGGCACCACTGTCCAGCGTGACCTTGCGAGCGTCCTTCACCAGTGCCAGGTCCTCGTTGTAAATGGTGATGGCAACCGACTGCTGGTCGTCCAGCGTGCTGCGTCGCTCCGGCTTGGCGACAGTGGCAGCGTTGGGTTGCGCCGGCGCATTGGCTGCGGCCATCAACAGCACAGTGGCGGCAAGGGCGATGGGCGTGCGGGCAACGAAGGTTCGCATGAGTGCTCCTGACAGGGTGGCAAGTGGAATGATCACACCACTGATACGCGCAGGCCATGCCCACGGGGTTAAACAGCCAGCCGATCTGAAAGCACGGCCGCCAGACTCAAAGCGGGTGGCGGCACCCCAGAAAGACAAAAGCCCAACCGGGTGAGGGCTGGGCTCTTGAAGGATCTGGTGGCCTGGGGCGGAATCGAACCACCGACACGCGGATTTTCAATGTTGGCACGAGTCGTTTGTCGTCAATTACTTGGCTATCAAATCTTCTACAACGGGTCGCCTTGGACGCGGACCGCGCGCCCGTTGTGTAGGTTGCGAGGCCGTTCGTTTGTAGAGTGCCAATCCGCGCCTCTCATGGCATCGCCTTCAGACACCGAGGTCTGGGCAGCTCCAACTTGAATTTAGGCCATGCGCCTGGTTGCGTAGGCTTGGTCAGCTAGAACCAGAGGGCTCTGACTGTGTGTCAGGCGCAGTCGAGGCCGTGCTCTGAGTCGCCGGCGGTGTCGTACCTTCGTTCAAGACCGCAAGGTATGCGCTGTAGCCGAAGACACGGCCTCGTTGGCGTCCAGTAACCTCTCGCACGATACCCAACCTCGCCAAGTCCTCCAGCGCGGCATTTACTGTCGGCGTTGTCAACCCTGTATGGGTGGTCAGCGTCGCCGCAGTCGCGAAGGGGTTCTTTTGCAGGAGTTCATGAACCCGCAAGGCTGAGCCGGCTCGCCGCCCTTCCGCAGTGATTCGCTCCCTGTCCCGTCTGAACAGTTCGACGATTCGCGTTGCGGCATCGAAGGCTTGGTTGGCCGTCTGCGCTACTCCATCAAGGAAGAATTCGAGCCAGGCCTCCCATGCACCGTGCTCGCGCACTTCCTGCAACAAGCGGTAGTAGTCCGCTCGATTGGTCTTCAAGTACAGACTTAGGTAGAGCAGCGGCTTGTGCAGGATGCCATTCGCACATAGGTAGAGCGTCACTAGAAGCCGGCCAATTCGTCCATTGCCATCAAGGAATGGGTGAATGCTCTCGAACTGCACATGCAGAAGGCCAGCCTTCAACAGGGGTGGCAGCCCCGAATCTTCCTCGTGCATGAATCGCTCGAAGTCCGAAAGGCAGTTGTCAAGTTCGTTTACGGGTGGCGGAACATACAGTGCATTTCCGGGCCGAGTTCCGCCTATCCAGTTCTGCGAACGGCGAAATTCGCCTGGCGCCTTCGTGCTGCCTCGAGCGCTCTTCAGCAGTCTCGAGTGCATTTCCCGAATAAGTCGCAATGAAAGCGGGAATTCATCCAGTCTTGCGAGCCCGTACATCATGGCGTCAACGTAGTTCGAGACTTCCCTGATGTCATCAATCGGCGCCCCCGCTTGTGCATCGTTCTCGAAGCGGAGCAGGTCGGAGAGCGTGGACTGTGTACCTTCAATTTGGGACGAAAGGACAGCCTCCTTGCGGACGTACATGTAGAGGAATAGCTCTTGGCGTGGCAGTAAGACTGTGATGCCATCAAGACGCCCAATGGCTCGCTCTGCTGCGCTCAGCTTCGGAAGTAGCGCCAGCGCGTCAATTGCTGGTTGGGGAGGCAGGGGCGGCGGTACGTACGCGTTGACGGTCTCGCCTGCAGCAGTTGTCGAGACAAATCGGCCGATTCGTTGGGCGCTGGGGTTCATGCTCATTCCAGCATTTTATGTTAATAAAATGTATGCGTCTTTTGTTTAATAGCGGCATTTGCGGCTGATTGATTCCATTAATTGGCTCGTGGCAGTTTGTCATCCATGGCCCCCTCTCTAAGGAAGCTCAGCTTTCTGTAGCGTTCCTGCACGCAAAAATTTGCACGGTTCGCTTTCCATGGCTCCTCCTCTATGGAAGCTCAGCTTTCCGTAGCATTCCTGCACGCAAAATTTTGCACGGTTCGCTTTCCATAGCTTCCCCTCTAAGGAAGCTCAGCTTTCCGTAGCATTCCCGCGCGCAAAATTTTGCATGGTTCGCTTTCCAAAGCTCCCCCTCTAAGGAAGCTCAGCTTTCCGCAGCATTCCTGCGCGCAAAATTTGCACGGTTCGCTTTCCATAGCTCCTCCTCTAAGGAAGCTCAGCTTTCCGTAGCATTCCTGCGCGCAAAATTTTTCACGGTTCGCTTTCCATAGCTCCTCCTCTAAGGAAGCTCAGCTTTCCGTAGCATTCCTGCGCGCAAAATTTTGCACGGTTCGCTTTCCATAGCTCCTCCTCTAAGGAAGCTCAGCTTTCCGTAGCATTCCTGCGCGCAAAATTTTGCACGGTTCGCTTTCCATAGCTCCTCCTCTAAGGAAGTTCAGCTTTCCGTAGCATTCCTGCGCGCAAAATTTTGCACGGTTCGCTTTCCAAAGCTCCCCCTCTAAGGAAGCTCAGCTTTCCGTAACGTTCCTGCACGCAAAAATCTGCACGGCTCGCTCTCCAAGGCTCAATCCCATGAGCCTGCCCAGCCAGCGAACCTCCAAGGTCTTGGCTGTGTTTCGCCGAGCCATAGAATCCCAGAATGGCACCATCTGTCGAAAATTCGACGAACCAGCTCTCCGTCCCCGAAGACGGGATAGCTGGTCGCATTCGAATCGTGAGGGAACAAGCGGGTCTATCGCAGACGCAATTCCATCAGCGAACGAAAGAGCACGACCCTGAAGGCAAGGGCATCTCGCGGACGGTGCTCATCGGTTACGAATCGGGGAAGTTCAAGCCTGGCGCGCGTGAATTGCGCGTGCTGTGTGCAGCGTTCAAGCTAAGTCCCGCATGGCTGCTTCTCGGAGAAGACGGGCCGCCCGAAGACTACGAAGGGCTGCGCGCCAAGCTTTTTGCAGGTTTGGGCGAACCGACACTTAGCGACGTCTTCCGGTTGGCTCTCGTATTGACCACTTTGAAGCCTCACGAGCGCGAGGCCATTGGCGTGCTGGCGCATGGGCTGGGAAGCTCCCGGCGCGGTGCTGCACCAGTGGAAGCGCTGGCATCGCTGGCGGACTGGATGGCGCTGGACGCAGAGTTGCGCCTTGCCGAAATCACAGCCGACAAAGAGGCCGCAGACCAGCTAATCACGTTCAAGGGCAAGCGGTTGATTGAGCACTTTGAAGGGCTGTACGAGCAAGCCTACAAGGCCAAGTTCGGCAGAGGACGAAAGTAGTCAAAATTTAGACTTGAGAATAATACTTGACACCCGTCGGGGTGGTGTTCTAGGATGCGCCCCATCGTGTCCAACTTCCGACAGACGTCAAATGTTTGACTTCTCTTCTCTTCCCCTCACCCCTGACAACGCCAGGGCCGCACGGAACTACCTCGGCTTCAGCCAAGCGAAGGCGGCCGATGAGTCGGGCCTGCCGTCCCACAAGCTCAAGCGCTTTGAGACTGGCACCTACTTGCCGGACGAGGCGTTTCTGAGCAATCTGCGTGCGTTCTACGAACGTAGCGGCTACACGTTTGACGACACCGAGAAACCTGGGAGCAAGGCCAGAAAGGACGGCCTTGTTTTTCCGGCCGGTGTTGTCGCGGGCGCGGCCCACGAGGCATCGGCAGCCAAAGGCTCCAGGCCTGCGCAAGCAACCATCCATCACATGCGCATCGCCATCACGGACGATGATGAGATGGGTCGCTTGCTTGACATGATCGAAGCCAACGAAGAGAAAGTGCAGGAGCTCTTGCGGGAGCCGGTCGAGTCAGGCTTGTTCTTTGGTATCAGCGATGAGACCAAGAAGCGGCACGCCCAAGTAGTTCGAATCATGGCCGACAACGGTGTCATGTTCGCCAAATTGTTCGGCAGGGAAATCGGCGGGACGCCATTGCCGGACGTGATTGCAGGCAAGAAGCAACCGACGACAGGTGCCGAGCTGCTGCACAGCATGCAGGCTGACATGCACTTGACCCGCGCCGGTGACCCCGACGCCAAAGACCGGCAGAAGGGCTTGAAACCTGCCGCATCGGTGCTGAACGCCATCGGTCTGAACTGAAACAGGGCGCCACTCGGCGCCCTTCCCATTGCCCATTTCTAAACGCGGCGCCCTGCCGCGATTGGCGGAGCTTTGCCCGTGTTCAGCCCAACACCCTCACCAGACAGCCGCCAGCCGGCTGCAGTGCTTACAGCGCTGGCCAGAGCCTACGACCTGGCAGACGACGAGCTGAGCGATGCCGCCAGCAAGGCGGCCGGGGCCATTCATCGGCTGGCCAGGGCCTGGCAATCTCAGGGCACGGGCGAAGCTGCCATCCTGCGCACGCTGCGAAAATTCGCCCGCCGCCACCATGTCGAACTGCCCGCGAAGAACAGCTTTCAGCAGTTGCTGAACCGCGTCAGCGATGCAATCTGGTGGCGCCGCGCACTCCGCAAGCGCTTCCGCGCTGTGGAGCATGCCGCCATCCTCGCAGGCCGGGTGCACGCCAAGGCATCGCCCTATTCCTCAGACCTGGCCCTGCGCCGGGCCGAACGCGACCGGCGCCGGGTGGCTGAGCTGCTGGAATCGCTGGAAGCGATCAACCAGACTACCGGCCAGGTGATCCGACTGGACGAGCTGGCAGCGGCCAGCCTGGCCAACCCGACCAACCGCCGCAAGGCCATGGCGGTGCGCATCAAGGGCATCGAGCAATTCGCCAACGACCAAGGCTTGCAGGCGCTGTTCCTCACCATCACGTGCCCCAGCCGGATGCATGCGCGCTTGGAGCACAGCGGCCAAGAGAACGCGAGGCACGACGGCACCGGTCCGCGCCAGGCGCAGGCCTACTTGTGCGCCCTGTGGGGCCGCGCCATGCGCAAGCTCGCGCACGCCGACGTGCGGCCCTTCGGCCTTCGCGTGGTGGAGCCACACCACGACGGTTGCCCTCACTGGCACGTGCTGGCCTTCGTGAAGCCCGAGCAAGAGGCCGATCTGACCGCCACGCTGCGCGCCTACGCGCTGGCCGACTCGCCCAACGAGCCGGGTGCCGCCTCACGGCGCTTTGAGTGCGTGCGCATCGACCCCGAGAAGGGAAGCGCACTCGGCTAC
>Ga0268298_10006282_pt1 | contig 10855 bp, 10 predicted proteins | sample WWTPWeurt_MetaG_FD_194462 | JGI IMG/M metagenome (GOLD analysis project Ga0268298, IMG submission 194462) | Activated sludge microbial communities from WWTP in Nijmegen, Gelderland, Netherland - WWTP Weurt | ecosystem: Engineered > WWTP > Aerobic digester > Activated sludge | place... | reverse complement strand
GCCACCGAGCGCTCCATCTCGAGGAGCACGTCATCGACGTCCAGCATGAAGGCCCGGGGCGCGCGCACCTTCGAGATCACCTACCGCGAATGGGTGGGCCGCGGGAAGCGGCTGGTTCAGCCCCGCAGGATCGCGCTGGTCAGGAGCCCGAAGAAGACCTCGGGCTCGAGCTGGGCCGAGGTCGCCTCATAACGCCAGCCCAGGTGGGCGCGGCAGGACGCACAGCCGGCGATGCGCCAGGCGTAGCCCGAGAACCAGGTCAGCTCGGTGCTGGACGCTCCCGAGAAGATCAGCCCCTGGGCGCGGCGCAGCGCCACGACCTCGCGCAGCTGACCAAAGAGGTTGGCGTAGGCCGCGACCGCGCTCGATCCCGGCGGCGCGAAGACTTGATCTTCACTCGAGAGGGGCTGCTGACAGACGCGGCAGCGGATCGCGGGATCGATCACCTCTTCGGGCGCACGCGCGGGTTTGCTCTCCTCAGCGCTCACCGCCTCAGTCTGCCACGGACAGGACGAGTCCGTGCTAGGCTCCCCGCGTGATCGGCTCCCCCGGCTGGCGCGGCTCAGCCCTGATCCTCCTCCTCTGTGCGGCCCCGCTCCCCACGCACGCCGGTGACCGCTTGGCCGACCTCGACGACGCCGCGCTCGACCTGCGCGCCGAGGTCGACGGTGCCGAGCTCCTCCGCTACGCCCGAGTCGCCGACGAGCTGACCAAGACCCTGGCCCAAAACGCCGCGCTGTTTCGGCGGGAGGCCAAGGAGAGCCTGAGCGCGGACGAGAAGGCCCTGGCCCTGGATCTGTTCGAGCAGGTGCTCGCCTATCAGGTCGCGCTCGACTCCTTGGCCCGCTTTCACTTCGAGTTTTACCGGCTCCCTGTGCTCGGTCAGGCCACCCGCCACGCCCGCCACTTCCTGCTCGGCTTCACCGCCTACCTCGAGCAGGTGCGCCTCGGCACCGAGCTGATCCAGCGCACGGTGGGGCAGGCGCAGTTTGAGAAGCTCCTCGACGAGGGCTCGCCGGAGCGCGGTCTGCCGCCCGGGGCCTATGCCAAGCTCAAATGGAACGTCGTCCACGTGGAGGAGGTCGGGCGCTTGTTCGCGGCGACCGCCTACCACAAGGCGCTGAGCGCGACGCTGTACAAGAAGCTCCCGGCTCCGTTCAAGGAGCTCAGCCGCGTCGCCGATCGCGAGCTTGGCCGCGTGACCCGCACGCTCAAGACCGGCGGCCCCAAGCTCTTCTCGGAGAACGGCCTCGACATCCTCAAGGACGGCGGCCATCAGGCCTGGTTTCCGGTGCAGGCCGGCGTCGCCGAGTGGATGGGCGATCAACGCGTGCGGCGGGTCGCGCGAGATCTGATCTCCGGCGAGCAGATCATCGCCGCGACCTCCCAGTCGAAGCCGGGTGACGTCATCCTCGAGCGCCGCAATTGGTACCTCTCCAACGTGGGCCTCCCGGGTTTTTGGCCCCACGTCGCGTTCTATCTCGGCAGCCCCGCCGAGCTCGCCGCTGCCTTCGATGCTGATCCGGAGGTGAGCGCGCTGTTCAAAGGGCCCTTCAGCGCCGCCCTGGCCAAAAAGCACCCGAAGGCCTGGGCCGAGTACCAAAGAGGCGAGCACGAACATCCCTTCCGCCTGATCGAGGCGATGTCCGAGGGCGTGGTCTTCACCACCGCCGAGCATTCTTTTTCTGCCGACTATGTGGGCGCTCTGCGGCCGCGGCTGACCAAGGCCGAGCTCGCCGTGGCGATCGATCGCGCCTTGGGCTACTTCGGTCGCCCCTACGACTTCGACTTCGACTTCGCGACCGATCGCACGCTGGTCTGCTCGGAGCTGGTCTATAAGTCCTTCGAGCCGACCAAGGGCTACCGTGGTTTGCGTCTGCCGCTGCTCCGCGTGATCGGCCGCCCGACCTTGCCGCCCAGCGCGATCGTGGCGGCCTTCGATCAGACGCTGGGGAGCCCCGAGGCGATCTTCGACTTCGCCTGGTTCCTCGACGGTCACGAGAAGGAAGGCCGCGCCGCCTTCGCCGACGTCGAGATCTTTCGCGCCACGCACCGCCGCCCCAAGTGGGACATCTCTCAACAATGAGCCTCAGCGACATCTCCCGCGAACTCAGCCGTCGCCTCGCCCCGCTCAAATTCGGGCCGCCGGTGACCCACGTCTACGATCCCTTGGACTACGCTTGGGGACCGCACGCGCTCTACCTGTCGCGCTATGGGGCCGGCCCCAAGGAGGTGCTGCTCTTCGGCATGAACCCGGGGCCGTGGGGAATGGCGCAGACCGGCGTCCCCTTCGGCGAGGTCGCGGTGGTGCGCGATTGGCTGGGCCTCGAAGCCCCGGTGAAGAAGCCCAAGAAGGAGCACCCAGCGCGCCCGATCGAAGGCTTCGCCTGCACACGCAGCGAGGTCAGCGGCGCGCGGCTGTGGGGCTGGGCCAAGGAGCGCTTCGGCACGCCCGAGCGCTTCTTTGAGCGCTTCTTCGTGGTGAACTACTGCCCGCTGTCCTTCATGGAGGCCTCAGGCAAAAACCGCACGCCAGACAAGCTCCCGCCTTCGGAGCGCGCGCCGCTCCTGGCGGAGTGCGATAAGGCGGTGGCCCTGGTGGTGGAGCTGCTCAAGCCGCGGGTTGTGGTGGGCGTGGGCGCCTTCGCGGAGGACCGCCTTCGAGCGGCGCTCGAGGGCAGCAAACGCAAGGTCGAGATCGGCCGAGTCTTGCACCCGAGCCCGGCCAGCCCGCTGGCCAACCGAGGCTGGGGAGATCAAGCGACGAAGGAGCTGCGCGCGCTGGGCATCGATCTCTAGCCGGCGCAGCCAACCTGGACCTGGACCTCTGGATCCCGCCACCGAACGCGTCGAGGTCCAAGTCCAAGTCGGAGACTCAGCTGTTGTATCGGCCGCGCTTGGGCGTAGGCTGCGGCGCATGACTGAAGAAGTACGCGGAAAGCAGGTCCTGATCCGCTTCGATGGCACCAAGTGCATCCACTCTCGCCACTGTGTGCTCTCGAGGCCCGACGTGTTCGTGCCCAACGTCGAGGGCGAATGGATCTACCCCGATCGCGCCACGCCCGAGGAGGTCGCCGAGCTGGCGCACGCCTGCCCCTCGGGGGCCATCACCTACGCCCGGCTCGACGGCGCGAGTGAGGCGACGCCGGCCGTGAACGTGGTGCGCGTCCGCGAGAACGGACCGCTGGCCTTCACCGCGGACCTCGTGGTGGGCGAGGCCTCCCCCGGCCGCAACGCCACGCTGTGTCGCTGCGGCGCCTCCAAGACCAAGCCGTACTGCGACGCTAGCCATGTGGCGGTCGGCTTTGTCGCCACTGGCGAGCCGGCGACCCAGCCCTCGGAGCCGCTGGCCTCGCGCGCCGGTCGCCTGAAGGTGACGCCGCGGCCCAACGGCCCGCTCCTGGTCGAGGGCAACATCGAGGTGTGCACGGGCACGGGGCGTACGATCAACCGCACGCAGAAGACAGCGTTGTGCCGCTGCGGGGGATCGGCCAACAAGCCCTATTGCGACGGTACGCACACCAAGATCGGGTTCACCGGCTAGAGCGGTCCCGATCTGGATCCGCTAAGTGTTGTAGCGGCTGTGCTTGGGCGTCGGCTTGGCCTCGGGCGCGTCGTCCGACGGCCGCAGCTCCTGCCGCGGCATCACATCCAGCAGCAAGCGCACGACCCCGCCCACGAAGGTCTCGGCCTTGTCGGGGATCGAGCTGACCCGCACGACGGGCTCCTCGCCTTGGTAGTGCGCCTGAACCTGGAGGACGCGGACCTGATCGGCGAGCTCCTTGCCGACCTGGCGCACCACGAAGACGCGCGCGATACCCATCTGCTGAGCCAAGACTTGGATGTCCGCGGGCGTGGCCTTCTCGATCGGGCGCGCCAAGAAGGCCTTCAAACAGGCGCGGGTGGCCGCCGGATCGAGGAGCCGAATGCCCTGGGCGGCGAACTGTTCCTCGATTCCTGCGCGGATCTTCTGGGCCTCGGCCCCCTCGAGCCCGACCAAGATCAACGCGGCGCCATCCTCCGCGAGGGCGGGGAGCGAGGGCAGCACCGACAGAGCGAGCGTGAAGACGAGCGAAGGCTGCATTTCTCGAGCATAGCGGGCCCGCCCTCCGCGTCGCTACTGAGCCTGAGCGTCCCCCCGCGCGAGCTCAGCTCTTAGCGCGCACATCAACTCCACGCCCCGGATCGACCGAACGCCATGCCAGCAGCAGTCGTCGCCGGAGACGAGCCGCAGGCGCGCATGGGGGAGGGCGGCCTGCACCTCCGGCAGGTGCTGGTCCGCGAAGGGGAAGGGCTCATCGGGCAACAGGACCAGCTCCGGCTGCTTGGCCGCGAGCGCCTCCAGCAGGACCTCGGGGTAGGGGCGCGAGGCGTAGAGCGTAGCGGTCGCGCCCGCAGGCGGGTTCATCCCGCCGATAACGGGCCAAGACGCATCCGAGAGCACGTTCTCTCCGCCGGCCCGCGCCAGCAGATCAGAGACGTAGGTATCCGGCCCCACGGCCATCCAGGGCTTGCGCCAGATCAAGTAGGCCACCCGAAAGGGGCGCCCCGGCAGCGCGCTGAGCCGGTCGAGCGCGGCCTCCAGCTGGGCGGCGTAGCGCTCGGCGATCGCGGCGGAATCCGTCTGGGCGCCGAAGTGCCGGAGGAGCGCTGGCACCTCCGCCACGCGGCGCGGGTGGCTGACGTCGAGGGTGGTCGAGGCTGGGAGGCGCGCGCGGAGCACCTCATGGTCCTCGCGGCGGTTCTCCTCGGCATTGAGGAAGACCAGATCGGGCCTCAGCGCCACGATGCGATCGAGATCAGGGTCCTTCGTCCCGCCGACCTTGGGGACCGCGGCGACGCCGGCCGCGGGGTGGATACAGAACCGCGTCACCCCGACCAGGGCCGGGAGGAGCCCGAAGGCCGCCAGCGTCTCGGTCGTAGAGGGGCAGAGGGACACGATCCGCACCGGACAATCATGCCGACGTTGGTGCGACCTTGCCACTTGATCGCGGTGGCTTTTCTCCGCTCTGCCTTCGTGCGATGAGATCGGCGATGCGATGGAGCGTGGTCGATCCGGAGGTCGCGGATCGCATCGACCGACTCGAGCTGGACTTCGGTCGCGACGGCTTCGATCGCTATGGGGTCTCCAAGGAAGAGCTCAAGCTCTTCATGTCGCTCCTCAAGGTCTTCTACCGGCGCTATTTTCACGTTCGCACCGTACGCATCGAGCAGGTCCCTGACCGGGGCCGGGCGCTGCTCATCGGCAATCACTCCGGCGGCCTTCCAGTGGACGCGGGGATGCTCCTCGCCTCGCTGGTCCTCGATCACGAGCCCCCGCGCCTGGCGCACGGGATGGTGGAGAAGTTCGTGCAGGCCTGGCCGGTGGTGAACACGCTCTTTCAGCGCTGCGGTCAGTTCGCTGGCCTGCCCGAGAACGCGGTGCGGCTCCTCGAAGACGAACGCATCTTGATGGTGTTCCCCGAGGGGGCCCGCGGAACCGGCAAGCTGTACCGCGATCGCTACCGGCTGGTTCGCTTCGGCACCGGCTTCATGCGGCTGGCGCTCCAGACCAAGTCTCCGATCGTCCCCTTCGCCTTCGTGGGCGGCGAGGAGGCCATCCCGGTGATCTATCACGCGCCGCTGTTGGCCAAGCTGCTGGGCGCGCCCTACGTGCCGATCACGCCCTACCTCTTGCCGCTGCCCCGGCCGGTCAACTGCGAGATCTACTTTGGAACGCCGCTCCGCTTCGAGGGCACGGGCACCGAGAGCGACGAGGTGATTCAAGGCTACGTCGACCAGGTCTCGACGCGGATCACCGAGCTCATCGACGAAGGACTGGCGGAGCGCGGCGTGTCGCTGGAAAGGCCGCGGGCCTGATGCGCATCTTGATCACCGGGGTCTCCGGGGCGTTGGCCCGAATGGTTGCCGAGCGCCTGGCACAGCGCGGCCACCAAGTCATCGGCGTCGACCGGCGGCCTTGGCCCGACGCGCCCAAGGGGATCGAGATCCACCGCAGCGACGTGCGCAAGCGCCCGGTGGAAGATCTCTTCCGCACGCGGCGGCCCGACGCGCTGGTGCACATGGCGACCGTCACGCACCTGTCCGCGTCTCGCGAGGAGCGCTACCGCATCAACATGAACGGCACCCGCGCGGTGTGGGACTCCTGCCACGCCTATGGCGTCGGGCACGCCATCTTCGTGGGCCGGCACACCATCTATGGCGCGGCCGCCGACACCCCGCTGTACCGCACCGAGGCTGAGCCGCCGCTGGCCAGCTCGACCTTCCCCGACCTGGCGGATCTGGTGGCAGCGGACCTGTTCTGTGGGGCGGCGCTGTGGCGCTGGCCCGAGCTGACCACCACCGTGCTGCGGATGGTCTACACCCTCGGCCCCTCGCGCCGCGGGACCTTAGCGGCGTTCTTGGCCGGTCCGCGGGTGCCCTCGATCTTGGGCTTCGATCCGCTCTTTCACTTCATGCACGAGCTCGACGCGGTGGAGGCGATCTGCGCCGCGATCGAGAAGCGACCGCGCGGCGTCTTCAACGTGGCCGGGCCGCCGCCGGTTCCGCTGTCGCTGCTCACCTCGCGTACCGGGCGCAAGGCGTTGCCCCTGCCCGAACCCCTGTTTTCGCTGATGCTCGGACGCTTCGGCCTGCCCAAGCTGGCGGAGGGCGCGGCCCAGCACGTGAAGTATCCCATCGTGCTCGACGGCCGCGAGTTCAAGCGCGCGACCGGCTTCGAAGAGGCCTACGACGAGGTCGCGGTGATGGAGTCCTTCCGCTGGGCCTGAGGTGAGGGTGGCTACTCGTTGAGCACGCGACTGTCGATCTCCCCCAGCACCTTCCGCACCCCGCCGTCGAGGAGCTGAAACTCGGAGATTCCTGTGACCTCGAACAGCATCTTGGCCGCCTTCATCACCCGCGCCAGGTAGCTGAACAAGCTCCCCTCTTCGCGCTCGAGCTCGAAGCGCTCCACGAACTGGAGGAAACCGAGCTTCTCGTCCTCCATCTTGGCCCACACGCTCTTGGGGCTCTTTCCGCCGTGGAGCTCGGGGTGGGGCACGACGCCACCGAAGGCTTGGTGAAGCTTCTCGGCGTTGGTCAGCTCGCGGGGGAACTCCTTCTCATACTCCGCCTCGGCGTCCTCGAAGGTGATGTGCGGGTTGTCGCGGCGGAGCTCCCGCATTCGCTGCAGGATCCACTGCCGCTTCTTCTCGTCGAGCTCGCGGTTCATCAGCTTCTGGATGACGTCGTGATCGACCAGGTACTCCACCAGCTCGCGATACTCCTCGTAGCTGAAGGCGTGGCTGAGGAGCGCGAAGTACACGAAGGGCCCGTCGAGCCCGCGGATCTTGCCGATCATCTCCCCCTTGATCTGGTGACCGTGCTCGTCGAGGACGCCCAGCGCCTGCAGGTTTCGGGTGATCATCGCCAGGCGCTTTTGGGCGGCGCGCTTCTCGTGATCTTCGAGGAGGAGGTTGTCGATCACCGTGGCGATGTTGTCGCCGGCGAAGCGGATCGCCGGCAGCTCCGGCGCAGTAGGCGGCGCCACGGCCGCGGGAGGAGCTTCCTCCAGCGCTTTGGGCTGCCGCACGCGCTCGCCGTCATCACCCAGGGGCACCACCGCGCCCTCGGCGGCGATCAGCGCCGCGCCCGGAAGGACCTCCACCGCCAAGTCCGGCAGCCCGATCGCCAAGATCTGCTCCGCGGTGATCTTGGTCTGGCTGTAGAGCGCGGCCGGTTGTCCTTCGATCAGCTTCTTGTGCGCCTCTTCATCCCAGCTCACGTCGTTTTTGCTGCGGGCGTCGGTCTTGGCGCGCATGTACGCCCGCTGCTTGATCTTGGCCTCGTCGACCTTGAGCCCGCCTCGCTTGCCGTCGCGGATCTCCTTTCGGAACTCCTGCACGACCTCCTCGGGGGCCAAGGAGATCGCGATGCCTTCGGTGTCGAACTGCGGTCGGCCCGCGCGCCCGGCCATCTGATGAAACTCGGCGGGCCGCAACAGCCGCGCCTCGCCTTTGACGAACTTGCGCAGCGACGGGAACACCACCCGCTTGGCCGGGAGGTTGATGCCCGCGGCGATCGTCTCGGTCGCTACCACGAACTTGAGCAGACGCGACAAGGTCAGCTCCTCGACCAGCTGCCGGTAGCGCGGGAGGATCCCGGCGTGATGGATGCCGACGCCATGGAGGAGCAGGGGCTTGAGCTCTTTGGCGAAGCCGGTCTCGAGGAGCACGCCCGCCGAGCGCGCGTCGATCTCGGCCCGCTCTTCCTCGGTCACGAAGCGCGGGCAGCTGCGGAGGAGGCGGGCCCACTCGAAGCACTGTTTTCGCGAGAAGCTAAACACGATCGCCGGCACATCTCCGGCCGCGCCCAGCTCGCGCACCGCCTCCACCAAGTACTGCTCGCGCCACTCGTACAAGAGCGGGACCTTGCGCTCGGTGGAGCGGACCAGGGCCATCGGCGTGCGGCGGGTCAGGAGGCACCACTGCGTGAAGCGCTCGGGGTAGCCGACCGTCGCCGACAAGATCACCAGCTGCACCCGGGGATCGAGGCCGATGATCGACTGCTCCCAGACGTAGCCCCGCTCGGGCTCGTTGAAGTAGTGGCCCTCGTCCATGATCACGATGTCGGCGGGGACATGGACGCGATCGCCGTAGATCCGGTTCCAGAGGATCTCGGCGACCAGCACTTGGATCGGTGCGCTCGGGTTGACCTTGTAGTCGCCGGTCGCGAAGCCCACGTTCTCGGCGCCGAAGTCGTCGCACAGCTCGCGGAACTTCTCCTCGGTGAGGGCCCGGAGCGGAGTCGTGTAGATGGCCGTCTTGCCCGTGCGGAGGGCGAGCAGGATGCCGGCCTTGGCCATCAAGGTCTTGCCGGTGCCGGTCGGGACGGTGACCAGCACGTTCTCGCCGCTGGTGATGCGCGCGATGGCCTCCTCCTGGACCGGGTAGGGCTCAAGGCCGCGCTCGATAAAGAACTTCTCGTAGAACTCGAGCTCGACCTCAGCCTTCGTCGCCACGCCGGCAAGCTGCCGGAAAGGGAGCTCTTCGACCAGCAGGGTCCCGGGATTTGCGTACCGGGACAACACCTTAGGCTTCGAATCGTAAGCAACCATCGCACATTTGGACCGATATGGAACTGTGACCAAACGGGGCCCTCCGGGCTCTGGGGGGGCAAGCAGGCTTCGAACAAGGCTCAATGAGCGGAGGATCTTGGATGCGAACGACTCTGACGAACGACCTGAAGCTCTCGTTTTTGCAGCCGCTCGTCCCAGTTCCTAGCCAACCGCGCATCCAGGCCCTCAAAGAACTCCCGGCCCCCAAAGGTGGCGCCAAGCTCGACGGAATTCGCCGCCACATCACCGCCCTGCGCGACTCGGACAAGGCCGCCAAGGCCGCCTTGCTCGGGCTGGTGGCCATCCCCACCGCCATCGTCAGCCTCATCAACCCCAGCCCGGCCTCCGCCACCCCGAGCACGACCAACGATGACGGGACTGCCTTGGCCACCGCGACCTTGTTCTCCATGCCCAAGGTCCAACTGGCGGCCAAGGACGACAACGAGCGCGAGCTGGTGACCAAGATCGGCGAGCTGGTGGCGCGCGACTTCCACGGCGACACCCGGGCCGCCTTCAATCACTACGCCGGCTCGGATCACCAGGTGAGCCGCGCCGAGCTGCTGGAGCTCCTCTCGGACGCGGGCATCGGCAACGTCTTCACCCGCAGCGCCTGGGCCAGCGGCATCATGGACCGCCTCGACAAGGCGCCCCACGGCGACGGCAACGGCAAGATCTCCTGGACCGAGTTCAACAACGTGATCGGCACCGGCACGGCCTAGCAGCCTGTCTCGGCAGCCTCGTCGTTCCGCTCCTCAGCGCAGAATAACTGCGGTTTCGGTGCGCTCTCCTCGCGTGCAAACCTCGCTTCGGTCTCCTCGTTCTCGCCTCCCCTTCTTCAGCAAGCTGCTAGTCTAGGGGAGCCGAGGGGCGGTGCCGCTCGCACCGCTTTGAGACATGCGCGCCTGGGAAGAGAAGCCGCGCTTCTGCAGCCACTTGGGGCCTCCAGCCCGCGGCCCCTGCCCCATCTGTAGAGCGCGTTCTACATCGTGGCTCACACTGCGAGATCGGATCTCGCGGCTCCCGTGCACCTGAGCTTTGGCAAGCCTCTCGCATAGGGAGGAGGCCACCGGGAGGAAACGGGATGATTCGCAAACTAATAGCAGTGTTCGGTACGGTTACTGGTCTCTGTCTCGCCTTTAGCACGCCGGCCCACGCGGGAGACGCGCCGGGAGAGTGCGCTTCGGGCTTCTGCGGCACGCCCAATCAGGACGGCGGCGGTTGTGGCTGTGGCTGCGGCTGTGGCTGCTCGATCTTGATCAACAACACCGATCTCGGTGAGACCTACTCCACCTCGGACGACGTCGATCGCGACGGCTACGAGTCGGACTTCGACAACTGCCCCTTCCTGGCCAACCGTGACCAGGCCGACGGCGACGGCGATGGTATCGGCGACGCCTGCGACAACGCTCCCCTCAGCGCCAACCCGGACCAGGGCGATATGGACGGCGACGGCGTCGGCGACATCGCCGATGACGACACCGACGGCGACGGCGTCCTCAACGGGGCCGACGACTGCGTGCGGGTCTACAACCCCGCCCAGCACAAGACCATGGCTGGAGCCGAGCTCGGCGACGCCTGCAACACCGACGACGATCTCGACGGTATCCCCGATCGCGAAGACGCTTGCCCCAAGATCCCCGGGATCACCGCGGTGGGCGGCGGCGCTTGCGACAACGACGAGGACGCCGACGGCATCCAGGACAGGAATGACAACTGCCCCGGCATCGCCAACGCGGATCAGATCGACCTGAACACCAA
>Ga0268298_10006281_pt1 | contig 10855 bp, 12 predicted proteins | sample WWTPWeurt_MetaG_FD_194462 | JGI IMG/M metagenome (GOLD analysis project Ga0268298, IMG submission 194462) | Activated sludge microbial communities from WWTP in Nijmegen, Gelderland, Netherland - WWTP Weurt | ecosystem: Engineered > WWTP > Aerobic digester > Activated sludge | place... | reverse complement strand
TTGACCGGATCCGTATCGTCAAAGCGCAGATGGCATCGAGTCCCGCTATTGGGCAACTTCTCGCGATATTCAAGCGCCAGTCCAAAGTTCAAACAAATAGACTTAGCATGTCCAATGTGTAAAAAGCCGTTAGGCTCTGGGGGAAAACGAGTAATCACCTTCTGATGACGCTTCGCCTCTAAGTCATCGTTTATGATGTCACGAATAAAATCTGATGGTTTAACCGGCACCGGTGCGGTCGAGCTCATTTTCCACTCCTGATTTTGACCGACACTTTGCAGCCGGCGCTAAATTGGTACGAACAACAAATTTTACTGTACTTTCCGCCGCAAAGACCCAGGCGTGAAGAAAAACGATACTCTTGGCAATACTCTTAGCCAAAATCAAGATATGTGTACGCTGCCCAAGAGGCGTTATCGCCGACAAGGACAAAGCGCCAAAAGGGCCAAATATTATGGAACTGGTAAGATAGAGCACGAAACATTAGGTTTTCAATATTCAATCAAATGACCGAGCGACCAACAGTATCAGTAGTTTTGCCCTGCTTGAATGAAGCGGGTGCACTTGGTCTATGCATAGACAAAATCCGCGACACGTTCGAAAAGAATAATATCGATGGTGAGATTGTCATTTCGGACAATGGCTCCACAGATGGTTCTATAGAAATTGCACAAAGCAAAAATGTTAATTTGTGCCACCAACCTAAGCGCGGTTATGGCAACGCTTACTTGAAAGGATTTTCCGAAGCTAACGGAAAATATTTCATCATGGCAGATGCTGATGATACCTACGATTTCGCCTTGATACCACAGTTCTTGCAAAAATTGATTGACGAAAAATACGACTTCGTCACAGGCAGCCGCTATCTCACAGGTGGTATGGGACAAATTCCATTCTTGCATCGCGTGTTTGGCAATCCGCTTTTAACCTGGATTTTAAATACGCTTTTCGGAACGAAATATACTGACGTGTATTGCGGGTATCGAGGCTTCAGCCGCGAAGCATACGAGATAATCGAACCCGTTAGCCAGGGGATGGAATTCAATCTCGAGTTAGCTATAAATGCGGGCTTAGCAAAATTGAAAGTTGCAGAAATACCGATTGTTCTTGGTGAGCGAATCGGTGACTCCAAGTTGAATACTTTCAAAGACGGCTGGCGCAGTTTGCGCATGATGCTGTTGTATTCGCCCAACCAGCTCTTTTTAATTCCTGGTATGACACTGCTCATGCTCGGAATGATTACGCATTTGCTTTCACTAAGCGGCATTCTTAAGATTGAAGATTCTTTTACAAACACTCTTGTTTGTCTGTGCGCCACTATCAGTAGTGTCGTCGGTGTACAGGTTTTAAGTTTGTGGCTGCATGCAAAAACTTATTCATGGCGGCGTCGATTTGATGGTGAAAATAATTTTCTAACTGGCTTTTATAACTTGTTTACGCTTGAGACCGGGCTTGGAGCAGGAATATTGATGACCCTGTTTGGTCTTGCAGTAGTTTTTGCTTCAGCGTTTTTTCAAGCTAAAGGACAAGCACATTTTGTCAGTTCGGTTCAATGGATCACCTTTGCAGCAACATTAATCATCAGTGGAATTTCTTCATGCTTCACGGCGTTATTCATAAGCGCAATGTCGATGACCATGCCATTTGAATCTCGAATTGTATCTGTTAAACGGTCGAATCAGGAATGACCCCGAGCTTATTCATTGTCAGAGTGTTTTTTCCCTGTCTCTTCGCTTTGACATCTATTGGTATCATGTCATTCATAATGGTGGCAAGCGCTCCAACTGCACTTAAGGTTTCTGACGGTCCACAGTACTACGGAATCTCAAAAATGCTTGCAGACGGCAAAGGTTCTCGCGTTTATGCACAGCCCGACTATTCTGATGTTACGGCTGAATGTTTTCCCGAACTCAAAGGTCGAAAGCGCGAAACTTTTCTTGCACCATTTTCTCTGCCCTGGCTATGGCCGCTTCAGCTTGTGCCCGCCAATATATTTATTGCTACCTGGACTTTGTTTCTTGGATCGACCCTATTTGTCAGCCTATTAATGCTAGCGCAAACATTCAATCTAAGAATAGGTCAAACGGCGTGGTTCTGTGCTTTTCTCTATCTATCAGGGTCTGCTTATGAATCGCTTCGGATAGGACAGTTGGCACCACTTTTGATACTATCTTTTTCAAGTGCATTGTTTTTCGCAAAAAAAGAAAATTGGTGGCTTGTCGGCATAGCCCTTAGCTTGCTTATTCTAAAGCCTCAAGAGCTTTTACCCATAGCAGTAGCACTGCTTGCTGGTGGTAGGTGGAAATGGATTCCAGCCTTTGTCATTTGCGGACTGGTTTTGCTTGGACTCTCTTATTTAATGATTGGTCCTGAAGGCTATGCAGGTTATTCTGAGATCATGCGAGATATCTACAATAACAATAACTCGCTGCATACTGAACTTGCACCAACCATCAGAGGTCAACTCTTATTATTATTCCCGCAATTCGTTAGTCCAATAACCACTATTACTTCGCTCATCAACCTCGCGGGCATTGCATTGATAGCACTCTGGAGCCGCAAGCTAAAAGATTCTCCAAAATGGATGGAATATACATTTTTTGCAGCACTGCCATTTGCATGTGTCACTGCTCTTTATTGGCATTCTTATGATTTGCTTTTACTCATGCCTGTTTTTGCTATCGCGATGAAAGACAGCCTGCATAAAGAGATTCCAGCATGGTCATATTTAATCTTGATTCCTTTAGCTGCGATTTTCTTTCTGCCATCCTACATTTTTGTGCATTACAACTATCTGTTAGAAGGTGGCAAAATCAATCCATTCTTCTTAGCTATGCTCCTTTTCTCTGCGATTTGTATCTATATCTCAGTCAGAAAAAAAGAAGTCGGTATAATCAAAACATGAAACAAATTCTATTAGCCATTACAATTACCCTCTTGATGCATCCGGCCCTGGCCCAGGGTCGAGGTCAGGTACCGCCTGGGACCGCAGACATGCCGGGTTCGTCTGGCGCCGTAGAAGGTGAAGCAGGATGCTCTTCGCCAGGCTCTGAAGGCATGCCAGATACTGACGCTGAATATCTGAAATTAGTGAACCAGGCAGCAAAATCTGGTCTTAGAAGCCAACGATATATTGGCAGCTTGATAGAGCTTGGTCTGCATTACAACAGGATTGGAAAATATACACAAGCCTGCTCGGCACTTACAAAGGCTCTTGCAATTGTGGATTCGGGAGCTCTAAAGCCCACTCCAATAGCCAATCGCGTTCCAGACAAAATCATCGAGCACCACGGCAACGACACAGTAAGCGCCGAAGTAATTCATCAACCACTGCCATACGAAGAAACTCTCGAAGCATTATTTCCTCCTTTGGTCGAGTCAGAAATTGCAACCAACAAATTTGTCAACGCCGAAATTCACATAAAACGCCAGATCAAACTTGCCACGGCCAATGAAGTATCTGGCAAAATCAATTTGATGTCTGCATATGGACAATACGCAAATTTGCTCAAGAAAATGAAACGAACACGCGAAGCGGCTATCTATCAAAAGAAAGCTGATGATATCAACGCGACGTTCAAGGGACTTTAGCTTTACGCAACACATTCGCATTGGATACAGTGATATTTTCGGGCTGGAAAATCAACTAATATAAGTGTTCCTTGTTGCTGTTCGACACCGCAATGGACACATGCTTTTGTCTTCAGCGCTTTTGCTACATATGGTCTAGATTTTTCTTTGCGGCATTTAGCTATTTCTTGCAAAAACAGTTTAACTTCGCGGCAATCTTCTGGAGCATGCAGAAGTAAATTAAACAATGATTGATATTCATCGTGAATTTTTTGCGGCCAGGGTGAAATGGAATTTCTCAATGCTCTGATTCTGTCAATTATTTTGTCATACGACGATTTAGCTCCAACTAAATTTAGATGACGAGCTTCATAACAGCGCAAACACTGTATTTTGCTTGCATTCCCGTACCAGATAAAAGTTTCACCCACTCTTATTCGTCTTCCACAAAGACACCATCCACTGTATCGAGCTGTTATCTTGCGCGCCTTTACTTCCATATCCGCGTCCTCCCTGCTTCTTGCAAATATCATGCATTCAACAAACCTCCATAAAAAGGTGCAATTACACAGTGACCTTGCTAAGATATTCGAATGTTAAAACGAACAAAAATTTTTAAAATAGCAATCGTGCTTGCAATTTGTTTTGCAGCAAATTTCGAATCAAACGCTTGGGCTGGCGACACTAACGCATCACCAAGCGGCAAAGATTCAATCGACTATAATCCGCTGGACGATCCTTATCTAGATGAGGCAGGCGAATTCAGTCGCCAAAACGATGTGGTAAAAGCGTCATCCTATTTTAAGGCGAAACGATACGCTGAAGCATTGCAATACTACAAGAAAGCTTCAGAAACTACTGGAGACGACGGCGGAGCCAAAATCATGATGGGCTACTGCTACTATTATCTAAAACAATATCCCGCGGCGCTAAAGCAATATCAAACCGTTCGCGAATTCGGCAAATCAGCAGCAGTGCGTGAGCGTGCGCGGAAACTTGAGGTACAGCTTTCGCAATTAATGACTGGCACCTGTCCTGGAAGTTGCAGGATGGGTTACGTTCTCAAAAAAATCAAAGGTAAAGATGAGATCGTCAAATGCCCCATATGTGGTGGCACAGGAAAAGTGACTCCACGCAAATAGTAATTATGGTGAAAACAGCTGACAAACGCTGATGCCACCTTTGGCATCATAAACTATTCCGATTCCAATAGACTGACCTGTGTTATCTAAAATGTTCTTTTTGTGTCCAGGTGAGTTCATCAAATCTTTGTCAGCCATTTCAACCAATACCGGACCCGGCAGATTGAAAATTGTGTATGCAATATTTTCACGCACCCAGCCGTTGAATCCACCCGCCTTGGCTCTGTCGCGCGGGTCTTCTCCACTAGGATTTACGTGGTCAAAAAATCTACGCTTAATCATATCTGCTGCGTGTCCACGCGCAATGGTGGCAAGAGTCGAGTCTTGCGAAAGAGAACCCAGTCCCGCATCTTTTCTATGTTTATTCACTAGCGAGACCATATAGCTTTCAAGCTCGCCAGTATTAGCTCGACGCGCACCAGTTGCAACGCCACCAGCCATAGACGGTGAACCGCCATGACTATCATGACCTCCACTGCTTGAACTAAGAGTGGGTCTAACCGATTGATAGGCCGGCGGCGCTGCTTTCAATGCCTTGAAATTTCTTACTTGCTGAGCAAGGGACGAAGTCAAACTGCTTAAGCGTTTGCCGATGTCCTCTTCGCTTTTACCAGCCTTGACGTCGCTTTCAATATCTGCAAGAGCCTTCTCATAAGGCGTGGTGCCAACCCCAGCTTTTTTGGCTTTTACTAAATAATCATACACTTGCTTTCGTTTTTCAAATGCAGGTCCGGGTGCTACGGCGTCTTGCGCCAACGAAACGCTGGCACTGAAAATCGAGGCTGCAATTATGAGAGTTTTTAGAGTCGATTTCATAATCTCTTCCTTCCATGCACCATGTTATCATTTTTGACTCAACTTCATGTAGGCGGTAAAGATGTATTCAAGTATCTCATTTTTGCGCTGCACCGTAACTGTTTGCTCGATTATCCTTGCAACAACTTTCGGAGCCGCAGTAGCAAAAGCCAGCACCATCACGAACGAGACCGAAGTACAAACCAAGTCATTACCGCAATCAGTCACCAATTTAGACTTGTGCACCCTCGCCTACCAACTCTATCACCAGTCTTTATGCTTGCCACTAGATCCCTGGTACGACATGATGTCCCGCGTGGGCAGCGACCGTCGCATCAATATTTGCAAATTCACTCACGACTATGCCCAAAATTTAGGCGGATACTATAGCGGACCTAATGCTGCCAGAGGTTTTGGCGCAAGTAATCGCAATCTCGATCCCATTCTTTCAAATTATAAATATATCGACGCCAAGCTTCCAACGTTTAATCGAGATGGCGAGATATTTTTAGCACTTCAAGCGCCGACTTATATCACCCAAAATATCAAAACAATTGAAGGCATCAGATACAGGTCAAAACCAACCAGTTATCCTCACAACGATACAGAAAAATTCGCAATTCGCCAATATCCAAGCGGCGAAGACCACATCGTAGTATTTGAGGGTGGAACAGGAAATACTGGCATTACAGGTGGTGCACAAGCTACAGATCCATCCTGGAGCCTGATGGGCTTTGTGATGATGAAAAAGACACTAGCCGGCTACGATGCCCATATTGTTTTCCGCGGTAGCCGGAGCGGAGCGTCACTATTAAAGACAGTTTGGAGAGCACAAAATTTCATTGGCGAACCTAAAGGCAATCCCGACTGGATAACCGATTTGCGCGGCATGAAACAAGTAGAGCATCCTCTTATTAGCAAAGTTGGCAAAGTTACTCAAGGATTTTCAGAGTCATTACCTACTATGCTTGGAACAATTACAGCATGCTGCAAATATCTCGAACAGACGTATGGTGCTCCTCAAAATATTTATGTCACTGGGCATAGTTTAGGAGCAGGGCTTGCCACACAATTTGTAAGCGCAGTAATGCAGGGCAATTATGGTGAAGAGCTCAAGCAAGAAGTAAAAACCTGGCCATGGCAGAATACAACTCTCATTGCTTATGCCCAACCAATCCCTGGCGATACTACCTGGGCATCTAACTTCGACAAACTCACTCCCACAGCTGAGCACTACTGGGTAGAAGGAGACAGTGTTGTCGAGGCGACAGATGGTCGTATCGTCGGCATGATTATAGATAAAGGCGCACACAGCGGCGTGCAAAAGAAACTTGCGATGGTTTCTGAATGCTCAGATAATCCACACGAAGTTTTTGTAATCCGAGCCGCACTTATTCGGGATTTGCTTGCTAAAACTGTCAGTCTTGGCTCTCTGGCTGAAACTAAGGAAAATAACTGGGGTTATTATGAGAACTTTTCCAAAATGCTCAAAGGACAACCCAAGAACTATGTAATACCAAATACAGTGGCTTGCCAATTCGTAACGGATCAAAATCTTCGTCCTATCTTACAAAACTGCGACTTCAGCGCCAATTTCGAAAACTGGCTTGAACAGTCGTACGCCAGAATGATAGTAGATAAAAGCAGCTATATCGGTCCTAAATTTCAAAGTACTTTGGATGAACGTAAAAAAACCGTTCTCGACATTATCGCCAAGATGAAAGAGTCTTCGCCGAACGACAACCTTCAAGCATTAGGGAATTTGGAAAACGACAATAAACTCGTTGATGATACTCTTGGACTGAGTAATGAAGAACAATGGATTTACTGCGGTATGATTCTTTCTCGCATGCAAAATTCGAGCTTGACTCTAAACAATCTAGAGTCAAACTCAATCATTAATACATGTCTGAATTCGAAGTTCGAGTAGATGACTACTTGCCAAAAAGCTGACAAACTCTCAGCTGCCAGGTAACTGGATCGTACGCAATTCCAATTCCAACAACTTTTAGCGTTGGGTCAAGAATATTGGCTTTATGCCCTGGTGACTGCATTAAACGCTCATCTGCAGCTTCCACTTCCAAAATACCATTGCCACCCATTGCAGTTCGCGCGATATTTTCACGAACGCCATTTTTATAGCCAGCTTTCTGCGCTCGTTTGAATCCGTCCAATCCATCTGGATTGGTGTGGTCGAAAAACTTGCGTTTAATCATGTCATCTGCGTGTTCGCGAGCACATCGTGCAAGAGTCCCGTCAGTACCAATCGTTGGAATGCCATTTTCTTTTCTATGCTTATTCAAAAGAGTGAGCATATAGCTTTCCAATTGCGACACTGGAATTTGCTTTTTTGACTTCTTGAGCTTCTTCAAATTGGCAGGATCAATTGAGGAGCCCATACCAATGCCAGATGCCTTAATCGTTTTACGATTTTGCACTTGCTCGCTCAAAGCCCTGGTAAGTCTTACAATCTGGCTTTGTATTTCTGCCTCGCCTACACCACTTTTGACATCTTCTTCTATTTTGGCCAAAGCCGTGTCGTAAGGACCGGTTCCAAAACCAGTCGCACGAGCTTTTTGCAAATAAGTTTTTAGCTGTTGACGCTTCTCAGCACAGGGTCCGGGATTTACTTCAGCCCAAACTGGAGTGCTCTGAATCAGGAAAGCAACGGACAAAAAACTGAATAATGCTAAATGACGAGTCTTCATAACTCGTCATTCTAGCAAATTCCAAATCCTTTGCATTAATCTTGCAATTAGGCGCTGCGCCTGCGTTTTGAACCATTTTTAGAACCGTTATGGTGAGGAGTCATCTGACCATCTCGTTCTGCCAATGGCTCTTCTGTGACTATTTCGCTGTCTGCTGAATTACCCTGGTTAGAACTGGCTGATTCAAACTGGTTGCCAATTTTTCCTAATAAATTCAACCCCTGCTCTTTTAATTTTTCTCCGTTTTCAGATAAGGTTTGAACACCTTTTTCTGTGTCTTCCTTTATCCTGGCGCGTAATTTTTTGCCAGAGCTTGGAGCTGTTAAAAGCCCACCAGCAGCACCGGCCAAAGCACCTGCAGCGGCGCCCACGAAGACTCCCACTACGACTCCAGCCTTGAAAATAGTCACAATTAAACCTAAATTTGGCAATTTAAACATTTCATTCACCTGTCCTTACTCACTACTTAGCATTGACACTTGGGTGCGTTGCCGAATAAAGCAAACAAAGCGAATATCCAGAAAAATTGGCAAAAATACTTAGCTTAGGTTAGAACAATTCATCTCTGATGAGATTGCTCAACAACTCATTTATAGATTCTCTCCGACAATCAGCCACCTCCTGCACCCGCTCCTCGAGCTTGGGCTCCAGATATAATCGGTAAGCCTTTGGAAGTGGCGTTAAAATGTCTTGATAACAAACTATTTGCCCGGCTGAAATTGCAAACTTAGCAACTCTTTTTTCCAACAAACTGCTCGATGAAATAGCAGCCAAGGGAATTCTTGACTGGCTAACTTCAATTTCTTCTAAATTCGCACTATCGAAAAGCTCCCCGCTTTTCATTTCCTTTTTGCAGTACACTACTTTTCCCTTAGCTTGCAGTTTAGCTCCCATTTCAAAACGAGCAGCATCGTAAACTCTCTGACGTTCTCGCTCTTCTTCAATCTCTTTAGCCATAAAAGAATGAAAAAGAACAGAACCGGTAAAAAAGCTTCCAATTAATGCCAAAGACCATTTACAGTATCGTTTTATTTTGGCTATGCCAACGGGACAATCACGCGTGATTACCGTTCCATCAGGTCTTCTATAAAGTGAGAAACAATAGCCAGTATCGCTTCCAATCAGCTTTACCGCTTCAGATGTAGTCATCTCGGAAATGTTGTAAACATTCAAATGACACTGCGAGCAGTATCGCTTCGTATCGGTTCCTTTCATACTATCCCATGGAACTTTGCATGGCGAAGCAATACGAATATCATCGAGATTAATATCACTCATATTTTTTCACCTTTTTCAAAATCCAAGCACGCATCAGCTTTGATACCGATGTTTTCTTCTTCTTGGCTATGTCATCAATTTGTTGTAATTCTTCGGGATTGAGATTCAAATCAATTCCCTGCTCATATTTCCTAAAAATACTGTCTGAATCAGGCATTATGTCTTGCTCAGTCAAAATAGAATCAGCTGCAATGTCTTTGCTCAATCTCTTTCCCAAAACCAAATCCCAGTTCCAGAGCGCTCCCATAGGAACCTGGCGTGGACTGATTTCAAGACAGTCTAAATCGTCATTGCGCACACGATAACCAACTGGAAGATTTTTGTTTACCTTGATTACGCTTGCTTTTACAAGACCTCCGGCCTCAAGGTCTTTCATTCGTTCTATGCGATTCATTTCCTCACTAGGAAATAGTTTCGACCACTGAATCATGGCGAGTAAAATTCCAATCAAGAAACTCGAGACGGCTGCATATAAATATCGCATTTGTCTGAATTCGATAGGACAGTCTTTTGTAATCACGGTCCCATCGCGCCTGCGCCAGAGTCTGATGCAAAGCCGCCCTTCGGTTTTGGTAATCAGTTGGGCCACTTCTTCTCGTGTCATCTCGCTGATGTTATAAACATTGAGCGAACACTTTGCACAATTGCGCACGCGATTATCACCTTTCATCTTCCGCCAGGAAGCTTTGCAAGGCGAAGCAATACGCACGTCTTCAAGATTGAAATCGTCCATAGCAATATTCTCGATGTAAAAAACTGCCCCCAAATTCCATGCTAGTAGCAGCATCAAAATTCGGTACTAGGGAAAACCCTAGCTTGCAACAACTGTTGACAATCGCACGAGATGAAACCCATGTTATAATTGCCCCGATTACGATTCATGACCGGCGAGTCGCCTGTCTTAGTCCAAGGTATCCCCTTAAAGGTGCACGTAATCGGTAACAGATGAAAATCAAATCGTCTAAGACATTGGATCAAATCTGCGAGGAACTGGGACTAAGGTCCCAGTTCTTGTTAGAGCTGTCGAAGCGCGCTTCAAGCCTTTATACGACTTACGATATTGCAAAACGCGCTGGTGGCGTACGCACTATTTCCGTACCTGATAAAGGACTCAAATCTGTTCAAAGATCTGTTCTTGACATTGTTTTCTCGCGTTTTAAAATGCCAGCTCATGTACATGGATGCGTCAAAGGTCGCTCTATTGTTACTAATGCCAGAGGACACACCGATCAAACACTGGTCATAAATATAGATCTGAAGAATTTCTTTGGAACCATTAGATATGAAACAGTTTTTGAAATCTTCAAAAATCAGTTTCATTTCGATGAGCATTCTTCCGAAATTTTTGCTCGCCTCACCACA
>Ga0268298_10006280_pt1 | contig 10855 bp, 14 predicted proteins | sample WWTPWeurt_MetaG_FD_194462 | JGI IMG/M metagenome (GOLD analysis project Ga0268298, IMG submission 194462) | Activated sludge microbial communities from WWTP in Nijmegen, Gelderland, Netherland - WWTP Weurt | ecosystem: Engineered > WWTP > Aerobic digester > Activated sludge | place... | reverse complement strand
GGCCGCGCTGGTGCATGGCATGGTGCAGACCGTCTTGCAGCCCGATGCCTACGGCGACGGCCTGCCGCTCGGCGTGCGCCTCACGGCGCAAGACCGGCTGGAAGGCATGGCCCCGGACTGGCCGGAAGCGCCCGCCGCCGTGGCGCTGCGCGAACTGCAACAGGTAGCCGGTGAAGCCTTGCCGGAGGACAGCGCCGAACTGTTCGCCGCGCTGCTGGCGAAGTCGCAAGACGAACTGGTGCGACTGTTGGCCGTGTGCGTGGCGTCCACGGTGGACGTGGTGACGCCCCGCGCCACGCCGCACCAGCCCGGCGAGGAACTGGCGCAGGCCGTGGGCCTCGACATGTCCGCATGGTGGAAGCCGACCGCAGAAGGCTACTTCAAGCACGTTCCGAAGGCCGTGATTCTGGATGCCGTGGGCGCGTTCGCACCGGAATCCGTCACCCGACTGGCGAAGTTGAAGAAGGCCGACATTGCCAGCGAGGCCGAGCGGCTGGCCGATGGTACGGGCTGGATGCCTGCGATCTTCGAGGCTGCAGGCCCGCCGGACGCCGCGCAGGAGGCAGGCCCGGAGCAGGGCGCCCCGGAGGATGCCGAAGCAATGGCGGATGAACCCGCCGAGGCGCTGGCCGCTTGACCCGCGCCGAAGGCAAGCGCCCCGGCCACGACCGGGGCGCTTCGCTGGAAGGAGAAGCCACATGACCCGCACCACAAACAGCCGCCCGCGCATGGCGGCGACCTATGCCCCCGGCACGGTACGCGCTCGCCGCTGGCATGGTGAAGGCGACGTGCGCGGCTATCGCCCGCCCTCGGGCTGGATGGCCTGCGCCGACCTCACCGACATTCATCCCATCACGGGCCGCGCCTTGCCGCGTGCCGTGTGGTGGCTCATCGAGACGAAGGAATAGCAGCGGCAGCCCCCGGCACATTGAGCCGGGGGCTGTTCCAAAATCCGGGCGCGGCGGTGGCCGCGCCCGGTTCCAACGTCCAAAACAAAATCGCCCCGTCGCCGCCTTCAGCCAGGCGGGGACAGGGCGGCGCGGGATTCCTCCCGCGCACTTGCTTCACGGCAGTCGGTCGCTATGATGAGCGCACAGCCGCGTCTAGCTGAACCTGCTGCCGGGTTAAACGACGTTCTATACCGCTTCATTCGTTACGTTGACCGTGCCCATTCCTTCGGTCGATGCGTAATCGGCAGACATCGGCCATGTACAGAGGAATTTGGCATGTCTGCATCGACCTATTTTGTTTCCGAGGCCGCCGTCCGCAATCTCAAACAGCGGGCGGAGCGCCGCGTGAGCGGCGTCCGTTCCGCGCATATGAGCGAGGTCGTAGCCGCCGCGCTCGGGTTCAGAACCCATGCGGCGCTGCGCGCCGCACTCGGCGGTCGCGCCACTGCCGAGGCTAGCAAACCGAGCAATGCACGCGCGATCCAGCGGTTGCGGCAGTTGGGCTACAACGCACCAGATGACCTGCATTTGCTACCAGAGCTGGACCGTTCCTACTCGCCGTTCAAGACCTATCCGCTGCGCAAGCAGCGCGGCGTGCGCTGGAACGCATGGCGCAACCTGATGGTCGCGGCGATCAACGCCGGCTTGGAACAGCGCCTGTTCGGGTTGTCCCCGGGCGAGGACTGGTGGGCCGGCGCCGACCCGACGAACGGAGGCGGCGTGCGCGGGTTGTACCGCTTCACCTTCGACGGCCTGCCGGCAACTGCGGCTGTCGCCGCGATTAGCGGCGACGAGTTGGCGATCCACGTACTGCTTGACCCGCGCAATGAGCAGGTCGAAGCCGACTTCAACGACGGCCTGGATGACGGCGCGGCGTGCGCGCACGGCTGGCTGGAACGTCGGCTCGGCGCTTGGATACAGGATGGCGGAGAGGAATTCTCGTGCAAGCGTGCTGTGCAGGCGCGAGTGGCCGCGGTGGTGATTGAGCCGCACGGTTACGCCGACCAGGGCAGCTTCATCCTGTAGAGCGTTCGAGCCAGTTCGTGAGGCGAGAACAGGGCGTGGCGGCACTTATGCTCCGCCGGGCTTTCGGGCTGCGCCCCGTGCCGTCTTTGCCGTCACGGCCATTCGGCTTCAATCCCTCACGCCTTCGCGCCTGCGCGCCTGCGGCGCTGCGCTTCGCTTGCCTCCAGGGGAAAGCCTTGCAGGCTATCCCCGCCGCGCGATGCTTGGTGCTCTTCGATGCGGCCGAACCGGCTGCGCTGGATCGGCCTGGCCAGCGCCCCGCCGCGATGGTCGCAACGCTGGCAAACACGCTGGCGCTTGCTGCGGCAGGTTGTGCGGATGCGTGCCGTCCTCAACGCTGGCGGTTCCTGCCCATCACGTCACAAAGGACGGTTCACGGACAACCCGCCCGGCATCGCTATGGAGCTTCCACGCCACGCCTCAAGACCTGCGCCGCAAGGTGCGGCAAGGGCGTTCTCGCTTGTCGTTGGGTGGTTGACCTGGCCCGCGTCAGGGGGCGTGCCGGAGATGCCTTCGGGCGGGGGTGCCGAGCCGGCCCTATCTCCTTTCGGAGCGGTTCGGCCCAAGGCGTCCTTGTCTCGTTGTGAATCCTGGCGGGGCGCGGCTGCGCCTCGGGCTTCATGGCTGCAACCGTCCGGCGAAAACAATTTCCCCGCCGCTGCGCGGCTTCCTCGCGCAACAAATTCTTTTCGCCTTCCGGTTCTCCACTGCGTTTCGACCGCAAGCGGTGCAGCCAGCCCGTCCCCCGCCGGCCGGATCACAACAAGGACGCGATGGGCGCGAACCTTGTTCAACCGAAAGGAGAAATCATCATGGCCAACATCGGCACCTTCACCACCGACAAAGACGGCTTCACCGGCACGCTGCGCACCCTGACGCTCAACGTCAAGGTCAAGCTGGTTCCCAACGACAAGGGCAGCAGCGAGAACGCCCCCGACTTCCGCCTCCAGGCCGCAGGCCACGACATCGGCGCGGCATGGAACAAGACCAGCGAGGCCGGGCGGGAATACAAGTCCGTGACCCTCGACGATCCTTCGTTCCCGGCTCCGGTCTATGCCCGCCTGATCGAAGGCGAGGACGGCACGCACGACCTGATCTGGTCGCGCAGCAAGCCCCAGGCGGCGTGACCGCCGCAGCGCCCCGCCCATCGCGGCGGGGCGCTGTGCTGTTGGTACAGCACCTATCCAGTCAGCACCTATGAGAAGCAGGCTCGTTCCGAACCGCTATTGGAAATTACACGCCGTTCCTAGCGGATTTAATGTCAAGAAGATTGATCTGGTCAATCTTATCTTTGTGGATCACGATGGTCAGCTTCGCGGGATACTTGAATCGCATTTCGCTGATCCTGAACGTCCACAGCATTATCTTCAGGAGATCCTCGTCGGAAATGTTCTTGTGTCCTTTGATCCGCGTGATTCCCGAACCGAAGATTGTGGTCGATACGCTTTGCTGGGCGTAGACGTTGTTTACCTTGTCCCAGAAATTGATGAGAAACTCAATGTACTCCGACATCGTTAGCAGCGCCTTGTTGTTCTCGTCGAACTTGGAGAACGCGGTCAGGAGGTAGTCCTTGTACAGGCAGATCGTGCCTATCTGATATCTTTTCTTCTTCCCCTGTTTCCTGGCCTCGTTCTCATCCAGCACTTCGCTGATATCAAAAGCGTATTCCTCGATGTGGCGGTCCAGTTCGGAGAGTGGGACGCCGAGATGCTTCTGGATGAAAACGCCGTTGAGGGAAGTCTCGCCAATTATCTTGTTATCAACCTGCGTGTCGAAATACTCATTGAAGGCGATTGCCTTCAATCCAGGCTGCTGGAAAATGTCTCCAGTCTTGATCGCGACATCGCTGCCCTCGACATTGATGTCGATACTATTCAGGTTGTTCGACCAGAGCCATATCACCAAGTAGGTGAGCGCCAGTATCACTAAGAAGGCCAAGCCAGCCTTCAGCTTCCACTCGGTAGGGACGTCAACAAAAATAACTACGAATGACAGCGTACCGCTGATGACAGCGGTGATCTCAAGGAATTTCTTGATGACCCGCCTGTCAAAAAAGTTGACCTTCGCCATGACGTGGATCATTCGCTCCGATATGTCGATTGATTATGGGTTGTACCTGTAGATGCCTGGGGCCTTCATGCTCCCAACCATGAACTCGCCGTCCTGCAAGGATTTTTTTATGAGTTCCTTGTTCATTGGGACATGAAGCGTAGGGATTTTGCTCATCGAATCCCGGAATACGGGAAGATTTCCCCACAGGTTCTTGACCGCCTGCTTCAATGATCCACCGACCAGCAGGCTTTCCTTGGTGGCATATTCAGGGTAGACGACGATGACGGGTAGCCCCTGGTCGTTGATCCCGTAGTCGATTTCTTCTCGAAGGGCACGGGAATTCGTCGTGATCGAACTCAAGATGAGGATGATGTTCTTCGAGTTCCGAAGGCGCTCCCTGAGTCTCGGCTTCAGGGTGTATTCCCAATCGCTGCCGTCGCGGACGCTGTAAGTTTTGTCGTGCGAATCGACAAAGGGGAACGTCGCATCAGCGCCTTTCCACATCCGCAGGGTGTTGTAGTATTGAAAATCTTTTGTCGCATTGGCACCCAGCGAGCTGGGATGGAATGGCTCCGCAACGTAGAAGGCGGTGTAGTTTCCATTTCGATATGCCATGGCGCTTCTCAATCTCCGTCTGAATTCAATACCGCCTCAAGTTCCTGGCGAACCTGCGCCAGCAACTCGTCGGCCTTGCGCGTGCTGTCGCCTGCGTAAGCCAGCGTCAGCAGCGTGAGCGGGTGGATCTCCATCACCTCGCACAGCTCGGCCAGTTTGTTCAAGGTAGGGCTTTTAAGGTCGCGCTCCAGGGTACTCATATAGGTGCGGCTCGACACGTCCGAAAACGCTTCTTGGCTCAAGCCACGCGCTTTCCTGACTGTCTTCAAAGCCTTCGCCAATGAGTACCGAGCCGCCACCTATGGTTCCCCTGAAAAACCAAGATGACAACCCATTGCGCTCTATAGGGCTACAATCTATAGTGTTCATTGTTGTTCTCCGCTTTCGTGCCTTTACGGAAATCCGTATCGACGGGTTCCAGCAAAGCCACAGAACCGCATCTGTGCTTGCGCAAGAAGGCGTACATCCGTTTTCGCGGTTCTGCGCTTCGACGTGGAACAGCATTCGTGCATCATTGGATTTGTGGGATTGCCGACCATGCCCCAGTCACTCACCACCGCCCCGGAGCGCGCGCAACTGCTCGCCAACGGCGCGGCCCGTGCCGCTGGCCGGGCCATCGACCCGGTGCCCGTGGTGCGCCTGTTCACGCCGGACGCGCACGTGACCTGGCTGCTGGCCGCGCTCGACCCCGTCGATGGCGATACCGCCTGGGGCCTCATCGACCTGGGGATCGGGATGCCGGCGCAAGGCACCGTCAAGCTGTCCGAGCTGGCCGGCATCGTCGGGCCACGCAAGCAGCCCGTGATGCGCGATCTCTATTTCCAGCCCACGCGCACACTGTCGGAATACACCTGCTTGGCCGAGCAAGACGGGGCTATCCCGGACTGAGCACAGCCCACTGTGACTTTTTCAGTCTGGTGTCATACCGGGCAGGTCTCAATCAGCATTCTTGCGGCGCAGCCGCACCAGTCTGATCCAAATAGACATGATGCCCGACGCGGGCTACGGCAGGCTGGTCTGTACGGCGCCCCACCTCGGGGCGTTGCCGCCGCAGCATTGAGACAACTACCGCAACGCATCGGAGCCAATCGGTCTTGACAGTCCCAACTATTTTTTTTCCCCATGACGTTCTGATGATGGCGATGTAGCGCGTAGCCCTGCCGTGGCGGCCTGTCCTGTTCGCAGGGAGGTTGCGCCATGGTCGATCCCCATCACGTCGCGCATTGGTATCCGACTGCCGCTTACCTGTACGTCCTTTGGCTGGATACGCTCGCGCTCGCCTGGGAGTACCTGCGCAGGCATCCCGACTACCGGCTTGACTGGCTGCGCCGTCATCGCCGGCCTGAAGCAGCGCATCGCTGGGGCTTGCGCCTGCTGGAAGACCCGGCCTTGGATGCGCGTGACGCGCATCCCGCTTGGCTGCCTGGTCATGCGGCCGTGGTGCAGCTCTATCCCGATGCCGACCCGCCGCAGGATGCCGCCACCTTCGCGTTCTGGTGCATCCCCGGCCACAAGCAACTTCTCCACGACGGCAAGGGGCTGGCGCTGATCGCGCGCAGCCCAGGCCATTGCCTGCGCTTCGCGTTGGCGTCCGCCCTGGAAGACGGCATGGCCGTGGCCTATGCCCATCGCGGCGGCGCTGCCGCGAATGCGCGTCGCCATACGCCCGGCCCAGCCTTGGCCGACGCCAAGCCCAGGCCAACACCTGCCGCGCTGCTGGAGCTGCACACCTTGCAGGCGCTCGACGCGACCCTGGCGGGCGCATCCTTGCGCGATGTCGGCGAAGGGCTGTTCGGTGCCGAGGCCGTGGCCGATTGGTACAGCGATGGCGGCCTGCGCTCCAAGGTGCGCCGCCTGGTGCGGCGCGGCGATGCGCTGATGCGCGGCGGCTATCGCCGGTTAGCACAGCTTCCGCCGCTTGAGAAGGGTCGTTTTGATGCGGACGCAAAACGGCCCTGATCGGAAACCTCTCGCTTCTTGAGACTGCCTCCATCCGGTCGCGCTGTGTGGCCGGGCGTTTTCAAACGATGGAGGTTCACACCATGCGTCCCGCTCCTTTGCGGCCTGCCGCCACTGTCTCGACCGCTGCCGCGCAACCTCAACGCTATCTCACCAACGACGAAGCCGCCGAGTACCTACGCCTATCGCCGCGCACGCTGGAAAAGCAGCGCGTGATCGGCGGCGGCCCGCGCTTTCGCAAGTTCGGCAGACGCGTCATGTACGCCGTGGCCGACCTCGATGCCTGGGCCGCCGACCGCAGCTTCGAGACGACTTCCGATCCCGAATACGCCGAGCACCACTCGGCCGACAGCCGTGCGTGCTGATCGGCGGCGCGCGGCAGGCCATCGCCATGTCCAGCACCGTGCTGCCGTCCCGGCAGCGGCCGTTGCAGGAGCGCGAACAGCTCGACCTGTTCCGCGCCTTGCCCGGCGACATGGCGCCGCGCGACAGCCAGGACTTGATGGCCTATCCGTTCTTCTCGCTCGGCAAGTCGAAGCGGGTCAAGCCCATCGACTTCCGTGCGGGCAACGTGACGATTCGCGTGGAAGGCACGGCCGAGCACGGCATCGCCACGATTTGGGATGCGGACGTGCTGATATGGGCTGCCTCGCAGATCGTGGAGGCGAAGGACGCGGGCTTGCGGCCATCGCGGCTGATGCGCGCCACACCCTACGAGATCCTGCGCTTCATCGGGCGCGGCAAGTCGCTGCGCGACTACCAGCGCCTCAAGGCCGCGCTCGACCGGCTGCAATCGACCACGGTGGCCACGTCCATCCGCGAGACGACCGGGCGGCGCCTGCACCGCTTCTCGTGGATCAACGAATGGAAGGAACTGGCCGATGCCAGCGGCACGCCGCTGGGCATCGAACTGATCCTGCCGGACTGGTTCTACGCGGGCGTGCTCGATGCCGCCCTGGTGCTGACCATCGACCCGGCGTATTTCCGGCTGACCGGCGGCATCGAGCGGTGGCTGTACCGCCTGGTGCGCAAGCACGGCGGCAAGCAGACATACGGCTGGCAGTTCGACTTTCGCTACCTGCACCAGAAATCCGGCAGCACCGCCAAGCCCTACGACTTCGCCTGCGATCTGCGCGCGCTCGTTGCGCGTCAGTCGCTGCCCGGCTACGTCCTGAGCATCGAGCGGATGCCCGACAACGGCATGGAGCTGCTGACCTTCCGGCCCGTGCCGCAGACGGCACGGGGATAACTCCGGGAGAGCCTGTGGATGGTTTCGTGCTATCAGGCGTGCGGGGTATCGTGCTATCAGGCGTGGGACTATCGTGCTATCAGGCGTGCCGATGGGCTGCAAACCCGTGTCAGTGTTGGGTTTGCGCGCCCTCTAACTTCCCTAACTTAATTTCTCTAACTTTTAGTAGAGAAACGCCGCTGCGGTGGATAACCACCGCGCGGCCACAAGCGCAGCAGCAAGAGCCCGGCTTTCCAGCACGGAGGGCCGCGCCATGATCGTCGCTCTGCTCAACCAGAAAGGCGGCGTGGGCAAGACCACGCTCGCCACGCACATCGCCGGCGAGCTTGCGATGCGCGGTCAGCACGTCGTTCTGCTGGACGCCGACCCGCAGGGTTCATCGCTGGACTGGACACAGCGCAGAAGCCAGCAAGGCTTGCCAAGGCTTTTCAGCGCCGTGGGCCTCGCACGCGAAACGCTGCACCAAGAGGCGCCAGAACTCGCTAGGCGAGCCGATCACGTCATCATCGACGGCCCGCCACGCATCGCGGCACTGGCGCGCTCCGCGCTGCTGGCGGCCGAGCGCGTGCTGATCCCCGTGCAGCCCAGCCCTTACGACCTGTGGGCCAGCGCCGAAATGGTGGCGCTGATCCGCGAGGCGCAGGTGTTTCGGCCTGCGCTGCGTGCGGCCTTCGTCATCAATCGGCGCGTCAGTACCACCGTGATCGGGCGCGAAGCGCGCCAGGCACTCGCCGACCAGCCGCTTCCCGCGCTGCGCGCGGAAGTGCATCAGCGCATCGTGTTTGCCGACAGCGTGGCCGCTGGCCGGCTTGCACGCGAGACGGCGCCGGACAGCGCCGCCGCCCGCGAAATCACCGCGCTGGTGGACGAACTGCTGCGGTGGCCGACATGACAGCGAAGCCGCCACCTCGCGCAAAGCGCGTCGGCATCGGCGCGCGTCCACCTGCGAATCCGCACGCCGAGGCGTGGATTCGCCAGGGCGATGCCGATGCACTTGGCAAGGGCGACCTCTACACGGCTCGCCTGACCCTCGACATCACGCCCACGATGCGGGCGCGCATCAAGGTTTCGGCTTTCACGCAAGGCGTGACCGTGGCCGACCTGCTGCGCGGCCTGCTGGAGCGCGAGTTTCCAGAACACCGCAGGGAGAACACCCCATGACCGCATCCGCTTCGCCTGCCGCCGGCGCGGCCACGGCTGCGCTCGCAGCACCTTCCGGCCAGCCCGCCAGCGCGCCGCTGACGCGCGTGGCGCTGGCCTACATCGAACCGCGCTTCAAGCTCTACCTGCGCTTCGGCGAACCCGCGCGCACGCTCCAGCTCGACCGCTGGCGCCGCTGCGCCGTGTTCCTGCCGGGTGCCATGTTCTGCCGCATCCGCTGGCAGGCCAACGACTACGGCACGATCCGCTGGCAGCTCATGGTGATGCAGTCTTGCACGCCGCTGGACGCGGCGCAGCGCATCCCCGGCGTGCAGCCGGGCGCGCGCCTGCTGCTGCACGCCGAGGGCGAGAACCAGGTGCGCGCCGTGTTATCGCGCATCGACGCCATTGAGGCGCTGGGCATCGCACCCGCCACTGTCTCGCCCGCGTACTGGCGCACGCTCGCCAACCGGCTCGCTGCGCGCCTGCCGCTGCCCGAATACACCACCGAGCGGCACGTCGCCTGGCTGACCGGGAAGGCGCTGCCATGACCACCGTTTCGACTACCGGCACCGCGTCGCGCCCTCGCTCGCGCCTACGCGCTCGCATCGTGCTGGCGGGCCTGTCCGCCTGCGGCCTCGCTGCGCTGGCCTGGGCGTCCTTTGTGCATCCGCTGCCGCGCCTGATCTACAACCCGTCCGACAGCGTGGCGGTCGGCTGGTATCGCGTCGATCCGCTGGGCGACGGCACCGGCTCGCTGCCACGTCCCTTGTCCGTGGGCAGCATCGTCCTGACCACGCTGCCGCCAGATGCCGCCGCGCTCGCCGCGCAGCGCGGCTACCTGCCGGCGCGCGTGCCGCTGCTCAAGCGCGTGGGCGCCATCGCGCCGCAGGAGGTGTGCATCACCGGTCGCATCGTCCGCATCGACGGCGTGCCTTCGGCCGCCGTGCTACCCGCCGACCGCTGGGCCCGGCCGCTGCCATCCTGGCAGCAGTGCCGTCACCTTGAACCCGGCGAACTGCTCCTGCTCAGTGTGACCAACCCGGCATCGTTCGACAGCCGGTATTTCGGGCCGGTCAGCACGTCCGCCGTGATCGGCGTCGCGCATCCGGTCTGGCTGGAATCCCGCCCATGATGGCCGCCGACTCGCTGCACGCTGCCGTGCATCTCATCGTGCCATCGGGTGTGTCGTGCTGCTGGCCGTCGCCGTGTCGTCGCGCGTGCAGTGCGAGCGCATCCGCGCTGCACTTCGCGCTGCCTTCGGCGCAGCCGTCCAACGTGCAGGCGTCTTGCCTCGAACGCGCCCGGCCTGTGGCCGTGTTCGCGTTCGCCGACGCGCTGGCTGCTCACGCAGCAGCGCCGCCGGGCCGCCGCTGCCCGGAGCGCCAGCGAGGGGCAAAGGCGGAAGGCAAGACAAAAGGACGCGGCACCGGGCCGCGTCGAAAGCCCGTCTGCACATGGGGGTTGCGCGGCACGCAGCGGCTTCGCCGCCGTGCCGCTTGTGGCGCGAGGCCCGCGCCGATACGGGCATGTCCGCGTGCTTCGCACGACCGGACACGCCAGAGCTTGCAGAGGGCATAACCATGACCGATCACCGCGACGACGATTTCCGCATCCGCCCCAGCGCCCCGAAGAACCGGGGCCAGGGCTTCGTCTCCAAGGTGCTCAAGCAGGCAGGCAAGGCCAGCGGCGGCAAGTCCTCGGTGCGCCATCCGACATCGGCGCGTGGCACCGGCCAGCGGCCCGGTTCGCGCCTGGGACGCGGCCACACGGCGGCGCGCTTCGCGGGCGCGAAGCTGACGCCCATGTCGCGGCGCGTGACCATCAAGACGCTGCTGTTCAACCAGCGCCAGGCCAGCCCGCA
>Ga0268298_10006279_pt1 | contig 10856 bp, 2 predicted proteins | sample WWTPWeurt_MetaG_FD_194462 | JGI IMG/M metagenome (GOLD analysis project Ga0268298, IMG submission 194462) | Activated sludge microbial communities from WWTP in Nijmegen, Gelderland, Netherland - WWTP Weurt | ecosystem: Engineered > WWTP > Aerobic digester > Activated sludge | place: Netherlands... | reverse complement strand
ATATACCCGGATAGCGCCCGAAGTGTCCGGCGTCGACTTCAACAACCAAATCACCGAGACCCCCACCGAACATATATATACTTTTAATTATATATATAACGGTGCAGGTGTTGCCATTGCAGACTTTGACAACGATGGTTTGCAGGATATCTATTTCACAGGTAACCAGGTACCTGATCGCTTGTATAAGAACAAAGGAAATTTCAAATTTGAAGACATTTCCCAACAGGCAGGAATTTCAAAACTGGATGGGTGGCGAAGTGGGGTTTCTACAGCAGACATCAACGGCGACGGATACATGGATCTCTATATTTGCCGGGGAGGCTTTCGGGATCAACCGGAGAAAAACAAAAACCTCCTGCTCATCAACCAAAAGAACATGACCTTCGTGGATGAAGCGGAAGCCTATGGCATAGCGGATCCAGGATTTTCCATCACGTCCACCTTTTTTGACTACGATTATGATGGTGACCTCGACCTTTTTGTCACCAACCGTCCGGAACGATGGGGCGTTCAGGAAGATTCCATCATGATGGTAAAAGACCTTATGACCAAGGGAAGTTTTGAACCGAAAACCACCAACAAACTATACCGCAACGAAGGAAATGGAAAATTTACAGATGTGAGCCGTCAGGCGGGCATTTATCCAAGTTACGGTTATGGTTTAGGCGCTGTGGCCGGAGACTTGAACAAAGACGGTACGCAGGATTTATACGTCGCAAACGATTTCATCGAAAACGATTATTTTTTTGTGAACTATGGGGACGGAACGTTTAAAGAAAGTGTCAAAGCCCTCACCAATCATGTTCCTTATTATTCTATGGGGGTCGATTTTGGAGATATCGACAATGATGGAAATGAAGAAATCATGGTGGTTGAAATGAGACCCGAAGATTACCGCCGTTCGAAGACCACCATGCCGGCAATGCAACCAGAGTACTTTGCAAAATTGAAAAATCTCGGTTTCCAGGATCAATACATGCACAACGCACTGCAATACAACCATGGAAATGGATTTTTTACAGATATTTCCCAATTGGCAGGCGTCGATAAGACCGATTGGTCATGGGCTCCCATTCTCAGCGATTTTGACAACGATGGTTTTAAAGACATCATCGTCACCAACGGGTATCGTCGCGATGTGTATGACCGCGATACCAACGAGAAAATGAGGGAATTTCTAAAAACCAAAAACAATCTGGTAGATAGTGTAGAGCAAGTTTTAGGCATTTTGCCTTCTGTGAAATTGGTGAATTACGTATATCGTAATCAAGGCTATTTACAGTTCAAGAAAATGATGAAAGAGTGGGGGTTTGACGAACCCAGTTTTTCCAATGGAGCAGCGGTCGGCGATTTAGACAACGATGGCGATTTGGATTTGGTGGTGAACAATATCGATGATCCCGCATTCATCTACCAAAACAATGTCAACCAATCCCAAAATTATTTACGCGTAGCGTGCAAAGGCCAACCAAACAACTATTTCGGAATTGGTGCCAAAGTGACCATTCATTATGGCAACCAAAAGCAATATATCCAATTGAAAACCTCCAGAGGATATTTATCTTCATGTGAACCTTATGCGCATTTTGGAATGGGCAATATTGAGAAAGTGGATAAAATCGAAATCGATTGGCCAGATTTCAAAAAAGTTGTTTTCGAAAACATCAAGACCAATCAGGTTGTGATTGCTGATTACACCAAAGCAAATCAACAATCCAACTTCCAGCAAGCATACAACCCGATATTTACAGAACATACCCAGGCGAGTATTTTGCCCATGTACTACCACATCGAAAATCGTTTTGATGATTACTTAAAACAAAGATTATTACCGCACCAATTGAGCCGATTGGGACCATTCGTGAGCGTTGCAGATGTAAATGGTGATGGATTGGAAGATTTTTATGTAGGAGCTCCGCATTTTAAACCGAAACAATTATACATCCAAACCGATTCAGCAACTTTTCGCCTGAAAACCATTCCGATCTTTGAAAAGGACAAAGATTATGAAGACATGCAAAGCATTTTCTTTGATGCCGATCGCGATGGAGACCAAGACTTATATGTAGTATCCGGTGGTACGGAAATGGATGAAGAACTTCCCATTTATCAGGACCGCTTGTACATCAATGACGGGAATGGCAATTTCACAAAAAATATTTCGAACCTGCCTAAAATTCGATCCAGTGGATCATGCGTCGTGGTGGGCGATTTTGATGGAGATGGAGACAAGGACATTTTCCGCGGAGGGAGAACCATTCCCGATCGTTATCCTTATCCTCCAAAATCTTATTTGCTCTTAAATGATGGCAAAGGGAATTTTACCGATGTCACTGATGAACGGGCTCCCCAATTAAGAAAAATCGGGATGGTTACATCGGCCACATGGACGCAACTAACGGGTGATAGTTTGCCTGAGTTGATCGTGGTGGGAGAATGGATGCCTATTACTGTTTTTGATAATCAACAGGGAAAACTTACCCTGGCAGATGCTTCAAAGTACAATACACATAACACCGAAGGATGGTGGAATAGAATTGTTTCGGTGGATGTAGACAATGATGGTGATATGGATTTTATAGTGGGTAACTTAGGAACCAATTACAAATTCCATGCAAGCAAAGAGAAACCATTCATGGTCTATTGTGATGACTATGATAAAAACGGTACTTTCGACATTGTTCTGGCCAAATACAACGGCAACGATATGGTGCCTGTGCGTGGACGGCAGTGCTCTTCTGAACAAGTGCCATCGATTGCTCAAAAATTTCCAAATTATTCCTCATTTGCCGATGCAAAATTAAAGGACATCTATGGGGAAGGATTGGAACAAGGATTGGTCTATAAAGCCCATATGTTTGAGAGCGTTTTACTGCAAAACGATCAAGGCAAATTTGTCATCAAGCCTTTACCCGAAATATGTCAGTTCAGTACCGTCCAGGGAATTCTTGTGAAAGATTTTGATGGGGATGGATTCAATGACATCATGTTGGCTGGTAACCTCTTTAATGCAGAAATCGAAACCACGCGTGCTGACGCATCGGTGGGCGTGTTTTTTAAAGGCGAGAAAAATAATTTGTTTGGAAAACGGTTGACTCCCAACGAATCCGGTTTCTTTTCGCCGCATGATGTCAAAGATATTCAAAGCATTCAGGTAAACAACAAACCTTGTGTGCTTGTCGGAATAAACAATAACGTTTTGTATTTTTTTAGAAACATTAAATAACATTTTCAAGACTTGCTGAATGATGCTTCGAAACATTACTAATCGCAATACCATAAGTGTCGTAGTTGGTTTGACCATTGCTCTGTGCATGTGGACTTCGTGTGAAAAAAGTGGCGGCCGTCCGGCTGTAAATCCTGATTTGCCTGCATTTGAATTGATTGACACCAACACCAGTGGTGTGGTTTTTCGAAATACTTTGCAGCCAGATGTCCTTCCCAACCCATTGGAATACATCAATGTGTTCAACGGAGGTGGGGTCATCCTTTTTGACATCAACAACGATCAACTCACCGATATTCTATTGACCGGCAACATGGTTCCAAATCGTTTGTATTTGAACAAAGGGGCTTTCAAATTTGAAGACATTACCGAAAAATCCGGACTGTCTAAATACAAAGGCTGGTTCACCGGAGGTGCAGTTGCCGACATCAACAACGACGGTTTTACTGACGTCTATTTATGCAGATCTTTTTATCCTGCTGAAGGACCCGATGCAAGGAGAAACGTGATGTTGATAAACGATGGAAAATTGGGACTCACAGACCATGCAAAAGAATATGGAATCGATGATCCGGGTTACAGCATCTGTGCAAGTTTTTTTGATATGGATTTGGATGGTGACTTGGATCTTGTGGTTGGAAATCATCCACCCGACCGTATGTCTGGTGAACTGACTCACTACAAACGATTTCAGAACCCACCTATGGAAACTTCCAATAGCCTGTACAAAAACAATGGCAACGGAACATTTACCAACATGACTGCCAATTCAGGTTTGCTGACATACGGATGGACGCTCGGTTTGGTTACTTCTGATTTAACCGGCGATGGTTATCCAGACATCTACATTTCGGTCGATCACGAACAACCGGATTATTTTTTCGAAAACAATGGCAACGGAACTTTTAAAAACATCCTGTACACAGCGGTACAACACACTTCTCATTCAAGCATGGGCTTGGATGCAGCCGATGTCAACAACGATGGACTATTGGATTTTTTGGTATTGGATATGCTCGCGGAGGACAACTACCGCGAAAAGGTAAACATGGCCAGCATGGACATCGAACGTTTTTGGCGATACCATTCTGCGGGTTACCATTATTCATACATGCGAAATATGTTGCAAATCAACAATGGCAACAAAACATTTAGTGAAATTGGTCAGATGAGTGGCATCCACAACACCGACTGGAGTTGGAGTGTTTTGCTGAACGATTTCAATTTGGATGGTTGGAAAGACATTTACATATCAAATGGATATTACCGCGATTTTCTCAACAAGGATTTTTTAAAACCCATGGTTCATCATGCCAACGAAATGCGCATGAAAGGCGAATCGGATGAATCCGTCGTTCGCTTTCTTCGTCAGCAAAACACGACCATGATCGCAACCAAGGTTGCAAACTTTTATTACGAGAACAATGGCAATTTGACTTTTTCGGATAAGTCAGCGGAAGCAAAATTGGATTACAAGAGTTTCTCGTCTGGCGCTGCATACGGTGACTTGGACAACGATGGAGATGCGGATCTCGTGGTGAACAACATAGATGATGTGGCCTTGGTATACAAGAACAATGCCATCGAACGAAGTCAAAATCATTTCCTAAAAATTGACCTCCAAGCACCCAACGATGCATTGAAGTTGAACGCAAAAGTTGAATTGGAAACACCCACAGGAAAGCAATTGGCTGAGTTGACAACCACCCGCGGATATCAGTCGGTCGTAGATCATTTTCTCTACTTTGGCTTGGGGAATGATGCCAACATTTCAAAGCTCACGGTGATTTGGCCTGGAAATAAAAAGCAAACGCTTGAAAATGTTAAATCGGATCAGATTTTACGCTTGAATTACAACGACGCAAAACTGGGAGAAACCTCGGCTGCAGAAACCAAAAAATTATTCACTGAAAGAACCAAGGAACTCAATGCCGAATTTTTGCACGTCGAAAACGATTTCGACGATTACCACAAAAGACAAATTCTACTCCCACACAAAATGTCCCAGTTTGGTCCGGCCATCTATGCAGGTGATGTGAACAACGATGGTGCTGATGATTTCTTTGTGGGCGGTGCAACCGGACAAGCGGGTGCAATTTTCATCCAGAACCCTTCCGGCTTATTTTCAAAAGTCAGTGCAGCTTGCTTTGAAGCCGACAAAAAATTTGAGGACGTAGGTGCAGTATTTTTTGATAAAGACAAGGATGGCGATTTGGATCTGTTTGTGGTGAGTGGAGGCAACGAATGGGATGATCCCAGCATGTATTTCCATAGGATCTATGAAAACGATGGCGATGGGAATTTTTCAAAAAGCAATGCCATTCAAGGATTGGGAAGTAGCGGATCGTGCGCGGTTCCTGCCGATTTCGATCAGGATGGTGACCTTGATTTGTTTGTAGGCGGCAGATTGATGCCGGGCAAATATCCATTTCCAGGAAAATCATATTTGTTTGAAAATTTAGGTAAGAACTTTGTAGATGCTACTGCCAAATGGTCGGAAGGACTTCAGCAGGTGGGAATGGTTACTGACGCACAGTGGGTCGATTTCAATGGCGACAAAAAACTGGACTTGATGTTGGTAGGCGAGTGGATGAACATAACTCCATTCGTTCAAAAGAATGGAAAGCTCATTGAATCCACCAAGGAATTTGGTTTGGAGGAAACCACAGGCTGGTGGAATCGTTTGCTGGCAGCAGACATTGATGAGGACGGGGATGTTGATTTCATTGCCGGGAATCTTGGTACCAATTACAAATACCAAACCGCTAAGTCGAAACCATTTCAGGTTTATGCTGGAGATTTTGATAACAACAACAAATCAGACATTATTTTGGGCTGGTACAAAAAAGACGGCAACCTGTTTCCTGTTCGAGGCCGCCAATGTTCTTCAGAACAGATGCCGATGATTTTAGATAAATTTAAAACCTACGACCAGTTTGGGAAATCCACTTTGGAAGAAGTATATGGTGATATGCTCAAAGGCGCTTTGAATTACCGTGCCAGAACTTTTCAAAGCATGGTTTTGATCAACAACAATGGAAAATTTGAGCTCAAGCCGCTGCCGAACAGGGCACAAATATCCCCAATCACCGGAATCCTCTTTGAAGATTTTGATGGGGATCAACGAAAGGACTTGGTGGTGGGTGGAAATCTGTTTGTATCAGAGGTGGAAACAGGACGTGCCGATGCGGGTACCGGTTTGTTTTTGAAGGGCAATGGTAACCATTGGTTTGATGAAGTCAGTCCAAAAGTTTCTGGCTTAGCGATCAATGCAGACGTAAAAAACATGGTTTTATTGAGCAAATCCTATTCAGGAGAGCCCTATATATTGGTTGCGAACAACAACGGACCAATCCAATTGATTGCTGTTAAAAAAGGACAATAAGAGCCTTTTAATTGCGTGAATAAGGGTTTATCGTCATGCAATATTTTAAAATTTATTTAACTTTAATTGGTAGATAAATTATTGATATACAATGGCTTATACATATGTAAATAAAATATTAAAAAAAAAGTGTTGCAGAATGATAAACTGTATATCTTTGCGTAGATAGAGTATACCTCAGGGGTAGATCATAGATATGCATTGATACCGGGGTAAAAGGATGAAGCCGACGAAGCCAGTCCCTCTGTTAAAAAGACGTAATTGCACTTTATGAGCCTGTTTTTTAGGACACACGTCCTAAAAGATAGGGTTGTTTGGTATGGTTACTGACGAAGCAAAAAATTTAATTTTTATAACCAAAACTATTTCTCATGAAAAAGACGAATTTTTATGTCCTAAAATCCTTCGTGATTTTATTTGCATTAAGTTTTGTTCTTTTAGGCCTATCTTCTAATTTCAATTCGCTGTCTGCTCAGGTAAAATCTCCTCTGCCCAAATTGGTGCAGGTGAGTGAAGCCATTGCTATTGTGACTTCTGAAATGGAAAATTTGACCCAAAAGAGCAATGGGAATCAGGCAAACCTTACTGCCGGAGAGCAAGCGAGAATGCGCATGATGGGCGTGATCCTCGGTGAATTAAGAGCGAACAGAGACTTTGTAGGTTACCAGACCGAGTATGCTGTGCATTTAGCTGCAACTCAGTCTACCTATGATCAGATCAGCCAGACCGGTACCAATGCAGTGGCTTTGGATCCATTTACCTGGATCAGCAACAAGTACCAAAATGATCCTGAATACAAATACATCGTCCAAAAACTAAAGTTCTAATTCCAAAATGGGATTCTTTGTTAGAAAATTTAAAATCAAAAACCAAATCTCATGAAAATAAATTTATTATCTAATCCTTTGAAAACCTTCCAGTTGCTTTGTTTGGTGCTGGTGGGTTTGACTTGGACAATGAGCGTTGATGCTCAGTGTCCGGGGAGGTCTACGACCTGTCGTTTTGCAGGAACCACTGCAACCAACGACACCATCCAGCCAGCCATTATCCTGGGTTTGAATCCAGGTACTTGCTTGGCTACGGTGAACGTTCCTCGTCCTGCGTATAACATCGCCGGCTGCGGTTCTGCAGCAAATTATACCGCAGGTAGAACACTTGGCCCTCTTACGCTGAGAAATGATGTTGGATGCTCTTTTGCAGAAGCATGTAACTCTTCTTTTGGTTGCGGTATCATCACCGTTACCAGCGTGGGTGCTCCTGTGGCTCCTGTGGGTAACTCTGGAACCGCAACTTCACCGTATGACGTGAATTGCGGACCTGTTCAAATCGTTATGTTTGACAATGGTACTTCCAGCTGGAGCGATACGTACAACATGTTGGTAGCAGGATGTAACGTAGGTACATTTACCTCTGGTAACAACACCAACGATACCTTGCGCGTACCCCGTGGAACTTACAACAACGAGGTGATTGCAACCAATGGTTTCGTTCGCGTTCAACCCGATCATGCTTGGGGCGGTGTGACCACTTTTGGTGAGTGCGTACCTACCTTCCAGGTAAACGTTCCAAATGGCTGTTGTGAATCGATCAATAACATTACCAATAACTGCAACACTCCGACCATTACCGGTGCAGGTGGAAGATACTACATCCGTTGGACAGGTGATGCAAACGACGGTGCTGTGGTAGGTATTCAACAAGTGATCATCCAAGACACTGAACCACCTACATTCATCGGATGCCCTAAAGCGGTTGTGATCAACCTTGGACCTGGCGAGTGCGAAGGTTCTTGGGATGCACCTCCGATTATGGCAATGGACAATTGTCCTGGTGCTATTGTCAGAACTGGAACCGAGATGATTGCCCCTGCTTGTCAGGCTGCATACAACATCGTTTGGAACCCAGGATTCTTTGGTGGTAACATGTGGGATATTCAAAACATTTCTACCCGACCTATCATTTTCCACGGTATAGACGTGGCTTGGAGAAACATGGATACCGCTACAGTATGGTATACCACTGCTCCTGGAAGTCACGTGCCTGTGCGTTTCAACCGTGCAGCATGGACCCGTTGCAATAGCGGTGTTTGGGTACCTGGAGGTGGTGGAGCATTCCCTGCACCTGGAAGGACCTACATTGACTTGAGAACTAGGACTTTGGTTGCTAGATCCAGCTGTACTGGAACAAGCGTAGACACCATCCTCGGTGGTTGTCCTGTGATCCAACCTGGCGAAGTGCGCGGTATTTACATCGCAGGTATTCTCGGTCAGGGAGGTATGTACTGGAGCAATGGTGGTTGTACGACTACAGGTAATCCTTGGGGAGATGCCAACCTTGCTATTTTGAAGAATCCAACCATGTCTTGTGTATTTGGTACTGGATTATTCGGTGTCGGTGGAGGTTTGGCTATTACGGGTAATAACCAATTCGTTGGTAACGTTCGTTATAGCTTCCCTGCTCAAAACAACATGATTGAAGTGGTACAGACTTGCGGCCAACCTTATGGCCCTGGCTGTTTCTTCCCAATCGGTTGTACAACATTGTGCTACACTGCTACCGATGCACAAGGAAACGTTGCTACCTGCCAGTTCGATGTATGCGTAAACGAATACGCAAACACCGTAACGGCTTTGGCTTGCCATGATGAAATTCAAGTGAGCCTCGATGAAAACTGTTCTGCTACCATTTCTGCAGACGAAGTACTTTCTGGAGGCCCTTACCGTTGTTATGATGACTATACTGTTGAGATTCGCGACTGGGTAACCAACGCAATCGTAGACCGTCAGCCTAATGTTCCTGGTGCTCAAGTTGGCGTTCAGGATTTAGGACGTGAATTGAAATTGACTGTTCGTGATCCTTTGACTGGAAACAGCTGCTGGGGTCATGCTACCGTAGAAGATAAATTACCTCCAAGATTGGTTTGTGCAAGAGATACTTGTGTTCCTTGTTACTCTCCAACTTCTCCTGCTTATACTGGAACTCCTACAGTTATTGAAAACTGTTCAAGCTACAGTTTAGGTTACAAAGACAATGTTGTGTTTGGTAGCTGCGCAATTGGTTACGATCGCGTGATTACTAGAACTTGGACTGCTATAGATGGCTCTGGAAACAAAGGAGTTTGTGTTCAAACCATCACGGTTTCTTTGGGAACATTGTTTGATGCTGAAGTTCCATTGAACTGGGATAACATTGAAAATCCAATGCTTTCTTGCGCAGGTAAATATGATCCAAGCAAAGACGTAACACCTCATTATTTGGCTTATCCTTATTGTGTAGATGGTTACTTGCTTGACTCTGCTCATTGGTTTGCAACGGGTGGTTTCTTACCAAGTCCACAAGGTGACCTCGCTGGTGAGCGTTTGCCTATGACTTTGGGATGGAACTGCATCGATGCTGGTGAATACGCTGGACATCCAAGCCCATATCCAATTTACTATCCTGCTCATCCAAACTGGAGACCAAACAATCCAGTATGTTGGGGACCAGATCAAGTAGTAATGTGGCATGGAACAGGTTATCCAGGTGGTGTAAACTGCAAAAACTTGGGTGTAACCTGGAAAGACATCACCATCGACCTTGCAACTCCTGGTTGCGATGCAGGTGATGTAGGTTGCTTCAAAATCATCAGACAATGGACCGTTATGGATTGGTGTACCAGCGAACTCGGTGGTGTTAACCAAATCATTAAAGTTGCTGATGCTGAAGGACCAAAGATCCTTTATCCAGATACTGTGATCGTAAACATGGAAGTGTGGACCTGCACTGGCCGTTGGGAAGTTCCACCAGCCTGGTTGGTTGACAATTGCAGCAATGAAATTCACTACACGGTAGAAGTGGAAGACGGTACCGTATTGGGTAACGAAACCAGCGGTTACGTTGTAGTTGACATGCCTGTAGGTATCCAAAGCGGATACATCGTAGCAGAAGACTGTTGCGGTAACATTACTAAGAAAAGAATTGCATTGAACGTTCAAGACAACGTACCTCCGGTAGCTGTTTGCGAACAAAAAACAGTAGTTTCCATCAACGGAAACCAATCTCCTGGAGAGAACTTCGCAAAAATCTTTGCTGAATCATTCGATCAAGGAAGCTTTGACAACTGTGCTCCTCATATCTTCTTCAAAGTGATCCGTATGGAACACTTGAGAGGAACCAACAACGGAAGCAACGCTAACCAAGCTGATAACGGCACCAACTGTGCTGGAATCAATGGTGATGACAATGCGATCCTCGATGGAAATC
>Ga0268298_10006278_pt1 | contig 10858 bp, 8 predicted proteins | sample WWTPWeurt_MetaG_FD_194462 | JGI IMG/M metagenome (GOLD analysis project Ga0268298, IMG submission 194462) | Activated sludge microbial communities from WWTP in Nijmegen, Gelderland, Netherland - WWTP Weurt | ecosystem: Engineered > WWTP > Aerobic digester > Activated sludge | place: Netherlands... | reverse complement strand
ATACCGTCAAAAAATGAATTGCCGGGAATCTTTGTTCAAAAAACTGACAGGATTACCGGGAAATCTGAAAATCGCTAATTGTTCAGCGCTTCCCTAAGAGAAGTTACTGATCCGCTTTATGCGAATTTTGTATTCCTTATTATCTTGAGTTGCGCGAAAGATTTTTAAAGGAGGATAGTTTTTTTGCATTCGCTCACGTAACAACAATCTTATGATTTCCTCTGAATCGGATTCCAACTTGCATCCAAGAATCAGAGCAGTTAAGGCTGAAGGATCAAATCGTAGATAACTATTTGCTCCTTTGGGGTGGATTAACCTTCTTTCCTCTTCATACTCCCAGTCTTTGGATTTACGCTTGAGAGTTTCAGTTAACGCGATACTAAGATCACCGTTCAGATAATTGATTGCTGGATACTTATAGGAATAATCAACTGCAACTGCATAAGTAAAGATAAACAAATCTTTACTTATATGGAATTGCAGGGAAATTCCTTTATGGCTTGATCCATAATGAGACCACATTAAAATATTTTTCGTGTTTTCTGAAAAGCAGCAGACCCCAATTTTGTCTATTTGATTGTTATGACTTTCTGTCAAGGCTTCAGAGATAGGTTGGCTGCCTGTTAAAACATCTGAGATTATTTTTCCTCTTTGTTCTTGTGGAATATCTGGCTTACGTAACTTAAATATTTTTTGAAGGTATTTTCTCTGATCTTCTATTTTTCCTTCAAAAACATATCGGCATTTCATATCGAAAGGATCATTGAATTTACTGGGAGAGCTTAACCAAAGCCTGGATTCAACCAGATAATCTCGAAGAAATCTTTTATGATCATCGATATCTGTACTTTCTAAAGGTAAGTATTTGTAAATGAAATGCGGGTAGGGTTTAATCTTGCCGTGAGAATTTAACAACTTCCTTCTTTTATGGATGGGTTGTTGATTGAGGTCACTCAGAAATTTATCTATGTCTTGTGCACTGAAGAGATCGCGATAAGTTAGGATGCGAAGATTGTCAGTATGCATTCTAAGACTTACTTTTCAACCAATCTTCCCGCATTCCCCGCGCCTGCGAAAAGGCCTGTTCGAGAGCATCACCATCATTATTTTTCAGTAGCTTCTGCAACACTTTCAATTCATCCTGATACGCATCAATCTGTTCAAGCAGCGCCTCACGATTCGCCAAACAAATGTCGCGCCACATTTCTGGGGAGCTGCTGGCGATGCGGGTGAAGTCGCGGAAACCGCTACCAGCGAAGCGCAATAAGCTTTCCGGATCATCGGTGCTGTGGTTGAGGTGATTCATCAGGGTAAATGCCAGAATATGCGGCAGGTGGCTGGTGGCGGCGAGTACGCGGTCGTGTTCGTCCGGTGGCATCAGCGAGACTTGGGCATGGCAGGCTTGCCATAATTGTTGCACGCGTTCGACGGCTGCCGTACTGGTTTCCGGTAATGGCGTCAGGATCACATGTTTGTGGGTATACAAATCCGCTTGCGCCGCTTGGACGCCGCTGTGCTCGGCACCGGCGATCGGGTGGCCGGGAACGAAGTGGTGCCGGTTCTGCATGGAAAGATGGTGGCGGGCTGCGGCGATGACGTCTTGTTTGGTGCTGCCCGCGTCGGTGACAAGGGTGTTGGCGTGCAGATGCGGCGCGATTTTCTCCAGGGTGCTGGCGGTCTGCCCGACCGGCATAGCCAGAAACACCAGATCGGCGCCGTTCAACGCGGAGGCGATGTCAGTGGCAATTTCATCGATCACGCCCAATTCAACGGCGCGCTGCATATTGGCCTGACTGCGCCCGACGCCGGTAATGTGCTTGACCAAACCCGCTTTGCGCAGCGCCAGCGCAAATGACCCGCCGATCAAGCCGACGCCGACAATGACCAGTTTATTCAGTGCCGTGATAGTTGCCATGACGATTGCTGTTTGATGGTGATTAATTCAGTTCGATTAAGGCTTGCTCCAGCGATTCCAGGAATCGTTTGTTTTGCGATTCGAGTCCAACGGTTACGCGCAGGTGGTTCGGCATTTCGTAGATTCCCAACGGACGCACAATGACGCCTTGACGCAACAAGCTTTGATACACTTTCGGGGTGTTGGCGGCATCGCCTTTGACACGGAAACTGATGAAGTTGCCGTACGACGGGATGTATTCCACGCCCATTTTGCGGAAGCCGTCGGTCAGTTGCAGCATGCCGGCGCGGTTCAGTGCATACGATTTCTGCACGAACTCGGCATCCTGCAGCGCGGCCAGTGCACCGGCCAGGCCGATGCTGCTGACATTGAACGGCTGGCGCACGCGGTTCATCAGGTTGGCTACGCCCGGATGCGTCAAGCCGAATCCGACACGCACGCCGGCAAGACCGTAAACTTTGGAAAAAGTACGCGTGATCAGCAGATTGGAGAATTGCTTCAGCCATTTGATACTGTCAGGTTTGTTGGCTTCGGGCAGGTATTCGTAATACGCTTCGTCCATGACAACCAGCACATCACGCGATACCCGTTCCATGAAACGGAACAATTCGTCTTCACCCGATAAGGTGCCAGTCGGGTTGTTGGGACTGGCGATAAAGACGATGCGTGTTTCCGGCGTGATGGCATCCAGCATCGCGGGCAAATCGTGCCCGTAATCGCGGGCGGGAACCGCAATGCCGTTGGCGCCGATCATTTGCACGACCAGCGGATACACCGCAAAGGCATGCTGCGAATACACCGCGGCCGCACCCGGTTTGAGAAATACGCGTGCAGCCAGATCCAGTACGTCGTTGGAGCCGTTGCCCAGAATAATCTGCGCTGGATCAACGCCATAGCGTTTCGACAGCGCGGCTTTCAATTCGTAACCGCTGCCGTCCGGGTACAGCGCGATGTCATGCAGTGTGTTGATCATCGCGTCGAGCGCGAGCGGGCTGGTTCCGAGCGGATTTTCATTGGACGCCAGTTTGATGATGTAGGACTCATCCAGTCCGATTTCGCGCGCCAGTTCGGAAATCGGTTTGCCGGGCTGGTAGGGTTGGATCGAGCGGATATATTCCGGAGCAAAATCGCAAAGATTCATAAGATTAAATGTGTTAATGAATAAAAAAGAATAGGGAAAATGGTGTGAATTGAATAATGCGGCTATTCAGCGGTGGTGAGCCATCAGGCGGCCGGATATGATCCCAGGATTTTCAGGAAAGCGGCTTTGTCACGCAACTCTGTCATTGCCGCGGCGACATTATCGTTTTGCTGGTGTCCTTCAAGATCAACAAAGAAAACATACTGCCACAGACCGGTGCGCGATGGGCGCGATTCCAGGCGGCTCATGCTGACGCCATGTTGCGCCAGCGGCTCGAGCAAGGTATAGATCGCGCCGGAACGGTTATTGGTTGTCATGACCAGTGAGGTCTTGTCTTTTCCTGAAGGCGCTACGGTTTGTTTGCCGATCACCAGAAAACGTGTGGTATTTCTCGGATCGTCCTCGATGTTTTCCGCGCAGATGGAAAGCCCGAACAATTCGGCGGCTCTGTGGCTGGCGATCGCCGCAGCCTGTTTGTCGGCGGCGGCTTGCCGGGCTGCATCGGCATTGCTGGCGGCGTTGATCAGCGCGGAATCGGGCAGATGCGGCAAGTTGGTTTTTAACCATTGGTGGCATTGTGCCAGCGATTGCGGGTGCGAGTAAATTTTGTGGATGTGCGCCAGATCGGTTTGCTGCGCCATCAGAAACTGATGCACAGGTAACTGAATTTCACCGCAGATGGTGAGCGGCGTTTGCAGCAGTAAATCCATCGTTCTGCCAATCGCGCCTTCGGAAGAATTTTCCACCGGCACCACGCCATAATTCGCTGTATCCGATTCCACCATGCGGAACACGTCATCGATCGAATCACACGCCACTCCGGTGATGGCGCTGCCGAAACGTTTCAGCGCCGCTTCTTCGGAGAATGTGCCGTTAGGACCGAGATACGCCACATTCATGGGTTTTTCCAGCGCGCGGCATAGCGACATGATCTCGGTGAATAATTGTTTAATGTGCTCGTTGCTGACCGGCCCGGGATTCTGTTCCTGCATGCGCGCTAAAATTTGCGCTTCGCGTTCGGGGCGATAGACAATGCCGCTTTTCTTGATTTTGCCGACTTGTTGCGCCAATCCGGCGCGTTTGCTGACCAATTGCAGCAATTCGTTGTCGATGGCGTCGATTTGATCGCGGAGTTGTTTGAGTTCTTCGGACATGGTTAGTTAATCATTGAACATTGGGCGATTCGGTAGTGCTTGGTGTTTATCCGGGAAGACGCAGATAACGCGCCATCAGCACGCCGCTGATCGATGCAATCTCATGCAAGACATGCGGCGGGACCGGGCTGTCGGTGTCGACCAGCGTATAAGCTATGCCACCGCGCGATTTATTGATCATGGTATGAATATTCAGTCCGGCCTGCGCCATGCTGGTCGAAATCTGTCCAAGAATATTCGGCACGTTGGCATTGGCGACCGCGACGCGGTAAGGCACTTCGCGTTCCATCTGCGTATCCGGAAAGTTGACGGTGTTGGTGATATTGCCGTTTTCCAGGTAATCGATCAATTGATCCACCACCATCACGGCGCAATTGTCTTCCGCCTCGGTAGTCGATGCGCCGAGGTGCGGCAAGGTAATCACATTTTTTTGGTGTTGCAGTTTCTCGCTGGGGAAATCACTGACGTAAGTTTTGATTTTGTTGGCAGCGATGGCTTGCAGGATCGCATCTTCATCGACGATCGCACCACGCGAGAAATTCAGTACAATTGCATGATGCTTCATCAATTGTATGCTGGCGCTATTGATCAAATGCCGCGTCGAATCGAGCAGCGGCACATGCACGCTGATGAATTCGCTGTGGCGCAGCAGATCTTCCAAACTGTTGGCTTTCTTGACTTCCGCCGATAAGCTCCAGGCCGATTCGACGGTGATTTTCGGGTCGAAACCGATGACTTTCATACCCAGCCGGATAGCCGAATTGGCAACCAGGCGACCGATTTCGCCCAGGCCGATCACGCCCAGCGTGCGCCCCGGCAACTCGATACCGGAAAAACGTTTTTTGCCGTCTTCGGCTTGCTTGTTGAGCGCCGCATCGTCACCCTGCAGGCTGTCGGCGAATTGCAATGCCGGTACCAGGTTACGCGCCGCCAGAAACAAGCTGGCCAGCACCAATTCCTTGACGGCATTGGCATTAGCGCCGGGCGTATTGAAAACTGGCACACCGCGTGCATTCATCGCGTCGACCGGGATATTGTTGGTGCCCGCGCCGGCGCGGCCGATCGCTTTCACGCTTTCCGGGATGACGCTATTCAGCATGTTATGCGAGCGCACCAATATGGCATCCGGTTCTTCGATATCATGACCGGTCTGATAACGCTCCGAGGGAAAGCGGTTGAGTCCGTGCGAAGAAATCGAATTGAGTGTCAGAATTTTAAAGAGTTGTTGTTCAGGCATGGCGGCTGGCAAACTCCTTCATGAAAGCGGCAAGCGTCGCGACACCTTCGACCGGCATGGCATTGTAAATCGATGCCCGCATGCCGCCGACCGAGCGATGCCCCTTCAACTGCAATAGACCGTTGTGTTGCGCTTGTTTGAGAAATTCACCGTCCAGCGCAGGATCTTTCAGCGTGAACGGTACATTCATACGTGACCGGTCAGCTATCGCCACCGGGCAGTGATAAAAATCAGTGCTGTCGAGCAAGTCATACAGCAATTTGGCTTTGGCGATGTTGATTTTTTCCATCGCTGCTAGCCCGCCCTGTTTTTTCAACCAGGCGAACACCAGACCGGTAATGTACATGGCGTAAGTGGGCGGGGTGTTGTACATCGAGTCATTCTTGGCGTGAATCTGATAATCGTACAGCGTCGGTGTGCCGGGCAGCGGCTGGCCCAATAAATCTTCGCGCACGATGACCAATGTCAGTCCGGCGGGACCGAGGTTTTTTTGCGCACCGGCATAAATCAAGCCAAAACGCGTGACATCCAATGGCTGCGACAGAATATCCGACGACATATCGGCAACTAGCGGAACCTCCGTATCCGGTATCCAGTGAAACTCGACGCCACCGATGGTTTCGTTGCTGGTGTAATGCACATACGCTGCATCGGGATTTAGACGCCATTGTTCCAGTGGCGGGATGTACGTGAAATGGGCATTTTCCGATGAAGCAGCGACGTTGACCGTGCAATAGCGGCTGGCTTCCTCGATGGCTTTCGCCGACCACTGACCGGTATTGATATAGTCCGCTGTTGTTTTGCCGCGCAGCAGGTTCATCGGTACCATGGAGAATTGACTGGAGGCGCCGCCTTGCAGAAACAGTACTTTATAGTTGCGCGGAATGCTCGCCAGTTCGCGCAGATCGTTCTCGGTTTTTTCCGCAATCGACATGAATTCCTTGCCGCGATGACTCATTTCCATCACCGACATGCCGCTGCCGTGCCAATCGAGCATTTCATCGCGCGCCTGTTGCAATACTTCCTTCGGGAGGACTGCGGGTCCTGCGCTGAAATTGTAGATCTGATCCATGGCGTTTTTTCCGGTTAGTGGGTTATTGGCTATTCACCATCTCCATCGCTGTCTTCGCTTTCGACCACTCGTTCCAGACCGGCCAGTTTCTCGCCCGGATCCAGATTGATCAAGGTGACACCTTGCGTGGCACGGCTCATTTCGCGTACTTCGTTGACACGCGTACGGATCATGACACCGCCGGAGGTGATCAGCATGATTTCATCGTCCGGTTTTACCAGTTTCGCCGTGACCACCTTACCGTTGCGCGCGCTGGTGATGATCGCGATCATACCTTGCGTGCCGCGGTTGTGGCGAGTGTATTCGCTGATTGGCGTGCGTTTGCCGAAACCGTTTTCCGTTGCTGTTAACACCGCAAGTTCTTCATTTTCGGCCACCAGCATGGAAATGACTTTGTGTCCGGAACCCAGTTTCATGCCGCGCACACCGCGCGCGGTGCGGCCCATCGGACGCACGTCGTTTTCGCTGAAGCGCATGGCTTTGCCATTATCCGAGAACAACATGACATCATGTTTACCTTCGGTCAGTTCAACACCGATCAGATAATCGCCTTCGTCCAATCCGATGGCGATGATGCCATTGTTGCGCGGACGGGAAAATTCCGATAATGGCGTTTTCTTGACGGTGCCAAACGATGTTGCCATGAAAACAAAGCGGTTTTCATCAAAGGTTTTAACCGGCAGAATGGCGTTGATTTTTTCACCTTCTTCCAGCTGCAACCAGTTGATGATCGGCTTACCGCGCGATTGACGTCCGCCTTGCGGCACTTCATAGACTTTGATCCAATACACACGTCCAAGGCTTGAGAAGCATAAAATATAGTCATGCGTATTGGCGATGAACAGCTTGTCGATGAAGTCATCTTCCTTGGTGCTCGTCGCCAGCTTGCCGCGACCGCCGCGTTTTTGCGCGCGATAGTCGTCGAGTAGCTGGGATTTGATATAGCCGCTGTGCGATAGGGTAACTACCATATCGGCGGGTGTGATCAGATCTTCGACGCTGAGATCCTGTGTATCGATGACGATTTCACTGCGGCGTTTGTCGCCGAATTGCTGTTTGATTGCATCCAGTTCTTCGGTGATGATGCTGGTGATGCGCTCCGGATTGGCCAGAATATCCAGAAAATCGATGATTTTATCGATGACTTCCTTGTATTCATCGACGATCTTTTCCTGTTCCAGACCGGTTAAGCGCTGCAAACGTAGTTCCAGAATCGCTTGCGCTTGCGCATCGGAAAGCCGGTAACCCTGCGCTTGCAAACCGAACATATTGTCCAATCCTTCTGGACGCAGCGCATTGGCGTCGGCCATGGCGCGCGTCAGCATTTCTTCGACCAGTTTGGAATGCCAGGTTCTCGCCATCAAGCCTTCCTTGGCGTCAGCGGGCATCGGTGCTGCTTTAATCAACGCGATGATTTCATCGACATTGGATAACGCCACTGCCAAGCCTTCCAGTAAATGACCGCGTTCGCGCGCTTTTTTCAGTTCAAATACCGTGCGGCGTGTGACGACTTCGCGGCGATGACGCAGGAATGCATCGAGGATCTGTTTCAAATTCAGCAAGCGCGGCTGGCCATCCAACAAGGCCACCATGTTCATGCCGAACGTATCCTGCATTTGTGTTTCTTTGTACAGATTGTTCAGAATGACTTCGGGCACTTCGCCGCGCTTCAGTTCGATGACGACGCGCATGCCGGATTTGTCGGATTCGTCGCGCAAGTCGGAAATGCCTTCGATTTTCTTGTCGCGTACCAGTTCGCCGATACGTATCAGTAAATTGGCTTTGTTAACCTGATAAGGCAATTCATCAATGATGATGCATTGGCGGCTGCCTTTTTCCAGATCTTCAAAATGTGTGCGCGCACGCATCACCACGCGGCCACGGCCGGTGCGATAGCCGTCGCGTACCCCGGTGACACCATAAATGATGCCAGCGGTAGGAAAATCCGGTGCCGGAATAATATCGATCAGCTCATCGATGGTGATATCCTGGTTTTTGAGCAAGGCAAGGCAAGCTTCCACAACTTCATTCAGATTATGCGGTGGGATGTTGGTTGCCATGCCGACGGCGATACCCGAGGAGCCGTTGATCAGCAAATTAGGTATCTTGGCTGGCAGAATCAGCGGTTCTTTTTCGGAATCGTCGTAGTTGGGACCGAAGTCCACCGTTTCCTTGTCGAGATCGACCAATAATTCATGCGCAATGCGTGACATGCGGATTTCGGTGTAACGCATCGCCGCGGCATTGTCGCCATCGACCGAGCCGAAGTTGCCTTGTCCGTCGACCAGCATATAACGCAGCGAAAAGTCCTGCGCCATGCGGACGATGGTGTCATAGACGGCGGTGTCGCCATGCGGATGGTATTTACCGATAACGTCACCGACGATACGTGCGGACTTTTTGTAAGGCCTGTTCCAGTCGTTGGATAGCTCATGCATGGCGAATAATACGCGCCGGTGCACCGGTTTCAAGCCATCACGAACATCTGGCAGCGCGCGCCCCACGATGACGCTCATCGCGTAATCAAGATAGGAACGCCGCATTTCTTCTTCAAGACTGATGGGCAGAGTTTCCTTGGCAAACTGATTCATATCTTATGATTTTGTGAGAAACAACGGGTTATGATGCAGAAATGTATCTTAGTTGAAACTGGCTATAAGAAATTTGTTAATCGAGCCATTCTAACATGCTGCTATCGTTTCTCGACTAACTTTGCTATGCCCCCGGCATAAAAATTGCCATAAATGAGTAGATCTGCAAAGAAAAAAGCTTGAAAAAGCAGACTAAATAGGTAACCATAACAACTTTTTCAAATTTTCCTTACCGTACCGGGTGGAGCGCTGAATTGAATTTTTCGTTTAAAATACAAATGCGAGTGTGATGCAGTGTCTAATTTGATGAATACATACTCACGGTTGCCTGTTACCTTTGTTAAAGGCGAAGGGGTCTGGTTATGGGACGATCGTGGTGAGCGGTATCTGGATGCATTGGCCGGTGTGGCGGTGTGCGGGCTGGGTCATTGCCATCCGAGGTTAACCCGGGCGATCTGTGAACAAGCCGGGACGCTGATCCATACCTCTAATCTTTTTCACATTGAAAAGCAAGAACGCCTGGCTGAACGTCTAACGGAATTATCTGGAATGGATAATGCGTTTTTCTGCAATTCCGGTGCGGAAGCGAACGAAGCCGCCATTAAACTGGCCCGGCTGTATGGACATAACAAAGGGATATCGCTGCCCACGATCGTAGTCATGGAACGGTCATTTCATGGCCGTACCATGGCAACGCTGACAGCCAGTGGAAACCGCAAGGTGCAAGCCGGTTTTGAACCGCTGTTATCCGGTTTTGTGCGCGCTCCTTATAATAATTTGGAAGCGATAGCGCAAGTGGCCGCCAATAATAAAGATGTTGTGGCGGTACTGGTGGAGCCGTTTCAGGGCGAGGGCGGGGTGAATATTCCCGAAGCGCATTATTTGCAAGGATTACGCAATCTGTGTACCCAGAATGGCTGGCTGCTGATGCTCGATGAGGTGCAATCGGGAATCGGGCGCAGCGGTAAATGGTTTGCGTTTCAGCACAGCGATATCATGCCGGATGTTGTTACGCTGGCGAAAGGATTGGGCGGGGGTGTGGCGATTGGCGCTTGTCTAGCCAAAGGCACCGCTGCCGAAGTGTTCAAACCGGGTAATCATGCCTCTACCTTTGGTGGTAATCCGTTGGCCTGCGCGGCGGCGATTGAAACGCTCAAAGTAATTGACGATGAAGGTCTGCTGGAGCATGCGACAAAATTAGGTGATTTCATGCGCGACCGGTTTCGGAATCAACTGGTCGATGTTCCGGGTGTTGTGCAGGTCAGAGGTCAGGGTTTAATCGTCGGTGTCGAACTTTCCGTGCCTTGCGTTGAATTGGTGAGGAAAGCGCTGGAGAAGAAATTATTAATCAATGTAACATCGGATAAAGTGATTCGCTTGCTGCCAGCATTTGTGATGCAGCAACATGAAGCTGAGCAAGTGATTGATATTACTTGTCTGTTGATAAAGGAGTTTTTGAATAACTAAGCAGATTGCAGAGCAATGCATTACTGATTGGTTGTTTATCGCGTTATGCAATTAAAGCATTTTTTGCAATTCAAGGATTTCAGCCGCGATGAGTATGAGTATTTATTTGCGCGCGCGCGCTGGATAAAGCAGGAATTCAAACAATACCGGCAATACTGGCCGTTGGCCGATCGCACATTGGCGATGATCTTTGACAAGAATTCAACCCGTACGCGCTTGTCATTTGAAGCCGGTATGCATCAATTAGGCGGTGCGGCCATTTATCTGTCAACGCGGGATAC
>Ga0268298_10006277_pt1 | contig 10858 bp, 12 predicted proteins | sample WWTPWeurt_MetaG_FD_194462 | JGI IMG/M metagenome (GOLD analysis project Ga0268298, IMG submission 194462) | Activated sludge microbial communities from WWTP in Nijmegen, Gelderland, Netherland - WWTP Weurt | ecosystem: Engineered > WWTP > Aerobic digester > Activated sludge | place... | reverse complement strand
CTTCCATACTTCCTGATAAAAACGCCTCAACAGCATACGCATTATCCAAAATCTCGGATCGGCTCGATTTCACATGAACCTCTTTGGTCATAATAATTCCTGTTTCGTGATGCGCGATAAGCGCATTCAAAAAACGAAGATCGAATGTTTCTCCTGAGGAACCAAGATTTGAAACAATCGGATCGCGCACGCTTCTCGAATCCCTGTACCACTTTTTCTTCCATGCATACAGTTCATCAATCGCGACAGGTTCATTTTTAAGAATATCCCCTGCAAGTTTTTTCATCTCGTCGCGATTTGTGTTCTTCTGAAGCTGTTCGGCAAGCAGCATGGCCCCGCGATGATGCGCTATCATGGCGTTAATATACCGCAAGTCAAACAAACGATCCGCACGCCCCAAGTTCATCGGATTTTTATCGTACATCGAAGTTGTATATTCCGCCGTAAACGAATAACCGACACCGATTCCTACCATAAAGGCGACAGCCATAAGACCCGCCGAAAAATACCAAGATATCTTCATACGCTGTAAATTGTATTAAATATTACAAAATTATTTTCTTTTGAGTTTGTAGACTTTAAGCACTTCGGTAACAGCCTTCTTCATTTCTCCGCTTTGAATTTGACGCACCACGCAATGGGATAAGTGCCCTTCAAGCAGCATGTCCTCAACATTTGACAGTCCCTGCTTGATCGCCGAGCTTTGCGTGATCACATCCACGCAATACGTGCCCTTCTCGATCATTTCGCGAAGTCCACGCACTTGCCCCTCGATAATTTTGAGACGGCGAACCAGTTTTTCGTGATTGTGTGTTTCCATATAGTTTCATAGTATACCCCCACTGGGGTATTGTCAAATTCAAAATTGTTTACACAAAAAAATGGATGCCGCACCCTGCGATCATCCATTTTGCCTGAAGCTAAGTTACAACTTATACTTCAAACATTAAAGGGTTCCTGACATGCTGGACAGACTTCTCCGAAGTCATATACATCCAAACGAGTAGAGCAATTTTTAATTGGACAGTTTATCTATCCATCTCTATTCGTGAGCATATGCTTTTGAAAAAGACGGGGATGCATAGCCCCCTCATCAGGCACCAGCATAGCTGTAGTTACATTACTCACCTGAAATGAAATTCCATCTTTCACTTTCATCTCCTCTTCGGCAAGCGATTTTTCTGTGACAATACAGTGATGGTGATACATCACTCTCATTGCCCCCGGAGTTTTAGCTTCTTTCAAGGTTTTTCTCTCCTTTTGCTTTTTGTGGTACAGGATCAAATCCCCCCGGATTCCACGGATGGCATCGGACGATTCTCCGCATGCCCATCCAGGATCCCCGCAACACACCGAAGCGATCGACCGCCTCATACATGTACTGCGAGCAGCTTGGATAGAACCGGCACCACCTTTTTCCAAGTACTTTTCCCAGAAAGCCGTGGTCGAGAGAAAGTGTTTTTTGGTACAACCGTATTGCCGAAAGCAAAAAAGTTTTCATAGATGCACCGTCAAATCTTAAAACAAGAAAGTAATTTCGTCAATAATTTGCTGAACACAGGCAAGTATGCCAATATTAAGTATACGAAAATAAAACATATCGTGCGCAAGAAAATATATGTACATACGCTCTATGCTCTTCGCACCATACCGAATCTTCTAAGCATATCACTGAAAAACTATGTCTCTCAAACAAGACTTTCCCATATTCCAAAACCAGCCAAATATGGTCTACTTGGATTCTACAGCAACTTCCCTCAAGCCGGACAAAGTCATACAAAAAATTCTCGAGTACTACCAGCAATACAGTGCCAATGTGTTCCGCGGGCTGTATCCCCTATCGGAACGGGCAACAAGTGAATTTGAACGTGTCCGGGAAATAACTTCCGCATTTATTCATGCGTCCGGACCAGATGAGATTGTGTTTACACGCAATACTTCAGAATCCCTAAATCTTCTCGCCTATACGTTATGCCAAACCTTCCCTGAAGATTCAGAAATAGCCGTTACCAATATGGAACACCACTCGAATTTCGTTCCATGGCAACAGAAGGCGATAGAAAAAGGATTTCGCTTCATATCAATACCGTTTGATGCGCAAGGACGCATATCTCCAGAAACACTCACTCGATACATAACGCCAAAAACACGCGTTCTGGCATGCACACATATCTCGAATGTTTTAGGAACCATAAATCCTATCCAAGAAATATCCCGGGCTGCCAAAGCTATCAATCCGAATATCCTCATTATTGTGGATGCTGCACAATCCGCGGCGCATATACCACTGCAGGTTCAGAATCTTGGCTGCGACTTTCTCGCCTTTTCATCGCACAAAATGTTTGGTCCAACGGGAGTTGGTGTTCTTTGGGGGAAAAAAGATATATTAAACTCTCTCCCACCATTTCTCTATGGAGGCGAAATGGTTGAAGCGGTCTACGAAGAAAAAACTATTTTCAAAGTCGCTCCGCATAAGTTTGAAGCCGGGACACCGGCCATAGGAGAGGTTATCGGCTTTGGGGCAGCCCTCGAATACATTCAGTCAGTAGGATTTGAGACCATACATGAAATTGAATCATCCGTAACACAATACGCCGGAGAACGACTCAAAGAAGTATTTGGCGAAAACATTGTTTTGTTCGGTCCAGATATTCATATTCCCAGAGCACCCTTGTTTTCATTCACTTTATCAGCAGCGCACCCGCACGATATCGCCCAGGTACTTGCGGAAGATGACATTTGCATTCGAGCCGGTTCTCATTGCACTATGCCACTTCATACACAACTCCGGCTCGATAGTCCCGCTTCAGCACGAGCAAGTTTTTCTATTTACACAGAAAAAAAAGATATTGACGCGCTTATCGTCGGATTGCAAAAAGTAGTAAAAATTTTCAAAAAATAAATCGAAACATAGACATGAACATATATCAAGAACTTATACTCGACCATTATCAAAATCCTCGCTGTCACGGAAAATTGAGTATGCAGTCCGGAACGTTTCATTTGGAAAATCCCTCTTGCGGAGATATAATAGATATGCAAATCCTTATTCGAAATAATCGAATTCAAGACATAGCTTTTGAGGGAAAAGGATGCGCCATATCACAGGCAAGCGCTTCACTTTTGTGCGAACATGCAAAAGGAAGTCGTGTTGAAGATATTAAACAGTACGATGCGCATACCATCATAGAACTTCTGGGCATAGATATAGGTCCAGCCCGTATGAAATGCGCATTACTTTCACTGGAAACTCTGCATTCACTTATTCGAACCGCCGAAAATCGTTCTGTATCGAACAAATAACATGTGTGTACACCATCGTGGTATTACGTATAAAAAATATAAAAAGTAATTATTATTAAGAAAATACTATGGATACATCGAAACTAAAAGATGCTCAAAATCCGTACGGTCCCGTTACAGTCGAAGAATGGGAAGTAAGAGTAGATCAGAATTTGTGTATAGGCGCCGGAGTATGCACGGCAATTGCATCACAATCATTCGAACTCGATGAAGCAGGAAAAGCAGTTATACTTCTCGGTATAGACCAAGAAAATAAAGAGGCTATTCTGGATGCTGCAAAGGCTTGCCCTGTAGCTGCTATCCTTATATCCAAAAAAGACGGATCAAAAGTATTTCCCGCATAATATACGTTGTGTATGGAACTATCTTCACATTACTCTGAAGTTGCATTATACGCCACGAGCCGTATTCGGTCCGGAATTTCCAAATCAGTCATAAAGGAGGAACTCGTGTCTGTTGGATGGTCAGAAGATGAGGTGGAATACATATATACACAGGCGCTTGTTGCCTATGGAGTTCCTTTACCAAAAACAGGAAATTCAAACGCAATTTTACAAAAAAACTCAGCAGCAGACATTATTATCAGTATTTTTTCTTTCGCGCTTCTCGGCACTTTGGTTACAGCTATGATATCGCTGTTTTTCGGAATAATAGAGTATGCTTTCCCAGACAAGTTAACAGATTATTTTGTCTACACATCGAGATCCGAATCCATTCATTATGCGACAGCCGCACTAATTATCGGGCTTCCCCTATACTCGCTGTCTATGTATGTATGGTTTAAGCGATTTCGCGAATCCGGAGAAAAAAAAGAATCAAGTCTCACGCGAGGAATTACGTATGCCGTTTTGTTGCTTTCTACAATGGCACTCGCAGGAGATCTAATCACTGTTATATATACATATTTGCAAGGAGAAATTACCGCAAGATTTTTTCTCAAAGCAATAGTTGTGCTGTGTATTTCTGGAGTTGTATTCGGGTTTTACTTCCTGGAACGAAAAAAAATCCAGTATAAAAAAGATGTTTCCAGAAATACATTTCGCTTCTTTGGCCTGTCAGTTTCTATTATTGTTATTATCGGCATACTATTCGGTTTCATAGCAACCGGATCACCGGAAACTGCCAGAAAAAAAGCATTCGACAATCGAAGATCAGAAGATTTATCAGCGCTGGAATATTGCATTCAAGTATATACAGAAAGATACAAACGCCTTCCTGAAAATATACAAGCGCTAAAGACATTTTCCGACATCAGTTATTGCCCGGCAGTTACAGACCCTGAAACAGGAAGCATGTATGAATATTCGATCGTTTCCCAACTGCAAAGAAAAGATACAGTTCTTGAAGGAGAATTCGAAATGTGTGCCTATTTTGCCTTTGACACGACGCAGGAAAAACTTACTGAAACACCCATGAACAATAAGTGGCAAATCCATTCGAAAGGGAAATATTGCTCGAAATTGTCAATTACTGCAACCGATACAACCGAAAACCAAGCACAGATAACACCGTTTCCAAAATAGAAAATACATATATACAGAATAAAATTGCCCCTTCAACAGTCCTTTCTTCAAAATGATGCGTAACGTATTCACCATTTAGGTTTTTTCTTTTATTCGAAATACATTGAAACTTTCCCGTTCCTACCGTAAGAAGAACTTTTTTTGCTTTTTGTTTTAGTTACAGCCAAAAAGAATAAGACATTGTTTTTTCTCATGACTCCTGTATGCTGATATGTATTTATAGAATTAAAATTCTTCTATGGACAATTTTCTCGTTAGGAAAAATATAGCTCAAGAACTACGAAAGGTTATCGATCCGGAATTGTTTGTGTCTATCGTAGATCTCGGACTCATATACAATATTTACGTAAACAATTCGAATGTAACTATCGAAATGACTCTTACTACATTTGGCTGTCCGCTTTTCTCCATTATAGAACAAGATATTATTCAGCGCGCCAAAAAGGTATCCGAAAAAAGAACATTATCCGTACAATTAGTTTTTGATCCTGCATGGAATATGGATATGATTTGTCCTGAAGCAAGATCTGAACTTGGAATATTGTAAAAGGGTACGCTTTTACAATCTGGATTATCGAATTTTTCTTCTCAAATGCGCGCTGTCTGAAATTTTACAACAATGACTGTTTTTACTCAGTTATTGAATTTTTTGAGAAGAAATTCCTTCGCCTTATCAAGTTGCGGATCCCTATCATTTTCATAGTCATCACGAGAAAGATCCACATCAATATCAGGAATTATTCCTTCGTTATTGATTTGTCTCCCCTTTGGAGTAAGCCACTTGGCCACAGTAATTTTAACGGCAGATTTTTGAGGTAGCGGAATAAATTCCTGAACTGAACCTTTTCCAAAACTCTTTTTTCCAATCAACGTAACATTATCTCTATTATCACGAAGTGCTCCGGCTACTATTTCAGAAGCGCTTGCACTCCCTTCATTAATAAGAATAACGGTTGGAATATGACTAGCCAAGTCAATTCCTGAGGCATAATCTTTTTTCTGTTTACCGTTATGATCTTCTTCTATGAGAACAGTTTCACCCTTCGGCAACATTCGTCCTGCCATTTGCACAGCAACATCAAGATACCCACCAGGATTATTTCTCAAATCAAGAATTATACCCTTTGCAGAACCTGCAGAAGCAGATCTCACCGCTTTTTCAAAAGCAATTGCGGTATCTTCCCCGAATCGTGAAACTTGAATATAGGCGATATTCGACACGAAAGTATCAGTTTTTACGCTTTTCACCTCTATCATATCTCGAACGATTTGTATATCCTTCATCCCCTCATCTCCATTTCGGACAATAGTCAAAGTAACTGTAGTATTTTTCTTTCCACGAATTTTTGACACGGCTTCTTCCAATGTCATATTTAACGTCTCCGCACCGTCAATTTTAAGAACTTTATCCCCGGAACGCACGCCAGCTTTTTCAGAAGGAGATCCTGAAAGCGGAGCAATTACCGTCAAAACATTTTGTTTAATACCCATTTCAGCTCCTATTCCCTCAAAACTTCCGCTTAAATCTTCACTAAATTCCTTAGTTTGACTTGGATCAAAAAACGATGTGTATGGATCTCCTGTTGATGAAAGCATTCCTTGAATAGCTCCATAGAGCATTTTTTTTGCATCCAAAGATTCAGTATCAACGTATTTTTCCTTAAGTATATCCCATGTTTTCCAAAACAGACCGAAATCAATTTCATCATTTCGAGTGCGCTTATCAACAATAACTGCCCGATCTAAAGGAACATCTTTCGTATCAACCAGCGATTCTCTTCCGCGATCAAATCCCAATTGGTATATACCAAGACAGACTGCTAAAAGTAACAGCACAAAAAAGAAATGTTTCGAGAATGAGGTCATATTCGGCTTTTTGTACGGACTCAATAACCCTTTCTGTACAGATATTTTTTTTTGATCTTCTTGCATACACGTTTTATTTGGAATAAACAGTATCCGCATACTGCGGAATGGGCTTTCCCCAATATTTCTTAAAATATTTGCATGCACTTGCGATATGCACCCACGTCAATCTATTAAATAAAGATCGAAAAACGCCTCCGCGCTCACTGCCTTTTCCATGATAGTGATAGGCTGAAACATGAGGATAGTACACAACGTTATATCCTTTGTTCCAGAATCTTCTACACCAATCAACATCTTCCATGTACATAAAAAAACGGCTATCCATCTCGCCAACTGCACAAGCCGCTTCTCTTGAAACCAAAAGAGCCGACCCCATTATCCAGTCAACACACTGCGCTTTGTGCATATCCTTATCCTTGTATACAAATCTTTTAAGATGTTTCCGCGCAAAAGAAAATTTTCGCAATAATGTTCTCCGATACACAATAGTCATCGGTGTATAAAAACGAAATGCTGAATCCTGCGGGGTACCATCAAAATTTAAAAGTCTCGGACCAATAATACCAATCTCATGATGTTTTCGGAGAAATTCCATCATGCTAAGCACGGTATCTTCAAGAAGAACAACGTCTTGATTAAGAAACAATATATATTCACCCAAAGATTCCCTGAGTCCACTATTAACAAGCTTTCCGAATCCTGTGTTTTCCCTGTTCGGAAAAAATCGGACATGAGGAAAGTCTTCACGCAACATCATCGCTGTATCTTCTTCTGTTGCACTGTCTGCAACAATAATTTCGGAAGAAATTTCCCGTATGCTTTTCTGCACAGAACATAGGCAAGTTCTAAGTAACTCCGGATTCTTATAACTACAAACTACCACTGAAAGAGAAAGCTTCGGCATACAAAAAATGAACTATTCCCAATTAATTGAGAAGAGCTTTAAACATCTCACGAATTCTGTCATACGTATCACCAATAGGCAACAATATATATCCTGTTTCTTTACTTTCTTCAGGATGATACAGCAATCCTTCTTCTGAAGCTTCAAGTACTTTTTGTGTAATATTCGGATTGGCAATAGCGTTTCCAAACAATTTCCACGCACGTTCCATTTCCCAAAGCTCCATATTTGTTCGCACATTATTACCCAATGCATCAAAAAGACTGTTTATCTTGGAAAAATCTCCTATGGTTCCAATGCTCAGCGCTTTATCTTTTATTTTCTGAATCACTTGTTGCTGACGGCGCGCCCTATCAAAATCGCTTGATGTATACCGCGCCCGCACATAGCACAGCGCCGTTTTTCCATCAAGATGATTGTCCCCTGCCGGAAGCTGAAAGATTCCTCCGCACTCTTCATGTGCATTATAACACAAAGGATACTGTGCTACTATTTGAACCCTTCCATCCGTTTTCACATGTTTTTTATACTGAAATTTCCCGCTCGAAACAGTAAAAACATGCCCATCGCATACCTTTTCTTCATGAAACTGAATCGGTTCAATAAACGACTGATCCAGATGAACATCTATTCCGCCGAGAGCATCTATAATCTGCTCGAAACCAGCAAAATTTATTGATACCGCATACTGTATCGGCAGACCGGAAATATCTGATATAACTTTGCTCATCGCCTCAATTCCGCCACCGTCCATTTGTTTTTCCTCTCCGAAAGCATATACGGCATTGATTTTCGCCTTTGACCCAGAATCAGGAACAGTTACATATAAATCCCGAGGAACAGATATAAGAGAAAATTTTGGGGATATACCCTCTTTTTCATTTCCAGGTTTCGCACTTACCACCATAATCGTATCCGCCAACAACCCACCTCCCACTACATTTTCACCGCGCATACCCAAAAGTAGAAAGTTGATTCGTCCATCCTCCTCGCCCTTCAATTTAGACTCAACCCCCGGCAAAGATTGAATCAAACTTTTAACAAATCCCCCCGTAGAAATTTTATTCGCAACAGACGCCGTTTTGAAAGCAAAAAAACCACCCGTTACAAAAAGCACTGCGACTATGGCAAGGACAATTCTTTTTTTCATGTTTTTCGATTTGTTTTTTATGATAACATCATGTTCACCGCCTCTCATCTGTTGAAACATATATATTTACATTAAATAAACACGCAAACCACAAAGACAATACGAAAAAAGATGCTTTTTGCCACCATTGTCTATAGGTAAGCACTGCAATCCTCACAAATTAGAACCTGAATCAAGTTTCTTATACAACTTCAAAAGCTTCAATGCCGACTTTTCCCAAGAGAAAAGTAGGGAACGAGAATAACCATTTTTGGCACTTTGTTTTCTTGACACTTCGTTTGTACAGACATCGTACAATATTTCTGTTAAAGAATCAATGTCCGCATAAGAAAAATATCGGACAGAATCACCGGCAACCTCGTGATGTGGTGCGATATCCGAAGCAATGACCGGAACACACTGACTCATCGCTTCGAGAATCGGCATGCCAAACCCCTCATAGATCGAGGGATATACAAACACCGATGCCAAACGAACAACACTCGGCAGATCGTCATCCGAGACATATCCCGGAAAAAGCACGTCTTTCTCTATGCGCAAAGATTTGATACAACGATCGATTTCCGGATCGGTGTGATGTGCCTGTCTGTTTCCTATCAGAACAAGCTTTGCATCTGCGATACGTTCGCGCAATTTCGCAAATGCCCTGAGAAGCGCTGGGATATTTTTTCTTGGCTGGAACGTCCCAACATATGCTATATACTTTTCAGGCAAGTGATACCGGGCGCGAATCTGCTTTACCGCGGAATTATAAAGAAATTCTCCCGTTTTTTCAAACCCACTGGAAACGGCATTTGGAATCACCTGTATTTTTTCAGAGAATACATCATACTTCGAAACGATCTCGTCCTTCGTAAACTGAGAAACCGCAATTATCATATCTGCTCTCTTCAAGCTGCGCGGCATGAGAAGCGCGAGAAAGAACCTGTCAAAAACAGAGATGAGTTTCGGAAACACCTTGAAAGAAATATCATGAACATGCGTCACTACTTTAATTGACTTCGGTAAAAAAAACGGAACGATATACTGCGTGTGATATATATCGAGAGCAAACTTCCTTACAGCACGCGGCACCACCCATGCATTCCATAGAAACTTATTCCCGGAACCAAGAAAAACGATATGGAAATTTTTCCGTCCTTCGACACCAAGCATATTTCGAAGACGCATCTTTTCCGCTTCAGTTCTTTCGTCCGAACACAAAATATACGTATTCTCCGCATTCAACTTCGCCAGTGCCTGTATCAAATGCAAAAAGACTTTTTCATCTCCCGTCCGCTGTTTTCCGATATTTCGAATGTCTATTCCTATTTGCATACACCCTGTTTTATATAATTTGCGTTGCACACCCGGCATTTCCTTTGACATTAAAATAGATAGTCGTTCCCGATGGAACAACGCAGAAACCAAAGAAAGGATCAAGAATGTTTCCGGCAGTATTTATCATAGTTCTGTTATCATAGGATTGTTTATCCACTACACTTAAATGAAAACCTTTATCTGTTCCGTCACACTCAAGACTTATTGCTGATCCATTTGGCGTGAGAGATGCCCAAAATCTTAAGGATTCACAATGTTCTCCTGCATTCAGTTCAGCTCGATCAGATTTTATGCGGAACGATTCTCCATTTCCACATCCTGATTTCATAGCGGTAACGTATGTAGTAGATCCGTCCATAAAAGAACTGAATCGGCAACTATCATTTTGTGCGTAATTATCAATACAACCCGGAACATACGTTCTGTTACCGATGCGTGATAGGGTGAAGAGTACATAGGAAGATCCCCTCGAAACAATACCTGTTTGTCCCGGAAACGGATCGGTCCAACCGCTTACGCCAGAACAACTTCCTCCTCCGCCCCCATTTCCACCTCCTCCTCCCTCATCTCCCTCCACCGCTATCGTACTAAACCCTCCGTTCGGCATCTGTACAGAAACTTCAGAGGTATCTTTTTTTTCATTGAGTGAAGCAGAAACTTTGGCATAGCCTATACCGATGCCTGAAGGAAGTTTTGTCGCATCTCCCGTAACAACTCCGCCTGAGGTTACAGAAGCGAAAGCGGGAGAAGAAGATCCGTTTGGCAGTGTTACGCTCCATGAAGCTTGAG
>Ga0268298_10006276_pt1 | contig 10859 bp, 7 predicted proteins | sample WWTPWeurt_MetaG_FD_194462 | JGI IMG/M metagenome (GOLD analysis project Ga0268298, IMG submission 194462) | Activated sludge microbial communities from WWTP in Nijmegen, Gelderland, Netherland - WWTP Weurt | ecosystem: Engineered > WWTP > Aerobic digester > Activated sludge | place: Netherlands... | reverse complement strand
CCCGGCGGCGGCGGTGACCAAGGTGCGGCGATGCAAGGTGCTCATGCGCGGGACTCTCGTGCCGCTGCGAGCCGGGCGCAAGCCCCCGGAGCGGTAGGAAGGCCCCGCGCAGGCTGGTAGTCTGCGGCTCGTGTCCGGTCCCAAGACCACCGCCGATGAGGTCCGCCGGGTCGCGCGGCTGGCCTACCTCGAGCTTCCGCGCACTGAGCCCGAAGAGCACCTGCTCGAGGGCGCCGAGCTCAGCGATCTGTCGCTACGCCTGGAGGCGATCCTCGGCTACGTCGAGGAGCTTTCGCGGGTGGAGCTGGATGGCGTGCCCGAGACGAGCCACGGCGTGCCGCTGCCGCCGCTGCTCCGGGCGGATGAGGCCAAGACCGAGCTTGAGCGCGAGGACGCGCTGGCCGGAGCGCCCCAGAGGGTCGGCGACAGCTTCGCGGTGCCCAAGGTGATCGAATGAACACCATCGACGCCCTCTCCACCGCCTTTGACCAAAAGGCCGCCAGCGCCACCGAAGTGTTGGAGGGCGCGCTCGCCCGCATCGAGCGCACCCCGCAGCTCGGGGCGTTTTTGCACGTCGACGAGCGCGGCGCGCGCCAGGCCGCCCAGGCCTCCGATGAGCGCATCCGCCGCAGCGCCCGCCTCTCTCCCCTCGACGGGGTCCCGATCTCGCTCAAGGACAACTTGGTGACCGAGGGCCTGCCCACCACCGCGGGTTCGAAGATCCTCGAGGGATGGCGCCCGCCCTACGACGGACACGTCGCCGAGCGCCTCAAGGCCGCCGGCGCGGTGATCGTAGGCAAGACCAATATGGACGAGTTCGGGATGGGCTCCTCCACCGAGCGATCGGCCTATTTTCCAGCCAAAAACCCCCACGACGAGACCCGGGTCCCCGGCGGCAGCTCCGGCGGCAGCGCGGTCAGCGTGGCGGCCGAGCAGGTCTACGGCAGCTACGGTACAGACACCGGCGGATCGATCCGCCAACCCGCGGCGCTCACCGGCATCTTCGGGCTCAAGCCGACCTACGGGCGCGTCTCGCGGCACGGCGTCATCGCCTACGCCTCATCGCTGGACCAGGTCGGGCCCTTGGCGCGCTCGGCCGTCGATCTGGCCCACCTCCTCCAGGCGGTCGCGGGCTTTGATCCCCGGGACTCGACCAGCGTAGACCGGGAGACGCCCAGCTACCGCGCCGAGATGAAGGGCGAGATCCGTGGCCTCAAGATCGGGGTCCCGCGCGAGTACTTCGAGGCGCCGGGCCTGGATCCCGAGGTGCGGGCGGGCGTGGAGCGTTCGATCGCCGCGCTCGCCGGGCAGGGCGCCGAGCTCAGGCCGGTCAGCCTCCCTCACACGGGCCTCGCGCTCTCGACCTACTACTTGCTCGCCTCGGCCGAGGCCTCGAGCAGCCTGGCCCGCTACGACGGCGTGCGCTACGGCCACCGCGTCCCGGACCGCGATCTCCGCCGCATGATCGTCAAGAGCCGCGCCCAGGGCTTCGGCGCCGAGGTCAAGCGCCGCATCGTGCTCGGCACCTACGTCCTCTCGGCCGGCTACTATGACGCCTACTACGCCCGCGCCCAGAAGGTCCGGACCCTGATCCGCCGGGACTTCGAGCAGGTCTTCGGAGAGGTCGACCTCTTGGCCACCCCGACCTCGCCCTTCCCCGCTTTTCCCTTGAACAGCCGCCTCGACGATCCGCTGGCCATGTACCTGGCCGATGTCCTGACCCTGCCGGTCAGCCTGGCCGGGGTCCCCGCGCTCAGCGCACCGGCCGGCAAGACCGCCGCGGGCCTCCCCTTCGGCGTTCAGCTGATCGGCCGGTGGTTCGAGGAGCCCACGCTCCTCCGGGCCGCCGCCGCGCTGCCCTGAATCCGCTTGACCCTTCCGCGGCGAGCCGTTAACGACCACCTCTCTCGACGACGGAGATGTGGCCGAGTGGTTGAAGGCGCTTGATTCGAAATCAAGTCTAGGGGTAACTCTAGCGGGGGTTCGAATCCCTCCATCTCCGCTCCGTACCTCACCCATTTGAAAGGGTGGCAGCGATGCGCAGCCCAGATTCGAAGACCGATTCCCGGCAGCGCACACTCGCCCGCGCCGCCGACCTCCTCCGCTACATCGACGCCAGCCCGACGCCCTACCATGCGGTGGCCGAGACGGCCCGGCGCCTCGACGCCGCCGGCTTCAGCCGCATCGACGAGCGGGAGCTGTGGAAGCTCGAGCCGGGGCAACGGGTCTACACGAGCCGCAACGGTTCGAGCCTGATCGCCTTCATCGTCGGTCGCCGCTCCCCCGCCGTCTCGGGCTTTCGGATGGTCGGAGCCCACACCGACTCGCCCACGCTCAAGCTCAAGCCCAAGGCGGCCTACACCAAGCACGGCTACCGGCAGGTGGGCGTGGAGGTCTACGGCGGCGTGCTCTACTCCACCTGGCTCGATCGCGATCTCAGCGTCGCCGGTCGCCTGAGCGTGAAGTCCGCCGCCGGGGTCGAGAACGTGCTCGTCGATCTCGGCGCGCCCGCGCTGCGCGTGCCCAACCTCGCCATCCACCTGTTTCGCGAGGTCAACACCGAGGGCCTCAAGCTCAACGCGCAGAATCACCTGCCGCCGATCTGGGGGCTCGAAGGCGTGCCCGAGGCGGAGCTGATGAAGCGGCTGGCCGAGCGCGCGGGCGTAGCGCCAGACGACGTGCTCGACCACGATCTGTCGCTGTATGACACCCAAAAGGGGACCTTGGCGGGGCTCGAGCAGCCCTTCATCCAGGTCGCCCGCATCGATAACCTCGCCAGCTGCCACGCGGCCCTGAGCGCGCTCAGCGAAGCGCCGCCGAGCGCGGACGCCACCCGGCTCATCGCGCTCTTCGATCACGAAGAGGTCGGCAGCCGCACCGCCGTCGGCGCCCAGAGCACCTTCCTCCGGGCGGTGCTAGAGCGCGTGCTCGAGGCCCATCCGGAGCGAGAAATGCAGGCCTTTCCGCGGGCGATGGCGGCGTCCTTTCTGATCTCGGCCGACATGGCCCACGCCGTTCATCCGAACTACTCGGACCGTCACGAGCCCAATCACCAGCCGATGATCGGCAAGGGTCCGGTCCTGAAGTCCAACGCCAACCAGTCCTACGCCACCACCGGGGCGTCGGCGGCGGAGTTTGCGGCCTACTGCCAAGAGGCCGGTTTTCAGCCGCAGAACTTCGTCGTGCGCACCGATCTCGGCTGCGGCAGCACGATCGGCCCCATCAGCGCCGCGCTCCTCGGCGTGAAGACGGTCGACGTCGGCAACCCAATGCTCTCCATGCACTCCTGCCGAGAGATGGCGGGGGTGGAGGACATCGAGCTGATGATCGCGGCACTGGCCGGACACTTCGCCTGAGCCCGCCCGAAAACGGTTCGGAATTTCCTGTTTCGTCGTTTCGTCGTTCGTTTGTTCTTCCGGCCGCGGAAACAAACGAACGACGAAACGACGGAACGACGAAACGACGAAATTGGGGACGGCGCCCGGAACTGACGCCTGGTAGCCGACAGGTGTAGGCCTCCGGCCTTCAGCACTTGTAGGCTGCAGGCATCAACTGCGTCGCGCGAGCGCCACCTGGGGCCGCGACAGGCGGGACCGGTGGGTCATGTTACCGATGTCCCCTGTTGAGGCCTGCGCGCTACACCCGTGAGTCATGGGATCTCAGCGGCACATCGTCTGTTCCTTGTTGGCCATGGTTGCGGCGGGCTGCGACTGCGCGGGCGGCAACGACCTCAAGACCGTGTCCCCCAAGCTGACGGTCAACTCCGAGGCCCTCGACTTCGGTGACGTCGCGGTCAACGACCTGCGCATCCTGGGACTGACGATCAAGAACGAAGGGCAGCTCCCGCTGCACATCACCAAGTTCGACCTGACCCCTCCGCAAGGCGAGTTCTTGGTCGATCAGCGGCCGATGGAGCTGGCGCCCAGCGAGTCGGTCGAGCTGATCTTGACCTACGCGCCCATCGACGTCGGCGAGGACCTGGGGACGCTGGTCGTCGACAGCGACGACAACAAGGGCGCGAAGACCGTGCAGCTCAAGGGCCGCGGTGTTCAGGGCGGCCTCGGCCTGACGCATGAGGGCGCCTCCTGCATGGGCGCCGCCGATTCGATCGACTTCGGCGCGGTCGGGCTGAACATGACGGCCGATCGCAAGATCACCATCCAGAGCACCGGCAGCGCGCCGATCAAGATCATCTCCGTGGCGCGAAAAGCGGGGACCTCCGATGAGTACAGCATCGACCCCGTCCCGGCCGGCGGCGTGACCGTGATGCCCGGCGGCACCCTCGAGCTGAACACCCACTACACCCCGCAAAATGGCGGCCCGGATCAGGGATCCTTCTTGATCACCACCGACCTCCCCGATCGCCCCTCGATCGAGATCCAGCTCTGCGGCGAAGGCATCGCGCCCGCGCTGTGCGCGCACCCGATGGTCGTGGACTTCGGTGATGTGGCCAACGGCGCACGGGCGACACAGACCCTGCGCCTCGAGAGCTGCGGCCGCGAGCCCCTGGTCCTCAGCGCGGTGGCCTTGGCCAACGACGCGGCGCATATGACCAACCCCGGCTACGCCATCGACACCCCGCCGGCGCTCCCCGCGACCTTGGCGCCAGGGCAATCGGTCGACGTGGTGCTCGGCTACCAGGCCGGCAGCCTCGGACCGGCCGGCGGCTTCCTTCAGGCCACCGCCAACACCATCGGCAACCCCGATACCTTCGTCCCGCTCTCCGCCAACGGCGCGCAGCCTTGCACCCTCGACGTGCAGCCCCAGGCCATCACCTTCACCGCCGTCGCCGCGGGCATGACCGCCGAGCAAGCGGTCACGGTGGCCAACACCGGCGCGACGGCCTGCGCGGTCACGCGAGTGGCGATCGCCACGGGCGGGCCCGAGTTCACGATCTCCTCGGCGAGCCGCGCCGCGCCCTACTCTCTGGTGGCCGGCGGCGCCGAGGTCATCCGCGTGGTCTACGGGCCGGGCGCTGCGAGCGGGCCGCATATGGGCACGCTGGAGGTCGAAGGGAACGGGAACACGCAGACCGTGCAGCTCACCGGCAACCCGATGCTCCCCGACGGCTGCCAGATCGAGATCATGCCCACGGTGCTCAACTTCGGCGGGGTCGCCCCGGGCACGGTCCGCACGATCGCGCTCAACGTGAACAACATCTCCGACGACGTGTGCACGATCCGCGGGGCTTCGCTCGATCGCAACTCCGATCCGGCCTTCCGCTACACGGCCTCCGCGCTCGGGATCATCTTCCCCCACCGCAGCAAGCAGCTCTCGGTGACCTACTCCCCGACGCGCCAAGGCAGCGCCCGCGGTCAGCTCGACTTCACGACCACCGACGTCGACACCCCGGATTTTCATGTGCCGATCTTCGCCTCCAGCTTGCCCAGCGGGATCTGCGTGACTCCGCGGATCTTGCCCTTCGGCCCCTCGCCGGGCGCGGTGACCCAGGACTTCCAGATCTACGCCTGCGGCGGCACCGCGGTGACCGTCACGGCCTTTGACTGGACCACCCCCGACCCCGAGTTCGCGCTGGTCTCTGCCCCGGCGGTGCCGTTCACGCTCCAGGCCGGCGACCGTCAGACCGTCACGGTGCGCTACACGCCCGCCGACGCGATGGGTGACTACGCGGTGGTCACCGTACGCTCGAGCGATCCGGTCGATCCCTCGATCCGCGTGGAGATGACCGGCGGCCCGGAGGTGGTGCCGACCTCGGCCGGCCGCTTCATGTACTACTGGACGATCCCGAGCCCGATCGGCGGCGACATCATGCGCCTGCCCCTGCAGGGCGTGACCACCGCGGCCTCCTTCTGGGGTCCGCGCAGCGGCAAGCAATGCGCGGGCTGCCACAGCGTCTCTCCCGACGGCCGCTACGTCGCCCTCCTCGAGTTCGGCGCCAGCGTCTCCCCGCTGCGCATCGTGGACACGACCTCCAATGTGTCGCTGACCTTGCCCGCCGATCTGGCCCGCTCCGGCGTCAGCTACTTCGCCTGGCGCCCAAACGTGAACGCGCAGCCCGGCTACCAGTTCGCCTTCGACGCCCCCAACCGCAGCGCCAGCACGCAGACCTCGATCCACATCGGCTCGCTCTACGGCGGCTACATCGGTGAGCTGGCCGGGGCCAACGACACCAGCTGGTCCTACAAGATGCCGACCTGGAGCAGCGGCGGCACGATCGCCTTCGTGCGAGGCATGGCGCAGCAGATGACCTCCAGCGGCGCGGGCGGCTTCAGCGGTCCCACCGACATCATGTTCGTCCCGGAGGCCGGCGGAGCCGCCACCGCGGTCCCCGGAGCTTCTCAGAACAACGCCGCCAACTACTACCCGGCGTACTCGCCCAACGGCCGCTGGCTGGCCTTCACCCAGAGCGCCTCGGCGATGGGCACGATCTCGGCGGCGGACGCCACGGTCCGCATGGTCCCCGCCGGCATGTCCGGCGCGGTGAACGTCTTGCCGAACCTCAACTCGAGCAACGGCGCCTCGAGCTACCCGACCTGGAGCGTGGACGGTCGCTTCATGAGCTTCAGCTCCAACCGTCCTGGCGGCCAGGGCGACTGGGACATCTACATCGCGCCGGTGGATCCGAACACGGGCGCCGACAGCGCGGCGATGAACCTGATCCAGGCCAACACCTCGGCCTTCGAGCACTCCGCGCAGTGGAGCCCCTGAGCCCGACCCTTGCCCTAGCTCAAGGCGCCGCGGCGAGCACCGTGCTCTCTCGACCGCGATGCCGCGGCTCAAGCTGATCACCCTTCCTTGGGAGCTCGAGGTCCCGACCCTGGGCCTCGCCTCGCTCGCCGCCGTCACCCCCAAAGAGTTCGAGATCGCCATCGTCGACCTGCTGCGGGAGCGCCTGGTGCTCGACGAGCCGGTCGACCTCGTGGGCATCACCGCGTCGACGCCCAAGATCAAGGCCGCCTACGCGCTGGCCGATCTCTACCGCGAGCGGGGCGTTCGCGTGGTCATGGGCGGACACCATGTCACGGCGCTCCCGGAGGAGGCGCTGCTGCACGCCGACGCGGTGGTCTGCGGCGAGGGCGAGAGCTCCTGGCGGCGCATCTGCGAGGAGTTTCTGGGCCACCCCACGCGGGTCAGCGGGATCTACCGAGATCCGCCGCCCGATCTGGCGACCCTCCCTCAGCCGCGGATCGATCTGCTGCACCTCGAGCGCTACGGCGCCACCTTCTACTATCCGCTGATCGCCAGCCGCGGCTGCCCCGAGGCCTGCTCCTTCTGCTTCGCCAAGCGCATGACCGTTGGCTACCGGACCTTCCCGATCAGCCACGTCATCGAGCAGGTGCGGCGGCGTCCCAAGTTCGTGCGCGCCGGCTACTTCGTCGACGACAACCTCCCCGCGGATCCCGACTACACCGGCGAGCTGTTCCGCGCGCTGTCCAAGCTCGGCCTACCCTTTGGCATGCAGGCTCGCCATGAGTTCTCCCAGGATCCGCAGAGCGTCGCGGCCGCCAAGACCGCCGGCTGCGCGCTGATCTCCTCCGGCTACGAGTCGGTCAACCAGCTGGCGTTGGACGGCGCCTCCAAGGGCGCGACGGCGGCCTCCTATCGTGAGGCGATCCACAACATCTACGCCGCGGGCATCATGCCCTCCGGCAACTGGATGTTCGGCTTCGACGAGGACGGCCCCGACGTCTTTGAGCGCACGCTGGAGTTCCTCGACACCACCGATCTCGTGCACTCCAGCTTCACCGCCGAGATCCCCTTCCCCGGCACCCGGGCCTGGCACCGCTATCGCCAAGAAGGGCGCCTGCTCAGCGAGGACTACGACGACTACGTCGGCAAGGACCGGGTGATCGTGCGTCCCAAACAGCTCAGCCCAGAGGAGCTCCAAGCGGGGATCCGGTGGCTGGCGCTCGAGTACTACTCACCAGCGCGGTGCACGCGGCGCGCGATCCGCGCGGTCTCCAACGAGAAGCTCCCGGCCTTCGGCGCCGCGTGGATGAAGGCTCCCGCCCTGCTGGCGCTCAACTACTATCAGCTGTGGCAATGGCACTACCGCATGGCGCCCTCGCTGCAGTGGCTCTATCAGCGGCTGATCGTGGCCAACAAGTACCGCTACCTTGGCGACTTCCTCCGGCGCAGCAACTACTGGGTCAGCGAGCTGCCGCAGGCCGCCCCGCCCGCCGAGCCGGTCACCGCCGAGGGTCCTTTTGCCGCGCACGAAGGCTACAAGCGCAGCCGACGCCACCCGCTGGCCCGGGCCGAAGAGCGCCCGCCTGCCCCGCGCTGAGCGGACCCTTACTGCAGATAGTCGAGCACGAAGGGCAGCTCGATCTCCCGCGGATCGCCTCGAAACGGAGGGAAGCGCCAGCGGCCCACCGTCTCGGCGATGCAGTGACCGAGCGGGCTGGTCTTGAACTGCCCGGTGGTGATCTTGGCCGAGGAGACCTCGCCGCTGGGCAGCACGGTGACCAAGATGGCCAGCTTGCCGCGCTCGCTCCCGCCGCCGCGCAGCGCTTGAGAATAGCAGGCGGTGATCGCCGCCTTGTTGGCGCTGACCACGCGCACGACCACCGCCGGGTCGAGCTCCCCGGTCTCGACCTGCGCCGTCGCCTGGGCCGTGGGCAGCTTGGCCTCGGAGACCTCGCGCCCGATCTCGGCGCCGACCGCGCGGCGAATCTTCTCGGGATCGAAGCTGTACGTCGCGGGCTCCCCGCCTCGCGAGGCCACCACCGAGCTGGCCGGGGTCTCGATCCCCAAGATGCGGCGCAGGGCCGAGTCTAGCGCGAGCGCCTGCCGCTCTTGGGCCCCATCCTGGCGCGACTCCATCACCAAGAGGCGGTCGCCGGAGGCGCGGGCTCGGTCTTCGGGGCTGAGGCCCGAGATCAAGGTGATCGCATCGAAGAGCTTGAGGCTCTTGTCGACGTCCCCGCGCTTGGCGGCGTCGAGGGCGCTGAAGTGGAGGATCAGAAACTCGGTGCGGGAGAGGGCCGCCGTCAGCCGGGCGTCGCTAGCGAAGCGGACCGACTCCTTGCCATTGCGCACGGCGTCGAGGGCCGCGTCGGTGTCGCCATCCTCAAAACGCAGCTCGGCCAGCTCCGCGAAGGACCCAGCGCGAATGCGGGCGCGGACCACCTCGGGCATGGCCACCATATTCGCGGTCTGGATGACGTCGAGGAGCTCCGCCTCTCTGCGGCGGCGCTCGGCCAAGAGCTTGCGCTGCAGCTCAGCCTCGACGTCGCGCGGCTCGGCAGACGCAGCGACGCCGGCCGGCGCATCAACAGCCACCGGCTCGGGTTGGCTCTTGCACGCCGAAAGGCCTGAAATACCCAGGCAGATCCCGATGATTGCGAGCGCACGGCGCACGGCGGGGTCATGGTGTCAGCCTTGCCGCCTCGGCGCAACGCAAGCCCGGAGTGGGCGCTTGCGGGTGGTGGGGGTACGCTTCACACTCGTGGCGATGTCGCGCACGGGCATCCCGGTCGATCTGGCGCAGAACCTCGCGGAGAACGTGCGCTACCTGCGCCAGCGGCGAGAGCTCACGCAGGCCCGCTTGGCGCGCGCCGCGGGCATTCCTCGGCCCACGTTGGCCCTGCTCGAAAGCGGGACATCCAACCCAACTCTGGCGGTGCTCTCCCGGCTGGCCAGCGCCCTCGGTGTCTCCATCGACGAGCTGTTGTCCCCGCCTCGCTCCGACGTGCAGCTGTTCAAAAAGGGATCGCTCGGGGTCGAGACCCGCGGCGGCGCAGAAATCGCGCGCCTCCTGCCGGACGCGCTCCCGGGTCTCACGGTCGATCGACTTGAGATCAAGACAGGTGGGCGGATGACCGGTGCGCCCCACCGACCGGGGACCCGCGAGTACCTGTGCCTCGAAAGAGGACGCATGAAGCTCTTCGCGGCGGGGGAGGAGATCGAGCTGGGGCCCGGCGATGTGGTGGCCTTTCGGGGCGACCAGCCGCACTCCTACGTGAACGTCGGGCGAGATGCTGCGGTCGGGTACAGCGTGGTGGCCATCGCGCCGCCGGCCTCGGTCAAGCGCTGACCAGATGCCCTCCAGGCCCACGTGAACAGCACGGACTCCCCGCGCGTCTTCGCGCGCAAGACAGCCCCTAGCCTAGGGCCAGCGAACGGGGTTGGTGGTCGCGCCCCACCAGCGCTCGCCCAGCATGTCCTGGCCGGAGGAGCGGCCGTTTTGGGGATCGAGGTGCACGACGGTGCCGTCGCTCGAGAAGCCGACTAGCACGCCGTCGGCGTAGCCGAGGCCGTAGATGCGCTCGACGCCGGAGGCGCCCAGGCGGCGGGTGGAGCCATCGGCCGGGTTGATGCGAACCAGCACGTCACCGCTGCCGTTCGTGCCCCGGACGGTCCAGTAGAGCTGACCGTCGGGAAGGCCGATGATGTCGCCCGAGGTCTCGTACTCGTTGCTGGTGGCCAGGCGACGGATGGTGCGGCCCGTGTCGGGATCGATCACCGTGACGTCGGTCCCGGCGATGACGAGGTTTCCGTCAGGCAAGAAGGCCATGCCGTTGGCCTTGTCCTCGAAGCTGAACTTCTCATCGAGGGTCGCGTCGTCGGGGTGCACGACGTAGATCTTCTTGCTCACCGAGCCGCCGAACATGCGTCCGTTCAGGTCGATCGCGATGTCCGAGACGTCGGTCACGGGACCGCGAGAGGTATGGAAGTCGCCGATGCGGGTGGTCTGTCCGGTCTCGATATCGAAGCTGTAGAGCGTCGAGCCGGTGTGCACGTAGATCGGGTCGCGGGCGGTGACGACGCCGCTGTCCGGGAAGCCGACGTCGACGAAGCCGGCGTCCATCGGAGGATCTGGGAAGCCGGCGTCGGCGGGCTCCGGAAAGCCGGCGTCCGGCGGCTCGGGCTGATAGCCGAGAGTGTCCCGTTCA
>Ga0268298_10006275_pt1 | contig 10860 bp, 7 predicted proteins | sample WWTPWeurt_MetaG_FD_194462 | JGI IMG/M metagenome (GOLD analysis project Ga0268298, IMG submission 194462) | Activated sludge microbial communities from WWTP in Nijmegen, Gelderland, Netherland - WWTP Weurt | ecosystem: Engineered > WWTP > Aerobic digester > Activated sludge | place: Netherlands... | reverse complement strand
CGGGGGCGCGCCGGGGCCTTGCGGCGGAGGTCCGAAGCCCGCGCCGGGCGGTGGCGGTCCCATTCCGGGCGGGGGCGCGCCGGGGCCTTGCGGCGGAGGTCCGAAGCCCGCGCCGGGCGGTGGCGGTCCCATTCCGGGCGGCGGTGCGCCGGGGCCTTGCGGCGGCGGTCCGAAGCCCGCGCCGGGCGGAGGCGGTCCCATGCCGGGCTGGGGCGGTCCCATGCCGGGCGGCGGTGCGCCGGGGCCTTGCGGCGGAGGTCCGAAGCCCATGCCGGGCGGAGGCGGTCCCATGCCGGGCGGTGGTGCGCCGGGCCCTTGCGGCGGCGGTCCAAAGCCGGGCGGCGGTCCAAAGCCCGGAGGCGGCAATCCTATGCTCATGTGAGAACTCCTTCTGGGAGCCGAGTGGCAACCCAGGCTCGTTCTCGGGAGCTCCGCTACAGCAAGCCGCTGCGTTTCGTTGACGATGAGCTGCGAAACGCAGCGCCGCCCGCAACGGTTCGCAACGCCGGGGCCCGCCAACCTCACGAGCACGCGCGCCGCCAAACGCGGGAATCACCGGAGCAAGAAGCTCTTCTTGCCTGCCGGAGATGGCCCAGGCTAGACCCGGCCCATGACGTCTCGCTGGAACGAGCAGGCGGGTGCGATCGTGCTTCGCATCGACAACCCCAAGGGGCTCCCGGAGGGGATCTTTACCGACGGCGAAGCGATCACCTTCCTCAAGGACGGCGCCTTCATCCTCACCGGTGGCCACTTCGAGAAGAGCAAGGCCCTCGACGCTTTGGCCGACGCCTTCCACTTCGGCAAGGCCCCGCTGGCCTTCCATCAGGACGCGCGCGGTGTTCGCTGGGCCCGGCTCGCCGACTTCATGAAGCGGCCGGTCAAAGAGATCAAAGTGCCCGGCTATGGTCGCTTCCGCTCGCTAGACATCGGCTACGAGAGCGTGGTCGCCGGGACCGGCGAGTGGGTCTCGGTCGACGACATCTACGCGCGCGTCGCCAGCTACAAGCCCAAGGCCGAGAGCGATCTCCGGGCTTGGGGACGCAAGATGGGCGCGCTGGCCGACGCCTTGGTCGAGCCGCCCGCCCCCAAGGTCGACCCCCAAGAGGTGCGCAACGTGGTGGTGATCCTCGAGCCCCCGCTGGATCTGCCAGACGAGCTGCGCGTGCTCGGTCAGCTCAAGGACGGGACCACCTTGGTCGTAGGTCCGAAGAGCCGCGGCTGGGTCGACGCGCTCAAGGCCGATCCCGGGCCCAGCGCGCTCCGCCTGATCAGGGGCCCCGTCCGCGTCGACCAACTGGTGAAGCACGGCGACTTCGAGGCGCTCGACGCGGCGATGCGGGCCGCGGGCTCGCCGATGTTGGTGATGCCGGGCTGATCAGCCTCCGCCGGCCTTCACATAGTGGAGGAGCCGCCAGTGGGCCGGCCCGTTCTCGAGGTCGAAGCTGGTGAAGGGCGGCGACATCTTGGCCGTCGCCCCGGTCTCGCTGAGTCGAAAGCCCACGTTGCGAGCGTATGGCGTGATCGTATCCAACGTCAGTGAGCCCTGCTGGGTCGGTGTGGTGCCCTCGAACAGCGCCCAAGTCCCATCCCCATAGACTCTCAGCGTGACGCTCGCCGCCTCGTCATGCACGTCCTTGAGCTGCGCGACCCAGTCGGTGGGAACGCGCCCCGGCGCCAGAAGATCGAGCGGCTCGAGCGCGGGGATCGTCGCGACCACCTCCGTACCGAGGCCGCCCGCCTCTACGCCGCGGAGCGCGCCGCGCAGCCACACCGCCTTGGGTTCGCCGATGCCGTACTCCAGTCGGTAGCGGCCGGAGGTCACGGGGACCTGGATGGACGCGCCGCTCTCCAGCACGAGCCCGTCGACCAAGACTTGCTCACCGCTGAAGCGCAGATCCACCACGTCATATTGGCCGTCGTTGGTGACCCGGATCTTGGGGTGCTCGTACACTTCGAAGCGCGCGCTGGACTCGGAGATGACGCCATCGGCGTCGGCGATCGCGAGGTGGCCCGAGGCCGCCCCTTCGGGGACCTTGACCACCAAGCTGTGATCGGTCGCGTCGCTCACCGCCAGCTCATAGCGCCGGTCGGGGGTCAGCAAGTACACGTGCCAGGTCTGCGTGCCCGCGGCGGGCAGATAGCCGCCACCGTCGCGATCGAAGTGCTGGCCTTGGATCGAGATCTCGGTCCCCACCGTGCCCTCTTTGGGCGAAAAATCCTGGACCTGAGGGCGCAAAACCTCACCCCCGCACGCTGCAAACACAACTACACTCAGCACCGCCAGTACCTTTGCACAGGGATTTTGAACGGTTCCCGCCGAGCGATCTTCATGTGGGGTCGTGCCGCGCCGGAGGGGAGCGTATCTGGCCATACGCGACCGAGGCGCCCGAAAGGGCCGCGAAGCGGCGGTGCGAGCCCGCGTGAAGAGCGCCGGTGCGAACCGTTCAAAATCCCTGTGCAGAGGTACCAGGTGCTCGCCACCGCTCATCGTCGTCATGGGCCCCCTCCTCGGGGTCACGGGTGTGAGCAGGATCCTCGGATCGCAACTCTCCCCTGATCGCGTCGATCTTTCGTTTCGATCGTCACGGTCTTTGTCGGCTGCAGCCTACGATGCGTTGCGTTTTTCGATCGCTCAGCCCAGGCGGCGCAGCTCTTCGCCGAGGATCGTGAGCGCGGTACGGAGCCGCTCGGGCGGGTGAAAGGCGTAGCTCACGCGAAAGCCGCGCAGCGCCGGCGTACCCACGAAGGCCGAGGCGGAGGGCTCGAGGTCCACCCCGCGCGCGGCCACATTTTCACGCAACTTCCCGGCGTCGACGGCCGGGCTCGGCTCGAGCCACAAGGTGGGTCCTCCGCCGGGCAAGGTCCAGCGCGTGCCGGGCGGCATCACCGACTCCAGCACGTCAACACAACTTGCATAACGCTCGTCCAGCGCCTGCTGGAGCGCGCTGAGGTGAGCGTCGTAGTAGCCGCGGGAGAGGAACTCGGCCAGCACTGCCTCGGTCAGCCAAGCGTTGCCCAAGGTGCCGAGGCGCTTCATGGCCACCAGCGACGGGATCGCCTCCTCGGCCGCCACCAGAAATCCCAGGCGCAGCGAGGGCAACAGCTTCTTGGTGAAGGAGTTGATGTAGATGACGTTCTCTCCGCCGAGGATCCGCAGCATCGGCCGATACTCGCTGTCGGACAGCATGTCCGAGCCCCAGTCGTCCTCGACCAAACCCACCCCGTGTTCGCGGGCGATCTCCAGGATCGTGAGCAGCTCGTGCGTGCTGTAGGAGTAGCCGGTCGGGTTTTGGAAGCTGGTGATCGCGTACAGCAGGCTGGGTCGATCGCGGGCGATCGCCTGGGCCCAAGCTGCCAGCGGCAGGCCTCCGAAGGGATCGAAGTCGAGTGGCGTCACCTGAAAGCCGAAGCTCTGAAAACAGGCCCGCGCGTGGGGGTAGACCGGGTTCTCTAGTGCCACGCTCCTCCGCGCGGTGGCGCGGGCCACGATGTCGATGGCCTGCTGGGAGCCGGTGGTGATGACGACCTGGTCGGGGCTCACGTTGATCCCGCGCTTTCCGAGGCGTTTGGCGATCTCCTCGCGCAGCGGGGGGTAGCCCTGGGCGTCGTAGAAGGCGGCGAGGCCAGGCTGCTTGAGGACGCTGCGGGTGCACTCCGCCAAGCGCTCGCTCGGCAACAGCTCGGGATCGATGAACACCGTCGACAGCGCGATCGCATCGGCCTTGGGGCGAACGGTGAGCACGGGGGGCGCGACGAAGCTCGGCCGCGGCGCCTCCGGAGCGGGGGAGGGACTTGCCTGGTTCGGCGCCATGGCCAGCACGAAGACGCCTTCGCGCTCGCGGGCCTCGATCACCCCGCGCGCCACCAGCTCATCGTAGGCGGCGTGCGCGGTGTTCTTCGACATCCCCAGCGTGCGCTCCAGGACCCGCACCGGTGGGAGGCGGCTCCCCGCGGGCATCCGGCCGGCGCGGACCTCGTCTGAAACGGAGCGCACGACGTCGCTGGCGACCGGGCGAGCTCGACCTTCAGAGGGGCGGACGCTGAAGCTCACATAGGGGACGCGGCTCATGGAGCGACCCTAGCAAACCTCGGCCGGGCGAGAAGGGACAGGCTTCGGGCGGGAGCTGGGACAGCTACTTCTGCGAGAAGCTGAAGGGGAAGCTGGCGTTGACCACCTCTTGGGTGATGCCGCCGTCGAGCTCGCCGGTAAAGGCCGGGAACTTCCACTTCGGCACCTCGGAGAGGAGGCACTTGCCGAGCTCGTTGCGCTCGACGCGGTGGGGGGAGATGGAGACCTCGGAGACGCGCCCGGTCTTCTTCACCGAGATGTCCAAGATGACCTCGTCGTTCCAGTCTGGATCGGCGGCCAGCTGGGCCTTGAAGCAGCGGCGGATCGTCTTCATCTCGCCATTGACCACGGAGAGGATGTCATCGCCGCTCAAGATCGACGGCGTGTAGATGCCCATGCGGTTGTTGGCGACGAGGACCATGCCGGCCTGGCCCATGTCGGGGAGGATGTCCGGATCGTCGCTCGCCTTCATCTTGATGGCGATCTTGGTCTGAGCCTTGGCCAGCGTGGCGAAGCGCTTCTTGAACTCGGCCTCTTCCTTCTTGTCGAGCTTGGCCGGCTTGGGCTTGCCCGCCTTGGCGGGAGGCCCCGCGTGCGCCGCCGTGGCGGCCACGAGCGCGAAGGGGATGAGGAGCGTGCGAGCGATGCGCGCGAGGGTCACGAAGCGCAGTGTAGAGGGCCGCTTTCCCGAGCGCAAAGGCCGATGACAGCCCTCACCTGACGGCCATCAAGGAAGGACCCCGGCTTGACCAAAACCCGGAAGAAACTGAGGCTCGAGGTCGATGCGGCATCCATCACGCTCGCTCGCTTGGCTCTTCACCTGGGTCGGCCTGTGTGGGGCTAGCGGGGCGGCGCTCGCGCAAGGTGTCAGCGCCGATCAGGCCTTGGCAGCCGCCAATGCCTCCAAGTTACCGGTCGCGCAGACCTTGCTGGGGGGCGCGGCGGGCATCGGCATGGTCGGGGGCGACTGGTACGCGACCTTGACCCTCCAGTTCAGTCTGGATCGCGACTACTGGGGTTTCGGCGTGGGCGTTCCGCTCCGTCTGCGGCTGGTGGACAACGACCCCAAGAGCGACAACTTCGCCAGCCTCATCCGCAAGGAGGACTGGGACGAGTTCTCCGACTTCTTGCGCATCCTCCGCTACGTCTACGTGGGGGATCGCACCAAGACCGGCCCCTTCTACCTGCGGGTGGGCGAGCTGAGCGGCCTCTCGCTCGGGCACGGCACCATCGTCCACCGCTTCTCCAACGGCTTTGACGTCGATCGCTACCGCCTCGGCGCCGATCTGGCGGTCAACGTGGGCCCGGTCGGCGGCGAGCTCGTGATCGGGGACATGGCTCGGCCAACCGACACCACCCTGTTCGGCGTCCGCTTCCACGCCCGGCCGTTGATGTTCGACTACTCGGGCGGGGGCGCCGAGGCGCCTTCGCCGGCCGGGGGCACGCAGCCGGCCGACAACGGCGCGACGGCTCAGACCGCTGAGGCGGCCGCCGAGCCCAGCGGTGGTGGGTTCTACGACTGGCGGAGCCGCTTCGTGGTGGGGCTCTCCTTGATCAGCGATCCCACCGCGCCCCTTCAGCTCAAGCGCTTGGCCGCGGGAGGCGTGGCGCTCGACTCCAACGCCCACCCCATCGTGGAGCGGGAGCGCGCGCTGATCATCCTGGGTTTCGATCTCGGCTACGAGCTCCTCCGGGGCGCGCCGCTGTCCATCACTCCTTATATCGATCTCAACGACATCACCTACGCCGACAGCGGCTGGGGGTTTCACATCGGCGTGCTGTGGAACCTCTCGGTGCCGCTGATCATCGATACCCTGACGGTAGACCTGAAGACCGAGTATCGGCGGGTGAGTTCGGAGTATCTCTCACCGTACTTTGACTCGACCTATGTGGTGGAGCGCTACGACTCTCCCCAAGGCTCGGGCTCGCCGAAGCTGGCGACGATCTTGGCGGCCAAGAATCTCCCGGGGAAGAACGGCTACGTCTTCGATCTGGTCGCCGGCTTTCCGAAGTATGTCTATATCGGCGGGGCCTTCACCGACTATGACGGTGGGCAAAACGACGGGACGCTGCGCTTGTCGCTGGAGATCCCGGCCCTGGAGGTGCTGAAGCTCAGCGCGTTTTACTATCGCACGGGCATTGGTGGCTTCGACGATATGTTCAAGCTCGACGACCGCTCGGCGATCGTGGCCGAGGCCTCCATCCCGATCTCCAGCATCTTCACCGCCAACCTGCGCTGGTGGAGGCTGTGGCACGCCACCTCGGCCGGCGCCTATGAGTCCACCGACGACTGGAGCGTGGGCGTCGGGATCAGCGTTCCGCTCTAGAGTCCCGATTGGGGGCACACCTCCGGCGTACTTCGGGTATCCTGCGCGCCGTGACCGCGGCTGAGCCGAAGATCGCCTACCGGGTCATCGACCGATCCATCCTCCTGCCCTACTACCGCCGCTGGTTCGTCGATCCGCTGCTGCCCTTCATCCCAGCCCGCGTGCACCCCAACACGATCACGCACCTCGGGCACATCGCCAATCTGCTCGGCACCGCGCTGCTCCTGTGGGTGGGGGCCTCTTCGGGCTGGACCTTCTTCGTCGCGGCGATCTGTCTTCAGATCTACCTGTGGTGCGACAACGCCGACGGCTCGCACGCGCGGCGCACGGGGCAGACCTCGGTCTACGGCGAGTTCCTCGATCACGGCCTGGATCAGCTGAACACCGCCTATATCGGCTATCTCACGGCCACCGCGCTGGGCGCCGGTCCCGCGTGGTGGGTGGCGATCTCGCTGATGACGCCGGGCGCGGCCGTGCTCACCTATTGGGAGCAGTCGGTCACGGGGATTTTTCGCCTCGGGCTCCTCAACCAGGTCGAGTCGCTGCTCCTGCTCTCGGTTGCCTTGGTCGGGGCGGGCATCTTCGGCACGGAGGTCTTCGAGGCGGTGCGGCTCGGGCCGGTCAGCCTCCGGCTCGCCCTGTTTTTGTGGACGACGACGACGATCCTCTTCGGCATCGGTAGACAGCTGGTTCGGGGCTATGCCGTCGCCGGCCAGAAGCCGCTCCTGCCGATCGCGACCTACTGCGCGCTGTGCGGGCTGGTGCTCTTCGGCTTCATGCAGGGAGCGCTGGACAAGTTGCCCGCCGTCGCGGCTGCGACCGCGCTGGCCGTCTATTACGGCATGCACATGCTCGCGCAGCGGATGCGCGGAGAGGCTCCGCGGCTGACGCTGGTCCTCATCTTGGCGACCGTTCCGCTGGGTCTGGCCGTAGCCTCCCCTCAGGCCGGCTTCGCCAACCTCTCGGCGCTGGCGATCGCCGGCATGTTCGGGGCCTTCGCGGTGGTGGAGACCGGGCGCGGGCTGCGGCGCTTGGCGGAGCTCGGGGCGCTGGTGCTGGTCGTTGCTGCGCTGGCGAGCCCGGGGATTGCGCAGGCGGCCTGCGAGGCGCGGGCGGGGCTCAGCGCTCGCCTCGGGCCGGCCAGCGAGCGGCCGCTCAGCGTCACCGCGCTCAGCCCGAGGAAGCCGCTGCTCGAGCTCACCTACGAGGAGGCCAAAGGCGCGCGTTTCTTGAGCGACGGCGAGCGGGTCTGCCCCTTTCGCTTCGAGGCGCTGGAACTATTCTCCCCGCCGAGCGGTCCGGCGGCCATTGAGGAGGCGGTGCAGCTCTTCTCGTCGGATCCGCTGGTCCACTATCCTTGGCCCTTGGCCCGGGCGATCGCGCGGGAGGGGGGCACGCTCGATTTGAAGCCCAGGCTCTCGGTCGGTATCGACATCGCGCGAGCGGCGGCTGGGCGGACCAAGGTGGTGTACTTCTCCGCGGCGATCACCGCCGATCGGGCCGAGCTGCTCCGCCACGAGCTGAGCTGGCCGAAGGTGGGGGCGCCCAAGGACAGCCCGCGGGTGATCGCGCGCTGGGTCTCGCCGGAGCTGACGCCCACGGTGGCGCCGAGCGGGCCGGGCCTCACGAAGCTCTCCCCCGAATCCCGAGCGGAGCTGGAGCAACGGCTGGAGCGCCTGCGGGCCGCACTTGCGGCCGCGAACACGCTCGTGCCGAGCGGGGATCTCACCGCGGCGCGCGCGGCCAACGACCTCGGCTACCAGGCGATCAAAGAGCGCAAGTTGGAGGTGGCGATCGAGCAGCTGCGCCGGGCGGCGGTGGCGGACCCGAGCTATGGGCAGGCCCAATACAACCTGGCCTGCGCGCTGTCCTTGGCCCATCGCGCGGGGAAGGCTTGCGCGCTCGACGCCACCAAGCGCGCCACCGTAGAGGCGCTGGAACAGACGATGAAGCTGCTGCCCAGCAAGCGGTCCAAGCTCCTGATCGACCGTGATTTGAGCGGCGTACGCGACACCTTCGGCTTTGGCCTCATCGCCGGCGATAGCGTGGGCACGAGCGCGGGCGCCCGGCGGCTTTTGCTCCGCGTGGAGTGGTTTGGCCCTGCGGCAGGCGCCTTTGGCCCGAGCGGCGGCCTCCGCTTCTACGCGGACGGCCACTACGAGCGCTGGAGCTTGGTCGTGCCCGACGATGGCGCGCCCTCGCGGACGACCAAGAAGGGCCGCTACGAGCTGAACGGACGCCGCGTGCGGCTGGTCCCCGCGCAGGGTGCCCCGGCCCAAGGTGAGCTGTCCCCCGCAGGACTGCTCTCCTTCGACGATGGAACGCGGTTCAGCGATGACGCCGACGAATGCAGCGCGTGAGAAGGCGCTTGACCCGGGCCGGGCGTCCGAACGACCACCAATCGATGCGCTTTGGGACTCTTGCCCCGGTTTTCTTGGCGCTCGGCCTGGCCGCCTGTTCCGGTAGCAACGCCGAGGAGCCGGACGCGGGGACCCCGCTGGCCAAGGACGGGACCGCGGTGCCCCTCGATACGGGAGTCTTCCCCGACGCCGAAGCGCTGGACCTGGGCGCACCGGATCTCGGCTTCGCCGAAGACTCGGCGGTGGTCGTCGACGCTGGCTTCGCAGAGGACGCGGGCCTCAGCGCCGACGCGGGCTTCGGCCCCGACGCGGGCTTCGGCCCCGACGCCACCGGCGCTGACGTGGGCTTTTTCCCCGACGCGCAGGGCCCCGCGGACGCCGGCTTCGCTCCTGATGCAAGCCAGCTTGCAGATGGCGGCTTCGCCCCCGACGCGATGCCCGGCGCGGACAGCGGCATCCCCGGCCTGAACCCCGGCTGGATCGGCGGCAGCTGCCAAAGCGACGCCGACTGCCCCTTCAGCGGGGGGCGCTGCCTACAAAACGCCTCGGGCTGGCCGGGCGGGACCTGCACCGAGGACTGCACCCGCACCTGCCCCGATCAGACGGGGCCGTTGAACTCGGTCACCTTTTGTATCGACGACGGCAATGGCGATGCGAACGGGCTGTGCCTGTCGCGCTGCGACTTCACGCTCTCTCCCACCGGCTGCCGCGACGGCTATGTCTGCCTGGCCGACAAGCGCATGAGCCAACCCAGCGTGGTGCGCCACGTCTGCGTGCCGCCCAGCGGGATCCCGGGGCGGCCCATCCCAGCCTTCGACATCGGTGATTCCTGCGCCACGGACTCCGACTGTAACCGCAGCACCTGCCTGACCTCGATGCCGGGCGGCTACTGCACCCAGGAGTCTTGCCAGATCGTGGGCTGCCCGACCGGGAGCCGCTGCTTCAACATCGGCGGGACCGAGGACTACTACGCCTGCATCCAGGACTGCACGACCAGCGCGATGTGCCGGATGGCGGAGGGCTACGCTTGCGACGCTGACAGCACCTGCTGGCCTACGCCGCCTCCGCCCGGGGTCTGCGATCTGAACGGCGGCGCCAGCGACTGCAGCCCCTACGCCGCCCAGGCCTCGACCGACTTCGTGGTAGTGACCAAGCACCTGCGCCGGATCACCTTGTGCCAGGGCTCGACCTCCCGCGGCAGTTACTGTGTCGGGCTCGGCTCGGCCCCGGTGGGCGACAAGGAGCGTGAGGGCGATCGGCGCACGCCGGAGGGCGTCTTCTACATCCCGCGCCGCCTCCCGACGTCCCAGTACTATAAGGCCTTCTTGATCAGCTATCCCGACGCGGCCGACGCGGCTCGCGGCCTGAGCCAAGGCATCATCACGCAGGCCGAGTACAACGCGATCATCGCCGCGCAGAACGCGCGCACCGAGCCGCCGCAGAACACCGGCCTCGGGGGCTTGGTGGAGATCCATGGCAACGGCTCGGGCGCCGACTGGACCTGGGGCTGCGTCGCCGCGGACGACACCACGATCGACGTCCTGTGGCCGGTGCTCGGCGTCGGCGACACCGTCGTCATCCTGCCCTAGAGCTACTCGAATCGCAGCGCATCGATGGGGTTCATGCGGGCGAGGTGAGCGCTGCCACGCCCCGCGGTCAACTTTGGCTCGTCTTCGAGTACTATCTCGGCCAGGTGGTCGTCGCCGCGCGTCTCGGAGCCCCGCCTCGAGTGAAGGTGCTTCCCTGGCCGTTCCTAGCCGCGCTCATTGCGATGGCCGGCTGCTCCACGCTTCAATTGCCGGCGCCCGTCGAGCTCGCGCGGAAGGGCGTCGCTCGAGTCGTGGCACGGCGGACCGACGCGCGCCTCCAGGGCGGGAGCGCTGGGATAGTTGGCCAGGACGGCCTCCTCGTGACCAACGCCCACGTGGTGTTGGACGACGTCGGCCGACCGATCGAGGACCTCTTTGTGTTTCTCCCTGCGGGTTCTGCGATCGTCCGGTGCTCGGCGCGGTTGGTAGCGCTGAGCTCCACATCGGCGCTGGACTTGGCCCTTCTCGAGGCCGTCGACCCGCCCCCCGGTCTCACTGTGCTCGAACTATCATCG
>Ga0268298_10006273_pt1 | contig 10861 bp, 7 predicted proteins | sample WWTPWeurt_MetaG_FD_194462 | JGI IMG/M metagenome (GOLD analysis project Ga0268298, IMG submission 194462) | Activated sludge microbial communities from WWTP in Nijmegen, Gelderland, Netherland - WWTP Weurt | ecosystem: Engineered > WWTP > Aerobic digester > Activated sludge | place: Netherlands... | reverse complement strand
ATCAAGAGTTTCTGTTTCTGCCCGCCGGAGAGTTTGACGAAGGGATGGGAACGAAAGCGTTCGTACTCCAGTCCCAGGCGCTCGGCGACGGCGATCATGCGGACGGGATCGGCCTCGCAGAGGCTGGCGGCGAAATGGATCAACTGGCCCACCGGCATCCGTAGCGGTGGCGGCAGTTGGGGCACGAAGCCGACGTTGGACAACACCTCGCGGCGTTGTACCCGCGGATTCAGCCCGTCGATGCGGATCTCGCCCTGGAAGTTGTATTCGCCCAGCAGGCAGCGGATGAGGGTGGTCTTGCCTGCCCCGTTGGAGCCCACCAGCGCCAGGCGGTGACCGCGCTCGATCCCCAACTCGATGCCCTTGAGCACCTTTTGCCGCTTGAAGGTCTTGCGCAGGTCACTGATCTCGATCATCAAAGCACCTTATCCAGGCCCTTGACCTTGAAAGTCAGGGAATCGGTTGGACAGACATCGACACAGAGCCCGCAACGGGTGCAGTCGGCGCCGATGTCGGTGGTGAGGCCGCGGGCGCGGCCACGGATAGTGACATCCAGCACATGGGGCACCATGCAGATCTTGCGGCAGTCGCCTTCGTGATGACAGTTCTTGACGTTGTACTGCACCCGCACCGGGGAGGTGAGTCCCACCACCCCGTAGGTGATGCCGATGGGGCAGAGATAGCGACACCAGGCCCGGCGGGAGACGAAGATCTCGAACAGCAACAAGGCCACCACCCAGAGCAGGGCGAGACCTGGACCGTAGATGAGGGCGCGACTGAGGATGCCCGTGGGCGAGATGGTCTCGAACAGGGTATAGCCGCTGACCAGGGCGAGCAGGGCGAAGAGGACATAGAACACCGCCCGCACCCCGCGATGAAACTGGATATCCCGCACCAGTTTGCGCTTGGCGAGAGCCAGATGGAGCTTTTCCGCCCACTCGGCCAGCAGATGGTAAGGGCAGACCCAGGAGCAAAAGGTCCGACCGCCCAACAACCACCAGAGGACCAGCACGGTGAGGGTGCCGATCACCAGATTCAGCACGATGTGCTTGAAGGCCAGGGTCACCTGGAGGGCGGAGTTGAGATCGGCGAAGTGGAAGCCCAGCACCCGGGAGGCGGTGAGTGCCCCTTCCACCAATTGCACATCCAAGGCATAGGACACCACGAACAGGAGGTTGACGGCCATCAGGGTGAGCCAGCGCCGGTTGCGCCACTGGTGACGGTCATGGGTCCGGTCGTGGGCGGCCTCCTTGGCTCGTAAGGCCTCAGGCGTGAGTTTCTCCCGGCGCTTCTCGCTATAAATGAGGCGTACCTCCGGCGCCTGTTCCTCGGGCCCGGGCTTGCTGGGATCGAGACCGATCAATTGTCTGAGGGATTCGAGGATATAACTCATGACACCGACCTCGCTTGGGGAGCCGCAGAGGCGTTACGGTCGATATCGACGACGATGGCGCTCGGTTCCAGCGGACAGACCATCTCGCACACCCCGCAACCGACACAGCCGTCCTGCACCTTGGGTGTCATGCCCCGGCCCTCAGGCCGCGGCTCCAGGGCGATGGCGTGACGCGGCGGACATTGGTTGGGATCGCCCGAGGGGGGAGATCCGGCGGCGCATTGAGCAAGGCGGATCTCGATCGGGCATTGACGGATACAGAGATCGCACAAGGGCAGATCATAGGGGTGTTGGGCCACCGGAATGGGATTCCAGCGGTCGACTTCCTGAAACCGCAGCTTGCCGCCGAAGTCCGCGCCCCGAGCTGGCCCGTGAAAACCTTTTCCCTGCACGGCCAGGCAAGCCTCGGGGCGACTCAGACGGGCGAAGCCCATGCGGGCCTGGGCCGGGTAGTTGATCTCATGGGTGAGGGCGCCGGTGGGGCAGGCGAGCACGCATTGCAGTCCGTCGCAGGAGAAGTCGCACGCCTGATCCCGGGCGGCGATGTAAGGGGTGCCGAGGCCGACGCCGTCGAGCAGATCCGCCAGGCGGATGGCCTCTACCGGGCAGACCTGGACGCATTGGCCGCATTTGATGCAGGCGGCGATGAATTTCTGTTCGTCGAGCCGGTCCTTGATCGCTCCGGGCGGGCGTAGTCTGGCGTTGACGCCGTTGATGACCGGGTAGAGTCCGGCCAGGGAGAGGCCAAGCATGCCGGCACCCAGTCCCAAGGTGCGCAGGAACTCGCGACGATTCTGCTCCCGACGCTTCGGGGTCGGGGTCGGGGGCTGGGAGGTGGATGGGTCGCGGCTTGTCATTGGCGGCTCCCAGGGTTGGCGGCGGTAGCTTGTAGGATGTGATGAGCAGAGCGAACCGCATCAATCGCGAATAATGCGGTTTCTTCGTCACCAGATCCCAGGATCTTCATGATGACCGTCCCAGGGAGCGCCGCAAGAGTTCCAGGGAATCGGGTTTGTCATCCCGTGGAGGAGTTGTTTCGGCGGGGGCCTCATCCTTGACCGGCAGAGAAGCGGGACGGGAGGAGAGTGCCCGTTCCAGGTTCAGCTCGGGTCGCGTATCCCGCAGCACCAGTTCGGGCTGGCTGAAGGGTGCCAGGCGCTCCAGGAAATCCAGCACCTCCAACATTGGCGAGCCTTTGAAAAACTGGGCCGGAGGCACGTCCTGCCAGATGCGATCCGCATAGCCGTAAATCTCGTGGGGGGTATCGCCGAGGCCGTCGCGGTTGCGGTCGAAGCCCTGGTAATCGTCCCAGTAATTGCCATCCCATTGATTGCGCCTGGCGGTGGTGGCGCCCTGGACGCCCACCTGGGTGATGTTGCCCTGAAAGGCATTGCCCGCGAAGATGTTGCCGGTCCAGTCGTTGTGCCAGAGGATGCCGATACCGTTGTAGGCGATGAGGTTGTTAAAGAATCGATTGGTGGTGTCGGGCTGATAGGGCGAGATGTCGAGATAGATACCGACGGCGTTGTAGACCAGTTGGTTGTCTCGGATGTCGACGTCCGAGGTCTCCTTGAAGCCGATGCCGATGCCGGTAGGACCGGTGGCGCGGGCGATGTAGTTGTTGCGCACCGCCACGCCGTCGCTGTACATGAGGAAGATACCGACACTGTTGTCCTCGAAATGATTGGCTTCGACCTCGTTGTGCTGGGCATACATGAAGTGCAGGGAATAGCGGCCGCCCCGGGCGTCGTTGCGGGCGATGAGGTTGTCCCGGGAATACCAGACCACCATGTCCCGGGAGTTGCGGACGATATTGTCGGTGATCTGGTTGCGGAAGGAATACCAGAGTCGGATGGCGTCGCCCCGTTGGCCCAGGTCGATGGCCTTGGAGGAAATGCGGTTGCGGCGCACCACATTGTCTTCGGATTGCTGGAGGTCGATGCCGAACAGGCAGTCCTCGATGACATTGTCCCGAATCACATTGAAATTACCCCGCACCTGCACCCCGGCGTCGATGTCATTGGGGGAGCTGCCGGAATTGATCAGACGCAGGTTTTTCAGGGTGGCGCCGTCGGTGTCGAGGATGACCACCGACCCTTTGCCACCGGCGTCGATGCTGACTTGGTTGCGACCGTCGATAACCAGAGGTTTGTCGATGCGAACCGGACCCGCATAGGTCCCGGGTTCGGGGGTCAGAATGGCCTTGGGTTCGGCGGCATCCACCAGTGCCTGGAAGGAGGGCATTCCGGCGGCCGGCAGCCACCAGAGGCCCAGCCCCAAGCCGAGCAGCCGCCCGGCTCGGTGGCCGATCTGGAAGGGCTGGCTATCCATGATCAGGAAGTGGCGGTGGTCCCTGATTCCTGGAGTGGCGAGAGCGATCGTTCCTTGAGTTCCCGGCGGCGGATGAAAGCGGCTACCGCCAACAGGGTCGAATTCAACAGCATGAAACCGAAACCCATATAGGGGTAGGAATGGGTGCTGAACTGGGCCACCTTGCCGTCACCCAGGACCGTGGGCATGAAGGCCTTGACGGTGAAGGCGCCCATGTCATTGAGATTGTGGCCGTACCACCACAGCCAGGCGGCATAATCAAGGATGAAAAACGCCGGTAGGGCGATGGGTACCAGGATCAGCAGCCAGTAGACCAGTCCTCCGGTTTTGCGGGTGCCCCAGAGCAGGAAGAGCATCACCAGTACCAGACCAGCAAAGGCCAGATTGGCCGCCAGGGTCATCTTGGCCACCATGGGGGTGATCTCGGCGGGGTTGTTGAAATAGCGGGCCAGGCTCTTCTCATAGTGCCAGCCCAGCATCTGCGCGCCGCTGCCGGTCCAGGAGATGGCGCTTTTCTTGCGCTCCTGATCTTTCTGGAAGGTGACTCGCAGGTTGTCGATCAGGCGTTCCTTTTCGGATTTTCCCTCGGCCATGGCCTTGGTCGCCTGTTCTTTGGCCTCGCTCTTGGCGAGTTCGGCCTTGAGCCGGGCAATGAGCGCCTGGCCGGAACTCTGTTCCTCCTCGACTTTGTCCCCGGCGCCCTGATCCAGGGCGTTCACCAGGGCGGCCAGATAGCCTTGGTTATGAAATTCCAGGCCGCCGGTCTTGAAATAGAACAGCGACATCCAGCCCAGGATGACAAGAAAACCCAGCCCCATGACGCCGGAACGTATGGCGGCGTTGGGGATCATGAAACCCAGCAACATGACCCCCAGCAGGGAGATCAGAAAGGGTGAGAAGGCCCGTTCGATCACCCCCCCGGCGGCGATGGGATACATCCCCACATAATGATTGATGGTGTCCATCTCGTGGACGCAGTCCAGGGCCTCGGTCTCGCGAATCTCCTTTTTCTCCACCTTCTTGCAGCCGTTGAAGACGCCATTCATGTGGAAGTGGATGCGTACCCCATCGGGGAAGGCCTCGACGGGATAGTTGGGGGCGGTCAGGGAAACCCACCAGATGGGGGAGTAATAGATGATGCCCAGAAGACCTACCGCGGCGAGCACGAGGATGAAGACCGCGGGGGAGAATCGGCGGCGGACGATGGTGTTCATAGTGGACTCGGGCAGCTACCCTTGGGGACTAGGCTGGGATGAGCGCACGGCGAAAACCCAGCATGGGGTTCAAGATGCTGGGTCTCGGCGCCAAGCGCCTCAACCCAGCCTGGATACCGATACTATTTGAAGTCCGGGTTCTTCCAATCGGCGGATTTGGCGACCAACTCAGCGGGGGGCTTGATGCGGGAGGTGTAATCGCAGACCGCGATCAGATCGCGCTCGGAGAATTCCTTCACCTGCTTGACCATATCCGGGTTGGCGTTGCGGCGCTTGCCTTCCTTGATCTCCCTGAACTGGCGCACGATGTAGTTGAAGTGCTGGCCGTGGATGCGGGGGTAGAACTTCTCGTCGTTGCCTTCGCCATTGGCGCCGTGGCAGCGGGTGCAGTTATCCTCGTAGAGCTTTTTACCGTGCTCCAGGTCCGTGCCCGGGCCGACCCCGTTGGCCGGCGTCATCGGCAGTTTCGCCATGTAGGCCACCACATCGGCCAGGGATTGGGGGCCGCCGATCTGGGAGGGCAGGGCAAAGGGGTACATGGTCGGGTTGTCGCGGTTGAGGGCACGGATGTCGGCGAGCTGTTTGACGAGGACATTGTGATGCTGGCCGGCGAGCTGAGGGAAGGTGCCGTCGGGAAGACCCCAGCCTTCCGGCATGTGACAGGCGGAACATACCTCGTAGACATCCCGTCCTTTTTCAGGGTCACCCTTGAGGCCCATGGCCTCATCCTTCTCGCCGCCGGTTTCGTTCCAGGCCTGGGCCAAGCCTCCCAAGACCAAGGCCACAACCGCAGCCGTCGTTTTCCACAGATATTTCTTCATCAACCCTACCTCCGGTTCGTACCCAGATAGCGGACTCGTGTCTTTGTCTCTTTGCTGGTGACAATCACCCCGGGCATCGTGCCCAAGTAAGATTAAAATTTTAGAATATTCAGCTACCTGAAAGATTTGATATTGATCAACCCCGGGGCCGGTGAAGTCCAGGGAGTTCAAAGGGTTATTGCTTCGACAACCAGTCGGCGATGGCCTTCATCTCTTCATCCGAGACCGGACCCATGACGCCTTTCATGGCCGCCGTCTGGCCGTTGTTGCGGGCCCCGCTCTTGATGTCCTTCATCTGTTGCAGGGCATAGTCGGCGTTCTGGCCAGCGAGCTTGGGATAGGTGGGCATGATGGGGGTCTTGGCGTCCTTCCCGTGGCAGGCCAAGCAGGTTTTAGTTTGATAAAGCTGGGCGCCGTCCAGCGCGCCCTGGGCGAAGGCGGTCGAGCCGCAGCCGAAGGCGAGGGCGACACAAACAGGGGTGAGAAAGAGGCGGATCTTCATTTCAGGCTGCTCCATAATAACTAATGAATTGCTTCTATAACATAAGAGGGAGACCGAAGCCTCCCTCTTGCCCGGTGCGCGAGCGGTAACGACTCGGGAACTAATTGATCTTTTTCGCCCCCGACTGCTCGAGGAAGGTCTTGGCGCGCAGACCCAGATCCGCGGCCTTCACCTGATACTGCCACCACTGGTTGGCCCAGAGCATGGCGTTCTGCCAGTCTTGACTGGCGGCGGCGGCATCGGCCTTCTCCTTGGCGCCCTTGGCGAAGCCAAGCTGGTCGGTGGCGTCTTCCACCAGGGCGACGACGGTCGGGTAGTCCTTGAAGTTGTGGCTGGTGATGAAGGCGACCACCTGGTCGATGACCGCCTGGGTGTCGAGGTTGGTCTTCACCTGCTTGTCATAGTCGGCCTTGGTATAGGCCACGCCTTCCTGCATCGAAGCCTTCTCCGCCTGGTAGTCCTTGGGCTTGACCAGCATGTATCCCTGCATCTCCAGGTGGAGCGCGGAGCAGAACTCGGTGCAGTAGTAGGGATAGACACCGGCCTTGTCGGCTTCGATGGTAACCGAGGTGGTTTTCCCGGGCTCGATCGACAACTGCACCGGATGTCCGTACATGGCGAAACCGTGCACCTCGTCCTCGGCCCGCTCCAGGTTGGTCAGATGGATCTTGACCGTATCCCCTTCCACCACCTCGATGATCTCGGGGTTGATGTGGGAGCGGATGACGGTGCCCATGACCTCGACCGTGCATTTGCCCTGGGCGTCACAAGTGCGTTCGGTTTTCTCGCGCCCAGCGCGGGTGGCGAAGGGCGATTTCTCGTCGGCGCGGCTGTTCCAGCCGGATTTGTAGCGCACCTCGGGTTGCAGCTTATCGGCCTTGATGGCGACGACATAATGGGGTTCGCCCAACGGCAAGGGCATGTCATAGAGCAACTGCATCTTGTCGTTGCCGATGTCGATCAACTGATGGTTCTGGGGATGCAGCGGGCCCACCGGATTGAATCGGTCGATGGCGAGTTTGTTCATGGCCACCAGATACTTGCCATCCGGGGAGACGGAGTCGCCCTCCATGGTCATGAGGTGACCGATGTTGTAGTGGATGGACAACTTATCCAGCACCTTGCCTTCGCAGTAGTTCCACTTGCCCACCATGGAATCCACATAGAGGGAGGTGTAGGCGACGCAGGGCTTGGAGTCGAACTGGGTGTGCAGCGGGCCGAGGCCGAGTTCCACCTGGGCGTGCAAGGCGTCCTTGATGGCGATGATCGGGATCCCATAGGGGTCCTTGCCCTCAAACTTGCCGGCCTTGATGGCGGCCTGGATCTTCTCGAAGCTGAACACCGAGGCATGGCTGTCGAGCTTGCCGGAGACGATGATGAACTTCCCGTCCGGGGTCACATCCACGCCGTGCGGGCTCTTGGGTTCCGGGATGAGGAACATCAAGCCTTCGGCGATCGCCTGCTCCATGGTGATCAGATACATGCCGTTGCGCTTCTGCACCTTGCCGGCCTTGACCAGTTCCTCGGCCTTCTTCCAGTTGGTGATATGCAGGAAGTCGGTGTCCTTGGAAGAACAACCGGCCTCGAAGGGCGGACGCCCGCGCTCGATGCCACCGACATAGCGCTCGGTACAGAAGGAGTTGGTGAAGCCCCAACCGAAGCTGTCCTTCTTGCCCGCGTCGGACAGGTCCTGACTGTAGGGCGGCATCTCGAAGGTGAAGGAATTCTCCGGGACGATGCGGCCTTTCTGCTTGTCGAAGGCCCAGTAAGTCAGGCCGCCGCGGTACTTGTCGTTGAACTGTTCCACCGGGACGAAGCCGAGATCCTTGTAAGGCGCGGCGTATTGGGTGGCTTCCATGACATATTCGGTGTTGGGGGTGACGAAGGCGCCGCCGTGCTCGGAACGGAACAGGGGGTTGACCACGATCTGCTTGGTCTCGAAGTCGTGCAGGTCGATCACCGCCACCCGCGGGTTGGCCTTGTCATTGATGAACAGCCAGCGGCCGTCATATTCGCCCTCGGTCTCGGAGATGGCCGGGTGATGGGTGTCGCCGTAGTTGACATCCTTGCCGTCGATGCGGCCCTGGGCCAACACCGCCTTGGACTCGTCGTCGAAGCCGTAACCCTGCCAGGGTTCGGGGGTGAAGACGCCGATGTATTTGAGGATACGCATGGAGGGAATGCCATAGACGATCACCTGCCCGCTCTGGCCACCGGAACTGAAGGCCAGGTATTCGTCACGTCCGCCGGTGGGGGTGTAGGTCTTGGCGGCGGCCAGGATATCCTTCTGGGTCAGACCACGCTCCTTCATCACCTGTTCGAGGGTCTTTTCGGCCGTCACGTTGAACGAGGCGCCCAGACCGATCGCTGCGCCAATGAGGATGGACAGCGCACGTTTCTTCTGTACCAACATGGGGGTTCTCCAGCTCTACTCGGATCTTTACCTATTAGGACTTTATCAACTTCCTAAACAGCCAAATGCTCATACTGCGACAAGGGGAAATCCTTGATCAAAATCAAAGTTGCCAGGACCACGGGAAGAATTTTCGGCGCGGTCCTGGCGCCAAGGAATTCCTAAACCTCCGCCAGCAGATACAATGCCCGCAGTGCAATGACATCACCCTGAAGGAGGGAATTGGCCATGACAGCGAGCACTGGTAAACGGACTGAGCATACCCATCAATGGCGCTTCTTTCGCAGTGGGGGCTTCGATCAGGTGCGTCTGGAGACCGGCGCCGATCTGGTCGCCCTGGAGCATCTGGACCAAAAGCTCTGGGCGGCGCTCAACTGCCCGGTGCGGAACATCACCTTCGACGAGCGCACCCTGGCCCATCTGGATGGGGACAAGGACAGCAGCATCCGCGTCCCCGAGGTACTGGCGGCGGTCCATTGGGCCATTTCCCTGCTCAAGGACCCGGACGAACTCATCCGTAGCGGCGAGGGCCTGCCCCTGGCCGCCATCAACGAAGCCACACCGGAAGGGCGGGCGATTCTGGCCTCGGCGCGACAGATCCTGCATGGTCTCGGCAAGGAAGAGGCGGCGATCATCACCGCGGCGGACACCGCCGATACCGCCCGCATTTTCGGCCAGACCCGCTTCAACGGCGACGGCATCATCCCTCCGGAAGTCGCCGAAGGTGGCAGCCTCAAGGGCATCATCGAAGACATCATGCGCTGTGTCGGTTCGGTACCCGATCGCATCGGCGAGGCCGGGGTCGATCAGGAACTGGTGGATCGCTTCTTCGCCGAGGCGCAGGACTATGTCGCCTGGTACGAGCAGGCGGATGTGGAGCACGGCATCCTCACCCTGGGCGAATCCACGGCCGCCGCCGCCCAAGCCTTCCAGTCCGTGCGGGCCAAGGTGGACGACTATTTCGTCCGCTGCCGTCTGGCGGAATACGACGCCCGGGCCGCCGATCTCCTCAATCCCTCCGTTGCCGGTTACGAAAGCCTGGCATCCAAGGTGCTGAGCCCGGAGGCCATGGAGGTCGGTTCGCTGCCCCTGGCCACCGTCGGCCTGAACAAGCCGCTGCCCTTGCGGGAAGGCGTCAATCCGGCCTGGACCAAGTCCTTGCAGGCCCTGTCCGAGCAGGTCGTCACCCCCTTGCTCGGGCCGAGAGAGAGCCTGAGCTTCGCCGACTGGCAGGCGATCGGCACCAGGTTCGATGCCTATGAAGCCTGGCTGGCGGCGAAGCGAGGTTCGGCGGTGGAAGCCCTGGGCCATGCGCGGGCGCGGGAGATTCTCGCCGCGGACAATTACGCCGCCATCAGCCAATTGATCGCCAAGGACAAGGCCCTGGCGCCCGAGGCCAACGCCACCCAGGCGGTGGACCGGCTGGTGCTCTATCATCGCGACCTCTTCAGCTTCCTGAACAACTTCGTCTCCTTCCGCGACTTCTACACCCACAAGGGTCAGGCGGTGTTCCAGGCGGGTACCCTCTACCTCGATGGACGCGGCTGCGAACTCTGTGTCAAGGTGGACGATGTCGGCGCCCACGGTACCCTGGCGAATCTGAGTCGTATCTATCTGGCCTATTGCGACTGCCGCCGGGAGGGCAGCGAGGAAAAGATGACCATCGCCGCCGCCTTTACCGACGGCGACGCCGACAACCTCATGGTCGGACGCAACGGCATCTTCTACGACCGCAAAGGGCGCGATTGGCGCGCCACCATCGTCAAGATCATCGAGCACCCCATCAGCGTGCGCGAGGCCTTCTGGTCGCCCTATCGCCAGATCGGTCGCATGATCTCGGAACAGGTGGAAAAGGTCGCCGCCGCCAAGGACAAGGAGGTGCGCGCCAGCGCCTCGGGCGGCGTCGCCGGGGTGGCGGAGAAGGCCCAGGAGGGCAAGCCGGCGGCCCCGCCTTTCGATGTCGGCAAGTTCGCCGGTATCTTCGCCGCCGTCGGCCTCGCCCTCGGCGCCATAGGAACGGCGGTGGCCTCGGTGGTCACCGGCTTCATGTCCCTCAACTGGTGGCAGATGCCCCTGGCCATCGGCGGTCTGATGCTGGCCATCTCCGGTCCCTCCATGGTCTCGGCCTATCTCAAGCTGCGCAAACGCAACCTGGCCCCCTTGCTGGACGCCAATGGCTGGGCGGTG
>Ga0268298_10006272_pt1 | contig 10862 bp, 7 predicted proteins | sample WWTPWeurt_MetaG_FD_194462 | JGI IMG/M metagenome (GOLD analysis project Ga0268298, IMG submission 194462) | Activated sludge microbial communities from WWTP in Nijmegen, Gelderland, Netherland - WWTP Weurt | ecosystem: Engineered > WWTP > Aerobic digester > Activated sludge | place: Netherlands... | reverse complement strand
TTTCGCGGCGGCCGTTCACGGACGTGCATGAAGCCGTTCACGGACGTGCATGAAGCCGTTCACGGACGTGCATGAAGCCGTTCACGGACGTGCATGAAGCCGTTCACGGACGTGCATGAAGCCGTTCACGGACGTGCATGAAGCGCGATCGCCTTGAGATTCAGGCAAACGAAGCGCGCCCTCACTTGGAGCTGGAGAGCGCGACGCCCTTCATCGACGACGCGATCCCGACGGGCGCGGGCATCGTCCATGTCCCGTCGAGCGACGCGTGCTTGATCTTCCCGGAGTCCGCGGCGTCGACGTAGACGATCTCCGCTGTGTGAGCGCACACGCCCGCGGCCACCGCAGGGGGCGCGCTCGTCGTCGCTGTGAGGCCGACGTGCGCAATGGATCCCCACGTCGCCGTCGCGTAATCGAACGTCACCGCATAGACGCCGTCGTCGGTGCCGCGGTAAGCGAGCACGGCGCCGCCCGTGATGCGCGAGAGCATCGGCGTCGAGCTCGTGAGCGCGCTCGTGATGCTCTTGGGCATGGTGTTCGTGGCGCCGTCGTAGACGAGCCACTTGAGGTTCTTTCCGGGCTCGGGCTCTTTGTAGACGACGAGCCAGTTGCCGTTGTCCATGAAGGCCACCGCGGGGGTGACGGCCTTGTCGGTCGGCGCGCACCCGGCGGCCGGCGGGTTGGCGAGGAAGCAGCTCACGCCCCCCCAATTCGCGCCATAGGCGAGGTGATAGAGGTTCGAGTCGCCGCCACCGTAGGCGGCCAGCAATCCCTGTCCGCTCGACGCGAGCGCGGCGACCGAATCGGAGAAGACGTTCGCGTTGATCTGCACCGGCACGGACCACATCCCCTGCACCGGATCCCAGATCGTGTGGAACGGGTGATCGGTCCCCATGTCCACGGCGCCTTGGAGCAGCGCGTGCACCTTGCCGCCGAGGGCCGCCGCGCTCGGCGGAGCCTTGGAGGAGAACCCTTGCAACGGCGCGGATCCCGCGCAGACCCCGTTCGACCACGTGACGGAGCGCACAGGACCGGCCGCCGTGAAGATCACTCCGGCGCCGGCGCTCGCGCTCAGGAGCTGCGCGGCAGGCCGCTCGTTCGAGCTCGCTGTCGCGTCCGTCGCGACAGACCAACCTCCCATCGGCGAATACGTCCCGCAGAGGATGTTGCTCGCGGATGCGCCGAGGACGAAGAGCCGATCGCCCGAGCAATCGCCGCCGTCCGCGCCGCCCATCCCGCCATCCATGTCGCCGCCGGATCCAGTGATCCCCCCGGTTCCACCTGTCGTCGTCGTGCCGCCGGTTCCACCTGTCGTCGTGGTGCCACCAGTTCCACCTGTCGTCGTGGTACCGCCCGTTCCACCGCTCGTCGTGCCCCCGGTGCTCCCGCCGCTCGACGTCGTGCCCCCGGTGCTCCCGCCGCTCGACGTCGTGCCCCCGGTGCTCCCGCCGCTCGACGTCGTGCCCCCGGCGCCGCCGCTCGTGCTCACGGTCGTCCCGCCCGCGCCCCCCGTGCTCACGGTCAGATCGTTCTTGTCGTAGAGGAGCTGACAGCCCATCCCCAGGGCCGTCACCCCGAGCAAGACGAACGGGATCCTCGAGACCGACCGCCCTCGCATTGCGTCACCATGGCCGCCCCGTGTCGCACGAACTTCCTTCATTCCAAGCGCATCCTACCTCATTGACGCGCTCCTCTGTTAGCGCGCCCCGGGGACCGCTATCCTTCCCCGACTCATGCTCGACGAGCGGACGCTGCCGTTCACCGTTCACCAGGGCGCGGATCCAAAGCTGTCGATCCGCAAGATCCGCTTCGAGGTCGTCAAGGGCCCGGATCAAGGACTCGTCGTGGAGGTCCCCGGAAACGAGGCCCGCGTCGGCTCCGGCAAGACGTGCGATCTCGTCCTCAAGGATCCCACCGTCAGCCGCCTTCACCTCTCCGTGCGGGTGGAGGGCGACGCCATCCGCGTGACCGACGCGGGCAGCCGCAACGGCACCCTCCTCGACAACATCCGCGTCGCGGACGCGTGGGCCCGACCCGACTCGACGATCACGATCGGCGCGACGACCCTTCGCCTGCGCATGTCCGCGGACATCGTCGAGCTGCCCCTCTCGCGCCGCGATCGCCTCGGCGGGCTCCTCGGCCAATCCATCCCGATGCGCCGCATCTTCGCGTTGCTCGAGCGCATCGCGCCCACCGACACCACGGTGCTCGTCGAGGGCGAGACGGGCACCGGCAAGGAGCTCGTCGCCGAGGCGCTCCACGACGAGAGCCCTCGCGTGCGCGGACCGTTCATCGTGTTCGACTGCTCGGCGGCGTCGGCGACCCTCATCGAGAGCGAGCTCTTCGGCCACGTGCGCGGCTCCTTCACGGGCGCGACGGGCGATCGCCCCGGCGCCTTCGAGGCGGCGAACGGCGGCACGCTCTTCCTCGATGAGATCGGCGAGCTCCCCCTCGATCTCCAGCCCAAGCTGCTGCGCGCGCTCGAGAACCGCGAGGTCCGCAGGGTGGGCTCCAACTCGCCCCACAAAGTGGATGTCCGCATCGTCGCCGCGACCAACCGATCGCTCGTGCACGAGGTCGATCGCGGCCGTTTCCGCGAAGATCTCTACTATCGGCTCGCCGTGGTCCCCGTCCGCCTCCCGCCGCTGCGCGAGCGCCTCGGGGACGTCCCGCTCCTGGTTCACCACTTCGAGGAGAAGCTCCGCCGCCCCGGACAGCCCCCCTTGCCTGACAACGTGATCGACGATTTCTGCGCTCGCTCCTGGCCCGGGAACGTGCGCGAGCTGCGGAACGCCGTGGCGCGCGCTGTCTCGATTGGCACTCTCGCGGCGGCGGAACAGGCAGGGTCCCCGGCCGAGGCCCCCGCCCCCGTGTCGACGGTGAGCCCGGAAGAGGCCATGAAGGTCGACCTCGGAGAGCCCTTGTTCGTGGGTCGCGAGCGCGTCGCCGAGGCCTTCGAGCGCAAGTACCTCTCCGCGGCCCTGAAGCAGACAGGCGGCAACGTCTCGCGCGCGGCCGAGATCGCGGGCGTCAATCGGAAGTTCATCCAGCGAGCGATGAAGCGATTCGGCACGTTCTGAAATTTCTGGAGCCTTTTTCACCATGGAGGCACGGAGATCACGGAGGTTTCACGGAGGAGGTTTTTGCCCAGATCTCCGGAAGCCGTCCCGTCGTCGTTCTGCTGTCCCCATCGCCGTTCCTTCCGCCGTCGCCGCCGCTCCCTGAACCGCCGTCGCGGTTCTACTGTCGCCGTCGCCGCTCCCTTCGCGGGCCGTTGTTCTCCTGTGATAGGGTGCCGGGATGCGATCTGGCTTTCTCGGCTCCCGCGCCGCGGCGCTCCTCGGTACGTTCGTCTCTCTGTTCGCCGCTGGCTGCGCAGACGAAGAGGACAAGACACCGATCGTCCTCTCGGATGGCTCCGCCACACTGACGATCTCCCTCGACCCCTTCTCCCTCCAGATCAAGGACAATCAGGGCGCCCTCCTCCTCCAGACAGCCACAGGCGCAGAAGCGTACGGCGGCCCCGCCGCCACCGTCGACACCCCTTACTGGATCGCGCAGTCTCTCCCGGGCTGGGACGGCTACTCCCCGGGAGAAGGCCCCTGGATCTCCGCCACCCACGCCAGGATCGTCGAACAAGGCCCCACCAAGATCACCCTCGACGTCGCCGGCCAGGACATCGACGTCACGTTCACCGCGGAGATCCAGGGCGATCGCGTTCAACTGGCCTTCTCGGTCAAGGGCGGGGCCGCGGGGGGGACCGCCTACAACAAGGCATCTCTCGCCTTCGCCCTGGACCCCAAAGAGCGCTTCTACGGCCTCGGCGAGCGCTTCGCCACGGTCGACCACCGCGGACAATCCCTGTATTCCTGGGCGGAAGAGGGCTCCCTGGGCCGCGGCGAGGACGCCCCCGTCGAGGCGCAGAACCCGTATCCCAACGGCCCCTCGATGACGTATTTCCCTGTCCCCTTCTACCTGTCCAGCAAGGGCTACGGCGTCCACCTCACGACCACCTACCGCACCGAGACCCACTTTGGCAGCGAGCGCCAGGACGCCTATCGCGTCGCGGTCAATTCGAACGCTCTCTCGATGACCGTCTACGCGCAGAGAGACCCTCTCTCGGTGCTGGACGCGTACACCGAAGACACAGGCCGTCCGACGGTCCCCGCCTCGTGGGTGTTCGGCCCTCGGAGGCGCGTGGGGAGAGGCGACATGGTCGACGGAACCCTTGAGATCGAGGCGATGCGCGCCGCGAAGATCCCCATCACCGGGGTCGACGACGCCGTCCACTTCCTGCCCGCCCTGAGCCAGACGGGTCAGGAGGAGGCCCTCGGCGAGTGGACCTCTCACTGCCACGATCTCGGCTACAAGGCGATGGCGTACAACAACCCGTACGTGGCCAAGGACAACGAGAACGCCGCGGCCGACTACCAGTACGGCCTCGACAACGGCTATTTCGTCAAGCTCCCGGACGGCTCCCCGGCGCTCACCCAGTTCATCTCCGGCAAGCTGCTCACGCTGGCCACCATCGATCTCACGAACCCCGGCGCTGTCACCTGGTTTCAGAGCCTGCTCAAGCGCACCCTCGACACAGGCTATGACGGCTGGATGCACGACTTCGGCGAATACATCCCTCGCGAAGCGGTGCTGTTCGACGGCCGGCGAGGCGACGAGGTCCACAACGCCTTTCCGGTGCTCTCCGCGAAGGCGGCGCACGATCTCATGGAGAAAGAGCGCCCCGGCGACTACCTCTTCTTCGTCCGCTCGGGGGGCTCCGGCACGCAGGCCTTCGTCCCTGCCGTGTGGGGCGGCGACGCCGAAGCGACCTTTGACGAGACGCAAGGGCTCCCCTCCACGGTGCGCGCGGGGCTCAACCTCTCCATGTCCGGAGTGCCTTACTGGGGCAGCGACATGACAGGGTTCAAGTGCCTGACGGCGGCCCCGCACGACAAGGAGGTGTTCCTCCGATGGGTCGAGTTTGGCGCCGTCTCCCCGATCATGATGGAGCAGAACGCGTGCTCGAACCCTGTCGACAAACAAGAGAAATGGAAGCTCTGGAACGATCAAGAGACCGTTGACACCTACCGGACCTATGCCCTCCTCCACACGCGCCTCTCCCCCTATTTCGATCTCCTGGCCAAACAGGCGCACGAGACGGGTCGTCCGATCACCTTGCACCCCTTCCTCCTCCACCCCGAGGATCCCGAGCTGGGCGCTGTCGAGGACGCCTATTACCTCGGCCCGTCGCTCTATGTTTCGCCCGTGGTTCGCCGAGGGATCGTGAAGAAAGAGACCCTCTTGCCGCCCGGCCGCTACGTCGAGTGGGACACCCTGACTGTGTCCGAAGGAGGCCAGTCCATCCTCACGGACGCGCCGCTCGGCGTCCTCCCGATGTGGCTCGTGGAGGGCCAGATGGTCCCCCTCCTGGACCCCTCGATTGACACCCTCGCCCCCGCGACGGACCCCTCTGTCGTCACCCCCGCCGACGTGGCCAATGTCCTTGACGTGCGGGTGGCGCTCGCCCCCGGCCAGACAGCCACGCTCACGCTGGCCGACGGCACCGCGCTCACGGCCTCTCGCGGCGCGGAAGATCAAGGCAATCCCGACGCGCTGCTCGAGTCCACACCGGACGAGATCGGCAGTTGCGAAGGGTGCTACTTCGCCTCGGACGAGGGCGACGTCCGCCGCCTGCGGGTGAGCACCCTCGAAGAGCCGGCCACGACTGTCACCCTCGAAGACATCCACCTCGAAGCGACGGGCCCCTCGGCGCGCCGCCTCCGGTGGGACGTCCTGCGCACGGCCCCGTAGCGCTCGCCGGACCTCCGGCCGACGTCGCCCTTCCGCCAGATCGAGGCACAAATCCCTTCATTTTCGCTCTCCGGTGGGGCACGCTTGTCCGCGTGGATCGAGCCGCTGAAGCAAGACGCCGAGCCCGCGCAGGATGGACGACAAAGATCTTCCGTCCGGGGCAGGAGGCGGAGGCAGAGAAGGCGGATCTTGCTTTTTGGGACTCCATCCCGGTCGGCGAGAGGGCGGGGGTCGTGTGGGCCTTGAGCCAGGAAGCCTTTGGCCTGTCTGCCGCGGCCGCCGCGGCTGCCGCGTCAAAGAGTAGCCGCCCGCCGCGGCGACGCGTACGATGACGCCACCATGATCCGTCCGAACCACCTTGCCCTCGCGCTTCCGCTCGCCCTCTCGCTCGCGGCGTGCTCCGGCGGGAACCCCAATCCCGACACGCCCGCGACCGACGCCACCGCCACCTTCCAGCCCACCGTCCCCGCAGGCACACCGGTCTTCGTGAACCGCCTGGGCCAGTGGATCCCCGCCTCCGTGGTGCGCCAGACAGGCCCCACGAACGTGCTCATTCATTACGAGAACATGCCCGCCGAATGGGACGAGGACGTGCCCTTCGATCGCGTGCGCTCGCGCCCCGCCCCCGCCGCGCCGGACTTCAAGGTGGGCGAGGCCGTCCTGGTCAACGTGCAAAATCGCACCGTCCTCGCCGAGGTGCAGCAGGCCAATGGCGCCGCCATCCGAGTCCACTTCTCCGGCTGGCCCGCCGAGGCCGTGCAGGACGTGACCGCCGCCCAGATCCAGCGGCCTTTCCAGGGCGCCACCGCCTTCGGCCCCGGCTCCCCTGTGCTCGCCGATCTCGGCGGCCCCACGCCTTATCCCGCCAAGGTGCTCGCCGTCGTCGCCGCGGACAAATGGCTCGTTCGCATCGACAACGCCGGCCCTCAATACGATCAGGTCGTCGACGCGATGCACCTGCGCCCGTTCGAGGCGCCGCCGGCCGTCACCGCGCCCCCGGCGGTGACGTCGGCCCCGACGGCCGCGCCGCACGCCTCCGGCACGCCGGACGCCGGAAAGCCGCCCACCAAAGCCTCCGCGACGCCCGCCGCCCCCCCGGCCCCCGCCGGTCCCGCGCCCCTCAAGGCCGGAGACGCGGTGCTGGTGCTCGCCCGAGGCGTCTACCAACCCGGGAAGATCGTGGGCCCTGGCGCCGCGGCCGGGTCCTTCAAGGTCCGAGTCGACGGCGCGGCGGCGGACGAAGAGGCGACGGCCGCGAACGTGGCCCGCCTTCAGGAGCCGCAGAAGAACAAATACGGCGCAGGACAGCTCGTATTCGTGGAGTGGCACGGCCTCTTCCTGGCCGCGAAGGTGATGAAGGATCAGGGCAGCGGCAACTACTCTGTTCGTCTGGAGGGCAAGGGAGCGGAGAGCGACGAGATCATCCCTGCTCGCCGCCTCCGCCCGCGCTGATCTCCACGGAGCGCCTGGTAGCCGCTATCTCCGGTCCTACAAGGGTGGTGCCGTGGTCTCCAAGCCAGTGAAAGACGCGCTCACGTTCGACTCGTTGATCGGGACCATGGCGGCCACGGATGCCCATTTCGTGGCCGAAACCGTGCGCGCGGTCAACGCGGGTTTGACCTTGCGGAACTGGTGCTTCGGCCTCCACATCCACGCGTACGAGCGTTGGGGATCCGGCCGGGCCCGCTACGGAGATCGGCTCGTGGCAGCGCTGTCTGACAGGCTGAAGGCGCGCGGGCTCACCAACGTTGGGCGTCGGCAGCTCTACGATTACCTCCACTTTTTTCGAGCTTACCCGGATCTTGCGCGAGCCGTCCCGGAGCGCGCCCTCGTGCTCCTGTCCAGCCTGCTGGATCCTGAATCCATGCTGCAGACGTCCCGTCCTCAGCCGCCTCCCGCGGCGACCACCCAGGATTCGGACCCCCACGAGATTGTGCCGACAGCGTCCGCACAATCGTTGCTCGCGTTCATTTCGGAGTCGCTCGGCGCCGAGATTGTGCGGACAGCGCCCGCACAATCTTCCCTCGCTCCAGAGGTGCTGGTCGGAAACCTGGCCTACAGTCACTTCGAACAGCTCCTCCGCTTGGAGGACGATGGACGGCGGCGCTTCTACGAGATGGAAGCCGTGAAGGGACGGTGGTCCGTGCGCGAGCTGCGGCGACAGATCGCCTCGTTGTTGTTCGAGCGCACGGGGCTCTCCACGGACAAGGGGGCTCTCCTACGGACTGTCCACGAGAAGGCGGAGGTGCTGACCCCGGGGCAGGTCATCCGCGATCCGTATGTCTTCGAGGTCTTCGGCCTCCGCTCCCGCGAGGTGATGGGCGAATCGGCTCTGGAAGACGCCCTGATCGACAAGCTGCAAGCCTTCCTGCTCGAGCTCGGCCGCGGGTTCTGCTTCGAGGCGCGACAGAAGCGAATCCTCATCGGCGGCGAGCACTTCTTCGTGGACCTCGTCTTTTATCACCGGGTGCTCAAGTGCCATGTCCTCGTGGAGCTCAAGGTGGACGAGTTCCGGCACGAGCACCTGGGCCAGCTCAACACCTACGTGAACTATTACCGCAAGCACGAACGCACCGACGGCGACAGCGATCCCATCGGTCTGCTCCTGTGCACTCGGAAGAACGAGGCGCTCGTCGAGTATGCGCTCGCGGGGATTGACAATCAGCTCTTCGTGTCCCGCTACCAGCTCGAGCTGCCGACGAGGGAGGAGCTACAAAAGGTGCTGCAGGCGGGGATCCGAGAGAGGTAGGAGCGGGAGGCCTCGGGGGAAATCGATCCAGCTCCTCACCGTCGGATCGCCCGTTGCGCCCCGGCCCCGGCCCTGATCGACAGTGGTACTGAGTCAAAATTCCCCAAATGAGGCTTGTCTTCATGCCAGTACCGGTTTACGCGCTCGGCATTCGGAGGCGCTAACAGCCCGTGGATCTAAAATCCACGGGCTGCTAACGATGAAATCTCGGGGCAACATTGTTCGTCACGGTCTCTCCCTTGTCGCGGTCCTGACAGCGGCGACGCTCGCCGGCTGTGTGGCCGGCGACGGCCAGCCCGACGAGTCGGAGGAGGTCGCCGATTCGACGCTCTCGTTCGAGGAGTTCCTCAGCCACACGTACAAGGAGCCGGGCGGCGTGTGGATCGCGGACGGCGACACCCCGTTCGAGACCTTGGAGCAGCTCCACGAATTCTACGAGACGTTCCTCCAGAACGGGGCGCTCGCGATCATGACGTCCGGCGGCGCCGACGTGAAGTGGGACGACACGCAGAAGCTCAACCTCACCTACTGTGTGAGCACCACCTTCGGCTCGAAGTACACCGAAGGTCGTGAACGCCATGGACTCGGCCACGGGCGCGTGGGAGGCGGCGGCCAACGTGAACTTCGTGCATGCCAGCCAGTACGACTCGGCGTGCGACGGGAACCAGGGAGCGGTGGTGTTCGACGTCCGCCCCGTGCACAGCGGTCAGTACCTGGCGCGCGCTCACGCCCTACGACTCCGACTCGGTGATGCACTATCCCCAGTGCAACGGGACGGGCAACTGGTCGCTCACGCTCACGAGCTACGACAAATCCGGCGCGGCCTCGGTGTACGGGGCCCCGGGCGCCGGAGGCGGCGGAGGCGGCGGAGGCGGCAAGGGCGGCGGCAAGCCCAAATGAAGAACCACTGAAAAGAGCGGATGGGCCTCGTCCTCAATCCACACGAAGGTACGTCTTTCCGATCCGCACGAGCGGAATGTCCCAGTCGGCCTCGGTCTCGTGGCGCTGGCCGCCGATCTCAATGTGAAGAGTGAGCACGCTCCCGGGGGCGAGCCGCGTGAGATCCATGGCGTCGGTGAGCCACGCTCCGCCGACGCGCGCTCCGGCGATGGTGGCGCTGGTCTCGAAGCCGTCCGCGAAGATGGGGACGATGGGGCCGAGATCGCCGAGGTCGTCGTCGTCCACGGGGCACAGCGTCCCTCCGAGGTCGGCGAGGACGCGGAGATCGAGCTCGATGCTGCAGCTCTTCTTGCCCCACCGATCGCCGATGAGGCACGCGAGGCCGGCCACGCGGGCGGCGAAGAGGCGATTGACAGACACCCAGTCGCCAGCCGGAGGCAGGGAGTCGTGCTTTCTCTGGAGGAGGCCGATATAGGCGGTCCAGAGACGCGAGACATCGCGATCCAGGCGCTCCTGCGCGGCTCGGCGAGGGGCGCCCTCGATCTCGGTGAAGAACTCCAGCTCGCCGAGCGCCTTCTCGATCGGCGGCCGGAGGTCCGGCGCCAAGGGGTGCTCGAGCGTGGGAGTCCATGACTCGTAGTCGCGGAATTTCTCCTCGAGCTTCGCCTCCGCCTCCCTCGCGCCCGCGGCCATCATTTGCGTCGTGGTCGCGCGACACTCGGCCTTTCCGACAGGGCTCTTGATCTGGAAGGGCACGCTCCCGGGATAGGCGCCCTCCATCTTGCCGAGGTAGTCGTTGCTGCTGAAGAGATCGTAGTCGCCGAGCTCGAAGGTGACGGGGTCCTGCGCGCGGAGCCACGTGCGGAAGGTGAACGTGCCAGTCGAGGAGTAGAAGCGCGGGCCCCTCGTGAATTTCTCGCTCGCGAACGTGGCCCAGACGAGGAGATCGGGCGTCGAGATGGAGATCCACGTCCGGCCGTTGAGGTCGTCGACGCCGTCGACCCCGGCCTTCGCCTGGGCCTCGAACGTGCACACGAGGGGCGTGCCGCCCTTGGATCGGGGACCTCCGTTGATCTCCGGGGCGATGCGCGGCGGGAGATCGTCGAATACGCGCTCTCCCCAGCGATCTTCGTCGAAATGCTCGGGCGTGAGCGTCGTCTTCGGCGGCGCGCTCTGCGCGATCGGCTTTGGGTCCTTGGGTCTCCGGCGCTCGAAGGCGTCGGCCGCTTCCCGGCTGCGGAGCTTGGGCTGGTTCTCGCAGCGGCTCGCGAAAGGGACGCACGCCGGGAGGAGCAGCGTCACGAGGAGAAGGAGCGCCTCCACCGACCTTCGCACGCGACGCCGTCCTTCGTTGCCCGGGCCATCGAACACCGTGCCGCCGTGGATCAACTGCATTGCGGGGACG
>Ga0268298_10006271_pt1 | contig 10863 bp, 15 predicted proteins | sample WWTPWeurt_MetaG_FD_194462 | JGI IMG/M metagenome (GOLD analysis project Ga0268298, IMG submission 194462) | Activated sludge microbial communities from WWTP in Nijmegen, Gelderland, Netherland - WWTP Weurt | ecosystem: Engineered > WWTP > Aerobic digester > Activated sludge | place... | reverse complement strand
ACTGCCGGTGGTAACGGCGAAACTGAACTCAGCTCGGCTCGCTGCCTACGGTGTCTCCACGGAAGAGGCACTGGATACGGTGGCAGCTTCGCAAGCTGGAAAAGTGGTAGGCACTATTTATCAGGGCAAGCCGCGCTACGATCTAACAGTTCGCTTCCAGCCGGATAAACTCAAACGAGCCGAAGACCTGGGCGCCCTGCCGGTCAAGAGCCTGGCCGGTGAACTGGTACCCTTGAGACAGCTAGCTACTCTGCAAAAAACCGAAGATGCCGCTCAAATTGCCCACCTGCAAACCGACCGCACCTATATGGTGCAGGTCAATGTGCGGGGTCAAGATCTGGGCACCTACGTAAAGGAAGCCCGAGCCCTGGTGGATAAGAACCTGCAACTACCAGCCGGTTACCGCATCACCTGGGGCGGTCAGTTCGAGAACCTACAGGAAGCCCAGAGCCGCCTCTTCGTGCTCGTGCCCCTGGTGCTCTTGCTCATATTCATGCTGCTCTATGCCTCCTTCGGCAGCATGAAGCCGGGACTGCTCATTTTTTCCAACATACCGCTCGCCCTCTCCGGTGGTCTGGCCGCCCTCTACCTCAGGGGCATGCCCCTTTCGGTCACTGCCGGTGTGGGTTTCATTGCTCTATTTGGAGTGGCGGTCTTAAACGGTGTGGTGCTTGTCACAACCATTCAACAGTTAGAAAAGAACGAGGGACTGACGCCCCGGCAAGCCGCCCTCAAAGGAGCCCAGAAGCGGCTTAGACCGGTTTTGATGACGGCCCTGGTGGCCTCCCTGGGCTTTGTGCCCATGGCCCTTGCCACTACAGTGGGAGCGGAGGTACAGCGCCCTCTGGCCACGGTGGTGATAGGTGGTCTAATCACTTCCACGGCCCTTACCTTGCTTGTCATTCCGGCAGTTTATGCCTTAATCTGCGGCCCAAAGGGCGGTCGCAAGAGGAAAAAACAGAGCCGACTTAAACCCTTAAGCGAGCCTGAAACTGCGGCTCAACCAGGAAAGTAGGCGCGGCAGGAGGCGAGAACGCTCTTTCTGGAGAAGACAGTCCAGTTCAGCCAGTTCGTTGATGAGGCTGAAAGTGCCATTTTGCCTGGGCGACTGAAAGACAAGCCCGGGAGTCTCAAGGTCGAAGGGGGCAATGGTGTGTACATTGCGGTTATGGCGGGCGCCGCGAATTTCCGGGGCGGCACCTGAGAAAACCTGAAAAACACCACCGGGTTCACCCCGGCGCTCCTTAACCTCAATGCGATACTGACGCAAATGCTCAAGTTGGCAGGCTGGTATTCGCTCCTTCACCACGGCCATTTCTTCAAACTGAAGGGCAATAGTGTGAGCCAGACCATTACTCTCGATAAAGTAAGAGTTCAGCACTTCATCGAGAAAGTCGGCTATTTTCTGGCGATTGTGGAGACTGAAGGAACCGGCAAGTTTTCCGCCGACACTGACAACGACGACCGTGTCATCACCGATGTAGATGGAAGCACAAGACATATGCACACCCGGTAAAGAAGTCCCTACTGACAATATATCACGCTCCCGCCAACCAGGCCCGGCAAAACCACAGGACACAATGAGGTCTCTTTATCTCCGCCAACCAGCAGGCATATGCTACTTCCGGCCTGTGGACCTCGCCAATGAAAAGTCTCCAAGACCACGTCACCGTCGTCCTCACCCCGGACAACTGCGCCACTAGCCATTCTGTCTTCACCGTGTCTATTAACTACACCAGGATTTCGGGCAAAATTCGGACGGGTTTTGCAGATGCCGGGGTCGCCTGTACTACGCTCACGTAGTACAATCAGTAGTACAAAAAAGCATGGTAACTATGCGAATCGTTGGCTATAACTGAGAAAGCTTGAACCGGCATGGCGTAACAACTGAGATGATTGACGAGGTTTTGCTCGGCACCATGGTTAGCTACTTTTCTGTGGATGAAGCGGACGAAACTTGCGAGATTCTTGTTGGTTATACCTTCACTGAGAGACTATTAGAAATAGGTCTGCGGTATCCTTCTCCAAATGAACTCTATGTTTTTCACGCTCAAACTGTGTCCCCGCAATACAGAAAACTCTTTGAGGAGGACTGGAAGAATGGCTAAGCTCACTTCCAAACAACTACAAAAAGCGCATGAAGAGCAAAAAGATGATGCCCGTCAGCGTATCGCAGAGAGAGGTATTTTGCAATTTCGAGCAGATCAAGAAACCGTCTTAGCTGTCTTAGCGGCTGCCGATAAGCAGAACGTTCCGGTTGGCGCGCTACTCAGGCAATGGGTGCAAGAGAAATTAGCAACTGAACATCCGGCACCCAAAACGCTCGATCTAAATCAGAGAGTTACTTTTCTCGAACAGGAAGTTTCGGATCTTCGGAAAAAAATGCGGTCATAGCAAGCATGCTTGTGACAGTTGCGTGATGGAAGCTATGTCCAAGCAGAACGCTGGTTGAGCGATCTCAAAAAGCCAGAAGGAAAGGGCTGCCGTAGTCGGCAGCCCTTTCCTTCTGGCTTGCTAAATTGTGCCGCCCAATTTGTTGCGCTTTTATGCCGCTGGTAACATTTTCGAACGGCGTTTGAGCCAAAAGGTAGAATTGTGTAACGACTTGGCTTGTGGCAAAATGACGATCAATAATTGCATGTGGCACAACTACATCAGTAGCAGTTTCACTGCCTGCGACGACCTCCAGGCACTACGGTCTGTGTGCTTACAGTCTAATTCGAGGAGTGGAAAAACTTCAGTGAACCCACCGGTCCCACCGTTCACCCATGAAAGCGCTGTTCAAAAGGTTCGTCTGGCCGAGGATGGCTGGAATTCACGAACACCTGAACGAGTTTGTCTGGCTTATTCTCAAGACTCAAAGTGGCGAAACCGTTCTGAGTTTCTCACAGGAAGGGAGGCGATCGTTGCTTTCCTGACTCGCAAATGGACCAGGGAGCTGGATTACCGATTGATAAAAGAGCTGTGGACGTTTACTGGCAACAAGATCGCAGTACGTTTCGCCTACGAGTGGCACGATGATTCGGGGAATTGGTACCGATCGTATGGCAATGAAAATTGGGAATTTGATGAACAGGGCCTTATGAAGGCTCGACATGCTAGCATCAACGACTTGCCAATTTCAGAATCAGAACGCAAATTTCACTGGCCGCTTGGGCGCCGCCCAGATGACCACCCATCACTTTCAGAACTGGGGTTGTGAATAAGACCATTGCGCTTAGGAGATAGAGGCCGAGCCACTGGTGCTAACTTATCATCCGCCACGGCATTTGGTGTGCAAACTTGAACGTCACGGCATGTCAAACTTTTGCACATAGGACTTCGTTTTTCGTCTCGATCAGTTTGGCAATACTTTGATCTTTTTTGTCAATTGCGCTTAGGGCATAGTATTTAAGGCCTTCGCCGATAAGTAAGAGAGAAAGACCAGGAGAGGCTGCATCCTCTATGAGGAATTGTCCAGGCACCATCTGTGAGTACGGGAACAGGCAAGCGACTCTGCTGCCAACACTCACAAGCAAGCATCTACATCCGTAACTACACAAGTCCCAAAACCCAGACAGCCACTAGCTCGTGAGGCTTACTATACAAACGAGAATGCTATTATCATTAATAGAACCCTCGATCCATTTTTTGTGAGGTCTAAGAGTGCGGACTTTTAAAGTACTTATGGCCGTGATCGTCGCCAGCGCGTTCCTAATCATAACTCAAGCTGTGTTTATTTTTCGCCATGTGCCAGCCTTGAGATGCGGGACCATAATGGGACTGGAAGCAGCAAATATACACTCATGGAGCCGAATTGAGTTGTTAAACAGGCTTGGAAATCCTGATTTTACACTTCAAAAGTCGGATGGCAGTGAGTCGTTATGTTATCTACAAGGCTTCATGAATACGGGTGTTTCTTTTGACCTTAGGAAAAACAAAGTCGAAGGGATACTTAGTCATACCAATTGGCACGATGAATGGTGGCATGAATGAAAATTTTCTGTCCGTGAACTACCAAGACCTGAAGCCGCCAACTCACCAATTCCGATGGGACTTTTATTGGAAACAAAGGGTTCAAAGTCGTCTCAATATACAGCCTGGATCGACGAAAACAACACGTCCATTTGGCAATCGTCCAAAGTTATCGGTCTTCTCGTCCCAAACTTCATAGCCACGACTTCTGACGCGATTCGCTACAGCATCCATTTCAGCTTGCTTGATATTTTTTGAACTGGTCAAAGACAATTCTTCGACCTGCCAGTTTAAACCTCTATGCGTTTTAATAGACTCCAACATATCAGGATCGGCTAATCGCTCTCTATGACCGAGTGGTTGGATTCTCAGTGCAGTGCCCTTTGTTGTCTTGAGTACTAGAGCTTCACCGCCAGCGTTAAGATATCTAGTGCCCAATGGAATTTGCGGAAAGATTTCCTCTGTTGGTGCCTTTAGAAGCAGGTCATGGTAGCGCTCCGTTCTCCTTGCTTCGAGAACACCATTTCTCAAAGAGCTCGAACGCAAAAATCCGAAGTCATTACGGTGGTTGCCGAGCTCAACCATTTCAGAAAGCTTTTGTCCAAATTTGTCTGTGCCATCTGCCTGATCGGCTAGTTTCAGACCAAACCGCTGTCTTTCTGTGGAAAACCAAACCTTGCTGCCGTTTGAGTAGGTTCTTACCATTCCGTTGGCACCGGCCACCAGGTTCGTACCGTCATTCAAGTCCACTTTTACCATCTTGTCCGATACACACGACCACTTTCCACTGCCGCCCCAGGCAACGTAGCCATTGGCACTTGTGTGCAATTCAGTACCAGGAGCGAGTTTAGTAGCTTCTGCAGCGTCCGCAAGCAGCCTGGTGCCAAGGCGGTGATCAAGAACTCTGGGCAGGACAAACTTGCAGCCCAAACCGGCAGTTGCCGCTATGCCAAGAGCAATAGTTGTTTTGGGATGTTCACGGGCCCAGTCAGCGGCTTCCTCGGTCAGACGCGAGGTACTCTCGCTCAGCCAGGTCTTAATCTCTGTAGTTTTGGAAGGTACGTCTAGCATAGAAGAAGAATATTTTCGAGCATGCACAGCAGGTCGCCTGCGCTCAATGGGGATTCACCAATGCTATGGAACTGAAGAGTTCCAAGCAAGGGTGGAAATACGGCAGAGGGCAGAATTAATTTCGCCACCAATAATATTGGACACTTTTCAAGGCAACACGAACAGCGCTAACCAGGGCTGGAAGGGCCTTCAAGATATATCAGAACGCAAAAATGAAATCCAATGCGGTGCTATTATGTTCTATCGTTCGTAGTGCCGTTTTTTATTTGCGGTATTGGCGCTTGGTTATGGACAGAAGGCAGAAGCGATCGCCCTCACGGAGCGCTCGCTTCTAATAAAGAACTAGCAGATGCAGAGCGACAAATAGATACGGATTCAAACAAAAAATGCTTGGCTGTCGGATAGCCCTTCAAAATGATTTTGTGAAGCGCATTGTCTCCTTCAGAAAGTTCATAGAGCCGTTGGTCTGACAAAATAAAGCCATGCTCGTATGCCCCTAGGCAAAACTGATCCCCAGGCGGATACATACATTCAGTGTATGGCAATAGTGTGCTCTCCGTCTTCACCGCCGGACTGAGGCCAAGCGGCTCAATAAGCGCCTCGGCCTTTTCGGGCAGGATGAGAGGGCAAAAGTCCAGTGGAGAACAGCGAAGTCGCTCGAAACAGTGTGGGCGGATACAACAAAAAAATGCCGTAGGCACATACAAGCAACAAACAATTTGACCAGAGCAAGAAACGACAAGAACGTCACTGGCGCGAAGTTTGAGAGCAAACACTTGACGATATGCCAGTTTTGGCATAAAATGAACCAATGAGCAAAAGCAAGAACCGGAAGAGCCCAAACCCAAGGAGAAAGAAGAAAAAGAGGTCATATTCTGGCCGGAGAATTTGACATACGAGTTGAAAAAAGACTGGCCTGAAGCTGTGCGCAAAGAAGGCGGCTTTCAACTCTACCGCGTTCAGCAAGGGTTGGAGCCAAACAACTTTCGTCCGATGCCCACTATTGGTGCGGGTGTCAAAGAGATAAAGCTACAAGATGATGACAAAAGTCAGTATCGATTGATCTACATAGCGAAGTTCGAGGAAGCAGTTTACGTCTTCCACGTCATCACAAGAAAGACTACCGAAGCTACTTCTCCCCCAGATATTGCGCTAGCAAAAAAACGACTTTCCGAGATCGTTCAACACAGACAAAAGAGTAAAAAGAAATGAGCAAGAACGTATTTTTAGATCTGGGATTCAGTGAAGAAGAAGCTGCTGGGCTGAAATTGAAGTCCTATCTCTTCATTTCTTTGCAAGAAGCGATTGAAAAATCTGGAAAAAAGCAGGTCGATGTTGCGCAGATTCTTGGTACTGACCAGGCAAAGGTTTCCAAGATTCTCAACGGAAAGTTCGATGAATTCTCAATCGAGCGCATCACAGAATACATGCAAAAACTCGGCTATGACATACATATCGGCACGCGCCCGGCACCTGGTGACCGGCAAGGTACAGTTATAATGGACAAGCGCGAGTTCGCTGGCGTCTAGCAAATTTGCCTGGGCGTCCAAATTTCACTCCTCGCGCCAAAATCGCTTTCCTTCCGATATCAGTTCTATCCCGGCTCAACTCTCTTTCGAACTCTGCCATGTCGAAAAAACGTCATCACCAACCGCCCGGCTGACGGTGTGGTATGGGCCCAGGGCTCCCGCAACGACTTAGATGATCATGACGACCTCGCCCCTGAGAGATCGGCTTATTTAGCTGCTTTAGCAGTGGTGGTCATAAGTTCTTTCAATGACTCCTCACCACAGGCGACACCATAGAGATCATAGGGTCTGGCTTCTTCCACCAGCACATTATTGACCTCGGCCATGAAGACATCATGTTCGCCTTCTCTGATGTAGACCTGGTTATCGATACCGGGAGCATCCCACTGGCTGCGCCCGATATAGAGCCGTTTGCGCTCATCGAAACTTTCAACCAGAACGGGAATGGTGGTACCCACCATTGCTTCATTGAGAGAAAGGGAGATGCCGTGCTGAAGTTGCATAATGCGCTTCTGGCGCGCTTTCTTTACCTTCTCCGGCAGTTGATCGCTCATATGACCGCTTGGTACTTCCATCTGCTTGGAGTAAGTAAATACTCCCAGACGATCAAAGCGATAGCGTTCAATGAAGTCGTAGAGGTGCTGGAAGTGTTCTTCTGTTTCGCCGGGGAAACCGACGATAAAGGTAGAGCGAATTTTTACTCCGGGCAAGCATTCACGGATGAGGTCCATGACTTTCTCCGGATGTTTGGGTCTGGCCATGGCTGCCAGCACATCGGGATGGGAATGCTGGAGGGGAATATCCACGTACTTAACCACCTTGGGCAGGCGAGCCATGGTTTCAAGCAAAGCCCGGTTCGTCTCAGTGGGATAACAGTACATGATGCGGATCCAGTCCAGCTCTTCAATTTCGTGCAGAGCTTCGAGCAATTCCGGCAAGGCCATGCGGTTATAGATATCGAGACCGTAATAACTGGAATCTTGCGAAACAAGAATGATTTCTTTCACGCCGCCATGCACCAGCATGCGCGCTTCCTTCACCAGAGACTCGATGGAACGGGAACGGAACTTACCGCGCAACTGCGGAATGATGCAAAAAGAGCAGGCATGATCACAGCCTTCGGCAATCTTCAAATAGGCGGAAGCACCAACACCGGTCTGCATGCGCGGCAAAACTTCGTCATCGTAGTTGTTGGGCACATCGCTTACTTCCACCACGCGCAATGAAGAATCTCTGGCGATGGAAGTAATTACATCAACAATCTTGGTGATATCACCGGTTCCGACAATGGCTCTCGCTTCCGGAATCTCCGTAAGCAGTTCTTCCTTGAAGTGCTGGGCCAGGCAGCCGGCAATGATAAGCTCTTTACCCTGATCAGCCAGTTCCACCAGGGTGCGCACCGACTCTTTGCGGGCATCGCCGATAAACGAGCAAGTGTTGACGAGGCACATCTGCGCTTCGTCATTATCAAAGGTGACTTCAAACCCGGCTTTGTTCAAAAGCCCGAGCATCACTTCCGTGTCAGTGGCATTCTTTGGACAGCCAAGTGAAACCACCCCTATTTTGGGGTTGCGCATCTACAGTACCTCTACTAGCTAGTCGTTATCCAGGCGACCATCATTGTAGCGGTAAGGTACATCTATAGATCGTGCGCCACCGCCGGAGGACACTCCGGGGATGTCGCGGGTGCCGCCGTCATCGAGGCGACGATGGCGTCTTTCGCTGACAGGGGCGCCATCCGAGCTGGCACGACGTAGTGAAATCGTCCTCTTTACATTTGTAACAGGCTTGACGGTGGTGGTTGTGGTAGATGCCTGGGCCGGATCACCGGCAGCCACCTGGGTGCTTGTGGCCGCTTGCGGCGGTGTGAAGGTGGCTTCCTTCCGGCGCCCTGCCGGACCGAAGACTTCAGTTTTACCCAGATAGTCGGTAACGCTCAAGGATGCGCCGTTGCCGGCCACCACGGTGAGACCCTGGGCATCTTCGAAATCGCGCTTATCGCCTGATTCAAGATAACCAACGAAAACTGTTGAACCGGATGAGACAGACTTCACCTCAACCCAGACGTGCTGAGTGGCCGAGAGCGTGATCTTGCCTGTGGAAGCCGGCAATACACCAGGCACCTGGGCATTGGGCAGCTGGCTGGTGGTGGCTGCTACTTGCATACCGGCAGCATTGAAGCGGGTAGCCGAGTCGCGTAACTGCAAAACACCGGGATCTTGTTGAGAAAGCTGGGACTGCTGCCACCATCCCAGAGCACATACGGAAGCCAGAACGGCCACCAGAAGAAGGCTGGGATAAAAGAAGGTTTTAGTGAAACTGGGGGCATCGGAAATTACATGGGTGGGAGCCACATAGCTCACCGTGGGCGGCGGCGTTTCACGCCCCTTGCCGATACCAAAGATGCCCGGCTTGTTCTGTCCGTCGGACAGGCCGGCACGTTTGTACTCATCAGCCAGAGCCTGACCGGATAAGCCTAGAGTATCGCCATAGCGCTTGATGAAGCCGGCCACATAAACCGGCTCGGGCAGGTCATCCACACGGCCAAACTCAATGGCTTCCAGGTGGTTGGTTGGAATTCTGGTCCGGTCATAAACTTGCCCCAGAGAAAGATTCTGGGCTTCCCGTGCTGCTTTTAGTTTCTGACCTACTTGCTCTAAAGACATTGTGGCAGTGCTCACCGCGATGACCGGTCCTTATAAAATCGGTTTTCCAGATTTACCTCAAGACCGATACAGAGTGGATATCTCACTATCAGTCAGGCGACGCCATTTTCCAGGCGGCAACTGCCTCAATTGTAACCCACCAATGGCAACCCTGACCAAACGATTAACATCATAACCAAGAGCGGCGCACATACGCCTGATTTGCCGGTTTCGCCCTTCGTAGAGCTGCATTTCAAAGGTTGTGGCATGAGAATTAGCAGAAATTTTGCGAACTTTTGCCGGCCGCGTAACACCATCTGACAACCGAATGCCTTTTGCCAGAGCGGAATAATCAGAAGCTTGCATTTGCCCCTTGACAGTCACCTCGTATATTTTGGCCACGTCGTGGGAGGGATGGGTGAGGAGTTTAGCCAGTTCACCGTCATTTGTGAGGAGGATAAGCCCCTCTGAATCACGGTCGAGGCGACCTACCGGCTTCAAATGCCTCAACTCCGGCGGCAAAAGATCCAGCACGGTGCGCCGACCTCTCTCATCATCACAGGTGGAGACATAGTCTTTGGGCTTGTTCAAAAGCAGATAGTCGTGGAAGCGAGTCACTACTTCCTCGCCGTCCACGACTATTTGATCGTGATCTATATCGACCATCAGACTGAAGTCTGTGGTCAAAGTGCCGTTCACCATCACCTTACCGGCGGCAATCAACTCATCAGCCTTACGCCGACTGGCAATACCAGTCAGGGCAATGGCTCGATTGAGACGATAAAGTGTGGGCAACTTGTAAGCTAGCCGCCGGAGGCAGCGCTCTCGACGTCATCCACCAGCACTTTACCGCCCTGTCCTGCCAGTTCTTGCAGTTTGTGGGCGATCTGGTCTTTGGTTCCAGCCACGGAGTCGCTGGCTTTCTTTAAGACTTCGTTGCTCTTGGATTGCAAATCGGTGATGGTAGTGCCGGTCTTCTCTTTGATATCGGTCAAAGAGTCGGAAGCCTGCTTGTAAAGGTCTTCAGAACCATCGGCTATTTGACGTCGCAATTCCGCACCGGACTTGGGAGCTGAAAGCAGACCGATGATATAACCAATCGCTCCGCCGACTACTAGACCTTCCAGAAATCTACTCATGATGCTTGTTTTACCTCTTATTTCTTTGGCCAAACCATTTAAGTTTTGCTTACTTGCTTGGATTTGCCCTCCGGCAATTACTTGCCCACCTCAGTCAAAGATCTTGCATCCCGACTGCGCTCTCTTTCTTCCTTGTTACCCTTTGGCTCTAGATAAGCCCTGATACCGGCCATGAAGCCGGCACCAAATACCGATGAATTCTTCTTAGCCGAGTCTGCGGCCTTAGTCAGTCCGCCTGTTACATCGCCAACCTTGTGCCCCACGTCACCGATGGATCTCTCCGCCCGTCCCTTCAATTCGATCACGGTACCAAGCAGGGTATCTACCTGTTTGAGGGTCGGTCCAAGCTCCTTGTCTACAGTGCCGAGAAGGCGCTCAAGAGCCGAAAGCGTGCGCTCTGATTGCTTGACCATGGACATGAGCGGCATACTGACAGCCATCAGTGATACAGCCAGGAAAATGAGGGAGACGGCCACAAGTATGTTCAAGCTACCGGATATTTGATCCACGGGAAAATCCTTCTAA
>Ga0268298_10006269_pt1 | contig 10864 bp, 13 predicted proteins | sample WWTPWeurt_MetaG_FD_194462 | JGI IMG/M metagenome (GOLD analysis project Ga0268298, IMG submission 194462) | Activated sludge microbial communities from WWTP in Nijmegen, Gelderland, Netherland - WWTP Weurt | ecosystem: Engineered > WWTP > Aerobic digester > Activated sludge | place... | reverse complement strand
CCGACCTGTGAGCCCGGCCGAATCCTGGCTATAATGCGAGGCTCTGTTCCTCGATAGCTCAGTCGGTAGAGCGCCGGACTGTTAATCCGTAGGTCCCTGGTTCGAGCCCAGGTCGGGGAGCCAAGAATCCAGCAGTGACGGGCCTTTGCAGGGCTCCGCGTGAAGTCCGCCGGTAACGGCGGTGTCAAACTCACCAGGAGCACACAATGGCACTTCATCATGAGTCCGCCGGTAACTCGGCCGCGTCTGGCAACGCGGTCACCACCGGCCCTTCGAGCCTCGACCAGGCGCGCAACGCGCGCTCGGCCGGGGCTTCTTCCATTGCGGTCGAGGAACGGGCTGGCGCGTTCGCGGATCTGCGAGTGACGCTGCGGCTGATCCGCTTCCTGTCCGAGGCCACGGATGCTCACCTCGAGCAGTACCGCGGCTGCGAGATCGACCGCGAGGACATGCAGTCCGCGTTCACCTTCCTCGGCGAGCTCTCGCGGGGTGCGCTCGCCAAGCTGGGCGCGCTCGAAGCGGAGGTGTGCCATGACTGAGGCTCACACTGGCAAGGGTTCTTTCGTTTGCACGCAGGATTGGCTCGATGCCCGGTGCACACAGCTCAACTGGCGCATCGGGGAGCTGTTCGACTTGATCGCAGTCTTCCGCGTGGCCACCGAGGTCGTCGAGCAGCACAACAACGACAACGGGCCCGCCCTCTATGAGGTTGAGCGCCTGCTGCGCTCCGGGCTGTGCGGTCTGCAGCGCATCGGCGATGACCTGGGCGAAGTAGAGACGGCGATGCAGCAGCGCGACCTGCCGGAGGGGCGCCATGCTTGAGCTGCCCGCCCTGCCCCTTCGCGCTGGCCAGTTGCCGCTCGGCGACCTGGTCGACCTCTACATGGCGCACTACGACGGCCGCGACACCACGCGCGTGCAGCGGCTGACCTGGTGGAAAGCCCGGCTCGGCGCGCTGCCGCTGGCCGAGCTGAGCGATGACCACGTGCACGCCGCGATCGAGGAGCTGGCCAATCAGCACAGCCGCTACTACGCCGGCAAGGATGCCGACGGCGCGCCGATCTACCGGGCCAAGAAGAAGCCCCTCACGCCGGCAACGCTGAATCGCTACCAGACGGCGCTCGCCGCGGTGATCACCTGGGCGATCAAGAAGCGCATCGCACCGAAGGGCTACGTGCACCCGGTGCGATCGGTCGAGCGCCGGCCGGAGGATAACGAGCGCACGCGCTTCCTGAGCGACGATGAGTGCAGACGCCTGCTCGACGCCTGCAAGGCCTCGTCCTGGCCGCGTCTGTACGTGCTGGTGCTGATGGCACTGACCACGGGCGCGCGGAAAGGCGAGCTGACCGGGCTGACCTGGGCAGACGTCGACCTCGAGCGCGCCGAGGCGCACGTGGGCCGCACGAAAAATGGGGACCCTCGTGTTCTTCCGCTGGTGCCGGCGGTGATCGAGGAGCTGCAGAAGTTCAAGGCCGGCGCCTCGTCCTTCGTCTTCCGCTCGCCACGCTCGGCCGAGCGGGTCTTTGCCTTCGAGCCGCGCTTCCACGAGGCGCTGAGGGCCGCGCGGATCAAGGGGGCGACCTTCCACACCCTGCGGCACTCCGCGGCCTCTACGCTGGCGCGCAACGGCGCCACGCTGCTGGAGATCGCAGACATCCTGGGCCACCGCCAGCTGCAGATGACCAAGCGATACAGCCACCTGGCCACGAGTCACAAGGCGGCGCTGGTGACGCGCGTAATGGGGGGGCTGCGATGAGCACGGGACGGATCACCTGGCTGACGGACCGCTGGTCCCGCGGGACCATCGTGGAGACACTGCCTCGCCTGCGAGCGCGCTACGGCGATGCGATGGGCGGTGCGGTGGAGCTGACTCGCAGCCTGCTCGAGGACGACCTCGACCAGCCGCGCGCGCAGGATGTGCGGCGCACGCTGAAGGCGATCGCAGAGCGTGGCCGCGCGGCCGAGCTGGACTGCCTGGACACGCAGACAGAGTGCGAGCTGCTGCGGGAGTGCTGGCGAGCGTTCGGCACGGATCGTTTCGATCTGCTGCCTGACGAGGGGTTGAGGCAGATCGCGCGCGCGGCTTTGGATGCCTTCGATCGACCGGCCGGAGCGCCACGCACCGATCGCCACGCCGTGAGTCTGGTGGTGTCGGTGTTGAGGCTCTGGCGCCAGCGGGAGGCCGCCGAGTTGAAGCGGATCAAGGATCGGCGCGGGCGCCAAAAGCGGCGCGTGCACTCCGAGGAGCAGCGACGCCTCGACAAGATCGCGTTGAACCAGGCGCGGCTGCGCATGCTGCGATTTGCGCTCCGTGCGGCTGGCATCAAGGCCGGCCCGAAGAACATCGAGCGACTCATCACCGAGGCCGGGAAGATTCTCTAGGGGCGCTGTTCTCACTCGCGGTGGCCGACGCTGAAATGCGCGGCAAGGCGATACGCAATCGCCTTCGGACCCTGCCAGGGGCCCGTCACCTGCGAGGATTCACATGCAAACACAAGAGGCCAACGGCGGCGGCACGAGCGATCTGCTCGCGCTCCGCCCCCTGCTGGACTATCGGCAAAGCCGCGAGCACGTCTTTCGCAGCGAGCAGTCGCTGCAGTGGTTCGTGCGGCGTCACAAGTCCCGCCTGGTCGACGCCGGTGCGCTGATCATGCTCAGCGGCCGATGGCACGTTGTGCCGAGCCGCTTCGACGCCATCGTGCTCGAAGCTGGCCAGGCCGCGGCAAAGAACCAGGCCGCTGCGTGAAGGCCGCGCAGCATCCGGCCAGCGGGGCAGTCCGCCGCAAGGCCGCGTCCGTCACCTACGTCGACCAGAAGGCGCCGCACCTATACCGCTGCGGCGGCCGTCAGAACGTCTTCGTCAAGGTGGGCGACAGCACGGTGCAGCTGGCGTCCTGCGGGACGCACGAGCACGCGCTTAAGGCGCGCGCCGAGCGCGTGCTCGTGACCGCTCGACTGCGGGGCAAGGGCGCCAAGTGAAATGGAGACGTGCCAAGGACAAGCGCGACGGGCGGCAGTTCGTCGCGCTGCCAATGGTGGTGCTCGAGAGCCCGGGCTATCGAGCCGCAAGCCACACCGCGCGTTCGCTGCTGCTCGACATTGCCATGCAGTACACGGGCAACAACAACGGGCGCCTGACGGCCTCGGCCAAGTACCTGCAGGCGAAGGGCTGGAGCTCGAACGACACCATCGTGCGGGCCCGGCGCGAGCTGCTGGACTGCGGCCTGCTGATCGAGACGCGCAAAGGCGCTCGGCCGAACAAGGCTGCGTGGTACGCGCTGACCTGGCACGACCTCGACCAGGCGACGGGCCTCGACCTGGACCCGAAGCACTACAGGCGCGGCGAGTACATGCGACCGGAGACGCCAAAGCGGGACACGAAACGGGACACGAAAAACGCAGCTCCTGCACCGTCAGACGGTGCAAGAGGGCATGCCATTGCACCGTCTCACGGTGCAAGGCCTTCGATTTATGCACCGTCAGACGGTGCAATGCGGGCCCCTTGATGACCTCCCATTGCACCGTCAGACGGTGCGTATCTAGAGAAGCCATCTGCACGCCCTGGAGGCGGGACAGGGGACATGGCGCCCACGCCTTGTCCCCTGTCGCGTCTCCTGTCCCGCCTTCGCTGTCCCGTGTCCCGGTTCGTGTCCCGACTCATCGAACGGGGGCGTGCCGTGCCAAGTAGCCCGCCGAAGCCATGCACCGTATGCGGCACGCTTGTGCGTGACGGCGGCAGTAGGTGCGAACAGCACCGCCAGAGCTGGGTCAAGAACAAACCGACCAAGCGGGTGACGGGCAGACGTCTGCAGGCTATGCGCGAGGCGCTCTTCATGCGTGATCCCTTGTGCGCTGAGTGCACGCGTCTGGGCCGCGTCTCACTGGCCACGCAGCGCGATCACATCGTGCCCCTTGCAGAAGGTGGCGCAGACGACCACACGAACGAGCAGGGCCTCTGCGACGACTGCCACCGTGAGAAGTCGCTGGCTGAAGCGCTCACCGGAAGGCGGCGAGCTGGAGGGGGCGGGTGAAACCTTGGGCGATCTAGCTGGAAACCGGCCCCGTAGCCAATTTTCTGCGCGCGCGACTTTTGGGGGGTGGGGGGGTAGGTTCTCTAGGAGCGATGTAGTGGAACAAGAACTGAGCAAGTACCTTGAGCAGCAGTTGCGAGCCGCGATGGAGGGCGAGATGCCCCCAAGCTGGCAATCACCGGAGGCGGAGCGAATGGCTGAAGCGTTGCGTGCAGTGTTCTCGGATGCGTTGACCGATCGGGCGCGGGAGCGGATCTTCCTGCGGCTCGGCCTGGCCAGCCTCAGCGGCCTGGTGCATCGCGGCCGCGCGGCGATGGTAGCTGCACGTGCCGCGGCGCTCATGCGCGACGCCCAGGCGCCCCGCTCGGGAGAGACGCCATGACGACGGGCAGCGAGCCGAAGGTGCGCGAGGACGCCATCGTGTCGACCTTCCTGCGCCACGCCAAGGACATGACGGCCGTACTGCTCGACGGGGCCGAGGACGCCACGCTGAATGCCGTACGCGACGCAGTGGTCAAGGGCGCGAGCACCGTGCTCGAAGTGGTCTACCAGCCGGGCGGCGTACCTCAGGTGCAGCTGCTGCTGCAGGACGAGAACGGCGAGCGCCTGGTGATCACCCACGTGGAATTCGTGGCGGCCGAGTGCGCCGTCACTGCGCATTGAGCCGGAGCGCGATGACCTCCGGCCGACTCACCTTCTGGCCTTCGCTGGCCATCAACCGTGCGGGCGCCTGCGCTGACGGCCTGACGCTCTGCACGCGGACTGCGGTGGACCCTTCGGGAAAGCGCGCCGTCGACCCTTCCAACCGTGGCCGGGCGCGCAGAGCTGCGCGCGGGCCGATCTTCGAGAGGTTCACATCATGACGTTCAAGAACGAACAGATCGCCGCCCGTGTGGCGGCCGAAGCGAGCTACCGCGCCACGTGCGCGAAGCTCGGTCTCCCCGATGCCGGCAACGTCCGCGCCGGCGGCACCGTGCGCCAGCTGCACGAGGGCCGCAAGCTCGTGCGCCAGGCCATCAACAAGCAGCGCGCCGAGGCGCCGGTGGGCGACTGGACGCCCGAGCAGTCGCAGTTCTTCGACCACGCCGGCCAGCTGGTGGCGCAGATCGAGACGATGCTCGACGAGGCCGAGCGCGAAGGTGGCGGCGCGCGTGGCGCGGAGCAGTGGCGCCTGCAGGACGGCAGCACGCTGCCGGTGCTGCGCGGCGCCGAGCAGATCCGCTCGCACTACGAGCGGCGCGCGGCCGATGCCGGCGAGGAGATCGGCCTGGCCGACTTCTTCCGCGGCGTGGCGGGACAGAAAACGACGACCGCGGTTCGCAACGCGCTCTCGGTGGGCACGGACACTGCCGGCGGCTACAGCGTGCCCAGCCTGGTGATGCCGAGCATCCTCGAGGCGCTGGCGCCGGTGTCGAGCCTGCTCACGGCCGGCGCCGGTATCGTGCCAGTGGGTGATGGCGCCAAGACCATGACCACGGCCGCGATCAATGCGCTGCCGACCGCGGCCTGGCGGGCGGAGAACGGCTCGGTGTCGGAGAGCGACCCGACGTTCCGCGCCGTCACCGCCACGCCGCGCTCGCTGGCGTTCATGTTCAAGGTGTCGCGCGAGCTGCTCGCCGACAGCCCGAACCTCGAGCCGGCGCTGCGCACGGCGATCGCGCAGGCGTTCGCCAAGGAGCTGGATCGCGCGGGCCTGCGCGGCAGCGGCACGGCGCCGGAGCCGCGCGGCGTCCTCAACGTGGCTGGCATCCAGTCCGTGACGAACGGCGCCAACGGCGCGAGCCTGGCCACCACGGCGTACACCAACCTGATCTCGGCAGTGCAGGCCCTCCTCGCCGCGGACGCGCCGATGCCCACGGCCGCGATCATGGCGCCGCGCTCGCTCACCACGCTGGGCGGCCTGCTCGACACGACCAACCAGCCGCGCCAGCGGCCGGATCTGCTGTCGAACATGCGGTTCATCCCGACCAGCCAGATCCCGGTGAACCTCACCGTCGGAACCAGCAATGACTGCTCAGAGATCTATTGCGCCGACTTCTCGCGCCTGTTCTTCCTCATGCGCGAGCAGATGAGCGTGCAGCTGCTGCTCGAGCGCTTCGCCGACTCCGGCCAGGTCGGGTTCCTGTGCCACGTGCGCGCTGACGTGGTGGTGCAGTACCCGGCGGCGTTCGCCGTGGTGACGGGCGTGCGAGCCTGATCGGTGGCCGGCCGTGCGGACGTCTGCACGGCCGGCCATCTGCGCCAGATCCCCGCACCTCCCCTCGGCGGCCTGGTGCCTCACTCGAAAGAGCCAGCATCCATGTTCAAGTTCATCAATCAGCTGATCGGCAGAAGCCCGCGCGCCGAGACGGCCGCAGCCAGCAACGAGAACGCCATGCGAGCCCTACTCGGTCTGGACGACGCGGACGGCATCACCGTCAACGACTCCACAGCCCTTCGGGTCAGCACGGTTTACGCCTGCCTGGCACGCTTGGCTGGCGCAATGCTGCAGCTCCCCATTCACCAGTACGTGATCGACGACAGCGGCAACCGCAAGCGCGCCCCGCTGGCGCCGCTGTGGTGGCTGCTGAACGAGTCTCCGCATGAAGACTGGACCGCTGCCAGCTGGAAGGAATGGATCATGCATTGCGTGGCGCTTCGAGGCGACCAGCACACCGAGATCCTGCGCGGCCCGGGCGGGACAATTCGCGGCCTGCAGCCGCTGCATCCGGACCACGTGGCGCCGCGGCGCATCGACGGGCGGCTGGTCTATCGAGTGTTCGACGCCATCAAGCGCGAGCACTACATGGTGGCGCGCGAGGACATGCTGCATTTCTGTGGCTACGGCTTCAACGGCGTGCACTCGCTGAGCGTCATCCAGTGGGCTGCGCGCCAGGCGGTACGCAACGCGATCGTGTCGAGCGACCATGCTCGCGAGTCGCTGGCAAACGGTGCCGTGCAGAAGCTGGCTCTCCTCTACCCAAACAAGATCAACCAAGGCCAGCTCGAGCTGCTCCGCGAGAGTTGGTCCGAGACCTATGGCGGCGCAAAGAAGAGCGGCCGACCGATCGTGCTGACCGAAGGGGGACAGATCAAGGAGCTTTCGCTCAGCGCCAGCGATCTGCAGCTGATCGAAGGGCGCAAATTCGAGCGCGAGGAGATCTGCCAGGCCTTCGGTGTGCCGCCCGTGCTGATCGGCGACACCGAGAAGGCGTCGAGCTGGGGAACCGGCATCGAGCAGATCACGCTGGGCTTCGTCAACTTCACGCTCAAGCCGCACCTGGTGCGTTGGGAAGAGGAGCTGAACCGCAAGCTCTTCAAGCGCGCTGGTCAGTTCGTGGAATTCGAGCTCGACGGCCTGCTGCGCGGCGACTCGAAGGCGCAGGCAGACGCCTTCCGAATCGCTCTGGGCGGGCCCGGCACGGGCGATGCCTACATGACTGTGAACGAGGTGCGGCGACTCAAGAACCTTCCGCCGATGGACGGTGCGGAGAACGATCGCCTGTTCAAGGCCTCGACCGCGACAACGGCCGCGCCGAGCGGCAAACCCTGATCCATGCCGCGGCGCGAGGGGAGCAGACCCATAGCGTCGCGGTGGAGTACTGCCAGGGCAGTGCTTGGATGCTCACATGGGACTGCATGGGCGCCGCTTCGGGAGCGGCGGCGCCGAGAGGGCTCACCGCCGGATTCCCTTTCGCCGGCTGCACGCCCTCAACCATTCCATCCGCGTGCAGCCGGCTGCACGACAAGGAGATCTTGAATCATGGCACTGGCTACGTTGAGTATCGATGTGGAGGCACGCCTGGCCGGCCTGGAGGCCGGCCTGGACAAGGCGGCGCGCATCTCCCAACAGAGCGCTGACAAGATCGAGCGCAGCTTCGACGGCATCAAGTCGATCGGCGCAGGCCTGGCCGGCACTCTCGCGGCAGCGTTCAGCGTCTCGGCGATAAGCCTTTTCGTGCGCTCGACGCTCGACGGCATCGACGCACTGAACGACCTGAAGGATGCGACCGGCGCCAGCATCGAGAATCTCTCGGCGCTGGAGGACATCGCCGCGCGCACCGGCACCAGCTTCGATAGCGTCGGCCAGGCGCTGACCAAGTTCAACGCGGTGCTGAACGAGGCCAAGCCGAACAGCGAGCAGGAGCGTGTGCTGAAGGCCATAGGCCTGTCGGCGCAGGAGCTGCGGAAGATCGACCCCGCCGAGGCGCTGCAGCAGGTGGCCGAGGCGCTCGGCGGTTACGCCGACAAAGGCAACAAGGCGCGCATCGTCCAGGATCTGTTCGGCAAGAGCGTGCGTGAGGTGGCGCCGTTTCTGAAGGATCTGGCGGAGGCCGGCCGGCTGAACGGGACCGTCACGAGCGAGCAAGCGCAGGAGGCTGAGAAGTTCAACAACCAGCTGGCCGCGCTGTCCAAGAACTCCAAGGATGCCGCACGCGCGCTGCTGAACGATCTTCTGCCGGCACTCAACCAGATCTTCGAGCGCTCGAATCGGGCGGGCGGGTTCTTCGCCATGGCTGCGTCTGGCTTCAAGGTCGACTGGGATCAGGCGAGGCTGCAGGCCTTCTCCGATCAGATCCAGGACCTGACCGGCGAGGCGATCAAGCTGCAGAAGCAACTCGACTTCAGTGAGTCGCAGGGCTTGCCACAGAACCGGGACACCGTGGCGCGCTTGGCGGAGGTGCGTCGGGAGCTGCTCGAGCTACAAGAGAAGTCACGCATCGTCGGCGACCAGGTCAAGGGCATCGTCAGCCAGGTCAGCCCGCCGACGTCTGGCCGCCGGCCTCGCAACGAAGGTGGTGGCAAGTACATTCCGCCGGATGCGCCAGTGATCGGAGGGGCGCCGCGAACCGACAGTGGCAGGCGTCTGTACAGCGATGCCACTGACGAGGCCATGACCCGGGCGCTCAAGTCCATCGAGAACACCGACGTCAACAAGATTCGCGAGCTCGAGGCGGAGTTGACGAGGCTGTTCGACCTGCAGCGCGAGACTCGCGGTGATCCGGCGGTTGTCGCGGCGCTCGAAAGGACCCAGGAGGCAATCGCCAAGCTGAGACTTCCTTCGTCGGCCATCTTCGACCCCCAAGAGCAACAGAAGCAAGACTTTCTGCGCAGCGAGAAATCGGCCTACGAAGAGATCAAGTACGAGATCGAGGCGCTGGACGAGTTCGCCAAGCAGGCCGGCCGCAACATCCAGGATGCCCTCGGCGACACGCTGGCGCGCACGCTCAAGGGAGACTTCGACAGCATCGGCGAGATGTGGGGAAACCTCATCATCAACATGATCGCGCAGACTCAGGCCGCGAAGCTGAACAAGTACCTCTTCGGGGACCTCTTCAGCGGCGGCACCAACAGCGGTGCGATCGGGGCGAACTTCTCGGAGCTCTTCAAGTTCCTCGGATTCATGTCCGTTGGAACAGACTACGTGCCCCAAGACGGGCTGGCCTACCTCCATCGCGGCGAGCGCGTCGTCACAGCCGACGACAACCGCAAGGGTGCTTGGGGTCGAGGCGGCCAGGTCGTGAACAACGTGCAGTTCGTCTACCAGGTCGAGGCCGGCATGGGGCGCCAGGAGGTGATCTCAGCCCTGCAGCTCGTCGAGCAGCGTACGGAAGCCAAGACGATGGAGCGCCTGCGGCGCGTCGGCATGGCGTGAGAACGTCGCGAGGCGATGGAACAAGGGGCCCGAGGGCCCCTTTTCTTCGGCCAATCGGTCCGCCGGATTCAGCTTTCCAGGTCTGTGGAGTTTGGTGTATCGTTGAGGGACGCGGAGCCCGGCCCGGGCCTGTTAATCCGTAGGTCCCTGGTTCGAGCCCAGGTCGGGGAGCCAAACATCGAAGGCCCCGCACGCGAGTGCGGGGCCTTTTTGTTGTCCACATGCGCCCTGTCGACTGTTCGTGATCAAGTCAAACAGGGATTGCCCGCATCGAACGCGCCGGCGCAGGGCGAAATGAGCCTGCGGCTTGTCCACATCACCGGTGGAGAACCCTGTGCACAAACGGTGGAGTCCGATGCGAGGCCCTTGCGCCATGCGGGTCTGCGCTGGATCGCTCGGCGCCGCAGCAAGCGGCCGTCGCGCTTGCCTGCACGCACCAAAGCGGCGACCATCGGACATCCCCACGTCCCACGACGCACGATGTCCATGCCGCTGCGACCTTTCGCCCTGGTGCCGGCCTTCCTGCTCGGGTTGCTGCTTCCGGCGACGCCGGTCTTCGCGGCCGCCGACACGGCCCGCGCCACCGAGCGCTGCGAGCACGAGGTGGCCGAGAACCTGCGCCGCCTGCGCGGCCGCGACGCCAAGGAGGTGCAGTTTCTCGCCGCGCGCCGCGTGCTCACGCCGCAGAGCGACGACGAAACCGCGATCCGCGGCGAGGGGCGCTACCGCGCCGCCGGCGGGGCGAGCGTCAGCTTCAGCTACGGCTGCGCCTACAGCGCAGCCAGCGACAGCACCTCCGGCGTGGTGCTGCGCGAAGCCGGCGGACAACGCGCCGCGGCGGCCGAGAAGAGCTTCGATCCCGATCTCACCAACGTATCGCCGCAGGCCTGCGAGAGCGCTGCCGCCGAGGCGCTGAAGAAGCTGCATCCGCGCGTGGCCCGCATCAACTTCGGCTCGGATTCGCGGCGCCTGCAGCCGGCTGAGCTCGGGCGCGTGGCGATGACGGGCGACGGCTCGGTGGAGCGCGCGCCGGGCATGAACCTGATTCCGTTCAGCTACCGCTGCGAGGTCGAGCCGCGCAGCGGCCGCGTGACGGCGATCAGCACCAAGGAATAGCGGCGGTCGCCGCCTGTCAGTTGACCGGCGTGAGCTTGGCCACCGACAGCGCCAGCCACTTCATGCCGTGGCGGCCGAAGTT
>Ga0268298_10006268_pt1 | contig 10866 bp, 3 predicted proteins | sample WWTPWeurt_MetaG_FD_194462 | JGI IMG/M metagenome (GOLD analysis project Ga0268298, IMG submission 194462) | Activated sludge microbial communities from WWTP in Nijmegen, Gelderland, Netherland - WWTP Weurt | ecosystem: Engineered > WWTP > Aerobic digester > Activated sludge | place: Netherlands... | reverse complement strand
TCAAAAAGTGTGGATACCCTGGTGGCGACCTGGTGCGACGAAAGCAATGAAGACATCCCCGATGTCGTCGTCATCGGCTCCGGTTATGGCGGGTCGGTGGCATCTTTGCGGGCCGCGAAACACGGCGCAAAGGTTCTTGTTCTCGAACGGGGCAAGGAGTACTTGTCTGGGGAGTTCCCCGACGGTCTTGGATCGGCGCTTGGCCACGCGAGGCTGGAAAGAAGCGATGCCACGCACGTCAACGGCTACGAATCGGGCCTCTTCGACATCCGTGTGGGTACGGACATCGGAGCACTGGTGGGCAATGCACTCGGTGGCACCAGCCAGATCAATGCCGGCGTCGTGCTGCGGCCGGATAAGCGGGTGTTCGATAAGTGCGACGAGGCGGGTCGCCTATGGCCCCAGGCGGTATCCGACGCCGAGCTTTCACCGTGGTATGAAAGAGCCGATATCGAGATCGGAGCCGAGACCTTCACAGAGGTCCCGATGCATGTCCACGACCCCGACAGCGACGGGCCAACGCGGGTGATCGACATCAAGCCCGAAAAAACGGCCCGCCTCGATGAAATGGCCACGCGCCTGGGCCACAAAAAGCCGCGTGAGATGACAGTTTCTTTCGAAGCTGCACGCCTCGCGGCTTCTTTCGGAGCGCCAGCCACAGAACCGAATGACCAGCCTGTACTGGCGCCGTGCAACGGTTGCGGCGACTGCGTCGCAGGCTGCAACCAAAACGCCAAGAAGACGCTCACAACCACCTATCTGCCCAGGGCGAAAGCGGCCGGTGCCGAGCTCTTCACCGGCGTTTCCGTGCTCCACCTGTCGAGAGATGAAGACCACTGGCGCATCCACTTCGTTGCGACGGACTTCCGCAAGGCACATCGCGACGGCATTGAATTGCGGGTGCACACCTTGCGAGCGAAAAACGTCGTGCTGGCCGCCGGCACCTTTGGCAGCACGGAAGTCCTGCTGCGCTCAAAGGAACAGGGTGGGCTGAAGTTCTCCGAGCAACTGGGCATGCGTTTCTCCACCAATGGGGACAACCTGGCCTTCGACCACCTGCTCCCCCAGCGTGTCAACGGCGTCGGCGTGGGAGATTCAGGCTGCGCCGAAGACGGCTATGCCATCGGCCCCACGATCACCGGGATGATCAAGCTGGACCACCAGACCGATGTGACCCAAAGTGTGCTGATCGAGGATGGCGCCGTGCCGCGGGCCATCGCAGGCCTGTTCCACGAAATGATCACCACCAGTGCCGCTGTGGCACAGCTTGAGTCCTGCGGATATCGCGGCCTGCCTGACGCTGGCGCGCAGGTCGCGCCTGTCACGGATTGGGCCAGTCTGTCATCGCGCGCGCTCTCGCACACCCAGACCCTTCTGACCATGGGACACGACCGGTCCATGGGCAGGATCAGGATCAAGGATGACCGCCTGGACATCTCCTACTGCGCAGACGAGAGCAAAAGGGTGGCAGACCTTCAGACGGCACGGTTGAACGCTGGCCGGCAAGGCGACTGGCTGCTCCAGAACCCGGTGCTGCAGCCGCTACCCAAAGGTGTACGCGATGTGTTGTCAGGGCCAGAACTCGCCGGCGGCACCTTCACGGTGCATCCGCTTGGAGGATGCTGCATGGCGGACGATGCCAAGCGTGGGGTGGTCGACGACTGCGGGCGCGTGTTCATGCCCACTGACGCTGGGGGCGGCTTCCATACCGGTCTGTATGTGCTCGACGGCTCCGTCGTTCCGACCTCGCTGGGAGTCAACCCGCTGCTGACCATCACGGCGCTGGCGGAACGGGCCATTTCCAAAGTCTTGGAAACTGACTTGCGGAACCTGAAAAAGCAGGCTTCACCGACCACGCTCGCACCGCCGCCTGGCATCGACAAGACCAGGCCCGCCGCTGTGCCGCGGAGCGTGCCGGTTCATTTCGCGGAGGCCATGCGCGGCACCGACTTTTGCTGGAAGGCGCCCGCAGACCACTCCACGAAGGCAGGGAAAGGGAATACGGAGGAGGCCTGCGACGCCTACCTGTTGCTGCACCTGCCGATCGACAGCCTGGAAGCCTTCGCGGCCGATCCGTTGCACCGAATCGCCATCCCGGGTCCGGGTCTGGGGCCGGTAGCCTTCGACGAAGAGCCCCTGTTGCCGCGACTGCGCCTGGACCGGAAGCTTCCCGAAGGGTCGAACCCGGCGGACCGCCCGGAGCTACTGGCCCATCTGAGCGTCGTGGGTGGGTCGGTGAACCTTTTGCCAGTGGTCCGGACACGTACCTGGCGGCGGTGCGACGCCACAATCCGCGCTTTGCTGACATGGCTGAAAGAGCGCGGCGCGGAAGAGCTGTGGCAGGGACTTGCCAGGCGGCTGGTGGAGCTGTTGAAGCGGCTCGTCAACTGGATGAAGGGTTTGCTGAAGGGAGGGCTTTCCAATTCAAAGGAGAGCAACAATGGGCCCGGTCTATGGACGCGTATCATTTCCCTGCTCAAACTGGCGCGCCATGCGAGTGAAGAGCGGACCATGGAGTACCGCCTGAACCTGCGCGACACCACCCCGACAGGCACTGCACCGCGTGAGTACGTGCTGCTCGGGACGAAACGGGTCGGCTATCCCGCCTCCTGGTCGCAACTGAAAAAGGGGTTTCTGCCTGGCGGAAAGCTGGGCCGCACCAATGTCTGGCTCGCATTTGGCCAGATGGAGGTCAACGTCTATGAGGACAATGGCCAGCGAGTCGGCGGGGGCACTCTGACCCTGGACATGGTGGACATGACGCGCCTGCATGCGCCGCAGATCGGGATGCGCGCCAACACGCCCGATGCGCTGGTGGCGCTGGCGGGCTACCCCTTGTGGATGTTCAGGCTGTTGATCAAGACCCGGCTCTGGGACTTCCGGCTGCCGGACTATCCGGAGAACATCCCGGACGAGCTTTACCTGAAAAGGGACGAGCAGAAACCCACGGACCCGCAACTTGAACAGCGCTGGCCTGGTTTTCCGAAAGTCCCCGACAACGAGCATGACTGGCCGACGCCGTGGCCGGCGTTCCCCGGTTTGCGTATCCGGGGCCAGACGGAACGTGTCAAGGCCTGCGAGCCCGTCGCCTTCAAAGTCCAGCGCAACCGGCAATCGAAGGAAAAGGACGTGGAGCTCAAGCTGATCCGCTACCGGAATTCATCGCAGCCGGTGCCAAGCGGGCGCTACGAGGGTGTGCGGCAGTGCAAGACGCTGCTGATGCTCAACGGCTTCGCGCAATCCACCCTGGGTTTCGTGCCGCAGGAGCACATCCGCAATTTCGACGATTCAAAGAATGACGAGCCGGGTCTCGCCGAGTTCTTCTACGAACAGGGCTTCGACGTGTGGCTGTTCGACTACCGTACCAGCTCCATCCTGGAGGCCTCCAAGAAGGCCTGTTCAATGGACGACATCGCGGAGTTCGACATTCCAGGGGCTGTGGACCTTGTCATTGACACGCTCCGCAAAGAAAACCCGAACTTCGGCGACAACGACCTCCAGATCTACGCCTACGCCCACTGCGTCGGCGCCGCATCACTGGCCATGTCCCTGCTGGGCGGCTACCTGCACGACGAAGGCAAGGAGTACGGCAAGCTGGCCGGCGTGACCTTCTCGCAGATGCAGGCCTTCCTGGTGGGCAGCAAGACGGCCCAGATGCGCCTGCAGGTGGGCGGCATCTTGCGGGACGCGATGGGCATCGAGTACCTGCGCCTGTCCGCGGCGGAACGGGAGCCGACCGTGTTGGAATCGGTGCTGGACCGGCTTTTTGCGAGCCTGCCGGTGGACGAAGGCGAGCACTGCCCGCACGAGTTCGACCGCTTCACACCGCGCCCAGGCATCTGTACCTGCAAGCGCATGAGTGGCACCATCTCGCGCCTGCTCAAGCATGACCGCATCAAGGAAGAGACCCACGACCGGCTGGCCGTCTACTTTGGCCGCGCGAACACCGGCCTGCTGGTGCACGGCGGGCGGTGCGTGGCCAACGAGCGCCTGGTGAACGCGGATGGGCAGAACGTCTACGTGACGGATGAGAACATCCAAGCTTACCTGCACATACCCGTGGCCATACTGCACGGCGAGGAGAACGCGCTGTTCAGCGTCGAGTCCGCACACCGGACATTGGAGCAGCTCGGCCGAGTCAACCCCGACTTCAAGCCCCGCGACATCATCGCCAAGGGCTTCGCCCATTTCGATTGCACCATTGGACACGGGCCCATCATGCACGAGCAGATTCTCGACCCGCTGCGCAAGTTCTACGATGACGCCTGGGCGTGGAACGCAGATCCCAGCGTGATCTGGTCCGCACCACAGACGCCTCTCGCTCGCCGCAGCCATGCCCGGGCGCCGCTGGCCGGCCCGGTGATCGGCTGGACCCGCCGCAAGCCCGGCAGTGGCGAGGCCGCGCATCTCGTTCGCCTCTGGATCGAGGTGGACGAAACCCTGGCGGACAAGGCCTGCGCCGTGGTCACGCGCGTCGGCACCAGCGGCCCGCCTCAAGCCTGGAACGTGTTGCGTGTTCCGCTGGAAACCCCCTGGAAAGGCAGCCCGCCGGACCTGAACCCTTTCGCGACAAGGTCCCTAGCGGTGGGCCAGCCGTATGTGGCCATCGGGGTTGCCGATGTGGAAATCCCTGACACCATGCTGCAAGGCACCCAGCAGCCGACGATCTGGATGTTCGGCGTGCATGAATTCCAGTGGCGTGCCCGCCTCGACTCAGGCAATCGCAACGACCCGACCGCCCGCGCCAATCGATCGATCGCGCCACCGATCACCCTGAAAGAGCAGCCGGATTTCGCCAGTCAAGGCGGCGTGCCTTTGGGTGGCCATGGCCGAACCACCATGACAACTGGTGTCGGCGAACTCGACATGCCCGCACTGGATCCCCATCGGCCGCCCCTCACCCTCTCAGAAGCCGACTGCGATGACTTGATCAAGGTCATGGAGAAGGAACACCGTGACGGCGTGGCCCGGTTGGTGCAAGCGAATCCGCGCACCCTGTCGCGCAAGAAGCGGCTGGAACCTGTAAAGGCGGGTTGGTTGGCCCAGGCGAAAATTCACAAAGCCGCACTCCTGTGCGGACCGGAACCAGTCGGACTGCGTTTTGTCGCATCCTGCTGCCGCTACCCAGGCCTTGGCTTCGAGCAAATTCGATCCGACGCCAGCCTGAACGAAATCGCCCGCAAGATGGACTCCGGCCACCTTTCGCCACAGTTCATGTTGATGTTGGGCGACCAGATCTATGCGGACGCCACGGCGGGCCTGATGGACAGCCCATCCGTGATCGAGAAGCTCACGCTTTCAACCCGCCGTGCATTTGCATCCAAAGGCTTCAAGGTGCTGACGACCCAATTGCCGACCTACATGGTGATCGACGACCACGAGATTGGCGACAACTGGTCAACCGACGCCACCCTCTTCCGACGCGGCTACGACGAGGCAGAGGCCAACGCAGCGCGACTGCGCGACACGGCGCTCTCAACCTTCGCCGCGTACCAATGGGCCCATTCGCCGCGCAATGGCACAAGGTCCGGATTCAACTACCAGTTTGAGGGCCCGGCCAGCTCGTTCTTTGTGCTGGACACCCGCACCCAGCGCCGTCGCTACGGCCCAACACCCCAGATTTGCGCCCCCGAGCAATTGACCGCCTTGAGGGACTGGCTGGATGAACACCCCGACGACGTGAAGTTCATCGTCACTGGGTCCGTTGTCGCTCCAGGCTTGAGCGAGTATGAGACCGCCGATGAGGTTCCCGTGCGGGCCGCCGACACCTGGCAACTCGCACCGCAGCAGCGCAGCGAATTGCTGGAAATGGTCGCTGCCTGCAAATCAACCCATGTGGTGTTCATCTCGGGCGACTATCACTGCAGCGCCATCGCTACGCTCACCTTCAGCGGCGGGCGCACGGCCTACGCCGTGGTGACTCCGCCCCTGTATGCCCCGCTGCCGGCGGCCAATGTTCATCCCGCCGAGGTCTTGGGCCACGAGATCATTGGCCTGGCCGGTGGCGGAACCGTCACCGTCGAATCAAAGTCCTACCAGGGCAATGGTTTCGCGGAAATCCAGCTGGAACAGTCAGACACGGCGAAATGGCTCCGTGTCAACCTGCACACCTTCAACCTGGACGAAACCGGGGCCGCCGCACGGGTTATGTTCTCGCGAAGTCTGCCGTTGCTCTGAGCACGCGGCGGATGCCGCGAGAAGGTGGTTTTCGACTCACTTCAGCCGAACCGGCTTAGGGAGCGCCGCCAGATCAGCGCCAGCCCCAGCCCGCTGATGCTGTGCCAGACGCCCCACAGGCTGGTGAAGATGACCATCTGCAGATCGTCGTTGAACTGCATGGCCACAATGCCCAGCGCAAAGCCGACGTTCTGCATGCCGCCCTCGATGACCACCGCGCGCCGGTCCGGCAGGTCCAGCCGCATCAGGACCGCCGTCGCGTGGCCGAGCAGGAGCCCCGCGCCGTTGTGCAGCAAGACCAGCGCCAAGATCGGCCACACCTCGATGGTCAGCAGATGGCGCTGCGCAAACACGTTCGCCACGATGAAGGCCACCAGCGCAAACACCGCCAGCGTGGACAGCGGCTTTCGGACTCTGTCGGTCAATCCTGGCAGCCCGCGAGAGAAGGCCAGGCCAGCGCCCAACGGCAGGGCCAGCAACAGGGTCAGCGTCTGCCAGATGGCGCGGGGGTCGATCGCCAGCGTCCGCACCCATTGGGCAGTGGCCGGGTTGCTGGCCACCATCCAGCTGAAGTTCAAAGGGGTCAGCACAACCGCCAGGAGCGCGGCAACGGCCGAGATGCTCAGTGACAACGCGGCGTTACCCCGCCCGAAATGGGTGATGAAACTGCTGGTCGTGCCGCCCGGACATGCCGCCACCAGCAACATGGCGACCTCGATCGGCGGCGGCAGATCGAGTGCGAGCGTGGCCAGCCAGGTAACGGCGGGAAGCAGCAGAAACTGGGGAATGAGCCCGGCAACCACCGCGCGCGGGGCCTGCGCCACCCGCCGAAAGTCCCGCAGCTTGATATCCAGCGAAATCGAGAAGACCAGCAGCGCGATGACGGCGCTCAAGGCGATTTGTTGAATGCCCATGCCTCCCCCCTTTCCTGCCGAATGATAGTGTGCAGCGCGGGCCCCGGGTGGCCGAAGGTTGGGGGGCAGGGCCGAAAGGACTACGCCCTGGTTCAGGGCCTGGCCCTAACAACCTTTTCGGCTCCGACCAAAGAGCGCCGCGAACCCGCCGAACGGCGGATGCAGAAAGGGCATCGCATCCCTATCGTGAAGTCCCCGGTTGCATTTCGTAACCTCATTGGAGACCCACCATGCTGATTCGACTCAAGCCCCTGTCCCTGGCGCTGTCCGGCGCCGCCCTCCTGACCCTGGCCGCTTGCGGTGGTGGCGGCGATTCCGCCGTTGAAGTGCTGGAGCCCGTGCCGGCTCCCACCACCAACGTGCCGGTCAAAGTAATCGACGGCGCCATCAAGAACGCGCTGGTCTGCCTGGACAAGAACGCCAACAACGCCTGTGACGCCGACGAGACGCAAGGCCGCACTGACGCCAGCGGCAGCGTGACGCTGGCCGTGCCCGACGCCGACGTGGGCAAATACCGCGTGATCGCCGTCGTCGGCACCGACGCGGTGGACGCCGACAGCGGCCCGGTGACCGTGGCTTACACCATGGCCGCACCGTCCGACCAGACCGCCGTGGTCAGCCCGCTGACCACGCTAGTGGCCCAGACGGCGGCCACCCAGAACCTGAGCACGGCCGACGCCGCCAAGATGTTGCAGGAGATATCCGGCCTGCCCAGCGTGATGGGCGACTACACCCAGAGCGGCGCACCCGGCGCGGCGACCGCGGCCACCGTGGCGCGCACCCTGGTCGTGACCACGCAGCAGCAGAACACCGCGCTGGCCCCGGCGGTGGGCACCCCGGCTGCGGGTGGGGGCACCATCACCCGCGCCGAAATGGACGCGGCCATTGCCAACGCCCTCGCACAGCTCTTGCCGCAGGTGGTGGCCGCCGCCACCAACCCCGCCGTGCAGGCCGCCTGCGCCGCCGGCGTGGGCTCCGCCGCCTGCACCACCGCGATCCAGACCCAGGTGGCCGCCCTGGCGCCGCAGACGGGCCTCACGCCCACCACGCTGCCAGTGCAGGTGGCCATCGACCGCTCGGTAGCCAATGCCAGCGGCGAAGCCAACACCACCACCGCAGGCGGCAACCTGGAATGGCTCAACTTCACCGACGCGAACAACTGGTCGTACCGGATGTTTGTCAGCACCGCCGCGGAAAGCACGCCCGCCGCCGATGGCATGGTGCGCTACCGTGAGCTGCGCGCCCAGAACACCGCCGGCACCCGGGTCGACTGGGCGTTCAATGCCGACTATGGCCGCCGTGGCGACCTGCACTTCAATGGAACCGCCTGGGCAGACTGCCCGCTGGGCTGGCAGAACACGCAAGTGCCGCGCGACGACAAGGGCTTCACCAAGGCGAGCACCTACTGCGGCTATTCGTTCAGCAACGGCTCGCGCACCAGCGTGGACGTCTCGGGTCAAGCGATGAGCAGCGTGGTGGCCACGCTGCGCGCCTCGCCCTACCTGTATGGCAGCACCCCCTACACCAAATGGGGCACTAGTGCCGCCGACGGCACGGACAAGCTCGTGCTGGGCACGACCGTCTTCCCGACCGGCTCCAAGTTGCAGTACTACAGCAACACCACCTTGAGTGCACTGCCGGGCTATGACGTGCGGCCGGCCAATGAGATCTTCACCTACAGCGCCGCCGTGCTCGCGGGGGGTGATGCCCGCAACAACAGCGCCCACGCCTGCAACTCGTCCGAGGTTAATGTCAGCCCCACGATCCGGGTAAGCACGCTGGAGCAATTGATCGGCGCCTACAAGGGCACTCCCTGCATTTGGGGCCAGGGCACCGTCACCAACAACGGCGTGACCTATCAGAGCCTGGACCCCAACGAATGGTCAGGCCAAAGCACACTGTCGATCGGCACCGTGGGCAGCGCAGCCCTGAGCGGCCCGACGGCTACCGCGTACTACACCACCAACGCCCTGATTCGCGTGGCGTTTTCCGGGCAAGGCGCCAACGCCGTGACTTATTACAACTGCAAACAGCGCATCGTGAACGGATCGCCCAGAAACTGCACCGCCATCGGCACCGGTACCTACACCATCGAGACCTTGGGCGATGGGCGGGTCATGAAGTTCAACAATCCCCCGGTCGAGACGGCGACTTTGACCTACCACCGCGTCTTCGTTGAGCGCGGCGGCAAGGTGTACTGGGGCTACCAGGACAAGCCCAGCACCTACCAGCGCGCGCGGCTGAACCTGACGGCCGGCAACGCGCTGTTCACGCAGATCGGCATCCCGACCGTGACGCCGTGATCGGCTGACACCAGCCTCGCACGCCGCTGTTGCCTGGATGGCGGCGTGCCTTTTCCTCTTTCATTGCTTTATTTCTGATAGCTGTTTGTGACCTTTTGACGCTGGCTAAAGGCCATTCTGATTCTCAAACGGCGGCGTTTCACGGTTTCTGGCGAGCGGGGTCGGCTTCAGACAGCCCGATTCAAAGGTTTGTGCGGCGCGAGTCCGCGGACAACCCGGCCGCGCCGCTTTTTTTCACCCTCTCCAAGGAGTCCTTCATGTTCAAACCTCTCGCGCTCATCGCCACCTTGTTCTGCACCGCCACGCTGACGCTGGCGCAGTCCCTGGCGCCCACGACCTTCCCCAAGGAGTTCCCTGCCGATGCACAAACACCGGACGCCAAGGCGCTGTCCGCCCGCCTGGGCGACCGTGTGTTCAAAGCGACGGGTCCCAATGGCCTGGGGTGGCGGCTGGACATCAAGAACTCTGGCTTCCTCTTCCTGGACCTCAGCAATGGCTTGCGCGACGACGGCCCCTGGCGCACCGAAGACGGCAAGCTGTGCGTGAACTACCGGGGCCGCATCCCGGCCGGCTGCAACGAGGTGCGCTTGGTGGGCGACACGGTGCTGCTGAAAACCCGCGCCGGCGAAGTCGTCACGCTGGTTCAGCAGTAACGTCTGCCGTTCTAAGGGGTGTAGACCAGCCAATCCCAACGCCCGAAGGGCGTAGGGCGCTATATTTTTCTGAGGTTTGTACGGTCAGCCAGAGGTCTTCGCCTGCTCGTACAGCCCCTGCACCTTGGGCACATTGGCTTCCAGCTGCTTGATGCGGTCGGGTCCGGTGGGATGGGTGGACAGGAATCCCGGCGGGCCATTGCCGCCGTTGGCGGCGGCCATCTTCTTCCAGAGCGCCACGCTGGCCTTCGGGTTGTAGCCAGCACGCGCGGCGATCTCCAGGCCCACAAGGTCGGCCTCGGTCTCGTCGTCGCGGCTGTATTTGAGCGTCAGCAACTGGCTGCCCACACCGGCGGCCAGGTCGCCGGCCTGGCCCAGGCCCAGCAGTTGGGCGCCCAGACGAAGACCCATGTCGGTGGCGGTGTTCTTGGCCATGCGCTCGCGGGCGTGCTCGCGCAGGGCGTGCGCCATTTCGTGGCCCATGACCATGGCGACTTCATCGTCGGTGAGCTTGAGCTGGTCGAGGATGCCGGTATAGAAGGCAATCTTGCCGCCGGGCATGCACCAGGCGTTGATCTGTTTGCTGCCGATCAGGTTCACCTCCCACTGCCAGGCCTTGGCACGCGGGTTCCACTGGCCCGCATAGGGGATCAAGCGCGCCGCGATGGCGCGCAGCCGCTGAAGCTGGGGGTAGTGCTCGGGCGCCAGCGCGCCTTTGGCGCGGGCCTCGGCCAGCACCTGCGCATACTGTTTGGTGGCCGAACTCTCCAGCGACGCTGCAGGCACCAGCTGGCGCATGGCGGACGCCTTGCCGACATC
>Ga0268298_10006267_pt1 | contig 10866 bp, 7 predicted proteins | sample WWTPWeurt_MetaG_FD_194462 | JGI IMG/M metagenome (GOLD analysis project Ga0268298, IMG submission 194462) | Activated sludge microbial communities from WWTP in Nijmegen, Gelderland, Netherland - WWTP Weurt | ecosystem: Engineered > WWTP > Aerobic digester > Activated sludge | place: Netherlands... | reverse complement strand
AGCAGGTGGACCACCTCCTCGTCGAACCAATCTCGCTGCGCCGAGGCGATCGCGAACACCGCCGCGACGCGCCCCGAGCGGACGATCGGCAGGGCGATCAGCGACTCGACCCCCAGCTCTTTGGCGGCGTGGTGCCACTTCGCCCTCGCCGGGTTGGATTGGAGTCGATTCTCCACGACCACCTCGCCGGTGACGTAGGCCTGCACCGAGGGCGCGCTCTCGATGGCGTCCAGGGGGAACACGGGGACCGGCTCCATCGCGCCGGCGACCGCGACAGCGCAGAGCCCTCCTTTCGCCGCGTCGAGCTCCAGGACGAGCGCCGCCCGCGCGTCGAGGTGCTCGAGCGCCACGTCGCACACGCGCTGGAGCAGCTCCGACTTGCGCGACCCGACCATGGACGTGGCCCGCACGATCGCCTCGTTGGTGGCGCTCAGCGTCCGGTGGATCCGCGACAGCCGCGTGAGCGCCTGCTCGCTCTTCCTTCGCTGGGTGATGTCGCGGGACGTCCCGTACACCTCGATGCGCCCCGACGTCGCATCGACGACGAAGCGCGTCACCGCTTCGGTCCACACGGTCGACCCGTCCTTGCAGGGCTGCTCGAGCTCGTCGGTGTACACCTCCGACAGACCGCGCTTGTACGCCTCGACCCGCTCCGGTATCGCGCGCCACAGCCGGGCGAGCGACTCCGGCGTGAGCGACGCTTCGGCCGGCTGTTCGAGCACCTCGGCCGGCGTGAAGCCGCGGAGCTTCTCGACGGAGGGGCTCACGTACCGGAAGCGCTGCGTCTCCAGATCGAGGATCCAGATCACGTCCGAGATGTTCTCGGCGAGCAGCCGATAGAGCCGATCGCTCTCGATCGCGGCCCGCGTCAGATCGACGGTCCGCAGCGCGACGACGAGCTCTGTGGCGAGGGCGCGGAGCTCATCGACGGACGTGATGTTCGCCACCATCGTCCCTGGCAGGGCGTCCGCCTCTTCTGCGGCGAGGGCGCGCACGGCGCTCTGCGCTTCCTCCAATCGACGCCCCAGCTCTTGCAGCGAGGCCTGCTCATTCACCACGGGGCCTCCGCTCGCCACGTGGCCCTTCGAGCGTGACAGCGCCGCGACCCCGCGCGCCGACCGTGTGGATTGCCCGCATCTCCGGCGGAGCTCCGCCAGATCGCGAATCGGGATCACCCCGTCTTCCGGACCCATGCATATCGCGCCGTACGATACTGTATTCAAATCAGAACGGATTCCTTATTCGAGCGACGGCATGTCGGGCGACCGGGGACGTCGAAAAAAGACACCGGAGTGTTCGATCGACTGCGACAAGGGTCCACTTGAATTGAATGAACCCTCGATCATCGCTGCGCGACAAGGAGCCAAGGAGGCCCAGGAGATCCGAAGTTGCCCACCCCCGGCAACGCGCCCTCGTGCTGCGGGCTCTTCGTCGCCGTCCTTTGCCGCGGCGCCGATAGACCACGGGCTGTGCGCTCCGAGAAGCGCCGGACTGTAGGGACGCCCGTGCCCGCGCCCATCTCGACGATCACGAGCTCCTCACGGCTTCACCACGTCGAGCGCCGGCCCCGCCGAGACGTGCACCGCCCGCGCGCGGAGCATGTCGCCGTCGAGCACGTACGGCCCGCCTGCTTCGCCCTCCTCGGATCGCTCGTTTCCCTTGTTTTCCCGAGGAAATCGCACCGAGAACCGCGTCACCAGATCGTCGAACGCGCCCTCGCCGCCGATGGGCTTGCCGGCGATCACGAGCGGCATCCGCCACCCGAGCTCGCGGGGAGGGAGCGCGCTCGCGACGAGGTGCGGCCGCTCCGGATCTTCGCCTGCGCGATGGTTGACGACCATGTGGAGCCCCACGTCGCGCACCACCGACGCGCACACGAGCGAGAAGGCCCTCGGCGCGAGCTCGCGTCCGTCCGCCTCGATCGTGCACGGCAACGGATCGAGCACCTGACGCGCGAACGGCCCGCCCACGAACGACTCGGCGAAGATGCGCGCGACAAGCTTCGCGGCCCCGGCGTTCCCGCGCGCTCCGTCGGCGTAGTACGCGTCGAAAAAATTCGCGACGAGCCCCGTGCCGAAGATGAAGCCCACGCGCTCCTCGACGCCGTCGTCCGTCTCGGCGCGCACGAGCAACGTCGGGTGCGGCTCGCTTTGAACGGCGCGCCCCCGCGCGAGGATGCGGCGGAGCAGCACGACAGGATCGCCTCGGATCCCCCAGTTCTTGCTGACGATCGCGGCGGTGCCCGCGGGCAAGAACCCGAGGCGCGGCGGCTGTCCGCCGAAGGCCTGCGCGAGCGCCGACGCGCCGGCCATGAGGCTCCCGTCCCCGCCCGTGAGGATCACGAGATCGCTCCGCGCGCGGGCCGCCTCGGCGCACACGTGCGAAAGCTCCGGGAGATCGCGGGTGGCGTGGAGCACCGCGTGGCCGTGCGACGCCGCCCGCAGCTCGTTCACGAGCGAAGGATCGCTCTCGTACCTCCGAGCGGTCGTGTTGACGATGACGTCGATTCGCATTGAAATCGCCGAGATTTGCGAGCGACGGCGGACTCTCACCGCGAGCTCCCCGGCGCCTCGATCGCCCGAGACCCTACCACTCGGCGAGGCAGCGCGACGCGCGAAGTCGCTCGCCCTTGCCCGTCCCAGCGGAGGCCGCGCGCAGCGTCGGGACTGGGGGCCGCGCGCGCGAAGCCACAACGTCGAGAAAATCGGCTAGGTTCACGCCGTGCGAAAAGGCTCGCTCCTCGGACTCTTGTTGCTCGGCGTGTCCCTCGGATCGATCGGCTGCGCCGCGTCCCCCGCGCTCCGCGCCGCCGAGGTGCACGACCTCAAGGCCCTCGCCCGCGAGATCGAGGGCGCTCGCAAGCAAGGCTCCGTCGACGACGGCGAGGCCCGCGCGATCGCGAAGGCCGTCGCCGTGCACGAGATCGAGAACGCGAAGGGCGACGAGGGAGCGAAGACGCTCGAGGCGTGGAGCCGCTGCGCGCGCGTCCTCGACGGAGCGATCGAGGCGCGATCGCGCGGGAGCGACGACATCGCCGCGTCCGCCGCCCAGACTCGGCTCGAAGAGGGCCGCCTCTCCCCCGACGACGCCCGCGAGCTCGCCCTCCGATCGGGGCTCTCTTCCGCGTGGCGCGCCGTCGAGACGAGGGCCTTGATCCGCGCGGGGGACGGCTCCGCGAGGCGCGCGCGCTTGCTCGACGGCGACCAGGCGATCCGCGCCGCGGCGCTCCGGGCCTCGGCGGACGCAGGCGATCCCGGCGACACCGAGGCTCTCCTCGAGGCTGCGCGCCTCGATCCCTATCCGCTGGCCCGCACCCTCGCTGTCCGCGCTGTCGCGAAGACCTCGGGCGGAGAGCACGCGGTCCTCGCGCTGCGCGACCTCTGGAACCAGGCCGACGAAGATCTCCGCCAATCGATCGCCGACGCGTGGGGCACCGAGCGAAACATCGACGCCGGGGGACGGCGCGAGCTCCACTGGGCGGCCGAGCACGGCCGGGGAGCCGCCGCGATCGCCGCTGCGGGGGCCTTGTCGCGATGGAAGGGAGAGGGCTGGAGCGAGGCGATCGGCGTGCTGACGCGCGCCATTCAGGAGGGCCCGACGAAGGACCGCGTGTTCGCGATCGGGGTCGCGCCCGCGCACGAGCCCCCGATCGAAGAGGCGCTTCGAAAGGCGATCGAAGACACGGACGACGCCGTGGCCGTGGCGGCCTCCTGGCGCCTGCTCAGCGGGATCGGCCGGGACATCCCCGAGGCGAAGGACCGAAAAGCCATCCTTGCTCGGCTCCTCGGGTTCGCGAAAGACCCCACGACGCGGGGCTTTCAGGCACAAAAGGCGCTGGCCCGCGCGGGGGAGCGAGGGATTCTCCCCTTCCTCGACAAGCAGGTTGGCCTGGCCGACACCCGCGCTCGCGAGACGACGGGGGTCGCCTTCGTGGATCTGCGCGAGTGGGGCCGGGCGGTCGGCTTCGTGGCCGACGCCGATCAGGGCGTCCGCGCGGCCGTCGCGTGCGCCATCCTGGAAGCCCCGAAGAGCTGACCCGAGTAGAATGCGGCTTGTTTAACGACGCCGACGGGGCTGCCTCGACGCGGTGGGCCAAGAAGACGAACGGGTATTCAGCCCGCTTTCGAGTCCAAAAAACCCTCTGTGAAACCTCGGTGGCCTCCGTGCCTCCGTGGTGAAAGAGTCCCCAGAAATGGCCTCTTTTATCAGAGCTGGGTGGGGATCGAGTTGTGGATCGACGTGGCTTCGACGCGCGGGGGGCGGGGGGAGCGGAGGGTCGAAGGACCGGAGTCTTCGTCCTCGTCGTCGAGCGGCTGAGCGACAGGGGGCCGCATGTTCGCGCGGTAAGGGAGCGTGCCGGCGGCCACGAGGGTGTGCGGCTTCTCGCGAGGGGCCGCCCAGAGAGCACGGTAGAGGCCGGCGGCGACGCACGCCCCCACGACCGGCGCGAGCAGGAAGAGCCACACCTGCGAGAGGGCGTCGCTGCCCGCGAAGAGGGCCGGCCCGAGCGCGCGCGCAGGGTTCGCGGCCAGCTTGGTGACAGGGATCCCGATGAGATGGATCAGCGTGTATGCGACACCGACGGCCGCCGCGGAGATGGCGTGATTGGAGCGGTGGGCCTGCGCGGCCTCGGCGGTGAGCCCGCCCTTCGGGTGCGCGTCGGAGACGGAGAGGAGCACGAGGACCAGGAGGGCCGTCAGCGCGATCTCGGCCACGATCGCGGCGGACAGGCCGTATGCGCCGGGGGAGAGCCGGCCGTAGCCGGTGGCCAGAGACTCGGCGCCGAGGGGCGATCCGCCTGCCCGACCGCTCGCGAGGACGAGCACGAGGCCGGTGCCGAGGACGCCGCCCGCGAGCTGCGCGCCGATGTATCCGGGGACGTCGCGCCAGCGGAAGCGGCCGACAGCGGCCATCGCGACCGAGACTGCGGGGTTCAGGTGAGCGCCGGAGACGGGGGAGAGCACGAGGGTCATCGCGGCGAGCGCGAGGCCGAAGGCGAGGGCGACGCCTGTGTCGCCGATGCGGGGGCCGGCGACGACGGTCGCGCCGCAGCCCGCGAAGATGATGCCGAACGTTCCGACCGCCTCTGCCACGTAGCGTCGCATCGCGTTTGCCTTCGCACAGGACCGGGCGTCCACCCCGCGCCGGAGCATCGGATCGGGGCAACGCGGTGAACTGAAACCGACCGACCGAGGGAGTTCCCGGTGACGGTCGAGGGCCGCCGAAGTTCTCGACGGGCCGCGGCGGCGATGTCCGTCGCGGTGAGAAGGGGAACGCGGTCCACAGGATCCGGCTTCCACCGAATTCCCGCCGCGCGCTCCGCGATCGAACGAGACGAGGGCGATCGCCGGGCGGAGGGAGCTCCGGATCGCGCCGAAGCGGCCGGATTTCGAGGGCCTTGGTGTTGGTCGCGCGAGGGGGCGGGCGGTTTGATTTTTTTTCGAGGGCTCGCGATTCGACGAAGGCTCGTCGCCGTCGCCGTCGCCGGAGGGGGCCCCGAGAGGCTTGGATCCGGCTCGATCAGCGGAAGCAGGAGAAGTAGGAGCCGTTCACGCTCGGGGCGTCGCAGCTCGCGTACACCGACGACGAGCCCTGATTGTTCACGTTGCAGTAGCCCGTGCTGCCGGCGCTGTTGCCGACGAGGACCATGATCAGCTCACCGCCGTAGCACTTGCACGCGCCGTTCGGCGGGGCGTAGCAGGTGCCGGCGTACGAGGAAGAGAGCGTCGAGGGACCGGCCGGACCCTGCGGACCCTGCGGGCCTGTCGCGCCCTGCGGACCCTGCGGGCCTGTCGCGCCCTGCGGACCCTGCGGGCCTGTCGCGCCCTGCGGACCCTGCGCACCAGTGTTGCCCTGAGGGCCAGTTGCGCCCTGAGGGCCTGTCGCGCCCGTCGGACCCACAGCGCCGGTGTTGCCCTGAGGGCCAGTTGCGCCCTGAGGGCCTGTCGCGCCCGTCGGACCCACAGCGCCGGTGTTGCCCTGAGGGCCAGTCGCGCCCGTCGGGCCCACAGCGCCAGTGTTGCCCTGAGGGCCAGTTGCGCCCTGAGGGCCAGTCGCGCCCGTCGGACCCACAGCGCCTGTCGCGCCAGTGGCACCCTGAGGGCCAGTCGCGCCCTGAGGGCCAGTCGCGCCCGTCGGACCCACGGCGCCTGTCGCGCCCGTCGCGCCCGCGGGCCCCTGCACGCCCTGCGGACCCATCGGACCCATTGGACCCATCGCACCGATCGGACCTTGCGGACCCATCTCGCCCGTGAGGCCTTGTGGACCCATCGGACCGACAGGACCCACCGGACCGACTGGCCCCATCGGACCGACATCGCCTGTCAGACCGATTGGACCCATCGGACCCACCGGACCCACGGGTCCCATCGGACCCACGGCCCCGTCCGCGCCCGCCGGACCTGCGGGCCCCTGAGCGCCAGTCGGCCCTTGAGGCCCGGCCGGTCCCTGGAGCCCTGTCGGCGAACCGACCCAGTGTCCGGTGTCATCGATGACCTCGACGCCGCCGACAGATACCGAGTGAGGATGGATGTCCCCGCGCACGTCGCCGGCCAGCATCGCAAACGGCACGCTGCTCAATGCCGTGCGCGGAAAGAGCTCCTCGTCGGCGCCGACCTTCATCCCGAGATAGAGCGAGGCCGTGTCCCAGATCGTGTCCGGGAGGGGCGTCGTGGCGCCGAGGGGCACCGAGAAATAGCCATCATCGAGAGTGACAGTCTGCGTCTCTTGCCAGAGGACATTCCCGGCGGACGGCGCGTCGTAGATCGTGAATTGAAGGGTGACCGAGCCTGTCTCCGGGCTCCCTTGCGCGTCGAGGAGGCGGCCCTGCTGCGTGAGGCGATTCGGCACCCCGGCAGAGGCGCCCGTGGCCAGGAACGCCAGGGACGCGAAGGCCGCGAGCGCGGCGTGACGAAAGAATCCAAAGCTCCGTTTGATGCTCATTTGCTCGCTCCTACTCCTGCGTGGCGCCGACGACGCCCCCGATGAACCTGTGATTGGCGGACGTGCTCACCGCGTTTCCGCCGGGGCTCTCGCCCAGCGTGCCGATGAAGTGATGTCCGGGGCTGTCGCTCGTGATCCCGCCCGCGACGAGGGCGCCCCCGCGGTGGGGGCTCGGGCCGTTGACGTAACAGAGCCCCAGCGCCGGGCGCGCCGAGAGGCTCGCCTCGCTGGACCAGAAGAGGTGTGTCCTGACGGGCGGCTCGACGAGGGCGACCCCGTGGTTCGGGATCGACCCGCTCACCCAGCCGCGCGCGAGATCGGTGATGTCGGCGGATTTGAAGCCCACGTCCCCGGCGAAGAAGCCAGTCTCGGGGGCCGCGGCGATGTCGCCGGGCGCGCCGAACGTGCTCGATGTCGCCGTCGCCTCGCTCCAGGGGGCGAGGACGCGGTGCACATACACGAGGTTGTTCTGGTCATTCCACGAGACGAGGACCATCAACGTGGCAGAGACGACCTTGGCCGAGGGGGGCAAGAAGCCGAGATCGAAGCGGAGGAGTGCCGTATTCTGATTGCCGCCGCCGGACCTGCCTGTCCAGAAGCTGCTCTCCGAGCCGGGGGCCCAGAAGGGATAATCGCCGCTCAGGAACGTGTCGGCGACGTCGCCCAGGACCCCCCGTCGCACGGTGACGCACACAGGGGTCTGAATGGCCTGTTGCGACGCCGCGACCTCCTCGTCCGCGGCTTCCGAGTCGGCGGTATCCCTCGATTCTCCCGCGCACCCGGCGCCCCCCAGACACAGTCCCACGAGAACGAGGCCGTTGGTCACGGCCGACATGCTGAACCTCGGCATGGAGCTCTCCTTAAACCGCTCACGGTACTATGAGCGCAGGTGGAAAGTCACCTGAAATCAGGAGAGGGCCGGAGATTGGAGCCCTTGGGGTTGGGCCACGGGAGATCGCGCCGTTACCGCACGGAGAAGGTCGAGGCGAACGCCGTTACCGCACGGAGAAGGTGGAGGCGTGCCTTTACCGCACGGAGAAGGTGGAGGCGAACGCCGGGACCTTGGCGACGGCGCCGACGCCCTGGAGATCGCGCTTCGTCCCGTTGATCGCGTCCAGGACGGCGGCGATCTCCTTGAACGGGAGCTGATCGGCGGTGTGGATCACGGCGCGGTCGGACATCTTGTCGGAGCTGTTCTTGTGATCCCCCATGCGACTCCACTCCTCCTCGATGGCCTTCTGGAGGTCGGGATACCGCACGTAGCTCATGCCGCCGCTCTCGAATTCGAGGGGCTTTCGCGGGATGCGCTGCTCGGTCAGGGTGGTGGCGCCGCTCTTCCAGACAAGGTTGAAGTCGTTGTCGTTGACGTGGACGTGAAGGACCTTGCTCTCGGGGGGACACTCCTCCCCGCACTGCGGGCGACCCGGGGTCTCGGCGTTGGCGTTGATGCGCGAGTTCGTCGTCCACACGGCCGTGATCAAGAGGAACGCGATCGTCACCATCAGGAGATCGATGAACGGGATCATGTTGATGTCGCTGTTCGTCGCGCGCTTCTTGGATCCACCGCTCTCTACGTCGACGCCGGCCATGATGTGCCTCCAGGTTCTTCCGCGATCGCCCTGCCCGCAGAGACGGGCGGCATCGCAAGGGGGAAATGGGGCGACAGGCACGCTCCCGCGCGCGGCCGCCCAACGTTGGCAAGGTGTTCCGTCAGCCGCCGAGACACGAAGTTCCCGGCGCCGAACTTTTTTTGGAACAAACTCCCACCTTCCGATGTCGCCGCGAAATTCCGCCGATTGCAGAATCCAGGATCACCGAAGTCCTCTGTCGACGTCGCGGCGTCGCGAGCCGCAGCGCCCGGTCCGTCACCAGGGGTAGAGGCCCGCCTCGTCGAGCGCCGTCAAGTATTCTCCAAGCATCCTTCCCTGTGCGTCGAGGGCCCGCGGGGTGGAGATGGCGGCGAGGATCTTCCTGGCCCGGTCCCGTAAGTCGGGGCTCTTCGTCGCCTCGGCGAGGGCGAGGAGGAAGCGCGCGGCCTGCACGTTGGGCCCGAGGGAGCGCTCGCGCCTCGCGAAGACGCCCGCCGCGGCAGGATCCTTGGTGTGATCAAAGAGGGCGGCTGTCGCGTCATCGCCGAAGTCGCGCACGAGCGCCTGGCTCACCTTTGAGGCGACCTCGGCGTAACGCGGGCTCCCCGCGGCGCTCGCGAGCCGGATCAAGGCGCGACCGAAGGAGGCGGCGTCCGCGAGGTAGCGGACCGAATGGACGCCCTCCTTCCGCCGCACGCTGCCATCTTCGCTCACGAGCGCCCCGAGGACGAAGTCGGCCGCGCGCCTCGCTTTGGCGAGGATCGCGGCGTCGTGCGTGGCCTCGTAGAGCGTCACCAGGGCCGAGATGGCCAGCCCGTTCTCCTGCGGATAGACGTGCGGATCGACGCGGGGAACGCCGATCGCGCGGCGCTCCTTGTCCCCGAGCGCATAATAGACGTGACCGTCGACGAAGCGGGCCGCCTCGTCGTGGCCCCCGACGTCGGCGTCCTGCGCGGGGAGGAAGGCGCCGTCTCCGTTGGTGAGGAACGTCGTGATGTAGGTCGCGATCCGCTCGGCGTCGCCGCGAAAGGCCGGATCCTTCGTCTCGGCGAAGGCGCGCGCGCACGCCTCCAGGTTGTCCGCCTGGTACGCCATGAGCTTCTCGAAGTGCGGCTCCTTCCATGTCGAGGCGTCAGAATACTGATAGATCCCTCCCCACACAGGATCGATCAGCGCGCGCTGCTTCTGGAGGGAGAACGTGGCGCGGGCGAGCGCGGCCTTGTCCCCGTGCCTCGCGCGGGCGAGCTCGAAGGTGACGTTGGCGCCCATGGGCGCCTTTTGCCGTCGGCCCCAGCCACCCTCTTTGGGATCATAATACCCATCCAGATCCACGGTGGCGCGGCCTGCGATCCAGCCCATCGCCTCGAGGGGCGGCGGACGGTTCCCCGCGGCGCTCTCGATCTCTCCGCCCTCGGGGCCAGCGGACATCCTGGTGACCTCCAACAGGATATCGCGGAGCTCCTTGGCCGGGATGTAGCCGCGGTATTTCCCCAGCTCCTCGGCCGCGGGCGAGAGGAGGATCGTGGCCGGCCAGCCCCAGGCGCCGTAGCGTTCGGCGATGTCGGGGTGCTCGTCGACGTCGACGCGAACAGCCACGAACCGCTCGCGAAGGATCCGCCCGATCTCCGGATCCGTGTACGTCGTGGCGTCCATCACATGGCACCAGTGGCACCACTCGGCGGATCCATCGAGCAGGAGGAACCTCCCTTCGCGGCGGGCCCGCTCGAACGTCTCCGGCGTGAAGGCGGCCCACTCGAAGGAGCGCGATTTGCCGCTCTCGCGGGCGAGCGCGACGTTGACCGCGTCGGGTGTCCCGGCGCGCACGAGCCCCTTGGTGACAGTCTGTGCGGGTGCCCCGCAGGCGACGGGGGACAGCACCATGGCGAGGCCGAGAGCGCGGAGGAGCGGGTTCACGGGCACGCTACGGCTCGGGCCTCGTGGCGGTTTCGCCGAAGACTACCGCTCTCGACTGAGCAGCTTGCGGAGGAGCTCCAGCGGGTGCAGCTCGCCGCGGTCCTTGCCCTCGGAGGCTCGATCCAGGGCAGCGCGCACCGTCGGGACCACCACCCCGATGGGATCCACGCGCTCGGTGAAGGCCCGGAGCGCCGACAAGGCCGCTCGCCCCGCGTCGATGCCGAGAGGGATCCCCACGGCCGGCGGGATCGGCGAGAGGATCACGTCGCGCGTCGCCACAGCGCGGGCCCAGGCGCCGGGCGTCGGATCCACGAGCAGCGCGCGGATCGTCGCCACCTCCGCGAAGCACCCGAGCGACAGCGGCCCTGCCCGGTGCTCCACCGCGTGCGCGAGGTGCCGATAATCCCGCCGCCAGTCGCCC
>Ga0268298_10006266_pt1 | contig 10866 bp, 2 predicted proteins | sample WWTPWeurt_MetaG_FD_194462 | JGI IMG/M metagenome (GOLD analysis project Ga0268298, IMG submission 194462) | Activated sludge microbial communities from WWTP in Nijmegen, Gelderland, Netherland - WWTP Weurt | ecosystem: Engineered > WWTP > Aerobic digester > Activated sludge | place: Netherlands... | reverse complement strand
TAAATTTGTGGAATTGACAAAGAAAAGAAAAAAAGAAGCAAAAAAAGAAAAGAAACATATTATCGTTTACTGTAATATGTTTATTAAGAATTAAAGAAAAACTGTCCAATGAATGGGGGGAAGCTCAAAAAGACCGAAAAATATTTGGAAAAAACAATAAATAAGCATACATTTGAATATTCGTTCACCCAAAACACTAGACATATGAAGACCTCATCTTACGTCCTTACGTCCTTACGTCCTTACGTCCTTACGTCCTTACGTCCTTACGTCCTTACGTCCTTACGTCCTTACGTCCTTACGTCCTTACGTCCTTACTAATTTTACTCATTAATATTGAACTGATTTCGCAAAACGGGCCTCTGTATCAATTTATCGAGTTTACACCAGAAATTTCGACAAAAATTAAGCTTGATAGAGATCATATAAATTACCAGCTTTTTCAGCAAGATACTCAGCTATTATGTGATTTTATTAATGAATTGGCAGGTCCGCAATATAATTTTCGGATTCAATTGGGCGAAGAAATGTTCAATTTATCAATGATAAATTCAGGAGACTCTTCTTCGCTAGGAAGTTGTTCCCCATATCATTTCATTGGTATATTCAATCAAGACTCATCCAGTGTGGCAGAATTTTGGTTTTACAGAAACAAAATCTATATACACCTTGAAGATAGTGTGCGATGTCTCCGGCTTAGCCCAACAAGCTCTGATGTGCTGTTACCAGATATTCATTTGTTTGAAGAGTTGCCTTGTGTTAGTGTAGACCCGGAACCGGATCCAGGAGGGAATCAGATTGATCCGGTAAATTGCGATATGAATATTGAGGTGGTTATTTTCTCAAATCAAGATTTTCTTGAAAAGGTTGGTGGGAAGGCTAAAGCTGAAAACTATGCTCATGATTTGTTAAACGGACCAGACGGAGTAGCCTCAATATACAGGAGATATATTAGGGAATACGGAGGTACGGGTACAATTAGTTTTAATTATGTACTTGACCAACCAAATGGTACCCCTAATATAATTGTATTCCCAGTAAATTACGACCCCATAAGAGATACAGAAAAGTTGGAAGAAGAATATAAAAAATTATATCCTTGTTTACCAAAAGATATGTTTATATACTTGCATGATGCTTTTACAAACGTAACCACACGAACGGATCTTCTACATTGCCACACGCAAGGCTTGAATTCACCAATTACGATCAACTTGGCGTATAATCGTATTACAAATAGAGCTATTGAAACGGCAGCGCATGAGTTTGGCCATTACTTTTCAGCAAGTCATCTATCAACAGATCCTTTACATCCATGTTATTGTGAACCGAATATGAGGTATTTAATGTGTTCACCCTCTCAAGGACTCAATATGGATATTTGCTCATGGCAAAAAATAGCGAAAATTATGAATGACAATTGTGAGTGCTTGTCTGATATGCATGCTCCTCCTTGTGAAAATTGTCTGGGTCTGTATAGTAAACTTGAGCTCTCCAACAATAAACTTAGTGATGTTATCTGTAATAATGGAAGTGAATCAATGGTCACAATCACTATTCATAATGATTGTACTCCGAGAAATTTTACATATGTAAAAATTGCATTTTCGAAGGGTGCACTACCAACTCATGATAAACTAGAAATAGTGGATCCCATAGATTTTACTGGTGGAATTGATGATTCATCAGACCCTAGTCGTAATTTTTTAATATACAATGTTCCATTCACACTAGGTAAAAATGAAAAGAAAATATTGAAATGTAAAGTTAGATTATTACGTAAAGGAACTTCATCTAATCCGGAACAAACAGTTTTTAATATTCATCATGATCATGGAATAAATATAAATGGACTTCCCACCTTTAGTCCTACAGGTGTATTGGGTGTGGGTCAATTATACTTAACCGATCAGCCAGGAGTCAATACGATAGCAAATGTGATCTCATCAGAAAGGCAGTATAATTTGGCAAATTGTAATCAGCTCCAGAAAAACTTAAAAATTACCCGTGATTTAATTATAAATCAGGACCACATTTTCTCTGCATGTGTCGTTTATTTAGCAGAGAGCAAGAAGATTATTGTAAACGAGAATATTAAATTGACAATTTGTAAATCTGTGGTAAATTCATGTGATAATTTCTGGAATACGATCGAACTCAAACCGGGTGCTCAGTTGATTATTGAAGACTCAGAAGTTAATCACGCAGAACATGTAACTACCTCCTTGGGTACAAACATCATAGATATTAATGGATCTAGTATTATCCAAAACTGTCAGAATGGAATAACTTGCGCTTCTGGAAGTTCCGGATCAAATATTAAAATTATGGATTCTGAATTCAATGGGATGAGTGGATACATTGCAAAAATTGAAAACGCGGAACTATTTGAATCAAAAAATTCGACGTTTCAATCTTGTTTTGGAGGTATTGGATTAAATAATTCTCCATCTAAATTTACAAGCTCCAAGTTTATTGGTATGGGAAATGGATACCGGGGAGCTCCTGAAACCACATCCCCCTGGAAAGGAACCGCGGTTTACTCAATGGGCGCACCCTCAACAATGTTAGAGACCATAAAAGATCCCGACCCTCATGTTTCAGATAACTTATTTAGCGATTTGAATTGTGCCATATTTAATTCGGGTAGCACTTATAATTTACAAGGGAATATCGTGGAAAATGGAGAATATGGGATTTACATTTCAAATTCAGGAGCTACAGCAGGGGGCCTCATAAGCCAGAATGAAATCGAAGTAGGATTTTTGGGCATTAATCTGGACCAGAATGGCAATATGCCTTGTACCATTAGCAAAAATGAAGTTGCTTGTACTTCTACTTACGGCACCGCCATTCAAGTTGCAGGAAACTCAGGGACCGTATTGATTGAAGACAATACGGTGACTAACGAAACAGGACAAGCCGGGATCCTGGCAAATACTTGTGCCAACGTAAACATCAAGAACAACAATGTTTACACAAATGCAACCAATGGTACGCGTACCGATGGAATTTATGTACTGAATTCGATGAATTGTACCATCAGTTGTAACAATGTGAGTTGTGCAGCCTTTGGCAACGGTACTTCTGCGGTAGAAATTCAGGAAAGCCCTTTCAACACGGTGAGCTGCAATGAAATTGAAGGAGCAGATTGCGGACTGGTTTATGCAGGAAGCTGCAATCCCAACGATGTTTCAGAGAATTTCCTTGGAAATCACAAGCTTGGGCTGGTTCTGGTTACACGCGCTACTGGCGGCGATGGGATCATTGGCCCTCAAAGTCACAAAGGGAACCATATTACGGGTTGTGGAACAGATAAAGATGCAGTGAATTATGGGCCCCCAAATGTTGTTACCCAATCCCCATTTTTAGTTTCCCCTTCAGCCCCGTATTTGCCAAACAACATTCAGGAACTCGTGTTGCAGAATTGGTTTTTACCACCAGTATCAGGTATTGAATTTTCATGCCAAACAGCCAATATATGTCCTACCGGCATTGGAGCCCGATCAAGTTCAAATAAAAGTAAAATTGAACCAAATCACCACTTATTGGAAAATAATATTGGTTTAGCTTATTATGACAATGAAAGGACCTGGTCAGCCAGAAAAAACATCCTGGAATTTATCAAATCTGATATAGAAGGAGACTGGAAAAATAAACAATGGATAAACAGATACCATGGTACTTCCCTGGATCTTTTTAGCGATGTAGGACTTTTTTGTAATCATTTTTTTACAAATTATATTACTACACAAACCAATTCGTCAGAAATTACAAAAGTTAATGAGCAAAACCAAGATCAGATGGATTCTTATTTGACAACCCTTGAGAACTTGCAAACGGAAACTAAATTTGAGAAATATCAAAAAATCGTAAGCACAATCAGACTAAAATATCTAAGTGATACAAGACCTATTATTCCTTCAGATGAAAATATTTTAAATGCGATCGCAAATAAATGTCCTTATGAATATGGAAATGCCGTATATGAAGCCAGGATGTTATTGGCGAGTACCAGGCCTGTGGTTGTCAATGAATCGGATTTGTGTGGGACACAAGCATTAAGTCAAAAACAAGTTGATGTAAGGACTCTATTGACTTATCCAAATCCAGCAAGTCAACAAGTTGACATTCAACTAACAGGTTTTCCATTTACTGCCGTGTTTTCAGCAAAATTGCTGGACATAAATGGGAAGCAACTCATGCACTATTTATTAAAAAAACAAGATGCGATAGATGTGTCAAATCTTGTGAATGGAATTTATTTCTTGATGATTGACCAACATCCGGAATTAACCACGAAAATTTGTGTTCATAAATGAAGCGATGTTTGATGATATTCATGATAATAGCCATGTTCCTACCATTGCATGGTCAAACTAAAAAACATGACTATAACTGGTTGTTTGGTTATGGTACGGGAGTGCCAGACAGCACCAGACCTTTTGGAGGCATCATCATGTCGTTCAATCATGGTAAGATTGAATTTATACCGCAATCAAGGGAATTTGAGTTTTTTTATCAGACCAATAGTTTTTCTGATGCAAGAGGAAATCTTAAATATATGTCTAATGGTTGCTCAATAGCCGATGCAAATGCTCATTTGCAAGTTAATGGTGATTCTTTAGGATATGGTAAGATTTGGGCAGTTAATTGTCCAAAAAATCAACCATTACCTCAGGGTGGGATATTTCTCAATTTTAAAGATCAGGAAAATAATTTGGCATTCTTGCATATTATTTTGGATACTATGGGAAATGGCCAGAAAGCATTTATAAAGTGTATTTATGAAACTAAAATTGACCTTAACTTCGACACTATAATATCGAAGAATAAAGTAATATTGTATGATACATTATATGGAAGTCTCACAGCTATTCCAAGTATTGAGAAATCAAAATGGTGGGTAACCATACCTAGAAACCGAACAAATGAATATTATACATTACTTTATAGTAGTTCTGGTGTAGAGAAGATACTAAGACAAACTATAGGGCTGGAGCATCTTCACGAAGGCGGTGGGGGCACACAGGCTGTTTTTTCACCGGATGGAAATATGTATGCTATTTATAGTCCATTAAATGGGCTTCAAATATTCAATTTTGATAGAAATTCAGGAATTTTAAGCAATTTTAAACATTATAATTTATTTTTTCCATTTAATATAATAAGCGGATGTTCTTTTTCTCCCGATTCTCGATTTTTATATGTATCAAATCCCACAGAAGTCCTTCAGATAGATTTGTTTGAACAAGACTCCATCAAAGCAATTGACACAGTAGGATTGTTTGATGATTTTTTTGATCCTTATCCTACAACTTTTTTGCAAATGATGTTAGGTCCTGATTGCCGCATTTATATATCAACATATGGAGGAAACCAGTATCTTCATGTTATATTATATCCAAATCGTAAAGGAAAAAAATGTCAATTAATAAACCGTGCCTTAAAATTGCCTACACGCAACGCAAATGCCATACCCAATTTTCCACATTACCGCGTAGATGAAGCATACCCCTGCGACAGTACCATTCGAATCCAACTCAATACTGAAGTAGATGAGCTATATAAATTCAAGAACGCGGAGATCATGATGTATCCCAATCCGGCGGGAGCGGAGTTGGTGTTGTATGATTTGCATCAAAAAATAACCGGTGAAATCCGCATAAAAATTATAGATATTCATGGAAGAATAAGGCAGGAAATCGTAGAACAAAACACAGGTCAGGAAATTACTATATCCCTGAAAGGAATGGAGTCTGGATTGTATTTTGTGAGAATGCATAGAGCGGATGGTAAAACATGGATGGATAAGTTTATCAAGGAGTAAATAAAAGGCGATTATGAAATAAAATTTGTAAATTCAACTTTACAAATGATATTGTATGGGTTGCTTCCAACCTAGCCAACGGAATCTATTTTTTAAAGATTGAGCAACATCCGGAAATGAACACGAAAATATACCTTATTAAATGAGAGTATGCATTTTATTCGGTGTAATATTGGCCATGCTCCAGTCTGGGCATGGCCAGACCTTTTGCTGGCTCAAGCCTAACCGGTCCTGCCTTGGCGGGAGAACTGTGCTGGACTTAATTATTTTCCACAATTAATCATTCTATGTCATTAACAAAATGAAATATATGTTAAATAAATATTTCAAAAAGACCGAAAAATATTTGGAAAAAACAATAAATAAGCATACATTTGAATATTCGTTCACCCAAAACACTACACATATGAAGACCTCATCTTACGTCCTTACGTCCTTACGTCCTTACGTCCTTACGTCCTTACGTCCTTACGTCCTTACGTCCTTACGTCCTTACGTCTATTTAATGTCCTAATAATTTTCTTGTTCATTCTTGTTGCTAAAAAAGTATCGGCACAACAGCAATTTAACTTTTGTGGCGATCTTCCATTTCATCAGGCTTCCACTAGTAATCCAGACTCTATTGTTTTTGACCGTTTCGGGAATACCTATGATAAATTTAACTTTCCTCAACCATTGGGTGCTGATAATTGCATTGTTGGCTATTTTAACTTAATCTTTAATGACGTTCCTTTAGAATATCAGAATGTTGTTTGCAATGTCTTTGAAGAATTATCAACTTCGATCCCAAGGCGAATTAATACATATGGGTGTACTCCTCCAGAAAACATGCCTAGTCAGGAATTGGTTGTAATCCATGTTCGTATAATTACATCCAATATTATTGCAGCTGCGGCTTCGGCAATCTATACTCCAAATGTATCAAATTGTAATCCGCAATTAAACTGGCCTCTTAATCCAAGCAATACATATAATACTATAAACGGAGGTAGAGATTATATTAATCCCGACGCCATATTGCACATTAGTGATTATTGGAATTGGAATTTTAGTTATGTTTCGCCACCACAAACCACGGAACTTGACCTTAGATCCGTAATTCTTCACGAAGCATTACATATTTATGGTTTCTCGCCGATTATTAGCCAAGATGGCAAGCCTCAAAATGCAATAACAAATTTTGATTTTTATGATCACTATCTTTATGCATTTGAGGATAATAATCCAAACAATTTAATAAAAATCATTGAAGGAAATGGCTTCAATAATTGTTGGCATTTGAATAATCAATTGAGCCCAAATGAATTTAATGAAATTGTTACTGATAATTGCAGCCAAACTGGTGATTTTTCGATTGGTCTTGGCAATCCAATAATTGCAATTTCAGCCGGAAAGGATGATTTCAACACCAACCAAAATCCAGGTATTCCTCAACTGCTCTCTCATTTATCTGCAATATGTAATACAAACGGGCCCAACCTCGTCATGCAACCTACAATTTCTTTGGGTATTCGGAGAGCAATAATTTCAATTGAAGAAATGGATATTTTATGTCAGCTAGGATATTCAATTAACAATAATCCAGATTGTTGTCACCAGGTTACTTATATTGAATCAGCTTATTCAACAAATAATAATACATGTTGCTCTAATTTTTATTTTACTTGTGAAAATAGTATTTTGATTATACCAACATCTGAACTTCTATGTAATGATGCATCAGGAGGTGTGATGGAATTGACAGACGTCTTTGATTATCCATTTGTGCAGCTAACAAATAATCAAATAATATTTACTGCAGTTCAACAAGGGCAATTTCTTGTTGGATATACAGTAAAATCCTGCGATGGGAAAATGGATAATGCTTACTTTGAAGTTTATGTGGGTCCATGCTTAGATTGTAACAATGAAGCGCCATGCCAAAATTTAATTTGCACCTATGATTTTGATGAATTTATAACAGATGAAATTGCAGCTGTTTATAGCTTAGGGGGCTTGTATTGGGTATTTAATTATCCAAGTAACAATGATCCAAATGAAAAGCAAAACACAGTGGATATATGTCTTGATGCGAATAACAATAAGTATATGAGTTTCTTCTATGAAAGACATCCGCAGCAAGGAACTGAGTATAGAGAGGGCATTGCATTTAAATTGAAGGAGCCGATAATGCCAGGATGCGAACTAGTAATGAATTTTGAATCTTCTGTGTATAACCATCTAACGCAACTAATTATTTTGGGAAGCGCAAATCCACCTTGCAAATCTACAGATGCATTAACAGAAATTGGTTGTATTCAGACTATTTGTAATTCTAGTGCTGTCTTTCAACCGAGATGCCTTAATCAGACACCTTTTATAATCGATAAAGTTGGTTCAAACATATATGGATCGTGTCCCCCTGATTTAACTGAATATAATCCATATACATTTAAATATACTAACCCAGCTAATTCTGATCTAATTAATTACGTCATATTGTATATAGAGTCTAATGAGGAAAAGTCAGGAATATATTTGGACAAACTTAGAATTACCAGTAATTGTGCATGCTCCAATTTCAATTCTACAAGTATTAAGTGTGATGAGTTTAATTTCGAAGCTGAAAATTGTAGTTTGGCAAATACCTATTTGTGGAAATTTGGTGATCCATTGAGTGGTGTGAACAATGAAAGCACTTTAAATCCTACGTCTCATTTGTTTAGCGCAAATGGGACATATACAGTAACACTCACAGTTACAGATTTATGTGGTAATACAAAATCTGCATCTAGCCAAATTGAAGTTAATTGTCCACCACCAATAGTATGCAACTGTCCGGCAGATTATTATATAGGAGTAAATCCTAACTCTGAGGTAGATATATCACTATCGCAAATACCAGCATCATTAGCTTACAAAACGATTTGTATCAATGGTAAATTAAATATTGACAGAGCCAATCAAATATTTAGTCACTGCACCATTCTATTTGGTCCAGGAGCTTCCATTGCTATTCAATCGGGATCCAGATTATCAACTTTATACAGTACGTACCGACCATGCAATGGAATCATGTACCAAGGTATTATTGCAGAATCCGGAAGCCGCATTTTTGCATTGAATAATACCATAGAATATGCGGAAATTGGAATTAAATTACAATCCGGATCTTCAGTCGTTAACTATCTGAATGGAAATACATTCAGACACAATCATATTGGCATATCAATGCCTCATGGCGGAGATTTTACTTCACCTGAAATTTCTAACAATGATTTTATTTGTCCTGCCGGATTATTACCACCAAGAAGTGGAGAATTGAGTTTCGCAGGAATCTATATGGATGGAGCACTGGCAGTTATTTCGAATTGTAATTTTAATCGCCTTAGAAATGGTATCATTTGTCAAGAGAACTCTCTGGCATTTGTAGAAGACAACTGTACCATAACAGATATGATACCCGAAAATAGCAACAGCAGCGTAGGGCAAGCAGATGGGGTAGGAATTTTTGTTGACAAATCAATTATTTCTGTTTCAAATTGCACGATCGTAAATGCTCTGATCGGAATTCATTCAAATTATTCATGGCTTATAAATGTATCTGAAGATACCATTGCTGATTGCAGGAACGGTATTTATGACCGCTTTTCATTTGGCCCTGGTGTGATTCTGGACAATAGATTATCGGAGTATCGCGAACAAGGTATACGAATTGAAAGTCCAATGGAAGGTATTTATTTTACAATTAATGACAATAAACTCTATAATGTCAATGCCCAACCGTCTGGTCAGATGGAAGCAGCTGCAATTTTCCTTGACAATGTGCGGAGCCAGTCAGCCTTAATTCCGTCGCAATTGGTTCAAAATATTGTTACTCAAAAATCTTCTTATCAAGGCATTTTTGCCAGAAACTGCGATAATATTGCAGCTCAGAGTAATGAAATTCAGTACAGTGGGTATGAATCTTTTGGCAATTCTGGTATAGTGTTGCAAAATGTTATAAAAAGTGCCTTCTACTCGAACATTGTAGATGGTCAAATGCAGAACAATCTTATCAGTGCAGCTTTCCATGCAAGTATGTCACCTATGAATACCTATTGCTGCAATGATGTCAATTATACCGGTTATGGTTTTGCATTTAGTGGAGATTGCGACCGATCTGTTTGGAGACAAAATTTGCTTCGCTCACATTATAGGTCTCTGTTTATAGAAAATGGTTCCTATTTTGGACTGCAACCTGACATTCTTTCTGGTAACATTTCCACCTCTCCCGGAGACCAATGGAATGGGTCTCTTTATCCCTTAGGGGGCAGCTATGAGGCTTATAATGGAAATACTTCCCCTTTTGTCCAGCGTCTTTCCCAAATATATCCCCATTCATGTAATTCTCCCTTTTGGCCATCAAGTATTTTTCCTGGCCAATCTTGCTCATTTAATCCCGATCAGTGGTTTGTATTGTCTGAAAATATTGTGGAAGATTGCGCAACAGACGATGGTTGCCCTCCGTTGGATTTTGGTAATCCACTTTCAGGAAATGATAATTATTTGACCCGATCAGATACAGTGATTGCTCAGGGAGAGTTTTTGCTTGCCGAACATGGTTCTTGTTTAAATTTTGAAGGACAAAGAAGGCTGTTCTCAATGTTGCATGAACATCCGGAGTTGCGAGTACCTCAAAGTCCCCTAGACTCCTTTTATCTTGCCAATTTAAATACAGATTTGTATCGTTTTTACAAAATTGACAGCTTGAAATATAAGGCAATGTCTTATAGCAACAGCGATTTAGAAGGAGTATTAGAAGGTAAAGATTCAATAGTCTATTATGCCTCGGTACTAAAATACCTGGATAGTCTCTACACTGAAGCTACAACTTTGGAAGATAGTATTGAGATTGAAAATCATATAGAAGTCACTGAATCCATACTTGAAGGACTCAAATTGGAGATAACAGAAGAAGTGAATCAATTTAAGCAGAATAAAAGTCCAAATATCACATTAGCTGAATCTCTGAATAATGAAATTATAGCAAACGACTTGTTGTATTCCAACCTGGT
>Ga0268298_10006265_pt1 | contig 10867 bp, 10 predicted proteins | sample WWTPWeurt_MetaG_FD_194462 | JGI IMG/M metagenome (GOLD analysis project Ga0268298, IMG submission 194462) | Activated sludge microbial communities from WWTP in Nijmegen, Gelderland, Netherland - WWTP Weurt | ecosystem: Engineered > WWTP > Aerobic digester > Activated sludge | place... | reverse complement strand
TTCCACCAGAGTTATGATGATCGGTTTGGCTTCCATAAGCCCTGCTTGAAGGAAGTCAAATTCAAAGAGCAATTATTATTCTGTGTATAGAATCAGTTCATCGTCCTTTGTGATTTCGAGACGCAGCCGCTTCAGGGGTTTCGCCGCCGGACCATGCTTCACATTGCCGTCTGCATCAAAGCGTGAGCCATGGCACGGACAGGCAAATCCATCCGCATCATCTTCCAAAGTACAGCCCAAATGCGTACAAGTCAAACTGATCGCGGTAAATCCTTGATCAGAATGGATCAACAGCGCGGGGATTTCATTGAGCGGGGTTTTCGTTCCGAGCGGATATTTCGCGCTCTGGCCTAACTCGAATCTTGTCTGCCGTGCAGGGTTGGTCTCAAAGCTGAGAAAGCGGATCAATCCGCCAAGTGTGAGCGCTCCGCTCAAATATAAAAATCCATTGCGGGCGAGTTTCAGAAAATCACGGCGGGATAAATCAGACATATTTAGCGCTCCACCGCATGGCAGGTATGACAATATGCGGAAGATTGGTCTTCGCCTGTTTGTGTGCAACCGCTTCCCATTACGGGTTTGAAGGTGAAGTATTGTTTGGTGGCTTTGCCGGTCATTTCGTATGTCCCATCAGACAGCGCTCTTGTATTCCAAAGCAGTTCGCCTTGTTCGGTCATTAAAACGGTATCGCCTAATTTCAAATCCATTATAGGATTGAGAAAATCCATACGAAAAGCAATGTCATTCGGGTCGGTCAGCATTTTTGTCAGCGGCAATTCTGTCGGTGTGCCATGACAGGTTTTACATTGGATGTATTGAATATCTTTCTTGTTGGCATGGAGATCGCCATTACCCATTACTTCGGAGCGGGTATGACAATCTACGCAGTCGAGGGTGTATTCGCATTTGGTGAACTGGGAAATGGGTTGATAGTAATCTTGCAGTCTTGCGGAGGGATGGTCGGTACGCTCGTCAAAGGCCATTGTCCGCAGGTTGTAGTTGCCGCGATTATGGCAGGTGTTGCATTGAGTGTAAGAAATTGAAGTAGTGAGTTTGTGCTTTTCAGTTAAGTGGCAGGCAGCGCAGCCGGTTTGCCGCGCATACACTTCACCTTCTCTCGGAACTGCATTGATATGACACGTCAAACAATTCTCACCAAACTTTTGGAGCATGGAATTTTTTTCTGCAGGCGGGGCAAAAGCCGCCAATGAGGCAATGCCTGTTTGCGTGTGTTCATCCGTGACGGCGCTAATTCCAAACTGAGCGGATAGATCCTTTTGAGCGCCGAATGTAAATCTGATATTGGCAATCGCGCCTGCATATGTGGATTGGATGCTGGTGGTTACGCGCTGGATGTGATCGCGCTTCTCAGCTTCGCTTCCTGAGTGACAATTGTTTCCGCCGCATGAAGTTTCCACAACAGTCAAGTCAGATGGATTTTCTCCGCCGCGCATGGTGCTGTGTGCAAGGTCGGCATCAAGGGCGAGTCTCTCCCCGCCATGACAACTGACGCAGCCAAATGTTTTTACAGGGTGGGAAGCGCTGATCTCTGGCAGATCTGTGTGACAGGTGAGGCAGTATTCAGGTTGATTGGTTAACGTGGGAATCAATTCCATTGGTCTGGGTTGACGGGAATTCATCCACCAGACGAAAGCCAGTACCAATAAGAGAATGCCAGAGGAGATAGTAATTAATTTACGCATTTTATAAAACAGACAGACTTCCCAGAACAGTAAGCAAGATGATCAATAAAGTAATCAATGCCAAAGTAAATTGGGCAAGGCGATTGGATTTCGGAAACCAACTCCCCAATTCGCTTTCAAGCGGCTTGGGAAAAATATATGGAATGAGCACAATGATTAATAAAATTATGAACGGGAGAAACACACCCAAGAGAAATGGATCGCCCCATTTGAGCAATTGCTGAATCCACAGGAAGAACCACGGGGCGGCAGCAGATTCGGGAACCGATTGGTAAACAGATATAAGGATGGGAGAAGCGATTGGGGCTGGAAAAAAAATCGCCAGCAGAATCAGCGCAACAGTCGTTAATAACATTGCGGCGGTTTCACGGCTGACCAACTCAAAGCGCGAGATCCGATCGGGGTTGGCTCGCAGGCTTGGGTGTGGAAGAGCGATTCCTCCATCACGACGAACGCGAAAGGCATGCCATCCAACAGCAATGGCGGTCACGATAGTCAGGACAAAAATATGCCAGGCATAAAAACGAATCAGGGTGGGAGAACCTGGTTCAGTACCGCCGATCAAAATCCGATAGAGTTCGTTTCCAAAAAGCGGGATGGTTTTTATTAAGTTCGTGCCAACCAGCAACGCCCACTGAATGCCCGTATCCCAGCGCAAAATGTAGCCGGTAAAATTCAAGAAGACGGAAAATACAAAAAGCGCAAGTCCAAGCAAATAGTTAAATCGGCGCGGTTGAATATATGCGCCCGTAAAGACAACGCGGATAAGATGTATGGCACTGACGATAATTAATAATTGCGCCGACCAAAAATGGAGATTGCGAACCAGCCCGCCAAAGGGGGTGAGATACGTGATGGTTTGAATTGAGAGTGCAGCATCGGCTGGTGTGGGGATGTAATAAAACATTTCAAGCGCGCCAGTGACAGCCAAAACCAGCATAAGAAAAATTGCAGTTCCGCCTGCGCCCAAGGTGTAACGCCAGCGTGCTTGAGCGGCGGGAATTGTGGGCGGGTGCAGATGATGAAAAAAGTTTGGAGGCATGATTTGTTTTGATTGTACATCGCACTAAAGAAATTCCGCAGCTCCAAACAAGGTGTCTCTGCCCATGAAGCCCTTATCATGGGCAGAGACAAGCAAAGGAGAATGCTTTACTTTTCGAGCGGTAATGTCTCGGCGTTCCAGCCGTTGATACCCTTGGCAAGACTATTTACATTGGTGTAACCAAGCATTCGCATCGCCATCATGGCAAGCGAACCACGGTGGCCTGATTGACAGACCGTGATAATCGCCGTCGCTTTGTCGGCGGGCAGCAAAGTCATATCAGCCAGCAGGGTGTTGATGGGAAGATTCACCGAGCCTTTGATGTAACCGCTTGCGAATTCATCAGCCGTGCGGACATCGATCACTGTGGGCGGGGTCACAGAAGTGACAGCGGTATTTACATCGACAGCGCCCATGCTATAGAAGCCATCGGGCAGGGTGGAGAGGAAAGAGTTCAAATTGGCAAGGCGGATCGGATCAACGGTGGGGGCAGTTCCAGCGACCGCGTCGGCGGGTTTGCCCTTTTCCACAGGAAATTCAACTTTCGTCCAGCCGCCGAAGCCGCCGCCTAGATTAAGCACATTAGTGTAGCCAAGGAATCTAAGGGATGCCATTGCCATTGCGCCGCGATGACCAGAGCCGCAGTAGATCACGATCGGCTGATCTTGCGCGGGCAGTTTATCCAGATTTTGCAGCAGGGTGCGGATGGGGAGATTGACCGCGCCTGCAATAAATCCATTGGTTTCGATCTCACTTGCTTCGCGAACGTCAATAATGAAGGGAGCGCTACCCGCATCGATCTGAGCCTTCAAAACGTCAGATTTAACCGTGTAATAGTCGGCAGGCATGTTCGTCAGGAAATCAGTCCAGACGGCAGTCCAATCCACAATACCTTCAACCGCATAACCAGCGGCTTTCCAGGCGCCTAAGCCACCACCCATGTTCAAGACATTGGTGTAGCCCAAGAGACGCAGACCTTCAATCGCGATGGAGCCGCGCAGACCAGAACCGCAGTGCAGAATGATCGGTGCGTCTTTCGCAGGCAGTTTATCGAGGCTGGTGAAAAGTATCGGCAAAGGAATGTTCACCGCATCTTTGATATAGCCATCTTTGGTGATCTCATCAGGATTACGCAGGTCGATGAGTGTGGGCGGAGTGGCGCTGTCAAGCTGTTCCTTGACCTTGTCCACTTTGAGCGCGAGGAAACCATCGGGCAGGGTGGACATGCTTTGATCAAGCGCGGTGTAGAGCGCTTCGTCAGCGATGATCGGGGTGCTGATGACTTTCGGCGCTTCGGGCATGGAACCTGTTTCAACTGGCAGGCTGGCTTTTGTCCAGCCGCCCAAGCCGCCGCTCATGTTAAGCACATTGGTATAGCCCAACACACGCAAGACGCCCATGAGCATTCCACCGCGTTGACCTGATCCGCAGTAGACGATGATCTTCGCATCAAGCGCAGGCAGCTTATCCAGATTCTTCAAAACATCACGCACAGGAATATTCACCGCGCCTTTGATGTAGCCGTCTTTTTCGAGTTCAGCCGCATCGCGCACATCCAGCAGGAAGGGCGGGGTGGCTTCAGCCATGGCAGCACTGACATCAGCGGGCTTGATTCCGCCGAAGCCGGTCGGCAGGCTGTTGACCATCACCGCATATAAAGCAGCAAAATCTGGCGCCACTTCTACAACAACTGGTGCTTCAGTTACAACAGGGGCAACTGTGGCAGGGACAACCGCCACTTCAGTGGCTGGCTGCGCAGGCGCTCCACAAGCGGAAGCGACAATGCTGAGGATCAGCAGCAGAACAAAAAGGGTGGAAATTTTCTTTGACATTTTTCCTCTGTAAAGATTTTTTATCTATCTGGTGGGTTCAACAAATATCCAACAAACAATTTCAGGGTGCGAATTTTTTAATCGCCTGCGTGGGCTGCGTGGTGTTCATCCTCAAAGACGGGCAGATATTTGGCTGCGAGTCCAAAGGCGAGGATGCCTGCCGAGAAGATTCCGATGGAGACAGCGACTTCAGGCAGGGTCGGAAAATATTTGACGTTGCTCATGAAAGTTGGCATGTAGAACAGCGGATCGGGATGCTTGACAGCGAACCAACTGACATTGAAGCGGTTGAAGATCAAGCCAACGAGGACAATGACCGCGCCAGTCAACAAGCCGTTGGCGCTTTCGCGATTCTTTTTGATGGAGAACCAGATAATGGGTGTGATAACGCCAATCAGAATTTCAGCCCAGAAAAGAACGCTCATGGTTCCACTGGTGAAGAGATAGCCAAGTTCTCCTGCCACTGCCAACTCACTAAATTTGAGAAGTCCATAAATTGTGAGCGCAACGGGCAGACCCTTGGCAACCTTTGCAAGCAGGTGTGTTTCCAATCCGCGCTGGAAGTAGCGCGAACTGAGGGATGACTCAAAGATGATCATTGCCATGCCGACAGAGATGGCGGAAGTGAAGAACATGATCGGCAGGATGGGTGTCCACCAGAGCGGGTGAAGTTTGGCGGGCTGAATGAGCAGGAGCGATCCAAGCGAAGATTGATGCAGCGTGGAAAGCACCACACCGAGAATCACAAATGGCATGATGAACTTGTGTATGAGATGCGCCAACTTCTGTAATTTGAAGCCTTCAAGCGCGACGGGCGCAAATTCAATGGCAAGCACGGTGAGGTATAACATCACGCAGATGCCGATCTCAAGCAAGACCGAGGTGCCGTTCCAGTGGATCATCATGTACCAGATACGCAGCGGCTGACCAAGGTCAACGAGCAATGCGACGGCGACCATAATGTAGCCGAGGAAGGCAGTTAATACGGAGGGACGCAGAAGCGGCTCAAATTCTTTGATGCGGAGAATGTAAACTGTTCCCGCCATGAGGAATCCGCCGCTGCTGATGACCACGCCTGTGAACAGGTCGAAGCTGATCCAAAATCCCCAGGGGTAGGAATAACTTAAGTCACTGATGGCGCCAATGCCGAAGGTATAGCGTATCATGGCAACGATAAAGGCAATCCCCATCAAGGCGATCAAGGTGAAAGGCAGCCAGCCAATGCGGAGAAATTTGGGAAGAGTGATTTTCATTTCGAGGCCTCCGTCTTTTCGCCTGCTGCGGCATTTTTCTCTTTCTTTTTATTGTAGGCAGATACACCCACAGTAACGCCGGTTAGGATCGCGCCCCAAGTCAGGGCAAATGGGATGGTCATCTCCATCACCTGTTCGCTGACTTCATTGATGGGAGTTTCAGGCAGGTCGGGCAGTCCCAATTCATTGAACGGGACATGTGAAAGAATCAGATAGGATGTGCCGCCATTTTCGAATTCACCGTAGACATGGTCAATATAACGATCAGGATGATCAGCGATACGAGCATGGGCTTTCGCGATGAGTTCTTTTCGATCGCCGTATTCGAGCGCATCCGTGGGACAAGTTTCGACACAAGCAGGTTCCTGTCCGTTGTAGATGCGCTGGGGGCAGAAAGTGCATTTGTCAATGAATGCGCCTTCGATGATGCCCTTGTCATAGTCAAAGTGTGGCACACCAAATGGACAGGCGTTCATACAATAACGACAACCGATGCACAGATCAGGATTGTAGGTGACAGGACCATCCTCGGCTTTGGTATATGCTCCTACCGGGCAAGCCGACATACAGTCGGGATGTTCGCAGTGCATACAGTGATAGACCATCGTGCCACGCTGTAGATCGGGGTACGTTCCTGTAACGCCGAGTCCAGCCACCCAGATACGGGTCTTGTCCATATCAATGTTATTTTCAACACTGCATGCCACCATGCAGGCGCGGCAATCAATACAGCGTGTGGTGTCAAAGAGATAAGCGTGATGTTTGATTTCAGTCATTGAAATACCTCTAAGCCTTTTTCACAGTCACAAAAGTCTGGCTGAGTGCCTGTCCGCCGCTGATGGGATCAGTGAACGTGACATGGACAGCCGAGTCGCTTGCGCCGATCCCGAAGGCGGTTTTCAAGCCCTTGGAAAGGTGGCCATAACCGGGAGTCATATAAACGCAATCGGGGCGAATAGCCTGCGTGACCAGGAGGCGTGTATGGACCTGACCGACGGGGCTGGTCACTTCGACCCAGTCTTCGTCAGCAAGACCAAGATTTTCGGCAGTCTGGGTATTCATCCACAGGCGCGGTTCATCGGAATATTTATGAAGCAGTTGATTGTTTTGCGTCCCGAATTGTGTAGATTGCGCCACTTTACCAGTCAACAAATAGAACTCACCTTCGGCAGGTTGGGGTGGTTCCTCCCAGGTCGGAACACCGGGGAAACCAACCTTTGCCAGCGTATCGGAATACAACTCGATCTTTCCGCTGGGTGTGTTCCAATTCTTTTCGGCAGATTCTGTGGCGTGTGGTGTCTCGCCGAAATCCACGTATCCTTTTGATTTAATATCTTCAAGGCTGAAGCCAGATGACGCCAACTGCTGGCGCAAATAATCTTCTTCATCTGCGTATTGGAAGAAATCTCCCAGACCAAGTCTTTCGCCAAGCTGCTTGTAAACCCACAGCGCGGATTTGGCCTCACCCTGCGGTTCGATCACGGGCTGACGGATAAAGACTCTGTCACCCATGGGCACAAGCGGATCATAACGTTCGAGATAAGATGCTTCGGGAAGAACGACATCTGAGAACCAGGCGGTGTCGTTTAAGATGATATCCATCGTGACAATGAAGTCCAATTTACCAAAGGCTTCCAATGTCTTGCCGCGGTCCGGCAATGACATGATCGGATTCTGACGCGAGATGAACCAGCCATGTGCCTGATACGGATCACCGCTGACGATGTTGTCGCGCATCTCTTGAAATACTCCGATCTTGAATGGAACGACCGGGTACTTCCACGGCACGCCATCAAGGCGCAATGCAGAGACACGCGGATATGCAGGTTGAGGGGGAGCGCCGAGGGTGCCGCTTTCTTCTCCGCCTGCATCCTGTAAGACCACATCCCAATTCCCGATCAAGGCATTCAAAATTGAAATGGCGCGTTGAGTATGGAATGAGTTCACAAAATTGGATGTACGCCAGCCATTGTGGGCCAGAGCGTGAGGAGCGGCGGCGGCAAATTCATGCGCGATGCGTGCGATCGTTTCAGCAGGAATGCCAGTCAATGGGGCAGCCCACTCAGGTGTGTATCTGCCAACTTCTTTTTTTAATTCTTCAAAACCAAGCGTATTCTTTTCAACAAATGACTGGTCATATAGTTTTTCGCCGATGATGATGTTGATCAGAGCCAGGTGAAAAGCAAGATCATTTCCGGGTTTAATGGGCAGCCACTCAGTCGCCTTGGATGCGGTCTTCGTATAGCGCGGATCGAGATAGACCACCTTCGCGCCGCGGTCAATGGCCATGATCAGATCATGAGTCTCAGAGGTGGAGATCGCTTCGAGCAGGTTGCGTCCCGTCATCAAAATATATTTAAGATCATTGTCATAGATGCGGGCGGGTTCTTCCATGCCATAGGTCATCAGGTTGGCGACGATCATGGCATTGAAACACAGCGAGCGCTGGGTGCCATAGTTCGGTGACCCGAATGCGTACAGCAGGTTTTCAAACAGCGGCTGACTCAAATTATGCGTGGATGAAAAGACCATCGCTTCTGCGCCGTATTTGTTTTTGATCTCCATCATTTTGCCGGCGACCAGATCCAACGCTTCTTCCCAGGAGGCCGGGCGGAATTTTCCCTCGCCGCGCTGACCCACCCGAATGAGCGGAGTCAACACACGGTCAGGATCGTACGTGTTCATTAGTCCAGATTGCCCGCGCGGACAAAGATTCCCGCGTGAGTGGGGATGCTCGGGGTTGCCATCCAGCTTTACAACACGGCCATCCTTGATCTTTGCCAATACACCGCAGCGCCAGACACACATTTCGCACATGGTTGAGATGATTCCATCCCCAGCGGCGTTGAGTAGTCCGCTGTCTCTGGCGGCTTTGGCAGCCATCGGGGGCAGCATTTGCCCCGCAGCGAGCGCCCCAACAGAGGCTGCGCCTAATTTTAGAAAATCTCGTCTTGAGATCGTTTTTGTCATAACATTACTCCGTAGGTCATTTTTAAATATGATCTACTTATTTACAAATTGCCTTTTCTCTGCCATCCGGCGCGATCGATCAAATAGAAGAGCATGAAAGACATCAACGCAAAGAAAACAACAGTTAGGAGGGGGCTCAAATTCCACAGATCAGGAATGGTGGTGCTGCCATAATTGGCGATCGCAGAGATCGCCGGGAAAACTTGTTGATAAGTTAATCCGTAAATCACCGCGCCTGTCAAAAATCCGAGCAGGCCGGGAAAGATGTAATCCAATTTGCCTTCGCCGGCTCCGGCCGCGCAAGTGCCCGGGCAGTAACCGCTCATTGCCATACCAACACCAAAAATCAATCCGCCAACTATATTGCCAACGACATAAGTGGCGGGTACAGTTGGGAAGGTGATCAGCCCCAGGCCGCGCAGGGCAAAAAGGCCGCTCATGGCAACCACAAGCGCGGTCATCATGAATTGAAGTACGGCCATGTCTGTAAAGCGGAACACGTTCACGATCTTGTTGTATTTTGTCAACCCGGCCTTGTTCAGTGAAAAACCAAAGAATATGCCGAGAATAAGGGCTACGATAAAGTTCATCTCAATCTCCTAATAGCGATTGCGGTAAATGATCAACGCTGTGACGATGCCCGAAGCAAACATTCCAGCTATGAAAAGAAAGGCCGATGGCGCAAGCAGCATCCCGCCTGAGATAGCCAGTCCGCTGGTGCATCCGCCCGCAATTCCCGCCGCGTATTCGAGAATGATCGCGCCAATGAAAGCGATTCCCCAACGCTTCCAGGTTTGATTTCCGAAAACACGTTTCCATTGTTCATCGGAATTTGCAGAGTCCTTTTTTCCCCATTTAAGCGTTCCACTGGTAGCTGCACCGATCATGCCGCCGAAAAAGATTCCTAAAACGAGAATCACGCTCGTGGTAATACCGGGGGGCATGATGAAGTTAAAGTACATATTGTCAAATAATTTCGGCGCCGCGGCCCTGCCGATCAATCCGGCTAAATCCTCAAATGCACCGGATGCGCCGAGCAGGCTATTGCTGATCCAGACCGCAGCGATACCCACCAGGCCCAGCAGAATACCAGCCACGTAAGGTGACCATACTTCCTTACGAATGTAATTCAAAATAAATTTCATGGTTTACTCCTCGTCTGTTTTCTCGGACACAACAGCATCCATCAGATCCAAAACTTTGTCCGCCTTTTTATTGTCCAAAACATTCTTCAAGGATTTGCGCGCCTGCGATTTGAGTCCCGCGATCTTAGGCAGCATATCCACTACATCGGCTGGATATTCAGCGCTGACTTGACGCGTATCACCAAATGAAACATGCACCAGTTTTTCGCGCAGGATGACAAATCCGCCGCCGCCCAAAATCATCAAAGAGATCAAACCCATCAATATCGAATTTCCCATATTGGCAGGTTTCTTACCCAAAACGATTTGATCGTAATTCGCCGCATAGTTAACACCGTTCGGATCATCAACAATAATTTGATTGCAAGTCTGATCTGACGCCTCGCTCGGAGCGGAATTCGCAGCGACAAGAATCGGTTCAGTTTCTCCGCCCGGGGTTGGTGCGGCGGAATCTGAACCGATCTCAACGCCCAAAGTGGTTGCATATACTTGCGCGCGCGCATCCAAGTCCGCCATGTGACATTGCTGGCAGGAGGCCTTTACATCCGTGAGCGGCGCAACCATTCCTTCATGAGCGGCCGCCTTGTCCGTTGCCTGATTATTGCCCGCGTGGCAGATATAGCAAAAATCACCAAAAGCATGCGACTGGTGCCAGCCTGTTCCATCTGCGTTGACCGGCTTTTCAGCCTGCGCCTCATGACAATTCTTGCAAGATGAAGCCTGTGATCCGCACTGCGCGCTGACTGGAGTCGCAGTGAATAAATAAATGCCGGTAGCAAAGAATAATGCCATCCCGGCAAAGAGAAAATAAAAAGCGGTCTTTTTGTATTGCATGTTTTCTCCTAAATTAACAGGAAGCATTTATCGCAACCTGCCTAAGTTTCAATCGACTGCCTGGATCACGATCGCCTTGCTTGCAATA
>Ga0268298_10006264_pt1 | contig 10870 bp, 8 predicted proteins | sample WWTPWeurt_MetaG_FD_194462 | JGI IMG/M metagenome (GOLD analysis project Ga0268298, IMG submission 194462) | Activated sludge microbial communities from WWTP in Nijmegen, Gelderland, Netherland - WWTP Weurt | ecosystem: Engineered > WWTP > Aerobic digester > Activated sludge | place: Netherlands... | reverse complement strand
AAGCACTTTTTACTGTAAAGGAAAATCTCGAAAAAATCAAACTATCCGAACGATATTACACACAACTTGTTTCCCTGTATTCTTGGTGAAAGGTGGTTGATGTACATTATTTCGCTCAACGAACGTAATGCAATGACACCATATAAACAAAAACCCCGTTTTCGGGGTTTTTGCACTATCTTTTTATATTATTTTACAGCTTCTTTCAAAGCCTTTCCTGCTGTAAACTTTGGAACAGACATAGCTTTGATTTGAATCTTTTCTTTCGTCTGAGGATTGATGCCAATGCGAGCAGCGCGCTTCGAGAGTCGAAATGTTCCGAATCCAGTAAGCGTTACTTTGTTTCCCTTCTTGATTTGAGTTGTCACTTCATCCTGAAAAACTTCAAGAACGGATTCGGCATCTTTTTTTGTAATTCCAGTTTTCGATGCAATAACATCCACTAATTGATCCTTTGTAATATTCGCCATAGTACACCTCCCTTCTGTTTTATAAACAGCTATTAATTAATACGCTGTTCTTCCCTCTTATTGTACTTCTGACCTTCAAATAAAGCAAGAGTTATCAAACCCACGCATAACGCACACGCTCTGCCCTTACCGCGCTATTTCTACAGCACGTTTTTCCCGCATTACATTGATTTTGATTTCTCCTGGATATTCAAGGTTTGCTTCCACTTTATCAGCTATTTCCCGAGCCAATCGAACTGCTCCGTCATCATCAATCGTTTCCGGATTCACAAACACACGCACTTCCCTCCCTGCTTGTATAGCATATGATTTCTCTACACCCTCAAATGAACTTACTAAAGCCTCCAGTTCTTCCAATCGTTTTATGTAATTTTCTACTGTATCTTTTCTCGCTCCCGGACGGCTCGCTGAAATAGCATCTGCTGCCGTTACTATAAACGCCTCAGGCGTTGCATAAGGATACTCTTCATGATGCGATCGCATACCGTAAATAACTTCCTTCTGCACGCCAAACTTTTCAAGTATCTTGATACCAATGTTTACGTGCGTTCCTTCAACTTTGTGATCAATCGCTTTCCCAATATCATGAAGCAGTCCGGCCTTTTTTGCGACATTAACATCAAAACCAAGCTCAGCTGCAAGAGCTCCGGCAATGAAAGAAACCTCCAACGAATGCAACAGCACATTTTGCTTGTAACTGGTACGATATCGAAGACTTCCGAGAATATGAATCAGTTTAGGATCCAAACCTACAATACCAACTTCATATACAGCAGCTTCACCAGCTTCACGAATACGCTGATTTATTTCTTTTTCTGCAAACGCCACCATTTCTTCAATACGCGCAGGATTGATTCTTCCATCCTCAATAAGTTTTTCCAACGCTATTTTTGCCACTTCGCGACGAACAGGATCAAACGAAGACACCACCACTGTTTCAGGCGTATCGTCAATCAACATTTCCACTCCCGTAAGCTTCTCAAACGTACGAATATTTCTTCCCTCTTTTCCAATAATTTTTCCTTTCAAGTCCTCAGAAGGAATAGAGAGTGTGGACGTCATGATTTCAGAGGCGTGTGATCGCGCATATCGTTGAATCACCTGTATCATAACGTTATTTGCTCTTCTTTCCAGCTCCTCTGTGCCTTCTCGCTCCATCTTCGCTATCCTTTCAGCAAGTGTTTTGTTTTCTTGATCCTCAATTTGCTGAAACAATTCCTTTTTAGCTTCATCTCGACTCAAACTGGCAATTATTTCAAGCTTTTTTGCTTGTTCATCACGAATATTTTGCACGTCTTGACGCAATGACCGTATTTCTTCGGCTTTGCTCTCAAGTGCCTTCCTGCCACGATCAATCTCTTCTATTTTGTTGTAGAGCACCTCCTCCTTTTTTTCCAGCCTTTGCTCAATTTGCAGTATCTTATCCTCTTTATCCTTTATTTTCTTTTCAGCATTATCCAGAACCTCAATAGCCTTCTTTTTAGAGTTCACCAGTTCTTCTTTGGCTTTTTTTTCTGCCTCACCAATGATGTTCAGTGCTTTATTTTCAGCAGTATTCAGTTGTCCTTTCGCAATGGTTTGGCGCGTAAAATACCCAAAAACAGACCCCAAAGCCAACGAAACAATGCTGGAAACCAGTATCGTTATGCTTACTTCCATATGTATATCCCCTATCGAAAGACAGCAAAAAGAAGAGTTGACTAACAACTCTCAAAAATTCTCTGAACAATATTTTTTCTCCACCTCACTGCAGACATAAAAAAAGAAAATACAACAACTGAAAAAAATACATTCCCCTATAGATATTCCCACAGACCATTCTTCAAACCGACCATTTGCCGCCAATCAATACCGCTACTATTTAGTCTTACACTTACATGATACGCCGACTCTAATGCATTGTCAAAGCAACCAGCATTTTTAAATACAAGAAATCTGCTATCCTAAGAAACAAAAAAGAACCGAAAAACCTGATGCTGTTATAGCATCGCTGTTTCAATGTGATATAAATAAATAAAAAACGTCTTCCACAAATCCAAGTAGTACTTTATATCAAAGAAAATTCTCACGAAAGATACCATAAACCTATTGACGCCAAATGCGTTTGGTTTTTATGTACCAATCTTCAATATGAGAAAAGCGTCCGGAAGGATTCTCGATACGTCCCAGCTGTATGCCCTGAACTTTCTTGTCAACTGGGTAAATATATTCCGGACTGACCACATATAAAGCCGGAGACTTTTTCATAAAAATATCCTGGAATTGCCTGTAAAGAACACCGCGTTCCTCATTACCCAAAACCTCTCGGGATCGTTCCAAAATACTATCGGCGTCCTTATCGGAAAAAAGTGACAAATTAAGACCGGGATCTTTCTTCTGACTGGAATGCCAATAAGCATAAATATCGGGATTTATACCTGTAGCTTGAGCGAAAAAAAGCGCCGCATACTCCCTGGGACGAATATAATTTTGTCCGAGATCATATACACTTACAACTTTTATATTTGCTTGTGCGCCAACTAACTTCCATTGTTCACTCAGGACATCCGCAATTCTTGAAAATTCCGGCCAGTCTGCTGTCATCATATCAAATTCAAGTTTTACCCCGTTCTTACTTCGTATTCCATCATCCTGCACAACCCAACCATTATCATCCAAAATCTTTTTCGCCCGCTCCAAATCGGGAAGCTGACTTTCTATATCTACATATCCAGACATGCCAGGAAGAAAAGACATAGAAACAGGAACTGCAAAGCCATGCAGAACATTTTCAACAATAGCCTTTCGATCAACCGCAAGAGAAAGAGCTGTTCGAACTTCATCATATGACAGTGCCACACTTTTTGTCTGATTGAAAAACACCAAAAAATAATGCGGAACTGAAAACACATGCGTGTTGAAATTTTCCCCATATGGAGCAATGTCACGTATACGCTCCGGACTCATAGAATGTATGCCCATGATTTCCTTTCTGACATACGCTTCTATCACTTCATCCTCTGACGGATAAAACAGCATGTTAACCTTGTTGATGTACGGTTTTTTTCCAAAAAATTTCGGAAAAAATTCCATATCGTATTCCAATACGTTTCCTGCGCTATCTTTTTGCGTTTTTACATATCGAAACGGCCCACATCCTATCGGTTCAAGATTAGTATTCGCAAGAGCAAATCGCTCAGGAGAGATATTCTCCCATATATGTCGCGGTAACAATCCGACAGTGAGATTGTTCAAAAAACCGAAATATGGACTTGAAAGCGTAAAGGTCACTGTAAAATCATCTATCTGACGAATATCTACCCCTTGCCAGTTTTGTCGAAGTGGACTTTTATACGCCGGATCCTGTATTGTCTGATATGTGAACAAAGCATCATGAGCTTCTACAGGATGTCCGTCATGCCACAAGACATCTTTTTTTAAATGCACTGTGTACGTTTTATTATCTTCCGAAACCTCCCATGATTCAGCGATACTCGGCTGAACATTTCCTTGATCATCCAATTTCAATAAACCGGAATAAATCAAAGAAACAATATCTGAATCAGTCTCACTAGCTCCAGACAAAACAGGATTTATATAAGCAGGTTGACCAACCATTCCTTCAGTATACGTTCCGCCATACGTTGGGATCTCCTGCGTAAAATGCCGATACAAAGCGTACGTCCAATATCCCAGCGCACCAAACATAATCACTAACAGGCACCATATAATAACTTTTTCCCGAAAAGAAAATATACGAACAAACGAAAACCATGATCGAAGATGTCTTTCACTCGAACTCAATTCAGTTTCCTGTTCATTAATAGGCATAAAAACTTCCTGTTATCTATTATCTATACGTATCCACAAACGCGAACAATGAAAATACCCCCTCAATCAACCTCGGGAGTTGACATACACACTCACTAACGCAAGTGCTATAAAGAAAAAGGAAAGAATAACAGTAAAGTAAAGAAGAAACTTTTCGAATCCGCGCTTTGTATAATAACTGCCAAATTGATCAGCTCCAAATGCGCCGCCAAGACTGGACCCCCTGTTTTGCAACAGAATCGAAATAATCAAAAAAACTGAAACAGCCATTTGAGCTATAGTAATATATTTCATATCAAATACTTGCCTAATATACAACTAAGACTATACTAAAGCGGAGAAGATATATATAGAGTAGGAAACAAACCCAAAAAAGTCAACCAAAAAATAGACTAATCTGTAAAAAAGAGCTTTATGAAAGAGCAAATTCGCCACAATCCATATATTGTCATTATGGCAGGAGGAACTGGAACACGACTTTGGCCATTATCACGAAAAGAGAAACCGAAGCAATTTCATAATTTAATATCTTCGCGTACTCTCATAGAAGAAACCTACCGTCGAGCCGTTCGAGTCGTACCTGAAACAAATATATTCATATCCACAACAGCTGAATACGTTGACTCGGTCAGGGAAAATATCCCAAAGATTTCACCGTCTCAGCTTATCATAGAACCGAAACCACGCGGAACAGCTCCAGCAATATTGTTGGTGGCACAGCACATGGCAGAGCATGACCCAAATGCAATCGTAGCCACACTTGCTTCAGATCACGCTATAAAAAATACTGAAGAGTTTGTACTTTCCCTCAGCACTGCCATAGAAATGACACAGAAAAACCCAGAAAAACTCGCGATTGTCGGCATAAATCCCACCTACCCAAGCACTGAACTTGGATATATTCAAATGGGAAAGGAAATAACGACCATTGGAGAAAAGCGCGTCTTTTCTGTCAAGTCCTTCAAGGAAAAGCCTGATAAAAAAACAGCAGAAAAATACATAGCAAGCTGGGAGTATCTCTGGAATGCAGGATATTTCATATTTTCAGCAAAACAATTGCTTACCATGGCAAAAACACACATTCCAAAAACATATCAAATTATTCAAAAAATGTCGGGTGTTCCGAAAGATGCCAAAGAAAGAGAAAAAATTATGACGGAACTTTATAATCAGGCAGAAAATGAGTCAATTGACACTGCCATTGTTGAGAAACTTCGCCCAGAAGATCGCGTTGTTATCCCTTCAGAATTGAAGTGGAGCGATATCGGCAATTGGAAAACACTATTTGAATTTCTGCAAAATGCCTTGGATACACCCCTTGTTGTGCGTGGAAATCACATAGATATACACAGCAAAAATTGTTTAGTTCACGCAAAACACAAACTTATTGCTACCATAGGACTGGAAAACACTATTATCGTAGAAGCAGATGATGCTATTCTTGTTGCCAATAAAGACAGTGTGCAGGATATCAAACAGCTCTTAGACAAGCTCAAAGATCAGGGAAAACAGTGGTATCTTTAGTATCAAAATCGAGTATGACAAAAAAATTACTTGTCATTCTTAGGAGCGGAAAATTACAGAATTGCCCCGTGATTAAAATAGATATACTTTGCTTGTTATAAGCCATAAAATTACTATAACAATTGACTTTTTAAACAAAATATGCTATAATTTGGCATTGTGAAAGTGAGGAAGTATTTTCGGAATAGTGCCAAATAATCTGAAAACAAACCCAAAAGAAAACGCTTATTCTTAACGTTTTTGTATGGGCGTATTCTATGCATGTGTTATATCTGTTCTTTTCATAGCACAAACTCTTCCCGTTGCATTTGCCGATGATCTTTCGTCTTCAACAGCTCATGAAACGATTGCGAAAGCAATGACTGAAAGCCTAAAAGTTCCAAAAAATATTGAGTACGGAGGTTTTTCACCGCTTTCCAGAGAAGAGATTGCACGCATCAATTATGAAGGTAAACTTCTCAAGTGGAAGTCAAAGCAATCGCGTCTCTGGTCTTCCCTTCCCAAGGATCCTTTTACCATAAATGCTTCAGCGTATACGGCGGCCGCAGATGAGTGCGGCAAGAATGATGGTATTACTGCTTCAGGCATACAAGTTCAGAAATCAAGAACTTTAGCGTGCCCTCCAGAATATCCTTTCGGAGCTACCATACGCATTGACGGCATGGGAACATATGTTTGTGAAGACCGCGGAGGCGCAATCAAAGGAAACAAATTTGATATTTACATGGAAACAAAAAAAGAGGCGTTTGCCTTCGGAAGAAGGAATTTAACAGCTCAAGTAATATTCGAGTAACAACAAAAAGACACCCTGAAAAAGGGTGTCTTTTGTATAAAAGACGTCTCAGAAAATTTTTATATTATACCTAAATACAAAACATAAAAACTTGCATACAGGATGAAAATATGCTAAAAATTCAGAGTACCCGTTATACAAGAAATACATTTGTGCTCTCTAATTCATTAAATTCACTACACGAACACGTATGCCTATAATTCAATCGGCAAAAAAATACATGCGCGTCACAAAGCGCAAAACGATTCAGAACAAAAAAGTAAAAGGCGCTTTTAAGAGTGCCATGAAAAGCACGCGAGAAGCAGTTACTGCAAACAATGCCGAGGATGCTGCAAAATGGCTGAAAATTGCTCAAAAAACAATAGATAAGGCAACCCAGAAAAAAATACTCAAGAAAAATACCGCGGCGCGCAAAAAGTCACGCCTCAACAAACTCGTAAAAACAGCTTTTCAAAAGAAGTCATAAAAGAATACGCTTGATTAAAAATCGCTTCGCGCATTTGCGAAGCGATTTTTATATTGCAAAAAAAACCAGCCCGAAACCCAATTTTAATTAAATCGTACTTCAAAGTGATACATTCCCATTCCACATGTTCCCTTCAGCACAGATCCCGCTGACTGTGACGGAATATTTATTGTAGATTCACCGCTCGAAGGAAGGTTTTTGTTATATCCTATACTCGGAATAACAACGGAAGACGAACAGTCGAATGTTCCGTGCGTGATAAATTTAATTACCGAGGAAACCCCTGATTTTGCGTTTGTAACACGCGGACTATAACCGCCCTTTGCGGTAACCTCGATAACCTGAATATCTCCCTGCATAAAAACATTACTCACATTTTCCGGTTTTCGAGTGACATATCCGTTCACTGCATCCTGCTGCGTGTTTTTTCCTGAAAAATAAACGAAACCCAATGAAAAAAGTATGATCACAAATACTCCGGAAATAATGGCGATATACTGTGATTTTTCAAAGCGCATATACATTTGCTTAAAAATTAAATATTGGCTGTATGAATCCGACAGCAACAAAACTGTTAAGTATATTATAAACAGAAAAAGCGATAATAATACACCCGACGGTTTTAAAAAATATTCCAGCGGTCTTACCCTTATAAGCAACGAAAGAACTGAAGCTTAAAAGAGCAAGCACGGGAAACGTCCCGAGCGCAAAAAACACCATTGTCAAACTTCCGGAGAAAAAACTTCCCGTACTTAATGCGTACACTTGCATAGACTGAGTGAATCCGCACGGCAAGAAAAACGTCGCGGCTCCAGCCAATGCCGGAGCAAACCACCAATTCATCTTCGCTATATGAGAAGCTGCTCGAGAAACTTGTTTTGGTTTTTTAAAAATCGAGAATGTTCCTTTCGGAAAAATATCAAGTAACCGAATTCCCAGAAACAACATCACCATCCCGGTAAACAAACCCAATAAAAAAATTCCGTACGGACCAAATTGAAATAGTGATCCCAGTGATCCAGTCAATCCTCCAAGCAAGAAAAAACCGATAATTCTTCCAAAATGAAATTGGACCTGAGCCGCAATATTTTTTCCTTCACGCGCAAATGACGCAGAAAGAGAAAGGACCAACCCTCCCACCACCGCCATACAACTCGAAAGCGACGCGACAATGCCGATAAGAAAAGCAGTTCCATAATTCATATTTTCAGCGCGCACCATATTCACGATTCCAAGTTTTTGCAAACCAAAAAAAATGACAATAACCAATAAAGCTACGGGAATAGCGATACGAAAATCTTTCCATCGAACCGAAGTTTTTTCCCGCTCAAGAGAAAGCGTATATCCGTTTGGAACAAGTACTGCATTAAGTTCACGCATGACGTCTTCTTGTTTTTTCTCTCCAAAGTCTCCCGAGATTTCGATTTGTTTTCTTCTCACATTAGATTTTACCGAAGAAACTCTTGCATCTTCCCTAACAGCGTCTTCAGTCAGTATTTCGCACGATGCACAATGCATACCATGTACATGAAATACAAATTTTTTTGAGTTTTTTTCATTCATATTTTTTGAGTTTTAATGCGAAGCGCGTTTAGCACAACCGACACACTCGAAAATGCCATAGCAAGACCAGCAAATACAGGATTGAGAAGCCAGCCAAACACAGGATACAGAGCTCCGGCAGCAAGCGGTATACCAATAATGTTATATGCAAATGCCCAAAACAGATTTTGTTTAACACCTTTCATTGTTGCTTTGGAAAGCGCTATGGATTTGACGAGCTTGAGTATGTTTCCACGAAGCAGTATCACATTCGCTGATTCAATAGCAATATCTGTTCCCGTTCCCATTGCCACTCCAACATCTGCACTGGATAATGCCGGGGCATCATTGATTCCGTCACCCACCATGACAACAGACTTCCCCTGCGATTGAAACTCCCGAATTTTGTTCGCCTTGTCTTGGGGAAGAACATGGGCAATTACTTCATCGATACCTGTCTGCGAAGCAATATAGCGAGCCGTATATTCATCATCTCCTGTCATCATAACGACACGCATGCCTAACGCGTGAAGTTTCTCAACTGCCTGTTTCGACTCAGGCTTTATTGTATCGGAAATCATGACAAATCCAAGAAAGATATTTCCTTCTGAAAGTAAAACGGGGGTTTTTCCCTGTGCGCTATATTGACTAATCGCTTCGGAATCAAATGACACACCCTGATCGCGCATAAACTGAGCACTTCCAGCAAAATATGTTTTTCCTTCCATCGTACCGCACACACCCTTCCCCTGAAAAGCGGAAAATTCCTGCACATCACGCAAAGAAACGGCATATTTGCGCGCATATTCCATAATCGCATGTGCAATCGGATGTTCTGATTTATTTTCAATAGAAGCAAGTATTTCAAAAAACTGCGTCCGATCAAAATCGGAAACGATGTTCACATCCGCTATAGCTGGTTTTCCGGATGTAACCGTTCCAGTTTTATCCACAACCACGATATTCGCTGCATGCAGTTGTTCGAGCGCCGCTGCATCCTTAATCAGAATTCCGTTCTGAGCGCCTTTTCCTATCCCTACAATAATAGCCGTCGGCGTAGCAAGACCAAGTGCGCACGGACAAGCAATAACTAAGACGCTTACAAAAGAGACTATTCCCAGAGAAAGCGCCTGCGAAAAACCCAGATAGTGTGAACCAACCGTCAACCATGCTATAAGAGAAAGAGTGGCAATCACAAGCACAACAGGAACAAAAACACCGGATATCCTATCCGCAAGAGCCTCCACAGGAGCTTTGGACGCTTGTGCATCTTCAACCATACGAATAATCTGCGACAACAATGTTTCGTGACCAACCTTCGATGCCTGGAATACAAACGAACCCTGTGTATTCATTGTCCCGGAAAAAACAGTATCCCCATTTTTCTTCTCTGACGGCATCGGCTCTCCGGTAATCATGGATTCATCTACGAAAGACGATCCCTCCATAATCACTCCGTCAACAGGAATTTTTGATCCGGGTTTCACAATAACAGCGTCTCCGATACGAACATCAGCTATTGGAACCTCTATTTCTTTCGAATTACGGATTACCAATGCGGTTTTTGCCTGAAGATGAAGAAGTTTTTCCACCGCCGCTCCTGTTTTTTTCTTTGAACGCAGCTCCAAATATTTCCCCAGTGTAATAAAACCGATAACCACAATCGTTACGTCAAAATAGACATATTCCGGTATACGCCATGCAACCGCAATGAAGGGAAACAAAGTAATCATCATGCTATAGAGATACGCCGTAAGCGTTCCAATGCCGATGAGGGTGTCCATATTCGCCGATCCATAACGGAAAAAACGTACTACACCAAGTAGATACGCATTTCCAGCCCAAAAAATAGCGACTGTAGAAATAATCATCAGCGCCACGCTCCAAATAGACATAGGGATCGGCATATTCGGAATGGAAGAAAAAGTTCTTGCGGCAATTTCCCACATCATGAGGCAAAATACAAACACCGCTATAGGCGTCATAATATGCGCCTTCCGTTCAATTTGCAGCAACTCAAGGTCATTCTCTTTTTCCTGTTTTTTCCCGTCCGTTTCTTCGGAAATAAATCCGTAGCCCAGTTTTCCTATTTCCACATTCATTACATCAATAGAAACATCTGCGGGATTAAAGACTACCCGAGCTTTCTCCGATCCATAATTTACCGAAACGGACTTCACCCCTGAGAGAGCTGAGACTTTCTTGGTAATCACCCGAGCGCAACTGGCGCAGTGCATTCCTTTGATTTTGAAAGTATGTGTAATC
>Ga0268298_10006263_pt1 | contig 10871 bp, 9 predicted proteins | sample WWTPWeurt_MetaG_FD_194462 | JGI IMG/M metagenome (GOLD analysis project Ga0268298, IMG submission 194462) | Activated sludge microbial communities from WWTP in Nijmegen, Gelderland, Netherland - WWTP Weurt | ecosystem: Engineered > WWTP > Aerobic digester > Activated sludge | place: Netherlands... | reverse complement strand
AGAAGGGGCCCCAAGCAGATTTATCCATGAGCACCGCCGAAGCGCTGGCCACCACCGTCTTGCGCAGGCTCGCCCGAGCAAGCTTCGACCCCCAACCGTGGTCATCCGTAGCGTCTTCCGCCGCGGAAGGTGCTTGGGTAAGCGCTTGCTGGGGATGGAGCCTGACCCTGGCAAGGTCGCCAGTCGAGCTGCCTGATGCCTGGGCCGCCTTCTTCCCAGGGTGGGCTGCGCTTCCTGAGGCTATCGACTGGACAAGCATCGCGAGCCTGGCCGCTGACAAGGACTCCAACCTCGACTTTCCCGCAAGAACATATCAGCTTCTGCAGCACGCCGAAGTCATTACCGACAGATTTCAAGAGATCCCGGCCACCGTACCGGACATCCTGATTCCTCTTCTCATCCTCCGTGCAGAAAAGAAGAACTGGGCGATACCTTCAGCATGGTGGCGATTTGCTCTTACGAATCACTGGGCCGAAGAGCTTCTCATCGAACACTGGCGGGAAGGCTCCCTCACCCGGCCATTGTGCTCTTTGCTCGAGAGTCTCGCCTCGGATGGCGAAGGGCACGCAGGACATCGCCCCTCTGGCGAGCTCACCGGCGTACAGACCTTCATGCTCGAGGGAATGCCGTTACGAAAGCACCTGTTCGATCGCTCCCAGCCCTCAGAGCTCTTTCAGCTTCTGAGTCCGCGTGCCGTGAGGGCAGCGTTCAGCCTCTTCGAACTGCTGCCCGAGCGTTATCAAACCGCCCTGCTCAATTGGTACCGAGCAAATCCAGCAGGCCGCCCAAGCTGGTTCTCCATCGTTGAGAAACTCAGTCTTAACCTCGTCGATACAGTCACCCCGTGGCTGGACGAACCAGAAGGTGACTTCGTGGCGAGGTGGTTGTGGGGCACTGCACCAGAACATGCAACAGCACTTCTGACTGGGAAAATAACCGCAGCGACAAAGCGCAAACTGATCATGAATCAGCATGGACGACACGGTCTCGAGCAAACCGTCGCTGCACTGGAAAGCGCACCCGACTCCCTGGATGCAGAGGAGCGCTTCAACTGGGCGCTTGTACGCATTCACGACTCCGGAAGTCTTGCACCGAGGATTCTGCACCTTATGCATATGGATTTCTGATGTAGAATGCGGAGCGAGCCTTTCCCTCGATGCATAGTGACGATGCACACTTCAAGCGAGACCTGTACTGAAGTGTTATTCCTTGGTCACCCATCTACTGATGGAATATCGTATTCAATCACCTGAGACAATAATGACAACCCTGCAAGAACTCCTAGCCCAGAAAGAAGCCCTTGAACAGAAGATCGCAGAACTTAAGAAGTCTGAGCGCGATGACGCACTGCGCAGCGCCCGAAGCCTCATTCAAACCTACGATCTAACGGTCGATGAGCTCTTCGGCAAGCAAAAATCGCCCGTTAAAGCCGCCGCCGCAAAGTATCGCAACCCAGAGACGGGTGAGACCTGGAGCGGGCGAGGTCGTGCTCCTCGTTGGCTCGACGGCAAAAACCGCGAGGATTTTGCCATCTAGGTCTGAAGTAACTTGTCGGGCTGACACCGCGCTCAAACCGACCCTCCGCGAGCCGTCACGTTTTCTTCAGGGGAGCCGCCGTGCCTCTGAGGAACTTTAACCTGCTGGATGAAAAAAATAACGACGCTGGAAGTGCTGCAATGAGACCTCTTTTACTAATTGGGATGCTTTCTGCCGTTCTAGCTTTGGCTGGATGCGCAACTGGAAACCCGCCGAGGATTGTCAAGGAGGAACCTCCACGACTGATGCTTGTCGGCGTCGACCAGATCCCGAAGGATATTCAGGCAACGCCCACGTATGTCGTCTTCGACAACAGTACCTCCATGACGAACTATCTTCGGGAGGCGCTTGCAAAGCGGGGCTTTCAGATCACATCGCAGCCAGAAGAGGCACGCTACGTAATCCGAATTTCTGGCGAATTTCACTCCAAAGGACGAATTAACGTCAAACCGACAGAGCTCGGGCCAATTTTCGACAATGCAGATGCAGCCATACGGAAACGGGACTACAGCGTGACCCCTGACGTTGGCGACACCCTTAACTCGGTGACAGCGAATGCTTATGCGAGTCAAATGCTCAATGCTGGCTACCTGCATGGTGTCAGCGTCGGAATAGTCGGGGCACTCCTCGAAGCCACGGGTTTAGCTGGACGCTTTAACGAGATGGTGGCTGGCGATCCAAAAGGCTTTTGCATCAAAGACTGTGAAGACAGAGCCTTCAGCCGCCAACATGCTCGAGTTGAAGCATTTCTAACTCTAGAAAATGTTCAAATTGCACGCTTTGGGCGTGCTGCTGAGGCATACCAACCAGCATTCGTTCCGCAGGCGCTTATCCTTATGGCGCTTGACGGTACAGTGAACGCCATTCTCGAAGGAACACAACGGTAAGGAAACTCTTCATCTGGTTCAGCCTCAGCCCCCTCGTGCGGGCGGGTAATCATCCATGTATCACACACTTGGCGGATCGCATGCGATCCGCCAAGCGTGACTCAGCTAAAGCTGAAGGTTTTGATCTAGAGCATCTCAGTCCAGCCTTTCGATCACTCCGCCGGCATCTCCCGTCATCCGGAGCAGCGCGCGGAGCCCCTGCCCCATCATCGGCCGGGGGAAACACCAACGGTTGCCGTCAGCCCCATCCGGCCCCGAGTACCGAAATCCGCCGTAGTCCGATATCAGCTCGTTTAACGTATGCCACGCAGCTGGATCCTTCTTGTAGGGTGGAATCCATACGTCGATCCACTGACCGCGAGGATCATGCTTGTGCCAGACCCAGATCCTGAGTCCCCCCAAGTTAACGATGATGATGAGCTTCCTGCCTTGCGACTTCTTTTTCACATTCACCTCCTTCATGAAAAGGTGAATGGGTTGTGCGACATGCCCCTATAAAGCTTTGGCACTGAGAGGACCAAGGCCGTAACCTTCAAACAGTGGACTGGAAACCTGACTACAGAAAACCCATGGAGCGAAGCACCTGCACGAGAGCCCTGCAAGATGTAACGCGAATGGCAAGGCAACATCCACGTCATAGTGATACCTTTGTGCAGTCGAGTTTCTGTCCTCCAGACACCTGACCTTCCGCGATCCTCTTCTTTTCAGCCCTTTTTCAGATCTGCCAACCCCAAAAAGCCATGCGTGACGACGATTTCCATCTCGAGCGAATCATCCTCATCGACTCATACCGGGAGGGCGATATCGTCGAGGTCAGGCTTGACGGGCACGTAAATATCAATGGCTTCAACGCTGCTGGCAAAACCACCCTCTTAAGGACCATCCCGCTTTTCTACGGAGAGGCTGCAGCGCGGATGCTCAAGGGCGAGCAAGGCAAGAAGGCGTTTACGGATCATTACCTGCCGCGAACTACCTCGTACATCGTCTTCGAGTACGTGCGGCGTGGCCAGCCATGCATGGCGGTGCTCCATTCGAACACAAGCGGCGAAAGCGTCCAGTACCGCTTCATGGACACCGGATACCGCAAGGATCTGTTCGTAGTCGGCCAAGCGATCGTCGAGAGCAACACTCAACTCCTTCGCCATGTTGAGAAGCAGGGAGCCCAATGTACGCGGGCCTTCTCTCGTGCCGAGTACCGTTCCATCATCCAGAACGATGTGGACAAGCGCGAGCTGCGCTCGCTCGCTTCACAGTTCGCCTTCGTAGGTGCAGGTAGTCGACTCTCACATATCGACCGGATCGTGACCGGCATGTTCGTGCGCGCCACAACGTTCAGGGATCTTCGTCAGATCATTGTCGCGAGCATCGATCAGAACGAGGGGCAACTGGAGATTCGTGCGCAGCGTGATCAGATGGATGTGTGGATCCGAGATCACGACGCCTACGTAGAGGTGATGAGGGAGTCGAATCGCGTTGAAGGGCTTCTTGAAGCGAACAAGCGAAGGCAGTCGGCACTCGCCTCGCTCAGTTTGGTGAAAGGTCAACTCCTCGCGCTGCAGCGCATGCGCTCTGCGCAACTCGAGGTCGTGACGGGCGAACTCAAAGCACTCGAGGAGCAGGGCCATCGCACTCGAATGACATGGCCTTTTTGAGATTTTCCAAGAAAGTCGTTCACGTTCAATAGGTTATGCAGCCATCTTGTGAACCCTCTCGAAAACGCGTCTACTCTCGTCATTTGGGCGATGGAAATGCGCGGAGCGGGAGTCAGTCTGATGGAGAAACTCAGTGAGCTTGAAGATCCTCGCCAGCCGAGTAACGGCACCCGCCACGACTTCCGGGAGATCCTGGTGATCGCGGTGTGCGCCATGCTCTCGGACGCCGACAGCTTCGAGGACATCGCGCTGTGGGGTCGGCTCAAGGCCGACTGGCTGCGGCGCTTCCTCGTGCTCAAGAATGGTATCCCTTCGCAGGACACGTTCCTGCGCGTGTTCCGCGTGCTCGACCCGAAGCAGTTCGAAGCGGTCTTCCGGCGTTGGGTGGGCGGGATCGTTGGCGCACTCGATGGCGTGGTGGCCGTCGACGGCAAAACGCTGCGCCGCTCGGCCGATGGCGATGCGCCGCCGGTGCATATGGTCAGCGCGTTCTCGACCGAGTTGGGACTGGTGCTCGGCCAAGAGAAGGTGGCGGGCAAGAGCAACGAGATCGCCGCCATCCCGGAACTGCTGGAAGCCTTGCACATCAAGGGCTTGCTCGTGAGCATCGACGCCATGGGCTGCCAGCGCGAGATCGCTGCCAAGATCGTGGAGAAGGGAGGCGACTACCTGCTCGCGGTCAAGGGCAACCAGCCTACGCTGCATCAGCAGGTGCGCGACCTGATCAGTGATGCGCAGGCCGCCAACGACGGCTTCAAGCACATCGACAAGTCCCATGGCAGGACGGTGATGCAGCTCAGTTGGGTCGCCGCCAGCGGCAAGGAGATCGACCCCGAGCTGTGGCCTGGTTGCAAGACTGTCGGCTGCGTCGTCTCGCAACGCGTGGCCGGCGACAAGGTGGCCGAACTCGAGGAGCGCTACTACATCAGCTCGCGCAAACTCACCCCCGAAGAACTGGCCAAGACCGTTCGTGCGCACTGGGCCATCGAGAATCGACTTCACTGGATGCTCGACGTCTGCTTCGGCGAGGACGACTGCATGATCCGCAAGGACAACGCACCGCAGAATCTCTCGCTGCTCAAGAAGATCGTGCTGAACCTGATTCGTGCAGACAAGACCGACACCGCCAAAACGAGCCTGCGACTCAAGCGCAAGCGGGCGGCTTGGGATGACGATATCCGTATGAAAATGCTGGGAATTCATCCGTTATAACGTTCGAGTGCGATGGCCCTGACTCGAGGAGAGGGCCACTACAGCACGCGCGGATACCCTGCAAGCGGTTGCCGAAGCAAATGGTCGCCTCAAAGCCAAGGAGGGCGAACTCGAGCACGCAAGGGCACAACTCGATCGGCTCGAAGCTCAAGCAAAGCGGTACCGTGACGAGGGCTTCGAGGAGCGTGCACAGGCCCAGGATGATCTGGCCTCGATTCAGGCCGAACTCGAAGTGCAGGAGAAATCCCACACCACCCTACTCGGCAGCCAGCGCAGCGTGAGCGAGGAATACGAGAGACTCGAGCTTGTGGCCAAACAGCAAGCAGGAACCACACTCGCAGAGCTCGAGAAGAACAAGGCGCCCATCTATGACGAAATGGACCGCCTCAAGACCGAATGCGAGGAGCACTACCAACGTCTTGAGCAAGCCCTGCGCGAAGAGCACGAACGAGAATTGCGCGAAGCCAACGACGATGGGCGTGCGATCGCAGAGCGTATCGGTTGGCTGAACGGGCGGATCAAGGACGCCCAAGCGAGTCCGGAGCTCGTGGTGCAAAAGGAGGCAAAGGATGAAGAATGCGAAGCGGCCCGCGTCGAAGTAGATCGTGCGCGCATACAGCGTGACGATGCGCAACGTACCAAGCTCGCGGTCAAGACCGCCTTCGAAGAAGCCGATCGTCAATTGGGTCGTATCCAGACACGGCTCCAGGACCAGCAAGTGGCCCTACAAGCGGCGATGCAGGTAGGCGACGCAGCCCCGGGCACCCTTGTTCATTTCCTTCGCAATCACCTTCCTGACTGGCGCGAGAACATCGGCAAGCTTGCCTCTCGTGAGCTCCTGCTGCGAAACGACCTCGCGCCTGAACTCGACCATGAAGCGGGCCAAAGCCTTTACGGCGTGCGACTGCGACTCGATCGGGTCGAGGCCCCTTGGCATGCTCATGAGGAGGCGATCGAGAGTCGGATCGCACAGCTGAAGGACGAGATAGACGCCGAGCAAAAGCGACATGCCCTGCAGGATGCTGCGCTTAAGGAGGCCACGGCCAGTGTCGAACGCGCTGCAAAAGCTGAAGACGATGCCTCGCGTGCCTATCAGGTTGCCGATGAACGCTCACGACGTCTCGCGGGAGAGCAGCAATCCTTAAAGCGCCAGCTTGACGACAGCCGTGCGCGAGCGAAAAAGCAAGCACAAGAGGATCTGCGCGAGGTCACTGGCCAGAAACAAGCCCTCGACGCGGAGATCAAACAACTGAATGCCGCCCTCGCTGGCACCCTCGGCGACAATGCGTCGGCCCGGCAGCAAGCCTTGAGCGCGCTCGAAACCACCAAGACGAACAAGCTCGCAGCCATCGCCAGTTCGATCCAGCAAGTCCGGGGAGCACTCCAACGCGAACTTGGCCGGCTGCAAGAGGAGCGACACCGTAGCCTTTCTGCCAAGGGAATTGATTCGCAAACGCTCGCACGTCTCGAGGAGGCGATCACTTCGCTCAAAGGCAGAATCGAGTGCATCCGAAGGGATGCCCCCGCGGTTGCGCAGTATCGGGTGTGGCTGCAATCTCAGTGGCCACTGCGGGCGCAGTATGGCGCGCAAGTCCAAGCCATCGAGCACGATGTGCGCCAACTAAAAGACGACGTCTCCCGTATGCAGACCGATGGGGAGAAGATCCTCGCGGCATTGGCGAAGGAGATCGATGCCCTCGAAAAGCGGGAACACGGTATCGCTGCGGAGCTGTCGGCGGTGAAGGCGCGCCTCGAAAAGCTCGCATTCGTCCGGGAGGACGCGGACGCGGCCGAGCGCGAGCCTGACGGCGCACATACGCTGACTTATCTGGATCACGTCAAGCGGGAGAATGAAAACGTCCTGCTTGAAGCCGACAGAAGGATCGAGGATGACGTCGCCGTGATCCTTCGTGCCTTCACGAAACACCGTGGCACAGCCCCTGACCGCTTCTACGAGAGCTGTCGCAGTGATCTCGCAGCAGCCAACCAGCGCGGCCGGGAGTGGATTCCGGCGATCGAGGAGTGGTTTGTAAGCCGGCACCTTGAAGCCCGTCGCGTCTTGCGCGATGGCGCCTCGCTGCTGGGCCAGACGGTTGACGAGTTCTACGGCGCCTTGAAGGCCTTCAAGAACCGAGCGCAGAGCTTCTCACGCGAACTTCAGACATGCATCGACAGCAGCGCCGATTTCGACAAGATCTCCAACGTCCAGGCACGTATCCAGACCACCGTTGACGCACTGGACTACTGGGGCAGCATCGCCGGCTTGAGCGAAGAGTTTCGCTTATGGTTCGAGCGTCAGGACGATGACTTGCCGCATCAAGAATTCTGCCAAGCCCTGCGCCGGGTCGCGCAGTGCTTCGATCGTGATCGCACCTTGTCAGCAGACCTGGTTGATCTGATCCAGCTCGAGATCGACCTCGTCGAGAACGGGCGCCACGTAACGGTACGAGACGAGCGTGCCCTCGAACATGTCAGCTCCAACGGCCTGTCCTACTTGATTCTGATCGTGCTCTTTCTCGGCTTTTTGCAGCGGATTCGCAAGGACTCGCCAGTACAGGTTCTCTGCGCGGTCGACGAGCTGAAGAACCTCGACCTGGCAAACACCGAGCGACTCTTCGGCTTGCTCGATCGGCACCGGGTAACACTGATCAGTGCCTTCCCCGACGCTGATCCCGAAGTGCTGCGCCTCTTCTCACACCGCTACACCATCTTGCCCGAGCGCCGAGTGGCCAAGGTCGTTCTCGATGCGGTCCTCGACGACGGGGACGAACCCGCTTCGAAGCAGATCACAGGGCACAACGAAAAAACGGCTGAAGTCCGCCCGAGCGAGCCGAGCAATGCCAGCACCGCGCTCTCAGAGGGCTCCGATCATGTTTGACTCCATCGTCATGCGGCTACTCACCGGCAAGTTCCTGTGTGAAACGACCGCGCCCGAGGCCTTCCGGGCACTTGAGGAAGACGCGATGCGCAACGACGTCGATGCGTATCTGCGTCGGATCGGCCGACGACTCGCGTGCACGGCCGGCGGGCACGCCTACTACATGGCGTACGAGAGGCTTGGCCCGGACGAGCGGGCCGAAGTGAAGCGGCTCTTCTCCGAGATCAAGCATGACCTCCGCCCGATGGTGAACTTTCTGAAATTCACCATGCAGGCCCTACGCAACGAAGAGGCGCCCTCCCCGGGCGAGCGGATCGACTACCCGGCCATACTGAGAGCGGTCACCACGCATCCGCAGCTTGCCGATGAGTTGCGCAACTTCGCGGCACTCGGACGCGACTTCACCGCATCAGATTCGACTGCGCGTAGCATGCTCGACAAGGTGTTCACCCAGGTCGTAAAAGGGGGATATCTCTTCCTTCTCGATCGGGACCGGGAGGTCTATGCCTTTACCGGCAAGCTCGACTTTCTGCTCGAAGCCATCGAATTCCTGATGGCCAACGAGCAGATCGCGGACGAGGCGCCAGACGATCAACCCGAGCAGATGCGGATGCTGTGATGCGCGACGTGACTGTCACGCTGCTTGAGCGGCTCCACACCCATCGGCACCTCGTGGCCGAGGCCTACCACCAGGGTTCCATCGTCCGCAGCGACGACAACCGCAAGGCGATCGAAGTACTCCAACAGCAGCGAGTTCTCGTCCCCCACACCCCTGAAGAGTATCGGCTACACAGCACCTTGCGGCGCTTCCTCGACTCTGCACTCAACACCCATCGCATCCTGCACAGCTCGGCTGACATCGGCACCATCTTCGTACGCCTCGAGGTGCTCACCGACAGCTACATAGCCGCCTTCAACGAAGATAACGAATCCGATACCGATGCCTACGAGGACGAGATTGCCCAGGCGGTTTTCGAGATATCCGACGGCTTACAGGGCTTCATTACCAACCTCCAGGCCAACATCGAGACCCGCTTCGCCGCGGTAAGCTCCATTTCTGCCAAACGCAAGCAGAATGAGTTCTACCTCGATGCGACGCATACGCTGGTCCAAGTACTCGAATCCTTTCACTTCTCGGACCTCCTTGATCGTCTCCAGGCCTTTCCGAGAATCGAAGAGCTTCTTCGAACGCAGCTCTTCAACCGAATTCCAATTCTCAGAAGCACACTACAAACGATCTATGAAACGCTGCGCCAGTTCCTCTTCGAGTTCCGCAAGATCGAGGCTCGTGCCAAGCGAATCCAGCAGATGTGGTTATTTCTCAAGAAGACCCCCGACTACGAACCCCGCCCCTGGGACAATTCGACTGATCTGCCGCCCTGGCTCGAGCGCTCGCCAGGACTGGTGATCGCCACGCACCCCGACGTGTCTGATGACAACTGTGAAAACCGCCTGATCGAGATTGCAAAGAGTATTCCACCGGCCGATGTAAGCACGCGCAGGCGCCGAGCGGCGGGTCGGATCATGACCGAGGACGTTCCAGACGCAGTCACAGTGCAGGTCAAACCCCACATGATTGCCCTGAGACAGATGTTGAAGGATGCGAAAGTCGCCAATACCCCGGTTTCTGCCCGGGGATGGCGTGCGGAACATGCAACCGAACTCGATATCGACGACGCGCTGTGGCTTGAGCTTGCGCTGGACGTGCTTGCCAAGGGCACCCGTATCACCAAGGGCGTCGAAGTTGGCTACGACGAACTCTCCCGCGAGGAGCCTTTCGCTGGCGGAAACGTCTTCATCAAGGATCTGCGCCTGTGGAAAAACGCCTGATCGCCACTCTGCTGAGGATCGTACAGACCCCAAAGAGTGATTTTCCCGCTGGCGTCGGTCTCAGAGATTTTCGCCAGCGTTACGGAATCGGCCTCCCCGTCGGCAGCACGAGCATCCGATTCTCCGACAAAGACAAAGTGGAGATCACGGCGTTGCTCAAAGCGCAGGCAGGCATCGATCCCGGTCAAGTGTCGCCTGGGGCGTGGGAGGGGCTCACGCGCGCCCAAGCGCTCAACCTTGCCCACGACGAAAAACTCGCCCGCGGCGCGGTCAAGCGTGACCGCATCTCCGTGAAAGCCGCACCCGGGCAAGCCATGAGAATCGGCGGCCGCAGCCTGGAGTTGCCGAATCACGCCCATCTGGACATCAACTGGAAAGAGGTCGATGCGATCGAGCATCCATGCGCGCTTGTGGTCGAGAACTACGAGGTTTTCGACGCCCTGCACCGCACGGAAATCACCAACGCACTCGCAGCAGCAGGGTACGAGCAGGCGCTGATCATCTACCGTGGCGACACAAACGAGAGCCGCAAGGACCATGTTCTGGCTTTTCTCGCCGCGTTCGCACTACCGGTCGTCCTCTTTGGGGATCTCGACCCCGCGAGTCTCGTCGAGGCGTCGAGCTTCCCGAATGCCCGAGCAATCACCTTACCCGTTGCACTGGACCAAGCATTCGATTCATACGGGAACAAGGATCTGTACGCTCGACAGGTTGGACCAGCATTCGAGCAGCTCCTGGATTCGCCCTCCAGAGGGCTGCGCACAGTAGCCAACGAGATCCATCGACAACGCAAGGGGTTGGTTCAGGAAAGCATGATCGGCAGGGGCGTTGCACTTCAAGTCGAAGCAATCTGAAGCCTCTCAGGAAGGCGCTTGG